>Ga0070714_100004385_pt1 | contig 10629 bp, 9 predicted proteins | sample LARL83metaG_FD_65450 | JGI IMG/M metagenome (GOLD analysis project Ga0070714, IMG submission 65450) | Corn, switchgrass and miscanthus rhizosphere microbial communities from Kellogg Biological Station, Michigan, USA - LAR L8-3 metaG | ecosystem: Host-associated > Plants > Roots > Rhizosphere ... | reverse complement strand
TACGTAGGATACATGAAGTAGACTAGGACACGCTGTTTCCCGAAGCATCAGCCGCAACGCGGGTCTGGAACTTGCCGGAATCGCAATTCAGTGCGATCCCGGAGGCGCGATTGATGGCGGTCGCTATTGATTCGAAATGTGTCAGCTACTGGCTCCCTTAACCGGATGTGTGCTCTCCAGACGAGACGGCATTCACAAACGGTGTCTGGGGCGCGGTGTGTATTTCGTATAGTGGCGCGTGGTGGTTGGCTTGATCATGAATTCGCGGAGACACTCGTAAAGGGTGCCCTCGACCGGAAGGTACGGGGCGGCATCCTCGGTGCGCTGGTTGGCTAGTGAAGGCCACTTGCGAAGAACCGCCGGCGCATCGAAATTGATGTGAGCCTCGGTGCCGTCCATCGGTCTCGCATTTGACCTTAAGATTGCTGTCAACGAAGGCCGCATAATTAAGCCGGCTTAGTGACATGCAGCGCGGCTGCAGCAGCGACACTCAACGCTGGTTGGCTTGCATAAATTGGATGGCCGCGATGTTCGTCGGCAATGTCGAAGCCCCGGTTGCCTTTCCATTCTGGGCAGCCGGGGTCTCAGCGGGGCAACAGGCTAGGGCCTCGGATTGGTCGAACTCTCGCATTGCGGACAGCAGCCATCTGCCGCCCTACTGAGTTGACGCGTAAATTCCTCCCTGAGCACTGCTTTCTCCCATACCGTGCCGTCGCTCTTGACTATTCTTTTGGCTCGCTCGTAAGCATGGCTCTCGGCAGCATCGTCGCCAATGCGGATAATTACATCCGGATGGAAAGGGCATTCTGCAGTGGCACGGGTCGTTTCCAGCGCATAACGCACGGCTGCACTCAAATCGTCGGTGTAGTTGTCAACCAACATCGTAAGCCATCCTGCGCTGCTGCAACTAAGCCCTTATCTGATGACGCCGTTTCCTGACCTTACGGATCTGCATCTAAAAGAGCTCGGGCTGCCGCTCGGGGATAGATTGAAAATGCTCCGGGCGATCCGAGAGCTTTCCGACACGGGTTCGGTGCCGCCACAACATGAGCCGCGCCCCCAAGACACCGCCGAGCGTCGACAAGTCACGGTGATGTTCTCAGACTTGGTGGGCTCGACCGCGCTGTCGGCGCGCATGGACCCTGAAGATCTCCGCGAGGTCATTTCGGCCTACCAGAAGTGCGTCGCGGAGACCGTGCAGCGCTTCGGCGGGTTTGTCGCCAAATACATGGGCGACGGCGTCCTCGTATACTTCGGCTATCCTGAGTTCGGCGCCGCGTCGCGCCTTGATCGCGGGCCGCAGTTACAGCCTGCTGGAAGCAAGCCTGTGCTGCCTCAACCGTGTGGCTGCCGCGGCGCCGGCATGCGCTGTCGGCGGCGGATTGAGTGGCGCCAAGACGCGATTGGACCCACAGCCGACGCATCAGGTCAACTTGACCTACATCGCGTAATTCTGGGAGCTCATCGACCAGGGCGCCAGCCGTGAAAATTTCGCCGAAGGTTCGCAGGATCATGCGAGTTCGGTAGTAACCACTCTGCTTTTCTTCGGTGCAGCGGCAATCGCACTGGAGCATTCGCCGAGCTAAGTGAATGGCCGGATGACTTGACCAGCTCACTTCGCGGGAGGGCGGCAGCAGATTTCCTCATAGGTGCGGTCGTGCCAGCGGTACATCGAGTATTTGAATCCCTGGACGTCCCCCTTGCCGTCGAAGGTGATTGGCCCGAGCACGGTCTCGTGTGTGCTTTGGTGTAATGCCTTCTCCAGCGCGTCGAGCCCAAACGGGGCAGCCCTCCTGGCAGCCGCGGCAAAGACTTGGATGGCAGCGTATGCATAGAGGGTATAGCCCTCGGGGCTAAAGCCTTCCGCCTCGAACCTCTTCACCACCTCAGCCGCCGACACCAGCTTGCGCGGCTCGGGGCCGAAGGTCATCAACGTGCCCTCGGCGGCAGAGCCAGCGAGGTCCCAATACTCCTGATTAAACGAGCCCGAGGTCACCATCATCGTAGCGGTCAGGCCAGACCCGCGCGCTTGGCGCACAAACAGGCCGCTCTCGGTGAAGTAGCCGCCGAAGTAGATCAGATCGATGCCGACGTCCTTCATCTTCTTGATCAGGTCGCTGAACTCCTTATCACCTTGCGCGATGGCCTCGTACATCGTCTCCCAGACGCCGCGCTCGTTCAGTCTCCTCCTAAACTCGTCGGCAATTCCTTTGCCGTATGCGCTCTGATCATGAACAATAGCGATCCTGTCCGCCAGCTTTTGTTCGACGACGTAGTCAGCGGCAAACGCGCCTTGCACATCGTCGCGACCGCAGACGCGGAAGACGTTCGCGAAGCCCTGGTCGGTGAGTTGCGGATTGGTCGAAGCTGGGCTGATCATCAACACGCCCTTGTCGTGGTAAACCCGCGAAGCCGGTATCGAGGCGCTCGAACAATAGTGTCCATCGACGAAAACGATCTCTTGCCTGGCAAGTTCATTCGCGACCTCTACCGCCATCTTGGGGTCGCAGCCCGCGTCATCGGCGATCACGAGGGTGAGCTTCTGGCCATTGATGCCGCCACTCTCGTTGACATCCCGCACCGCCAGTTCGGCGCCGCGTCGCAGCTCTTCACCGAATGTCGCGTACTGCGCGGTCATTGGCGAGACGCTCAACGGCCCGGCAACGGCGATCCTCATTTCAGCCCCTGCAACACCAATTCCCGACTCGGCCGCGATGGCAAGAAGGGCCACGCGGATGAGAGAGCGCCCGAATAATGCTGAGACACGCATTTTTCCTCCCTGTTCCAGGCCGTATGCTTGTCGCCCACCTCTCATTCGTTGTACCCGGTTTTCCGGAACGATGCTCAAAAACGTACGGCCCGATGATTTCGTTCTGACTCCTGTCCCGATGCTGTCGAACCGATGACTGGCTGTGTCGAGAAGACGCAGTTGCGCCGTTCGACAGTCGGAGTCAAACTTGACTGCGCCATCGCGGCTCCGCTCGACCGCGCCGGGCGGATCGAAGCTCGCGGCATCGGGGCCGGTGCCGGTCCTCCATTCGATCGAATGATGCGCAGCGCTACCTGTACTCGTTTGTTCTCGTAAGCGGGACGGAGGGTGCGGCGCGAAGGACAAGACCGTGCCAGGACCTGTTGGCGTACGCTGGCGGCTGCTGGTTGCTTTTTTCGGCATCAGTGCTTTTGCTGTGCTCGCCGTGGCGGCCTCGATGTGGGCGTTCCTCGAGCTTGGCCGGGTCGTTGAGCGGACCACCGAGGAGCGCGCCCCGGCCGCCCTCGCTTTGTTAGAGCTGTCGCGCCAAGCCGAGCGGATCGCCGCCGCTGCGTCGGCGCTCCTTGCAGCTCCGAACGAAGCCGGCCGCGCAAGGGTTGCCGTCGATATTCGTGCCCAGCTCGCCAGCCTGGAGGCGATCCTCGCCAAACTGCGGGTCACCAGTTCGGCGGCCGCGTTCAGCCCTATCGAGGCCTCGGTGGCTGGGCTCGGCAGCAACCTCGACGCGCTCGACAAGCTCGTCGCCGAGAGGCTCGCGACCGCTCGGGCCAAAGCGAAACTCCTGAGCCGGCTCTCGACCACAGTGGTCAGCACCCACCGGCTGGTAGCGCCGGGCATTCTCGTGCTCGATTCGCAAATCGCGGCATGGCGCCACACGGGGGGTGAGGATTCAGCTGAGAACCTCGCCCGTACGGTTGCGGCTGTCGTTCCCCTACAAAAGGCGCAGCTCGAAATCGCGGCAGCCAACGACAGCCTGCTTAAGGCCGCTGATGCCCCTTCTTTGGCGGACCTGTCGCTGCTCGCCTTGCCGCTCAAACGCTCACTGTCCGCGCTCGGGGCGATTGCGGCCGAATTCGAATCCTCACTTCGGGATCGCTTCCTTGACCGCGTGCACGAACTCGGCGCACTTGCCGACGGGCCGGAGAGCTTGCCGGCAGCCCGCGAGCGCGAACTCCAGGCGCTTGGCCGCGGCGAGCGGATGCTGGCCGAGAACGCCGCTCTTTCGCGTGGTCTAACCGAGGCGGTGGATCGGCTCGTGGCCGGCGCCAAGGCCGACATTGCAGCCGCCGGTACCGAGTCGAGGCGTGTCCGGAAATTCAGCACCGCTGTGCTCGGCGCGATCGTGCTGGCCAGCCTTCTGAGTTCGGCGTTGATCGTCTGGCTCTACGTCGATCGCAACCTAGTGGGCCGGCTCCGGGCGCTGGCTCAAAGCATGCTGGCTATCGCCGGTGGGAATCTCCACACGCGTCTGCCGGCGACCGGCCCCGATGAGCTCGGGCAAATGGCCGAGGCGCTACAGGTGTTCCGCGACACGGCCGTGGAGGTTGAGGAGCAGCGGCTGCGTGAGCGCCAAGTGGTCCTTGATACGATCGATTATGGCGTCGTAATCCTCGACCCCGAGTTACGGGTGAGGATGTACAACCGCGCTTTCCGCGATCTGTGGGAGCTCCCCGATGAGGTCCTCCGGGCACGCCATACCCTGGAAGAGCTGCTGCTGGCCTACGGCGGCCGCGGCCTGTATGACGTGCCCGAGGAGGAGTGGGGTGACTATGTTGCCCGTCGCTTGGCTGAGGTGCGCGCGGCATCAACGCCACCGCAAGAGTGGCATCGCCCCGACGGGCGCGTGCTCCAGTACGAGGTCGTGGCTCTCCCAGATGGCGGGCGGATGCTCACCTACTTCGACTTGACGCGTCTTAAGCGCGCCGAGGAGGCGTTGGTCCATGCTCAGAAGATGGCGGCGCTCGGGCAGCTGACCGCCGGCATTGCGCACGAGATCAAAAACCCCCTCAATTTTGTCAACAACTTCGCCGGCCTCTCGGTCGAACTGTTGGATGAACTCAAAGAATCAGCGGCGCAGACGATCGGGCCGCCGGATTCCACCAAACAGGCGGAGATTGTCGAGACGATCGGAATGCTGACGGGGAATCTAAAGAAGATCGTCGAGCACGGTCGTCGCGCCGACGGCATCGTCGGGAGCATGCTGCAGCATTCACGTGGCAGCAGCGATGACTGGCAAGCGGCTGACCTCAATGCGCTCGTCGAGGAGGCCTTGAACCTTGCCTATCACGGCGCGCGTGCCCAGGACCAGAGCTTCGGCGTCGCATTGGAGCGCGATTTCGACTGCGATCTCACACCGGTCGAGGTAGTACCGCAGGAGCTGACTCGCGTTCTCCTTAATCTAATAACCAACGGCTTCTATGCCGCTAACAAGCGGAGCCGTGAGGGCGGCAGCGCTTACCGCCCGACACTGAAGGTGACGACCCGCCAGTTCAGCGAGACTGTCGAGATCCGGGTGCGCGACAATGGCATCGGTATTCCGCCGGAACACAGGGATAAAGTGTTCCAGCCTTTCTTCACGACCAAGCCAACTGGCGAGGGCACTGGGCTAGGGCTATCAATCAGCTACGAGATCGTAACCCGACAGCACGGCGGCACCATCACGGTCGACAGCGAAGTCGGCGAGTTCACTGAGTTCACGGTGCGGCTACCGCGCCGGCGGAATGTGGTGGCGGGAAAAATGGGATGAGCCCCCCCGAAGCCGCAGCCCGTCCCGACAGCCAACCCCGCCGCGAGGACGGCGTTCCCAGCGCGCCGAAGCGACGTCGTGGTGCCGCTTGGCGTCCGTCGGGCCGTATCAACTGGGGATCGCGTGGATTTTGCGATACGCCGCGACGATGTCGATCTGGTGCGGCCCGAGATTGGCGGCGGCACGAACGCGCCAAGGTGCCGAGCCGGGTTCGCGCCATCGAATACAGGGCAGTTTCGTCAAGGTCATCCTGGACAAGATCGGCGACGACGAATTGATCGCCTATGTCCCGGATCGTGTATTCTATCGTGACCCATTCTCCATCGGAGATGTGGTGATCGCCGGATGGGAAAAAGACAAAACCCGGATGCTCGCTCGAAACTGACTGCCAGTTGAAGATACAACAGGAGAAACGCGAATGAATGTCGAGATGACGGTCAACGGGAAGAAAGTAAAGGCGGATACTCCGCCGTCGCTGCTTCTATCCGATTTCCTCCGCGAGAACCTCAATCTTACCGGAACCCATGTCGGCTGCGACACCTCCCAATGCGGTGCCTGCGTCGTCCATATCGACGGCGTCTCGATGAAGAGCTGCACGCTTCTGGCGGTCGGTGTTGACGGCAAGTCGGTCACGACCATCGAAGGCCTCGCCAAGACGGTCGATGCTGACCTGCACCCGATGCAGCTGGCCTTCCACCACAATCACGGCTTGCAATGCGGCTTCTGCACGCCCGGCATGATCATGAGCGCGGTCGATTTCGCTAAGCAGACGCCGAACCCCACCGAAGACGATGTGCGGCACTGGCTCGAAGGCAATATCTGCCGCTGCACCGGCTATCAGAACATCGTCGCGGCGGTACTTGCCGGCGCCGCCGCCATGCAGACCCAGGCGGGAGGCTGATCATGAATGTTCATACAGGCATTGGCGCATCGATCCTTCGCAAGGAAGATCGCCGGTTCATCACCGGCAAAGGCAACTACGTCGCCGACATCAAGCGCCCGGATATGGCGATGGGCGTATTCCTGCGCTCGCCGCACGCGCACGCGCTGATCGAAAGCATCGACATCAAGGCGGCCGCCGCTCTGCCCGGGGTCGCAGCAATCTACACCGGCGCGGATCTCGCCGCGGACAAGATCGGCGGCCTGCCCTGTGCCTGGGGCGTCAGCAACGCCGATGGCACGCCGATGAAGGAGCCGCCGCGCTCGGCGATGGCGGTCGACAAGGTACGATGCGTCGGCGACGCGGTAGCGTTCGTGATCGCCGACACGGTCGAACAGGCGCGCGAAGCGGCCGAGGCGATCGAGGTCGAATATAAGATTCTGCCGGCCGTGGTCGGCGTGCTTGACGCGATTCGCCCTGGCGCTGCCGCCGTGTTCGACGACATCCCCGGCAACACCTGCTTCGACTGGGAGTGCGGTGACGCCAAAGCGACGGCAGCAGCGTTCAAGAATGCGGCTCATGTCGCCAAGATCAGCCTCGTGAACAATCGCCTGGTCGGAAACCCGATGGAGCCGCGCGCGGCGGTGGCGGAATACGATGCCGGCCGCGACCACTACACGATGTGGACCACCAGTCAGTTTCCGCATGTGGTGAAGGTGCTGATGGGCAACTTCGTGCTGAATATCCCGCAGAACAAATTGCGCATCGTGGCGCCTGACGTCGGCGGCGGCTTTGGCGTAAAGCAGTTCCTGTACGCCGAGGAGATCATCACCACCTGGGCCTCGCGCAAAGTGGGTCGCCCGGTGAAATGGGTCAACGAACGCAGCGAGGGCTTCCTATCCGACGCCCATGGGCGGGATCATGTCAGCGAAGCAGAACTGGCGCTAGACGAAACCGGCAAGTTCCTCGGCCTGAAGGTGCGCACCATCGCTAATATGGGCGGCTACCTCTCGACGTTCGGCCCGAACATCCCGACCAACCTCTACGGCTTGCTGCTGGCCGGCGTCTACACCACGCCCGCGATTCATTGCGAAGTCAAAGGCGTGTTCACCAACACGGTGCCGGTCGACGCCTATCGTGGTGCCGGCCGTCCCGAAGCGACCTTCCTGCTGGAGCGTCTCGTCGATGTCGCGGCCAGCGAGATGAAGATCGACAGGGCTGAAATCCGGCGCAAGAACATGATTGATGCGTCGCAATATCCCTATCAGACGCCGGTGATCGTCAAATACGACAGTGGCGACCCGAAAGCCTGCCTCGAAAAGGCGCTGGAGATCTCCGACTGGGGCGGTTTTGCCAGGCGCAAGGAAGAATCGAAGTCGCGCGGCAAACTCCGGGGCATCGGTCTTTCCACCTACGTGGAGGCATGCGGCCTGGCGCCTTCGCGCATCGTCCAGTCGCTCGGCGCCCGTGCGGGCATCTTCGAAAGCGCCACGGTGCGGGTCCACGTCACCGGCGATGTCACCGTGCTGATCGGGACGCACAACCACGGCCAGGGCCACGAGACGACTTTTGCGCAGATCGTGTCGGAAAAATTGTCCATTCCCACCGACAAGATTGAGATCGTATTCGGCGACACCGACAGGGTGCAGTTCGGATTGGGTACCTATGGCTCGCGATCGCTGGCCGTAGGTGGTACCGCGCTGTCCAAGGCCACCGACAAGATCATCGCGAAGGGAACCAAGATCGCCGCGCATATGCTCGAGGCGGGTGAGAGTGACATCGTATTCGAAAATGGATCGTTCACCGTGCAGGGAACCGACCGGGCGAAATCGTTCGGCGACGTGGTCGGTGCGGCTTATGGCCTGGTGAATTTTCCGATCGACGTGCTTGAGCCGGGCATGGAAGCCCAGGCATTCTACGATCCGGTGAATTTCACCTATCCCGGCGGCGCCCACATTGCCGAGGTCGAGATCGATCCAGATTGCGGCTCGGTCCATCTCGTATCCTATATTGCGGTGGACGACCTCGGCACTGTGATCAATCCCATGATCGTTGCGGGGCAGTTGCACGGCGGCATCGCGCAAGGGATCGGCCAGGCCTTGTTCGAGAACTGCGTCTATGACGAGACATCCGGCCAGATGCTGTCGGCGTCGTTCATGGACTATTGCATGCCGCGCGCCGACAACATGCCGAACATGGAGATCGTCACCCTCTCGACGCCGTGCACGCATACCAGCTTCGGCGTCAAAGGCTGCGGCGAAGTCGGCACCATCGGGTCGCCAGCGACCGTGATAAATGCCGTGGTCGATGCGCTATCGCATCTCGGCGTCAGTCATGTCGACATGCCGGCAACGCCAAACCGTATCTGGCGCATCATTCACAACAGCGCCAATCAGCTGCGCGCAGCCGAATAGGAGCAGGCGATGAAGGACTTTTCATACTACAAGCCATCTACGGTGTCCGAGGCTGTCGCCCTGCTGGCGGGCAACGGCGACAGCCGGCCCCTTTCCGGCGGCATGACACTGCTGCCGACCATGAAAATGCGGCTCGCATCGCCGACCGCCATAGTCGATCTGGCCGCGCTGCCTGGGCTGACCGCGATCACGGTCAGTGGCGGCAACGTGACCATCGGCGCGATGACGACACATGCCGAGGTCGCTGCTTCGGCTGAGATCAAGGCAGCGATCCCCGCTCTCGCCACGCTCGCCGGCTCGATCGGCGATCCTCAGGTCCGGCATCGCGGCACCATCGGCGGCTCGATGGCCAATGCCGACCCTTCGGCCGACTATCCCGCAGCGGCGGTTGGCCTTGGAGCGACGATCGTCACGGATCGTCGCGAGATCGCCGTGGACAGCTTCTTCACGGCGATGTTTCAGACCGCGCTCGAACCCGATGAGATCATCCTGGCCGTCCGCCTTCCTATCCCGGACGCGGCCGGTTATGCCAAGTTCAGAAGCCAGGCATCGCGCTTCGCGCTAGTTGGCGCCTTCGTGGCGCGTTTCGGCGGCACCGTGCGCGTCGCGATTACCGGGGCCGGGCCGGTGGTATTTCGATCCAGGGATATTGAGGATGCGCTGGCGGCCAACTTTTCGCCCGGGGCGCTGGCGCGGATTTCGATTGCGCCTTCAGGATTGAACTCCGACATCCATGCCGACAGCGAGTATCGTGCCCATCTGGTGGTGGTGATGGCTCGCCGGGCCGTCGTACACGCCCTCGGATGCGAGCCATCTTGACGCCGCCGCGGCCGTGTCTACGGCTGGTATCAATCGATCCCGAAGAAGGCGAGGGCGTCACTAAGAATCAACGGCGAGCCCGTAGCCGAGGCTGACTACGGGGCGCTCCACGAAACCACCTCGATATAGGGGGCGGCCAGAATTCGGTGAGATAATGAAGAATGCCCACAATCATTGATCAAAAATGAAGCGGTGGCACCCCGTAGTGCGCCTGCGGGCCGATGCTCGCAGGGCGTCGCTATTCGATCACCTCATCAGCGCGTGCGAGCAGGGCAGCTGGTATCTCAATCCCCATTTCCTTGGCGGTATTGAGGTTGATCACCAGCTCGAATTTCGTTGGTTGCTGTACTGGAAGATCTGACGGGTTCGCACCTCTGAGAATTCGATCTACATAGCCCGCTGTGCGTTGGAAGATGTCCATTTCATCTGGACCGTAGGAGAGTAGTCCACCGTCGGATACGAAATAGCGGAAATAGTAGATTGTCGGCAGACGAAATTTTGCGGTTAGCTCGATGATCCGTTTGCGATGAACCACGTTGTGGCTATCCGGCAAGACAAAGAGGCCGTTATCCGGCTGGCTCGCGACCTTGCGAATGACGTTTTCGATATCCGTTATACTGTGAACTGGGGCTGCAACTGATTGAACCGCCAAGGCAGGTTGAGCCGCACTGATCGATTGCAAATAGAGCCCGTAATAGGGCGCGGTCTCGGGATTAAAAATAGCGGTAACCCGTCGAATAGCCGGCGCGATCTGCTTAAGCGTCTCAAGCCATTTGCTGCCGAGTGAAAACTCGAAAACAGAGAAACCGGTAATGTTTCCCCCGGGATCAGAGAGGCTTGTGACCAAGCCCTGACCCAATGGGTCCGTGACCGTGAGGAAAACGATTGGTATGGCCCCAGTCTGCTTCAACAGCGCCTTGGCGGAAGGAGTAGAGTGGCCGACTAGAACGTCGGGCTGCGGATCCACCAATTCTTTCGCGAGAGTTTGAATTAGCTCTAC
>Ga0070714_100004383_pt1 | contig 10631 bp, 7 predicted proteins | sample LARL83metaG_FD_65450 | JGI IMG/M metagenome (GOLD analysis project Ga0070714, IMG submission 65450) | Corn, switchgrass and miscanthus rhizosphere microbial communities from Kellogg Biological Station, Michigan, USA - LAR L8-3 metaG | ecosystem: Host-associated > Plants > Roots > Rhizosphere ... | reverse complement strand
GGTCGGTACGTCCCAAGAAATATAGACGAGGTCACAGGCGGCAAGATCACCGATCTCGTTCGAAAACGAGGTGCGTTGCGCGCACTCGCGCGCGAGCCCGTCGAGCCCCGGCTCGACGACAGGCAACCTGCCGGCGGCGATGTCGCGCACGCGGGCCGCGTCGCTGTCATAGCCCACGACACGAAAGCCTTTCGAGGCGACTGCCAACGCCGAGACCAGGCCCAAATGGGTCAGCCCGGCAAAACCGATCACCGGCGCGCTCATTGCTGCGCCTTGGCGATTGCGGCTTGGCCGAGCCCCCGGAGCAATCGGTTCAAGCGAATGTCGTTCGACAAATCGGTATCGCGCTTGCCGGCGCAAAGGTCCTTGAAATGCGCATATTCGAGTTCCCAGGTCGGATCGTCCTGGGTCAACGTCACCGAGTCCTCCGGCGGGCGCCCGCTCGGCAACAAGCGACGGCGCAGCGTGAACGACGACGGACCCCACTTGCAAAGCGAGCGGATGTGCGCCGAACCTTTTTCGGCAAACAGATCGCAGGTGAAGTGGTTGCGCCAGCTGAGCAGCGTCATTTCCAGTTCGAGCTGCGGCTTGCTCGCGTTCGAGGCGAGCACGACATGGTCCGGGGCGCGGTTTTCGAACCGGCGGCTCGACACAATGCGAACGTCCTCGCCGATATCGCCGAACCAGAATTGCGCCGTATCGAGGAGGTGCGAGCCGAGGTCCGGCAAAACGCCCGCACCCTTGTCCCGCCACTCCGACTCGCGCACCAGCCGCGCCGTACCGTTTCCGTAGAACATGCGGCAGTGATAAAGCGCACCGAGCGTTCCAGCCGCGATGGTCTCGCGCATCCGCACGAAATGCGGCTCGAAGCGGTGGTTGTACGCGACATAGCAGACGGCGCCGTTCTTTCTTGCCGTGACTTCGAGCTGCCTAATCGATTCTTCGTCGGGCGCCCATAACGGCTTCTCCACGAGGACGTGCTTGCCATTGCCCAGCAGGTACTCGAGGACCGAGATCTTCGGCTCGTCGGGAATGCAGGCCAGGACTGCATCATAGCTGTTGAGCGGAACGTCCTCGACCGCCCGATATTCGGCCTCGCCGTTGATGGGATCGGCCGCCGCTATGAAATCGCGGCCTGCGACCCGCCGGCGTTTTTGACCTTGAACGCCGAGTCCCGCCACCACGACTCGCATCAAACACAGCCCTGCCCTTCACTCGAAGCGAGCGTGTTTCTCGACTGCGTCGATCCGACCCAGCAAGTCCGATCGTCCAATGGGAATATTGCCGTCGCACTCGCATTCAAGGGCGGCCGCCATTGAACCGAGGACCGAGGCGGCGACCTCGGATTCGTCGGTCAACAGCGAAAGCGTCGCATAGGCCAGAAGAGCATCTCCGGCGCCCACCGCATCGACCACCTTGTCGGCGAAGCTGTCCACCACGAAGAACGAGCGCGGGTCGTTCTCTTTGCCGCGCCGGCAGGTTAGAACGCCGCGATCGCCCAGCTTGAGAATGACCGTCTTGCAGTCGGCTTCCTCGTGCAACTTGGCGGCCAGCGGCCGCACCCCGGTATCCTGATCGGCGAGCGCGAAACGCGCCTCGCGCTCATTGGGGGTCAGAAGGTCGAAGCCTTTGAATTCCAGAATATTGCCCCAGCGGCTTGCGACCTGGCTATCGGCAACCCGAAACGCGCCCGTCGGAATAACGCCCGTCAGTCCGGGAATCGTGCGCCGGTTGAAGATGCCATGGCGGAAATCGCTGAACACGACAGCCTCCGCGTGCACGTTCGCGATCTGCCCGGCGATCATTTCGGCCTGCTTGTCGGTGATGCTGCGGTTGTCGAGCGTATCGACCTTGAGCAGACGATAGTCGCCGCACACATACGCGTTCTTGTTCGTCGTCGGGCGCGCTCGATCGATGATCGGCATGATATTGACGCCTGCGCTCTCGAGATCGTTGAGGGCGAACTCGGCAAGCGCGTCGTCTCCCAGTACGGTCGAAAACGTGACCTCGGCACCGGCCGACTTGAGGTGCTTGGCCACGATGCCTGCGCCGCCCACGAAGTCCGTCCGATTGTCGAACCGGACACTCGGCGTAGGGGTCTTCGTCATGCCGCCAATCATCGTCGTATACGTCAGGCTGTCCACGATGATGTCGCCGACGACGTGAACCCGCTTGCCTTCGCACGTCTCCAAGATTCGCCGCAAGCGATCGAAATCGAGCCCGTCGGCTTCCATCAAGAGGAGAAACTTCTCAAGTGCGATGTTCGGCGGATCGTTCTCGATCAGGTGTGACGATGAGTAGACAATGTCCCCGGGGGTAAACAGAAGTTCGCCGCCATAGCTCTGAAGGACCTCGAGCTCCTGCTGCGTCTTCGGATTTCCCTGGCCATTGCCGTATTCGTAGCCCTTGGCGAAGTAATCGGGCTGGATGCGCGCGATGTTGGTGATCGGCGTGGGGTTAGGGTCGATCAGCACGAAATCGACCATTTCCAGTGCCGCAAGATTGAGCGCCCGCAGCTCCTGCGGGACGAAGGGACGATACTGCGCCTTGGTGATGTGGGCGTCGGCGGTCAGGCTGGCGACCAGGATGTCCGCCTTTTCCTTGGCGTAGAGGAGGTGACGGATGTGCCCGGGGTGCACGAGATCAAACACACCGTGGCACATGATCACCTTTTTCGCGCGTGGGCGCGGCCCGACCACGTCGCAGAGTTCGTCGACCGTCTTGATCTTCCGCCGGTAGTTGCCGCCAACAGCCTGCAACATGTGCCTACTCCGTCCCCAATGCCTCGAACCAGGTTTTCGTCGCTTGCTTAATCGATTCGGGATCCCATAACGGTGCGTCGCGCCAATTCTGGATTTCAGCCATCATCAGCCGCACGCCCTGGTCGAAGGAGATGAGCGGCTTCCAGCCGAGATCGCGCCTGATCTTTGCAACGTCGGCCCAGGTGACATCCGGCTCGCCTGGGCGCTTCGGTATATATACCACCGGTCCGCCGATCAACTCGACCAGCCGGCTGATCGGCTGCGGCGCGCCGGCGCCAAGATTCCAGATTTCTCCGCTCTTTTCGGTTTCGCCGGCCAAGCGAAACGCTTCCGCGACATCGCTGGCGTAGACGAAATCCCGTCGTTGCGTGCCATCACCGACGACCGTGAACGGCTTGCCCGCAAGCTTCTGCTTGAAAAACACACCGAACACCGCGCCATACGCGCCAGTGGTGCGCACGCGCGTGCCATAGGCATTGAAGATGCGCACCGAGTTGACCGGCAGACGGTAGATCCTATGCCAATGGAAGGCGGCCTGCTCTCCCTGGTATTTCGAGAGCGCGTAGGGGTATTGGGGCGAGATCGGATGATCCTCGCGAGTCGGCGTCGCGGCGATGCCGTAGCACGACGACGACGCCGCATAGACGAACTTGCGCACGCGCGCGTGACGAGCCGCCTCCAGCACGTGCGCGGTCCCCTGCACGTTGGTGTCCATGTATTCCAACGGACGCTCGATCGACGGAACGATGTCGCCGATACCGGCGAAGTGAAACACATAATCAACATCGCGAAACAGGCTGGCGTCCGGCACGAGATCGCGAATGTCGGTCTCCTCGAACGACAGACCCGGGTTGCGCGCGTGGTGTGCCAGGTTAGCGGTGCGCCCCCCGCTCAGGTTGTCGATCACGCGCACGCGATAGCCGCGATCAAGCAACACGTCGACCATGTGGCTACCGATGAAGCCGGCGCCACCGGTCACCACCGCAACCCGGGGTGTCGAGCTCATTTTGCTCCGAGCTTCTTCATGGTGCGGACGTTGTAGTACCAATCGTCGTCGAAGCTATTCGGCATGAGGTGATTGCGGAACGCGCGGGTGAGATCGCGGACGGCGTCCTCGATACTGTGTTTGGGCTTGAAGCCGAGGACGCGGTTCACCTTGTCCGAATTGACATGATAGGACCGCATGTCATTGGTCGGCGTTGTGACGATCTTGATCTCGCCCTTTTCGGGCATCTCTTCCTGCACCACCTTTTTCACCATGCCGGCGATCTCGGCGATGGAATAGTTCTGAAATCCTATGTTGAAGGTCTCGCCGTGGATTTTTTCATGCGGCGCGGTCAGCATCAGGACGTAGGCATCGACCATGTCCTCGACGTGCAGATTCGGCCTCATCTGGTTTCCGCCGAACACCGTTATCGTGCCTTTGTTGATCGCGTGGTTGGTGAGAATGTTGACCGAGAGATCGAGCCGGGTGCGAGGAGTGTACCCACAGATGGTCGCCGGACGGATGACGACGCAGGTGAAGTCGTCGGCCTTGTGCTTCCATAAGATCGGCTCGCACATCCCTTTGAACTTGTTGTAGAGCGTGAGCGGGACGAGCGGGTGGTCTTCGGTCACGTTGGGCGAGTCGCTCACGCCGTAGACCGAACTCGAGGAACAGTACACGAAGCGTTTCACGCCGGCCTTCTTGGCCGCGACCACGATCGGCTCGAAACAGTCGTAGTTGATGGTCTCCGAGAGCTTCTCGTCGAGCTCGAAGCTTGCATCGTTGGAGATGCACGCGAGATGGAGGACGGCGTCCTGACCGACAAGCGCCTCCGCGAGCTTGGGCATGTCGCGGATATCGCCTTGTATGACCTTCAGATTGGGAGAATTAGGTAGCCGGCAACCAAAATAAAGCTGGTCATAGACTGTGACGTGATGGCCTTCTGCAAGCAGCCGCGGCGTGAGGAGATGCCCAACGTATCCAGCACCACCGGTGATCAACACATTCTGCATAGCGAACGGACGCCCTTTCTCGAGCTGACGGTTTTTTTCGGGAGGGGCTGTGCGACGGACAAGCTGCGGGAGTCCCCCTGCTCGGCAGCCGTTTTGGCGAGCCCTCATACACACTTTTTGGGTTCGCGTCTCCTGTTTTTGCGACGCTCGAGGAAGCTCGCGGGGCGTCGGCACCTGGCGCCCTTCCCGGCCCCGTTCTCTTGCCGGATCAATGACTTAAGTTAGGCGGCCCGTCCTGGACCTTGTCCGGCGCGGCATAAATGCGCGCGCTCGCGCCGCGGCTCGTGCAAGGCGATGCGGAGGCGTGCTTGCGGACCACCTCAAGTTCCAGGACGACGCTGGTCCAGTTCGGCGCAAACGCGCTGGCATCACGACGGGCCGCGGCCTTGTTCGCCAACCAAGCCATCGGCGCCAGTGTGATCAGCGCTACCCCCGCCAACACGGCTCGGGCGAGCGACCCAGCGGGAAACCACGTCGCAGCTCGCAGGTATAGGTTGCGAATTCGTGCCGTGAGCCATGTTCCGTGGAACCGAATCGTCGATTTGTCCACATCCGGGAACACGGCGTCATAGGCGGCCAATTGGCCCATTCCGACCGGTATCGCATAAGGATTGTTGATGTGGACAAGAACCTTGCCTCCGTTCCTCACCAAGGTGCGGATGCGGCGATGCAAGGCCGGCAGCCTGGTGAGCTCGGACGGACCGAGCTCGCACAGACAGGCATCGAATAAATCACCATGCGTCTCTTGGTCCGCTGGCCTCGTCACCAAGAGGCTCGCCGGATCCCTGCGGTCCTTCAGGACACTGCTGAAAAACGAATCGCGAGAGCACAGCCAAAGAATCCGCTGGCCAGCTTGGCGCCAGGACATGAGTTGCGCGGCGACATCGAAAGTATCCAGCCAGAGCGGGTGCGCAGGGCGCACGAATGGTAGCGGGCCGAAGAGCGCCGTGTGAATCCGCCGAAGCGTGTGCGACAATCCCAGGCGCTCATTTTCGATCGGCGGTGACGACAACATCGCGACGTTGCCGCCGGCCGCGCTCCTCTCCCTAAGACGCCGGCTCGTCTCCTTGAACCAGCCTCCAAGCTTTGGATGTGCGACGTGCGGCTGCGGCTCGGGCGACAATCGGCGCGCGATCTCGTGCATGTAGCGGCGTGACTCGGCGATCACGTCTTCGACATCGTCGGGAAGGTTGCCGGCATGTATCGTCAGCAGCTGCCGTCCACAGCGGCGCTGCTCGTGGGTGGTCCAGTCGGATAGAAATTTTGCGATGGCGTCGACCGAAATCCCGCCCGGACGTATGAGTTCCTCGCCGGTAACGCGCTTCTGCGGCTCGATCATGAAGAAATCGTCGGAATCGGTCAGGAAGTAAGGCTCGAGCGTCGGCGCCGCCTCGGGGAGGTAGCCGAAGTCCCAAACCAGCACCGGCTCCGTGACCGCCCGTTCCGGCTTGATTGCCACGAGAGCGATCGGCCACTGGTAGCCTATCAATGTCTCCTCATCGACGTACCAATAGAACTGATCCATGCACCACTGATGATAGAGGCGCTGATTCACGGTGCGCGCCTTCACCGTGAGGTGCTTGTGGTTCAGGGCGAGCTTTGCCATCTCGCGTGGCTTCACCGCGAGCATGGCGCTCTCCGCATCGACCCGCGCCTCGAGCTGCGGCCACACCTCCTCCAGCACGACGCGAAAACTTGGTGCATGAATGACGCGCTTGCCTTCGCGCATCAGCTCGCCGAGCCGCCGATACGATCCATCGGCGATGATGAAATCGGCGTTGAGAAACAGCAAGAACGTCTCCGTCACCTTCGCACCCAGGTCGACGAAGCCGCGGAACAATGCAGCTGTCAAAACGACGCCGTATTCGCCCGGCTCGCAGGGCATCAAATCGTCGAGCGAGGCGAACTTGACGTCGCAGATCGTGGAGAGCCGCTGGAACGAGCGCGCCCGCCGAATGTAATCGACGAGCTTGTGTTCGGTGACGAGCACGACCTCAACATCGAACATCGTTGCCAGCGAAGGGAGGTTGCCCGGAGCGAGCAAGGCCGGCAAGGTCATCGAAACCAGCTTTTCGGCGTAAACAGAGCCCCACAACGGGATGATCAGGCGAGCCTTATCCTTCATCCGATCGAACTGACCCGTCTGGGCTCCCTGAGGACGATCGTCAGCGGCTGGATTGCGGCCGCCAGGGAGCCGTCAGGCGACGGCTGATGCGCCGACGCAGTTCTGCAAGCAAATCTCCTCCTGACAACTCCGCAAGCCGCGCGTTGCGGGCAGCGGTGACCTGCTGACGCGCCCGCGCCGCGTCGAAAACCTCGCCGTCCACGACCATAGCATAGCGGGACAGGTGCTGGTCGTTGGTCATCGGCTCGTACACGCCTTGGAACGGCACGCAAAAAGGCTTGTCGTATTTCTTCTGCAGGAGCGCAACGAGCAAATGCGTCGTCTTGGCATTGAGCACCAGGTAATCGAGCAAGGTCGGCTGCCACGGAATGAAGCTGGCCAATTGCCAATCCGGCCCGACCCAGATTCCGTAGACTTCATACGCATTGTACTTCGCCAGGCTCTCGAAAAAATTGGGTTGATAGTTGAAATATCCGTGCTCGAGATGGACCGTGAACGGCACCGCGTGAAGCATGTATCCGCCCGGTTTCGTGAAGTCATGCATCACCTTGAATACGTTATACTGATTTAGAATGTGCTCCGAGGTGCCATGGTTGGTGACGAATCCGTACTTGCCCGCGTGCTCCGGCGGGCACGGGTCGAAATTGAGGTCGAGGGGAATCGAATTGAACTGCGGATCGAGATCGACGCAGCGATAATTAAAACCCAACGCCGTGTAGAGCTCCAATCCGGAGCCTTTCCAGTTTGCAAAGCGACTGAGCATCTCCGCAGGGGGCTCGGGCTTGCCAAACGCTTTGAAGAGGCTCTTGACCAATTCCGATTGCGGGCACCAGACGTTCTGCGCTCCGAGTTCCATCACCTCGGTGATGCCATCGAAGACGCCCGCGGCCCTAAGCTGCCGGTACAACGCAAGAACGGGCGGCCCAAGCCCCATCGAGACCCTCCTCGAAAATCAACGCAACGACAACAGCGAATACCCCTGGAACGCGAGGCTAAGCTTGTCAATGTAGGCGGCCGGCGACGTAGCGTTCCGCATCGCGCCGCCGATGGCGAACCTCAGAGGCAAGCCAGCTGTAGCCATAGTTTTCGAGCAAATCCTCGATCGAAGGCGGCAGGGCGCCCGCCGCGGGCCGGGCGGTCGCCTGCGTCGCCCCCGGCGGCGTCGCCGCAGGGCTGGTGGTCCGGTGAACAGGAGTGCCTGTGCCAACGTCCACGTATGCATTGCGCAGTCGCTGCCACACTGGCCCTAGACGACGACGCAGCGCCCCACTCAAGCGCGTCGCCGCCATCCGCCCGCGCGCTGCATGCTCCTTCGCCGCACCCAGGTAACCCTGCTCGATCATTTTTCGGCGCTCGGCAACAAGCTCGGATCGTTGGGTATGCAAAAAACCCGCAGGCAAGGCTTCCGCCGCCTGGCCCAGTTCATAAAGCAGTCGGTAGCAGTCGCGGCTCATAAGACGTGCGCGGAGGGCGCTGTCGGGCTTCGCTTGCTCTGCCGCGTCCAGCACCAGCAGCGCATATTCCAGATATCCGAAATTGAGCGCGACGAAGGCGAGCTTGAGCAGCATGAGGTGCTGTTCGTTCGCCGAGCGGACGATCGATTTTACGCTGTCGATGCGGCGCAGAAACAATGCATCTCCGAATGCCAAAAACCCCTTCGCCCGTGCGCCGACCGGCATGCGCTTCGGCGAGATCTCCTGCAGATAAGTGAACCCTGCGAAATGGAAGCCGTGGCGGAGGGCAAAATCAAAGATATGAGAAAACAGTGCCTGCCTCTCGTACATCGGGTGAAATTCAATTTCAGTTGCCAGCGCGATGCAATGATCGCGGAACGTCGTCTCCGCACCACGTAAGATGTCGAGCTCGGAGCCCTGGGTATCGAGCGATATAAAATCAGGCATGAGATTGCCCGGTACCTTGCCGTCGCGCACGAGCGCGTCGAGCGAACGGATCATGACGTCGCGAACTTCGACGACCTTGTTCTCGTTGCCATACACAGCATCATAGCGCGTGTCCTGCATCGGCACGCCGTCGATCTCTCCCGCAAGCTTAACCTCGCAGTAATAGGTGTCGTATTCCGGGTTCGGCTTAAGATTCGAACTCGCATAGGGATTGTTCGTGATGTGAAGCTTGCCGATCCGATCTTCGAGACCAAGGCAATATGGCAGCACATGGAAATTCTCGTTCGTATTCTGCGCGATCATCTCGAGCGCGCATTTCTCGTCGGCTTCATATAGGATATTTACGATATCTCGGGAAAATCGCATGGGACAGTTGAGTGCCACGCCGAAACCTCTTCCGCCAACGTGGTGAGCGATGATGCGCTCTTCGAGCTCACGCATTACCCGGTCTCTCCCATCCATGCCATCAGCGAGCGTGTCTGCACTGCCGCGGCTATGACTGCCTCTCTTCCCATTCGGAATGCGACAAAATAAACCGAGCGGCTTCCTGTCACAAATTGCAATTTGATGGCGCCGGGCCTAATGATGGGCGGGGACCGAATTTCGTCCGTACGCGCGGAAATCGGCTGGTTGGCGACGTTAAAGAGGGGGTGAAATGCCTGAGTTGGAGGATCGGATCGTTGCCCATCACGTGGGCGGTCGGGGTTTCGGCGTGGCGCTCAACTGTCCTCCTAATCTCGCGAAAGATCTCGTTCACGTTCTTTACGAGGCTGACGAGGTTTGTGCACGCGAGATGATCAAAGAAAACAAGAACGAGAATTTCCACATCTTTCCGTATTGCCTGGGAGAATACAATCGACCCGGCAAGATCTTCATCACAAAGAATCCCTATGCGAGTTCGAACCTGGAGCCGAGTCCGGCCTACGCCAAGCACTATTGTGAATTGCATCTCGACGGCGAGGTCGAAGGCGTCATGTTGCAGAACGCCGTCTATGACGTGAGCTACGGCAACGACAACAGCGTCGTCGACGTGCGGGACGTCAACATTTGCACGCTCGACTACCTCATGAAAGCAACCACAGTCTCGCAGGAGCAGCTAGTACCGGACTTTCTCTCGCTCGACACCCAAGGGTCAGAGCTCAACATCCTCAAGGGCGGGGAGCAAACTTTCCACAATCACTGCGTAGCCCTGGCGACTGAAGTCGAATTCCATCCGATGTACAAAAACCAGCCGCTGTTTTCCCACATTTTCGACTTCGCCCTTCGTCATGGATTCCACTTCGTCGGTTTCACCTATCTCCAGGAAATCTCGCCCCACCGTCTGCCGCTCGGCGCACGCGCCAAAGGCGTCGTGGCGTTCGGCGATGCCCTCTTCTTTCGCGACATCGACAGCGTAAAGGCGGTCGCAAAGTCGCAGAACGAGCTTTACCTCATGCTGCTGAAGCTCGCTTTCATCGCGCTCAACTTCGGCTATCTGGAATTCGCGCTACAGGCGGTCGAGGCAGCCGACGCAGCAAAACCCGATCGGCAGTTGCGTGACCGTCTGCTCGAGCGTGACTGCTATCGTTTGCTCTATGACTTGAAGCGGGCGGTGAGCGAACTGCCGGCCAGTTTTCCCCATATCGACCGGTCCAAGATGATTGCGGAGCGCAAGGCCGTCCTCGATCGCGCGCAGTCCCAACACGCGGCCGTCGCGCAGCCGGCGGCAACTCCCGCCCCGGCAATTGCCAGCGAACCGCAGCCCGAGCAACAGAACCAGCGCATCAGACACCTGCTCTTTACCAATCCGGGGGCGGCGATCACCAAATTGGCTCGGCACTTCCGCCGCCCGACCGGCGCGAATTC
>Ga0070714_100004381_pt1 | contig 10632 bp, 6 predicted proteins | sample LARL83metaG_FD_65450 | JGI IMG/M metagenome (GOLD analysis project Ga0070714, IMG submission 65450) | Corn, switchgrass and miscanthus rhizosphere microbial communities from Kellogg Biological Station, Michigan, USA - LAR L8-3 metaG | ecosystem: Host-associated > Plants > Roots > Rhizosphere ... | reverse complement strand
GGCAACGGGCTCTATTTCGCTGCGTCCGCCCTCGGCATCGTATCCGTCATCGTCGCATCGCAGACCGCGTTCATCGTGCTCAAGTGGTGCGGTGCGGCATATCTCGGGTATCTCGGCATCCGTGCGATCGCTTCGCCGCATGCCGCCGAGCTCGAAACGACCGGTGCCGCGCGGCCGGCGGTCGCGAAGAACTGGCTCGGCGGCACGCTCACGCAACTCGCGAATCCGAAGGCATTCGTCTTCTTCGGCGCGATCGTGCCGCAGTTCGTCGATCCCCACTCGCCGCTTCTCGAACAGGTCGTCGTCCTCGGCATCGCGTCACTCGTCATCGAGCTCGTCGTGTTGACCGCGTACATCCTCGGCATCGAAGCGATCCGAGTCCGCGGCATCAAGCCGTCGGCGCGCGCGACGGCCGAACGTATAGGCGGCGCCTTCCTCATCGGCGTCGCCGCAGCGGTGCTCGTGGAGCACGCCTGATCGAGCCTGGAAAACGTCAAAGTCCTGCCACGGCGAATGACCGCTGCAGAGCCAAAGCGAAGGCAGGCACATGGAACGTTCGACGTTTCTCCTTTCCGCCGTGGCGGCGGTCGCGCCGCTCGTCGCGAATGCCGAGGTTCCGATGAAGACGATCGCCGGCATCGGCGTACCCGACACGGATCTCGCGAACGAAGCGACGCGCATCGCGAAAGCTTCGCTTCCGGTTGAGATCTTCAACCATTCGATGCGGACGTATCTGTTCGGCCAGCTGATCGCGAAGGCGAAGAAGATCGACCACGACGCCGAAATCGTCTACGTCGCCTCGATCCTGCACGACTCGGGCATGTCGTCCGCCCACATGAGCGCGGATCGGCCGTTCGAAGTCGACGGCGCATTCGTCGCGCGCGACCTGCTTGACAAACACGGTGTTTCGTCGGCGCGGATGGACGCCGCCTGGGACGCGATCGCGCTGCACGACAACAGCCCGATCGCCGTGCACAAGCAGCCGGAGGTCCGGCTCGTCAACGCGGGCGTCGGCGCCGATTTCGGCGGCTTCTTCGACCTCCTGTCGAAGCAGCAGATCATCGACGTCCTCGGCGCGGCTCCGCGCACGAAGTTCCTCGACGTCTTCCTCGACGCGTGCACGGCGCTCGCGAAGAAGAAGCCGCTCTCGACGTACCATTCGTTTGTCGCCGACGTCGGCTACAAACGCGTTCCGGGCTTTAGTCTGCCGAACTTCGCCGACGAGGTGGCATCCGGGGATCCGTTCACGCCGTACGAGCGCTGAGGATCAGGTGCCCTTGTCCGCCCCGAAGTACTTGATGTACTTGACGATGAAGCGCGGCGAGGTCCGGAAGCCAGCCGCATCGCCGTAGACGACATATAGCTCGCCGCCTGGCACTTTGCGGTGATAGGCAGCCGAGAGATTCCACGCATCGGCGACCGGCAGCGCCTTGATCTGTTGCGGCGTGAGCTCGAAGAGCAGCGGCGCGACGCCGATGATGCGCCGAATGCCGAACGCATACGCCTGATCCGGCCCTGACTGATAGGCGTAATCGGCCCGCTCGAGCCACTGGGTGACGCGGTCTCCGGTATCGACGAACTGGTCGGTATCGTCCGCCTCGAGCGTCAGCGCGCCGCGCGTTCCGGTGCGAACGGTGGCGCTGCGGAACCACGAGTCGAGATTGCCCGGCCCGAAGCGGCCGTGGTTGAAGCCGACGAACGACGGCAGAAGGCTGTTGAGATTGTAGCCGATCTGCGCGCCGGCTTGACTCACCGGTGTGAAGACCGGCGGCAACAGGACGTACGCCGAGCCGGTCGACACTTGAAGATTGAAAAGCGTCCGCGTCGTCAGCGAGGTGTTGATGAACTCGTTGGTCTGGTCGAGCTCGCCGGTGTGGTCGTGATAGCGGCTGAGGCTGCCATTGAGGTCGAACTCCGTGAAGCGGTCGGTCGTAGCGAATTTGAACGGCTCGAAGAAATCGACGTCGTACCCGGCGATGTCCGGATGCTGCACGAATCCGTCGACCGGGTGGAAGAACAAGTCGACCTTGCGCATGACGGCGTTGACGGTCGCGCCTTTTGCGTCGAACCAGCCGGCGCCGGCTTCGTAGCGTTGCGCCTGAGCGCCGTCCAACACATTCGTACCGGCGTCGTTCCCGTAGCGAGCGAACACCTGGAAGTCGGTGAGGTTGTTCTGCGTGAACGTCACACCGTCGGCGCGGTCGTGGAGGCCGGATTCGTCCACCTGACTGCCTTGGAAGTCGATCGCCGTCCGCTGGTTCGGCGAGACGTAGTCGATCGCGTCGCCGGTGTCGGTGCGGCCGGCGATGTCGGTATGGAGCGCGCCGAAGCTGAAGAGCCCACGCTGGCCCTCGACCGCGAAGCCCTCGCTGGGCGTCGGGATCGCGGGCGTGTAGAACTCCGAGACGTTGCAGTCCGGGCAAACACCCTGCGGGTAGCTGTAGACGTTCGCGCCTTGCGTGAAAAACGGGCGGAAGTCGTTGAAGAAGCGCTGGAATGCCGTCGGAGCGATCGTCTGCTGATCGACTTCGACGTTCGAATAGTCGGGATGGAGCGTGCTGACGAACGACGTGCCGGTAGCGATCGGGATCGAGATATCCGCGCCGACGCGCGAGGTGTCGCCGCCGTTCGACCTGGGTGCGAGCTCGCCAAGGCCGTAGACGCCGACTCTCGACTTACCGCGCTGCGCCGACAAGCGCGGCAAGCCGGTGAGCGAGCCCGAATATGTCACGTCGTTGAAGTTCTGCTGCGCCGCACCCCAGCTCCAGATGAAGACGTCGTTCGTGACGGCGACATAGCGGATGAACTGGATGCGCCAGGTGCCCGAACCCGTGCCGTGCATGACCGACAGCGGGATCTTCATCGTGATGGTATATCCGCCGTCGACGACATGACCGACGGTCCACCACTCCGGCTCGAACGAGTTGTTCTCGGTCGAGAACTGGTAGTGCGTGCCGATGGGCGTCGACGTGAACTTATAGCGGAAACCACTTGTGCCGTTCGGCCACAAGTCGACCTGGACTTCGTCGTCCGTGTCGAGACCGACGCCGTTCGTGTGCTCGGTCGCGCGTACGCGCGCGGTCTGGCGCGCATCGATGCCGACGTACAAGAACGGTCCGTCCGTGATGAGATAGATCGTCGTCGGTTGCGCAGCGGCCGCGTGATACCGCAGATCGTAGCCGAGGTGGGCGACGGCGGCCGATTTCCACACCGGGCTGTCGAGCCTTCCATCGATCGGCGGTGGCGTCGTCGTCGATGGGATCGTTATCGAATCGAGATGGAGTGTTTCGACGGCACCTGTGGCCGATGCCGCGGATGCCGGATCCGCTGCGATCAGGCAGCAGACGATCGCGGCAAGACAAGCGAGCAAGAGCGCAATTCCAGATCCGCGGTGGACCATTTGACCTCTTCGAACGGGCCGCGCCCAGCCGTCATTGCAACTAATTCACTAGTTGAGTTTCAGGCGAGCGAGTCCCTGGTCCTGCGGTGCCGCGGGCATGTCAAGAGGCGCCGGGACCGACTAGTCCCGACGCCTCGCCTGCTCACCCGGTGGCATCAATGGTTACCTCAGCGTCCATTTTCCCATGCGCCGGGGCGCCTAAACCGCAAGCGATGCTACGGTCTTTCATCAGAGTGGGATGGAGCGGTCGACCTTCACGGTCGAGCGCCGCGGTCTTGCGTGTCAGGTCGTCTGCGATCCGGTCGAGCTGAAGCTCGACCGCTACGGCTCGACTGCAGCCGTTTCCCGTCTGAGTCGGCGGAGCGTTTCGAGCGCTTCGGGGAGGCAGAACTGCTCGCCGACGTACGTCGAGACGAAGCGGCCACCGCGGATCACGCCTTGGAGCTCCATTCGCCGCAGCTCGACGAGAAGGTCGCGCCATGGCGGAGCGAGCGATTCGCGCAAGACGATGTCACGGAAGACGACGCCCCAGCGAGCGAGGAGCTGGCGTGCGAAAGCGACGACGTCGCGGCCGGCGCTTTCTTGTTCGAGCAGCGCCCAGCGGCCGGGGGCGTTGCGAGGTCGACCTCGCTCGTGACGGCTCGTCGCAAGCCTTCGTCGAGGGTCGACAAGGGCGCGGAGGTTGTCGAAGCCATCGGCCGTGACGATTCCCGCTGCGACGAGCTCCCACAAACCATCCTCGACTTCGCTTGCCAACCGGCCAGTCGCACGGACGATATCGACGAAGAACGAGGCACCGCGACGTTCGATGGCCGCGCGGACGTCACGCGCGTTCGCGGATAGCGCAGCATCATCTCGGTGCGGCGCGCGGAAGAGCCAGCCGGCGTCCTCGCGTAGGAAGATAGCGACCGGGGCGACGCGCGTCGGGCGGACGCGGCGACGGCGCGGTGCGGCGCTCGCCTCGAAGGCCGGATGCGGTGACAAACGTCCCCACATGACGTCGCCGGATGCGCAGAGCTTGTCGAGGTAGTCGCGATGGTAACGCGCGATACGGCGCGGCAGGACCTCCGTCTCCCACGCGGCTGCCGGAAACTCGAGACCTTGCAGCTGCTTGATCGCCTGAAGCGTGCCGGCGACGCCGTGCAGCTGCGTTCCAGGTGCGAGATGCTGCCAAACGTCGACGAAGCGCTCGTGAACCGCGGCGGAGACGGGTTCGATCTCGCGGCGGAGCGTCGCGAGCATCGTGCGATGGATGCGAGAGAGGACGCGGCGATTGCACCACTCGTCCTTCGTATCGAGACCCGGTGTGAACGAGCCGCGGAAGACTTGACCGTGCATCTCGAGTCTGCCGAACGAGTCCTCGACCGCCGACGCCGACAGCGCCAGCCGATCGGCGAGCGCCGCCGCAGTCGTCGGTCCGCTCGATTCCATCCAGCCTCGAACGACCTCGTCGACCGAGTCGGCGTCGCCCTCGCGCGCACGTTCGGCGACGCCGCGTTTCTCCGTCGGCATCCAGAGCCATCGGTCGTCGACGGTCAGTTCGTAGGTGCGACCGGCCCTGTGCAACTGGTCGAACCAGTCACGCCACTGCAGCTGCGGCGGCACGATCACGAGCGTCAATAGCGCATCGTGAAGCTCGTCCGCGTCTCTGACGGTCGGCCAGACCTGCTCAGCGACCAAAGCGATCGCTCCGGCATCGAGTAGACCGACGCCGTCGGAGACGTCGATGCGCGTCGTGCTGCGCAACTGTACGGCTCGCGCGCGCCGCTCCTCGAGCGGGGCGTCATCCAAGTACGCGAACGGATTCGCATTGAGGATCTCGTGCGAGAATTTCGACGGCTCTGCAGTATCGATCGCGAGGGTGGCGACCGATCCATCCGCGATGCCGCGCAGCACCGTTTTGAGCCCATCCAAGTCCATCGCTTCGTGGAGACAGTCGCCGACCGTCTCGTTGACGAGCGGATGATCGGGGATGCGTACTTCCTCGCCGCCGAGATTTTCCGGACAGGCCGCGCGGTCGGGGAAGACCGCCGCCAGCAGATCGTCGGCGCGCATGCGTTGGATGTTCGCCGGCACGCGACGGCCGCCGAGGAAGCGCTGGAGCGCGAGAAATCGCTGGCCGTTCCAGCGCCAGCGCGCGGCGAACATCGGCGACGGCAGCATCGCCTGCGTGAGGACGTCCTCGACCGTATGCTCTTTCAAGAATCCGAAGATCGTCGCGAGTGGGAACGCGTGCTGCTCGCTCAGCGAAATGACGATCCCGTTGTCCGTCGCAGCCGCTTGGAGTTCGAGATTGAACGTCCGGCAGAAGCGCTTGCGCAGCGCAAGTCCCCACGCGCGATTGATGCGCGCGCCGAAGGGCGCGTGGACGACGAGCTGCATGCCGCCCGCCTCGTCGAAAAAGCGCTCGGCCACGACGCGCGTGCAGCTCGGCACGGCCCCGAGGATCGCGCGGCCATCTTGGACGTACGCGACGGCCTGCTCCGCGCCGAGCCGGTCGACTCCACATTCGCGTTGCAGGTGATCGGCCGCCGCCGCGTCGCCTTCGTCGTCGGCGATCTGCGCGATACGTTCGCGCAAGCGTCCGACCTCTTGTGACAGCTCGAGCGTGCGCCCGGGCGCCTCGCCGTTCCAGAACGGTATCGACGGCGGCGCGCCATGCGCATCGAAGACCCGGACGCGGCCCGGTTCGACGCGCCGGATCCGCCACGATTGCATCCCGAGCAAGAAGATGTCGCCGGCCATGCTCTCGATGGCGAAGTCTTCGTCGACGGTGCCGATGGGCATATCGTCGGGATCCGCGACGACGGAATACGTCGTCGTGTCGGCGATCGCGCCGCCCGACGTGATCGCCGCGATGCGCGCGCCGCGCCGGCCTCGGACGCGACCATTGACGCGATCGCGATGGAGCAGCGCGCCCGCTCGGCCTCGCGACGTCGAGATACCGTCGGCGAGCATCGCGATGACGTCCTCGAAGCTCTCACGCGCCAGCGTCTCGTACGGGTACGCAGAACGCACGAGCTCGAAAAGCGCGTTCTCATCCCAATCCTGCGCCGCGCACTCGGCGACGAGCTGCTGCGCCAAGATGTCGAGCGCGTTGTGCGACGGCTCGAGCGTGTCCATAGCGCCGGTGCGGATCGCTTTGACGACCGCGGCGCTTTCGAGCAGCTCATCGCGCGTCGAGGCGAAAAGGATGCCTTTCGGGCGCGCTCCGACCCAATGGCCTGAACGGCCGATGCGCTGCAGCGCGACCGCGATGGATCGCGGCGATCCGATCTGCACGACGAGATCGACCGAGCCGATATCGATGCCGAGCTCGAGCGACGCCGTCGCGACGACCGCGCGCAGTTCGCCGCGCTTGAGCCGCTGCTCCGTATCGAGACGGATGTGGCGCGCGAGGCTGCCGTGGTGCGGCATCACCGTGCCTTCGCCGAGGCGCTCGGCGAGGTGGTGCGATACCCGTTCGGCGAGCCGTCGCGTGCTGACGAAGACGAGCGTCGTGCGATGTCCGGTGACGTGCGTGGCGAGCCGGTCGTAGATGTCGGCCCACGCCTCGTTGCTCGCGACCGGTCCGAGCTCGTCTTGCGGCACCTCGACCGCAAGCTCCATCTCGCGCCGATGACCGATGTTGACGATGGCGGCCTGCCGACTCAAAAAGCGCGCGACCTCTTCGACCGGCTTGACGGTCGCCGACAGGCCGATGCGCTGCGGCCGGCGGCCGGTCGTCTCTTCGGCGAGGCGATCGAGCCGCGCGAGCGAGAGTGCGAGATGGGGTCCCCGCTTGTTCGCGATCATCGCGTGGATCTCGTCGACGATGACCGTCGAAACGGTGCGGAAGATCTCGCGCGAGCGCGCCGCGGTAAGCAAGATGAAGAGCGACTCAGGCGTCGTGACGAGGATGTGCGGCGGCCTGCCGACCATCCGCGCGCGATCCCTTACGGGCGTATCGCCGGTGCGCAGCGCGACGGTGATCGGCGCGAGCGTCACGTCGCGCGCGGCGGCGAGCGCCCGGATCTCGGCGAGCGGCTGCTGCAGGTTCGCGTGAACATCGTTGACCAGCGCCTTCAGCGGCGATACGTAGAGGACGTGCGTTTGATCGGTCAGGCCATGACGCGCCTCGCGCAGCAGTCGATCGATAGCGACCATGAACGCGGCGAGCGTCTTGCCCGAACCTGTCGGCGCCGAGATGAGAACATCGCGGCCTTCGTTGATATGCGGCCAGCCGCCGACTTGCGGCGCGGTCGGCGAACCGAACTTCGAGGCGAACCATTCTTCGACGAGGGGATCGAAACTGACCTCGGATCGGGTGACGGGCTCGAGCAGCATTCTCGATCGATTCGGCGCTAGCCCTGAGGTCTCCGCGCGCGAAGCGAGCACGGGGCAGAATCTTGGAAGAGAACGGGGATCGGCCAAACGCGGGGCGTCGCCGACGGCGAGAGGCGTCGGCGTCGAGCGCCGGGATGCAAATGTGCCCCGAAATCCGGCGCGTCCCCGCGGCGGCCGATCCTCGTTCGCGAAAATGTGATGCACCGATGCGAGCCGCGCGACAACGAAAAACGGAGTGGTGGTGCCACTCCGTTTCCCGCCTTGAGGAGGTCTTTATGATATATCTATCGGTTATATCTTACCCGAAGAACACGCTGGTTTTGATGAGAATTCGACATGATTTGCCGCACGGTTTCACCCCTTTTTCATGCGGTTTTCTTCGCCCAGCCGCCGACGATCGCCCCGATAATAGCGAATCCTATGACGACGTAGCCTGTGTTGATGAGCCAGAGGCCAAGCTGTGTGTGCGAGTACAGCGCCGTGTTCAGCGTCTGCGTCGCGTAGAGCGCGATGCCCATGAAAAGCGCGAAGCTGATGCCCTGCGAGAGCGTCAGATCCTCCGGACGGCGCGACAGCGCGATCGCCGCCGCATACGCCAGGATAAGCCCAAGCACGAACGATTCGATATACGTCGCCGTGCCAGCCGGCGCCATCGGGCCACCCATGAGCGCGGTCCACGTCGAGGCGAAGATCACTCCGTACCATAGATAACCGAAAAGGAAATAGACGATCGCCGCGAGCCAAACGGCGAGATGATTGATGCGGTCAGGCATACGACCTCCTCACACAAATTCAAATTCGCGCGAGCGATTAGCCGACGACCGGCTTGCCACGACCGCAGTACGCGCACGATGCGCGCTCGACCTTTCGGCGTCGCCAAAACGTCAGTCTGAAAATCCGCTCAATGGAAAACGTCGCGCCGCGCGTCTAACGCAGCTTTTTCGCGGCATAGTCTGCGATCGCGGCATGGCCGGTGTCATCCGGATGAAGCGAATCGCTCGACAGCTGGCCGGCGACGCTCTGGCTGTCAGTGAATGAGAACAGGTCGACGAAATCGGCTTGCGATTCTTTGGCGGCGTCTGCCGCAGCAGCGTTGTCCGCTGACGCCATGTCGTGGAGTTGCCCGACGCCGGGCACGAGCGGTGTCCGGGTGACGTCGGGCACGCCGAAGACGATGATGTGCGCCTGCGGCCAGCTCGAGCGTAGTTGCCGCACGAGCGAATGCTCGGTCGACGAGAACGCGGCGGTTGGCGTGCCGTGGAAGACATCGTTGCCGCCGACACACAACCAGACGTCGGTCGCATCGATCGCGCGCGCTTCCGCATCCGGCAGCTGGGTGTCGAGCACGTCGGCGGCGGTCGCGCCGCTTATCGCGAGATCGTCGAGCTCGCTCGATGGGTCGCCGCTCGTCAACTGCGCGAACATGATCGCGGCGAATCCCCGATCGGGAGTCGAAGCGCCGACGCCCGCCGCCAAGCTGTCGCCGAAGACGAGCACCGTGCGATGCGGCGCGTCGTTGTGGATAACCGACCACCGATCGCCGCCGCAACCGTAGAGCGCGGCTGCCGCGATCGCACCGATGCAAGCGGATCTCGCGCTGCGCCTCATCCGACGGCTACCTCACGCGCGAATCGACTAGACGGGTCGACGCTCGACCCAGCGTCGACCGCCTCTTTTTGGAGCGATGTACGGTCAGCCGACGCGCCTGACCTCCAGCGGCCGCGCATCAAAGGCGTTGATGTGCAAGGCGCAGCATCGGAGCGAGCCGAATGACGCGCTCTATGTCGCTTCTTACGGGGGAGGCCTCAATGCGCATCGCCGGTACGGTCAGCAGGGTGTTCTTGTCGGTGCTGATGTTAGCAGCGCTGATCATCGCGAACATGCCTTCGGGCACGAACGCAGCTACGGGAGGCGTCCAATACGACCAGCTTACGCGCTTCTATCTTCCGGGTAGTGCCACGCCGCTGCCCGACAACTTCGCGGCGAATTTCAAAGCAGCGGTCGACGCCGCGGTCTCGCTCAACAGTCAGCCGATGGGTCACGGGTTTTTCTCCGCGATAACGCATGCCGCTTCTATCGCGAAAGCCGAGCAAGCGGTGATGAAGTCGGGCGTACCGATGTCGTATTATTATCTCAACAACTGGGAGCGACAGGACGACCCCGGCAAGCAGACCGCGACGATCTTCCGCCCCGATCGCAAGCAGATCATCCACCTCGACCTCGCGAAGAAGACGTATACGATCGAGGACATGGGCAACCGGACTCCGCCGCCCGCAGTATCGCAACCGCCCCAGACCCAGCCGCAGCAGCCGGAGGCATCGCCGGAGCCGGGAACTGCGAAGACGGACGTCTCGGTGACGTCGAAGCTGCTCGGGCCGAAGTCGATCGACGGCGTGCCGACGACGGGCTACAACCTCGACTTCAAGATGGTGACGACGCAAGCCACCGGCTCGTGTCAGAATGGGTCGTTCGAGACGAGCGTCGACGATTACGTCTCGAGCATCGTGCCTCCCAACGTGATGTCAAACGACACGATGAAGCATGCGTACACCGGTATCGATCCGTCGATGCTTGTGGCGAAGGGCGGGTGCGCACCGACCATCACGACGCACAAAGCTGTCGGCGCTACCGCACCTGCGGGTCACCTCTCGTTGTGGGAGATCATGACGATAAAGGGTTCGCCACAGGGCGGCGGCGGATCGCAAGGACAGCAACAAGGCTTCTCGACGTATTTGGAGCGAGGCAACGTCAAGATACTCGGGCCGGGTGACGTCGGGCTCTTCGACGTGCCGGCAGGTTTCACGAAAGGATAACGACGCGAGCGCGATCGACCGGCGGACACGCGAACTCGAGATCCTCAACGCGATCGCGCAGGCGCTCAACGAGACGAACGACGTGCGCTCGGC
>Ga0070714_100004380_pt1 | contig 10632 bp, 6 predicted proteins | sample LARL83metaG_FD_65450 | JGI IMG/M metagenome (GOLD analysis project Ga0070714, IMG submission 65450) | Corn, switchgrass and miscanthus rhizosphere microbial communities from Kellogg Biological Station, Michigan, USA - LAR L8-3 metaG | ecosystem: Host-associated > Plants > Roots > Rhizosphere ... | reverse complement strand
GTTCTGGTCGGACTTGGCGAAACACGGGGTGGTACTGGACTTCACGGCCGACGGCGCGCAGGACGCGAGAGCGGGTTCGCCGAACTGGGCGCGGTAGGTGTTGACGTCGGAGAAGGCGTTCGGGTCGTTGAAGGCGTCCACGATGCCGACCGTGACACCGGACCCGTTGTTCGCCGACGCGGTCGCCAGGTTGTAGGCCGACCGGAGGTCGCTGGGGCCGTAGCCGGACACGGTCGCCGCCGGTGTGATCCCACCGGCGATGTCCGTGCGCACGACGGCGTCGCATGCCGCGAAGCCTTGCCGCGCCTGCGAACAGACGTGTTGGAAGTGCGGACCCACTGCCGGCGTCGTGGTTTGGCCGTTGGCCACACCGGCGAACCCCAACACACCTGACGTGACAACGGTCGCGATACCGAGTGTTCGTCTCATATCGGCCTCCCGAGGGCAAAAGTTGCGGTGCCAGGCACAGTACGACTCATCAGTGCGGACGTCAGGCCGTGATGACCGGTTCGCGATGAACGTTCCTTCGCGCTTTTCACACCGGACGGTGGTCCGTTTTGTTGGTGCGCGTATCGAAACGGCGTGATCTATGGCGATCGGCAGTTCTCATCAGTTAGCTTCTCAGTCTCGGTTTCCATGAGGAGGTGTGAGTCTGTATGTACAGGCCACTTTTCCGGCTGATCGCCGTGGGCGTGATGGCCGTTACCGCGGTGACGGCCATGGTCGGGGTGCCGACCGCATCGGCCAGTCCGAGTGACCGGACCGTACTGCCTGGCAGCGTGCCGTCCTGGGCGAGCGCGGCCACGCGGACGGGTGCGGCGAACACCGCCGACAGCGTGGCGTTCCGTGTCTATCTCGGCTGGGCCGGCGGCGACGCGGCCGCGAATCTCGCCGCCCAGGTGTCCACTCCCGGATCGGCCGGCTACGGCAAATTCCTCACACCGGCACAATTCCGTCAGCGGTTCGCTCCGTCGCAGAGCGATGTCGGCGCGGTACAGCAATGGCTTCGTAAATCGGGCTTTACCATTGACTACACACCAGGCAACAACCGGTACGTTCAGGCCGAAGGCACCGTCGGCCAGGCCGAGTCCGCGTTCGGGGCCGGATTCGGCGAGTACACGGTGTCCGGGATGACCTTGCGCGCGCCCGATTCGGACCTCTCGGTGCCCGCCGGGCTGCCCGCGTCGATCACCTCGGTGGTCGGGCTGGACGAGTCCTCCGCGCTGCTCGCGCCGACCAGCAGTCCGAACGCCGCTCCCTCACCCGCGTTCGTGGTCGCTCCGCCGTGCTCGGCCTACTACGGCGAGCAGACCACCGCGACCACGCCGACCGCGACCGGGCAGACCGTGCCCGACGCCTACGGGCACCCCAATCCGTGGGCGGTGTGCGGCTACACGCCTGCCCAGTTGCGCAGCGCCTACGGCGTGGCGTCGGCCATCGCGTCGGGCAATGACGGCAGCGGTCAGACCGTCGCGATCATCGACGCGTACGCGTCGCCGACGATTCTGTCCGATGTGAACACCTACTCCGGCCGGCATGGTTTGCCGCAGCTCTCGAACAGCCAGTTCCAACAGGTCACCCCGCCCGGCGTGTATCAGCGGCCGCAGAACAAGAAGCAGACGCCGCAGGGTTGGTACGGCGAGGAGACGCTGGATGTCGAGGCGGTGCACAGCATCGCGCCCGGCGCGAACATCGTGTACGTCGGCGCCCCGAACAACTACCAGGACCTCGACGCGGCCATGAATCACGTGGTGGACCAGCATCTGGCGTCCGTGGTCACCAACTCCTACGGGTTCTCCACGGAACTGCTGCCGGCCGGCTTTGTGAAACCGTTGAACGACACGCTGATCGAGGCCGCGGCGACCGGTATCGGCGTGTTCTTCTCCAGTGGTGACAACGGCGACGAGACCAACGGCGACCCGGCCGCCTTCGGCGCCGCGACACCGGACTGGCCGGCGTCCAGCCCGTGGGTGACCGCGGTCGGCGGTACGTCGCTCGGCGTCGGCGCCGACGGTTCCTACCTGTTCGAGACCGGCTGGGAGACCGGGCGGTCGGTGCTGACCAACGGTGCCTGGAGCCCGACCCCGCCGGGGGCGTACTTCGGCGGCGCGGGCGGTGGCACCAGCCGGTTGTTCACCCAGCCCGCCTACCAGGCCGGTGTGGTGCCCGACGCCATCGCGACGGCGGGCGGCCAGCGTCCGCAGCGGATGCGTGCCGTGCCGGACGTGGCCGCGCTGGCCGACCCGAACACCGGCTTCCTGGTCGGACAGACGCAGACATTCCCGGACGGGAGCGTCAAATATGGCGAGTACCGCATCGGCGGCACGAGCCTGGCATCGCCGTTGTTCGCCGGGTTCATCGCGTTGGCGCAGCAGCACGCCGGGCGTACGTTCGGGTTCGCCAATCCGCTGCTGTACGCGCATGCCGGAAGTTCGGCGTTCCACGACATTCAGCAGCCGGCATCGCCGATGGCGGTGGTACGGGTCAACTTCAACAACTCGGTGGACGCATCCGCCGGCTACTCCGCGCCCAGCCTGCGCACGCTGGACGCCGACGGCCTGCTGACCATCCACGTACGTGCCGGCTATGACGATGTCACCGGCATCGGAACGCCGAACGGTACGTCGTTCCTCGACGCGCTCGCGCACTGAAGTCGAACCCCGTGGTGGCCCTGACATCCAGGGCCACCACGGGCAGTCGGCGCATGCAGCACAATTGATCCGTGGACGGATCTGGCCGGGCTCCGCGGCGCAGGCGGTGGGTCGGGTGGCTGCTGCTGGCGCTGCTGGCCGTCGGCATCTTCGTCACCGGGTGGGCGCTGCGCGGCGCCGACGGCCTGCAGAACGCGGCCAACGTGGCGCAGGTGGTGTCCGTTGCCTTCGCCGTGCCCGGTCTGATCGGTGTCGCCTGGCAACTGCGTCAGCAGCACGCGCATCCAGACCCGCTCCCGGCACCGCAGGCACACCGCCACCTGATCGGCGTGCTACCGCCCCGCGCCGGTGCCTTCCAGGAGCGGGCCTTGTCCCCGACCGGGGTCGGCCCCGGCTCGTACGTGCTGTGTGGCCTCGGCGGTGTGGGCAAGACGCAACTGGCCGCCGAGCACGCCCGCCGCGCCTGGGCGTCCGGCGAGGTCGACGTGCTGCTGTGGGTGCGTGCCACGTCCCGCGACGCGATCGTCGACGCCTACCGGGGTGCCGCCGAGCAGGTCCTCGGCCCGCAGGAGGGTGCCGCACCGCAGGCCGCCGAGCGCTGGTGGGCATGGCTGGCCGCGACCCCGTTCCGCTGGCTCGTCGTGCTGGACGACGTCCAGGATCCCGCCGACGTGCGCGGCCTGTGGCCACCGCACACCCGCACCGGCCAGGTCCTGGTGACCACCCGCCGGCGCGAGGCCGCGCTGCACGCCGACGGCCGCCACATCATCGAGGTCGGCCTGTTCACGCCGGACGAGGCCGTCGTGTTCCTCACACAACGCCTCGCGTCCCGTCCGGTCCAGGCCGCCGGCGCGGCGGAACTGGTCGCGGCGCTGGGTTTCCTGCCGCTGGCCCTGGCCCAGGCCGCCGCGTACATCGCCGACCACCCCACCCTGACCTGCGCCAGCTACCGCGAACAGGTGCTCGACCAGCGCACCACGCTGACCAACTCGCTGCCCGACGACAGTGCGCTGCCCGACGATCACCAACTGTCCGTCGCCGCGACGTGGGCGATGTCCATCAAGCACGCCGACCAACTCAACCCGGTCGGCGCCACCCGGCCGCTGCTGGAACTGGTCGCGATGCTCGACCCGAACGGCATCCCGCAGGACGTCCTGACCACCGAACCGGTCCGGACGTACCTCGGTGCCAGCACCGACACCGTGCTGGCCGCGCTGTCGTGTGCCCACCGCTTCAGCCTGATCACCCACACACCCGACATGCCACAACAGCCGGTCCGCATGCACGCGTTGCTGCAACGCGTGATCCGCGACACGGTGCCGCCACCGGCGTTGGTCGAGATCGCGCACACGCTGGCGGACGCGCTGATCGCGGCCTGGCCGCCGGTGGAGCGCAACACCGACCTGTCCGCGGGACTGCGCGCGAACACGGCCGCGCTGCGAGCCGCCGCGGGCGACGCGTTGTGGCAGTCCGACGGCTACCTGGTGCTGTTCCGCGCCGGCCGTGGTCTGGGTGAGGCCGGCCAGGCACCGGCTGCCCGCGACTACTGCCGCGAACTGGTGATCGCGGTCGAGAAGCAGTTCGGCCCCGACCATCCCGCGACCTTGCGTGCCCGCCACGACGCCGCGCTGTGGACCGGCGAGGCGGGCGACAACGCCGCCGCCCGCGACCTGTTCGCCGTCCTGCTGCCCGAGCGGATCGCGATCATCGGCGCCGACCATCCGGACACGCTCCAGACCCGGCACAACCTGGCCCTGTGGACCGGTCAGGCCGGCGACCCGGCCGCCGCCCGTGATCAGTTCGCCGCCCTCCTGCCGGTACGCGCCCGCGTGTCCGGCCCGGACGGCTACGGCACGCTGGCCACGCGCCGCGAACTGGCCCGGTGGACCGGCGAGGCGGGCGACGCGGCCGCCGCGCGTGATCAGTTCGCCGCCTTGCTATGCGATCGGATCGCGATCGTCGGTGACGACCCCACCGACACCCTGCAGCTGCGGCACAACGTGGCTCGGTGGACCGGCGAGGCGGGCGACGCGGCGGGGGCACGGGACCAACTGGCGGCGCTGATGCCCATCCAGGTCAGGTCTTACGGTCCGGACCACCCGTACACCTTGCATGCCAGGCACAACCTGGCCCGCTGGACCGGCGAGGCGGGCGACCCGGTCGCGGCCCGCGACCAGTTGGTCCCGCAATTGGCCGACCGCATCCGGATGTCCGGCCCGGACCACCCGCTGACCCTCAACGTCCGCCACAACCTGGCCCGGTGGACCGGCCACGCGGGCGATCCGGTGGCCGCCCGCGACCAGTTCGCCGCGCTGCTGCCCGACCGCATCCGGGTCTCCGGCCCGGATCATCCGCACACGTTGCACGTGCGACACAACCTCGCGCACTGGACCGGCATGGCCGGCGATCGAGCGGGCGCACGCGAGCTGTTGGCCGCCCTGATTCCGGACCGAATCCGCATCTGCGGTCCCGACCACCCGGACACCCAGGCGGCCCGCACCCAACTCACCTGGTGGACCGACTAGAAACCGACGTCGGCGAGGTTGATCATGCGGCCTCCCGGGCCTCCCGGGCCTCCCGGGCCTCCCGGGCCTTCCGGTGCCCGCGCGGACCGCCACACGGCGACGAGCCGTTGTACCGCGGTGAGAGGCGACTTCCCCGTCGTGGCAAGGAGAAGCGGGGCGCACCGGTGGCGCGCCCCGCTCGTGTTGCGTGTTTAGTCCCCGCCGCCTCCTCCGCCGTCGCCGCCGGAGTCGAAGCTGCCGACGCCGGTGTCAGTGCCGGAACCGAGACCTGAGTCGATGCTGCTGCCCAGGCCGGTGTCGCCGCTGGTACCCGGGTCGACCGGGGTGATCACGGGTGGCGCGATCACCGGCGGGGGTGGTGGCGGCGCGATCACCGGTGGTGGGGGCGCGATGACAGGCGCCGGATCGATGATCGGTACCGGGTCGGGCACCACCACCGGGACCGGCGGTGGTGCGGCCACCGGCGCCGGAATGTCGACCGGTGCCGGGACTGGTGCCGGCGCTGCCGGCGGTTCAGCCGGTGCCGGAGCAGCCGGTTCAACCGGTGCCGGAGCGGCGGGTGGTTCGGCCGGTGCCGGGGCCGTGGGCGGTTCAACCGGTGCCGGAGCGGCGGGTTCAGCCGGTGCCGGAGCTCCCGGCTGTTCAGCCGGTGCTGCTGCCGGGGGCGCCGATGCGTCGGTGCCGGCCGGGGCCGGCGCCGGCGGTGCATCGGGGGTCGCTCCACTGCCACCGGCCTGCGCCGGTGTGTCGCCGGTCGCCGGGGCCGCCGGTGAGCCGGGGGATGCTGCTCCGTCGCCGGCTGGTGCCGGCTGGTCGGCCCCGGTTGCCGGAGCTCCGGGCGTGTCCGCGGCGGCCGGCCGGTTGTCGGCCGGTGTCGCGGGTTGATCGCCCGGTGCCGCAGGTTGGTCGGCCGGTGTCGCCGGTTGGTCGCCCGGTGCTGCGGGTTGGCCGGCCGGTGTGGCGGGTTGGTCGGCCGGTGTGGCCGGCTGTGTGTCGTTCGGCTGGGCCGTGCCGGGTTGATCGGGGGTGGCGGGCTGGTTCGGCGCCGCCGTGTTCGGCTGGCCGGCCGGGGCCGTGTCCTGCTTGGTCGTGTCGGACGGTGCCGGACCGCTGGACTGGTCCTTGGCCGGCTGGTCGGACGGCGCCGAGGCCGGCGCGTCCTGGGCAGGCTGTTGCGGCTTGTCCTCCGCTGGAGCCTGCGGTTTGTCTTCCGCCGGCGCCTGCGGCTTCGCATCCGCGGGCGCCTGCGGCTTGTCCGCCGGTGCCTGGGGTGTGTCGGCCGGTGGTTGGTTCGCCTGCTGGTTCTGTTGTTGTTGCTGTTGCTGCAGTGGAATGTCCACCCGCAGGTTCCACTGGTTGGAGAACGTCGGCGTCACCGGCGGCACGTTCTGCGCGCCCTGAACACCCTGCAGGTTCAGCTGGTTGTTCACCGCCTGCTCTACGTAGGGCTGCAACACACTGGCCAGCAGCTGCTGTCCCAAGTCGTTGGGATGGTAGGAGCCCTGCAGGTTGCCCGGCGTCAGGCCGTTGAGGCCCTCCTGGCTGGTGAACAGTTCGTGGCCCTGCAATGCGTTGGACATGTCCGCGTAGAGCCACTGCTGTTGCGGGTGCGCCGCCGCGGACTGGAACGACGCGTCCTGGTTGTTGATGTTCAGCGTCGTGGCGAGTTGGTTGGACATGTCCGCTTCGCCCTGGCTGATCGTCGACCAGCTGAACGGCGACCACCACGTCGGCGTGCCGGGAATGGTGGCCGGCAGCGCCTTGGGATAACCCAGCGAAATGATGGTGGCGTTCGGCGCGGCCATGCTGGAGACATCGTTGAGCAGCTTGACCTGGCCGTCGAGATAACTGCCGTTGTTGAACGGCTGCATGAACTGCTGGAACTGTTGCGTCGACGACGCCTCGGAGTTGCCGAGGACCGTCGTGATCCAGTCGCTGAATCGGGCGTCGTTGCCGCCGATGCCGACGATGACGACGTCCGCGCCCTTCACCGCGTTGATCTGCGGTGGCTGTTCGAACGGTGTGCCCGGGTGGGCCGACTGGTACAGGCTGTCCCGAGTGGCCCCGGAAACGGGCACGAACGACACCTGGATGTCGACGTTCGGGTTGGCCGCCTGGATCTGGTTGAGTGCCTGCAACGACGGCGCTGTCGATGACTGGTGTGCCGGGTCGATCTGCGGGCTGTAGTAGGTGATGCCGTCCTCTGTCGTGGTGGGAGCCAGTGCCGTGCGGTAGGTCGAGGAACTGGCGCCTTCACCGCTGGTGAACGAGTCGCCGATGACGACGACCTTCAGTGTCGGCTTGGCCGGTGCGGTCGCGGCCGGTTCGACCGGTCCAGGTGGACCGAGCGGCGGCTGGGCAGCCGCGGCCATCGCCGTTCCGGTGCCCAGGGCCAGCGCCGCTGCCAGCGCCGTGGTGCCCAGCACCCGGACCAGCAGGCCGCCGCCCCCTCCACCGTCCGAGCGGGATAATGGGACTTTCATCGTGTCCTTCCTGAGAAATGTGAATTTCACAGGGCGAGCACGACGGTTCGGTGTCCATGATCAGCCGCGCACGCCGGGCGTCATACTGGCAGCGGGCAACCTACTATTGGGTGGGATTAGCTGAATTATCGGTGAATGTGAACAGGTTGGCTCGTTCCGCCGACACCGGTGTGGTCCGAATGGATTCAAACGCGTTACTCGATGGAATTCGGTTTCGTGCGAACATGACCAGAACGCGATCACCACCATATTCGGTATGGTGGTGATCGCGTTCAGCTGGGATTCGTCGCCACTACTGGAGACCCATGGCGGTGCCGAGGGTGTTCAGTGCCTTCTGGACCAGTGCCTGGGCGTTGGCGTTCAGGTTGGCGTTGGTGCCGTTCACGACCCACTGCGGGCCGGACAGGATAACCACGGTCACGCCGTTGTCAACACCACCGGTGGTGCCGCTGCTGGGGATGCCGAGCAGCGATGCGGCCTTCACGGAACCCTCGCCCAGTTCGCGGGAGTCGTTCTGCGAGGTGGTCTGGTTGTTCCCGGTCTGCGTGTCACCGAAGATCGCGCCGATGACCTTGCCGTTGAAGAACATCAGGGCGAACTGCCGGCCCTTGATGTTGTGCTCCTTGTAGAAGAAGTGCGGGCAGGGGGTCTTGCGGTCGAAGCAGTCGTCGCCCAGCACGAAGAACGGCACGTGGTGCGCTGCCAGCTGCTTGCCGTTGCTGTCCTGGAACGTCGTCTGGTTCTGGTGATCGGGGTCGGGATCCGGGTCGCTGCCGTCGTCGTCGATGGCCAGGCTGGACGTGTAGGCGTAGACGCCCGACGTCACCTGGAACACGTTGACGTTCTTGGCCCGCGTCTGTGTGTTGATGTGGGGTTTGGTGTTGACCTGGTTCGCCTTCGTGCTGTTCTTCTTGACGCCGGCCAGCACCTGGGCGGCCGTGAACGTGGTGGCGGTCGGGGTGACCGACGTGGTGGCGGTGTTCATCGTGGCGGCGTCGGCGGACTTGATAGCGAACGGCGCGGCGAGCGCCAGAGCCGCAGCGGCTGCGACAGCGAAGCGCGTACGGGATGGCATGACTGGGGGGCCTCCATCAATAGTTAGTCACACTGACTAACAGATTGAACCACCAGTGACCCCTGTCATGTAACCCCTGTCGTGTAAACAACTTTTACGAAACGTTAAGGTAGGTGTCCGGACTCCGAATTTAAGGTGGGCGTCCCGGAGTCCGCGGGTGCGGGACGGTTCCGGCTGGTTGGGGCGCCGGGCGAGCATGGGGGGCTGGCAGTGATCGAACGCAGTGTCGACATCGCGGATCAGCGGATCGCCTTCGTCGAGTCGGCGGGCACCGGGCCCGCGGTCGTGCTGGTGCACGGCAATTCGTCCTCGTCCCGGGTATGGCATGCGCTGATGGCCGGTCCGTTCGGGCAGCGGTTCCGGTGTCTGGCCCTGGACCTGCCCGGACACGGCCGATCGGCCCGCGCGACGCGGCCCGACACCTATTCCCTGCCGGGATACGCCGCTGTGCTCGCCGGCTTCGGGAAGGCGATGGCGGCCGAGGACGCGGTCGTCGTCGGCTGGAGCCTGGGCGGGCACATCGTCCTCGAAGCCACGCCGGCACTGGACTCGGCTCCGGGGTTCGTCATCGTGGGCACGCCACCGGTCGGCACGCAGGCCCAGCTGGGCGAGGCGTTTCTGCCGAACCCGGCCGTGAACGTCGGCTTCACCGCCGATGTCGACACCGAGACGGCGGTCTTCTACGCCGCGAACTTCCTCGCGCCCGGATCAACCGTCCCGACGGACGAGTTCGTGGCCGACATCCTCGCCACCGACGGCCAGGCCAGGTCCGGCCTCATCGCCAGCGTCGGCGAGGGCCGGTTCACCGACGAGGTGGCCGTGGTCGGCGGGTTGACCCAGCCGATCGCGGTACTGCACGGCGAACACGACCAGTTGGTCAACCTGGATTACCTGCGGGAACAGACCATGCCGACGCTGTGGCGCGGCGCGGTACAGGTGCTGCCCGGCGCCGGGCACACCCCGCATGTCGAGGCAACCGAGCGATTCGCGGATCTCGTCACCCAGTTCATCGACGGTCTCGACGCGACGGGGGATCCTTCGTAGCCGAAGGATCCCCAGGTCACCAAGGGTTACAGTCCCGCTTCGAGTTTCTGCTGCAGCCCTTTGGTGCGTTCCTCGGTGTCGCCGACGTTGGCGTGCGGCTGGTGGTCGAAGGTGAGGACGCCGTCGGCGAACGTGCTACCGCCGGTGCTGTAGAAACCGCCGTCATTGCGTATGACGATCTTCCGCAGACCGTCGCGCAGCGCGGTCTTGCCCAGTTCGTCGATGGTGATCGCGCGCAACGCGTCCACCAGCGGCTGGAAGTACACCCGGACGAAGAACTCGCCGTAACTGCTGGCGTAGTCGTTGACGGCCAGCTCGTCCCACATCACCTCGATCGGCACGTCGAACCCGGCCGCCTCGTAGATCTTCGCCTGCCAACCCGGGTAGTCGTCGTTCTGGAACTGCTGAACCGCCCGACGCTCCGCCAAACCCATCCGAGCCTCCCACTATGAACCTGGTGTCTCACAACAACGCGTTGACCTGCTGACGTAGTTGGCCGGTCAGATCGCGCGGCAGCGCCGCGGTCAGGTCCGCCCGTACCGCCAGCCCATCGGGCAGCCGCTCCACCGACAGCCGCACGTCAGCCTGGTGCGCCAGGGGAATCGTGCGAATTCGCTCCCATGCCTGCCGGCCCAGTTCGTCGGCGCACACCTCGTCGACGATCTCCCGCAGGCCGCGCAACAGCCGGTCGAGGTTGGCCAGCGCCGGGCCGGAATTCGGCAGCGCACGCCAGTCCACGTCCAGCGGGAGCCGCGGTGACGGCGCGAACTCCCGGCGTAGCGCCAGCACGCTGACCGGCGCGCCGGTCAGCGGTCGCGCCAGCCGGCCGTCGGTCAACACGTCCTGGAACCGCA
>Ga0070714_100004379_pt1 | contig 10633 bp, 10 predicted proteins | sample LARL83metaG_FD_65450 | JGI IMG/M metagenome (GOLD analysis project Ga0070714, IMG submission 65450) | Corn, switchgrass and miscanthus rhizosphere microbial communities from Kellogg Biological Station, Michigan, USA - LAR L8-3 metaG | ecosystem: Host-associated > Plants > Roots > Rhizosphere ... | reverse complement strand
GGGCTGGAGTAGGTCCCAAGGGTTGGGCTGTTCGCCCATTAAAGCGGCACGCGAGCTGGGTTTAGAACGTCGTGAGACAGTTCGGTCCCTATCCGCCGCGCGCGCAGGAAACTTGAGAAAGGCTGTCCCTAGTACGAGAGGACCGGGATGGACGAACCTCTGGTGTGCCAGTTGTTCCGCCAGGAGCACGGCTGGTTAGCTACGTTCGGAAGTGATAACCGCTGAAGGCATCTAAGCGGGAAGCACGTTTCAAGATGAGGTTTCCCACCGGGCAACCGGGTAAGGCCCCCAGTAGACGACTGGGTTGATAGGCCGGAGGTCGAAGGTAGAGATACACGGAGCCGACCGGTACTAATAGGCCGAGGGCTTGTCTTACAAAGATGCTACGCGTCCACTGTGTGGCTCCCGAGTTACGGTCGGGAGTGAGGTCAGCTGACCTCGCCGGCATAACTCCATAGAGTTTCGGCGGCCATAGCGAAAGGGAAACACCCGGCTCCATTCCGAACCCGGAAGTTAAGCCTTTCAGCGCCGATGGTACTGCGAGCGGGAGCTCGTGGGAGAGTAGGACGCCGCCGGACATACACTTTCGTAGAGGCCACCTGTCTTGCAGGTGGCCTCTACGCATGTCCGGGGGTTCGTAAATCGCGAGCAGAGCCAGGAGACAGTGGTGGCCGAGCAGGACAAGCCCCGTCGGGGCGCTCGACAGGGTGACGACCAGCGCCGCCAGGGCGGCGGGCGTCCGAGCAGCGGTGGCCGCGGCGGCGGTGCCGCCAGCGGCGAAGGTCGAAGCGGCAGCAGCCGAACGGGCGGCAGTCGGACCGGCAGCAGTCGGGCCGGCAGCAGTCGGGGGAGCGGGGCCGGCGGCGCCGGCCGGCAGGGCGCGGGACGGCCGCGCCGGAGTGCGCCGACCGAGGCCCCCCGCACCGCCGAGCAGGCGAGGTACGACGGCCCGCCGCTGGACGAGTCCATCTCCGCCTCGGAGCTGTCTCGGGACATCCGGCAGCAGCTGCGCGGGCTGCCGGAGAAGCTGGCCGCCCGGGTGGCCCGGCACCTGGTGGCGGCCGGCCGATTGATCGACGACGACCCGGTCACCGCCTACCAGCACACCCTGGCCGCGAGGGCCCGGGCCGCGCGGATCGCGGTGGTCCGGGAGGCCTGCGGGGAGGCGGCCTACGCCGCAGGGGAGTACGCCGAGGCGTTGTCCGAGCTGCGTGCCGCGCGTCGGATGACCGGCCGCGCCGAGCACCTGCCGGTGATGGCCGACTGTGAGCGGGCGCTGGGCCGGCCGGAGCGCGCGCTGGCCCTGGCGCAGGACCCGGCGGTGGCCGATCTAGACGACGCCACCCGCGCGGAGATGACGATCGTGGCGGCCGGAGCGCGGCGCGACCTCGGTGAGGTGGACGCGGCGCTGGCCACCCTGGAGGCGGCGCCGCTGCGGTCGCGCTCCCGCGCCGAGTGGGTGGTCCGGCTGCGTTACGCCTACGCCGATGCGTTGCTCGCCGCCGGTCGCCGCGCGCAGGCGGTGGAGTGGTTCCACCGCACCGCCGGCGTCGACGGCGAGGGCGTCACCGACGCCGCGGAGCGGCTCGCGGAGCTGGAGGACGGACCGGAGGCCGGGCCGACCGCGCCCTGAGGTTCTCCACCGCGGCGTGTCGTCCACAGCGCGAGGAGTGGCTGCGCCGCCGTCCGCCGCCGCGATGCACGATGACCGCGGAGGTGATCGCATGCCCGACATCGGCGACCACAACGAGGTGCTGCTGACCGGACGGGTCAGCTCGGGGCCGACGGTGCGCGAGCTGCCCAGCGGCGACCAGATCGTCACGTTCCGGGTGTCGGTCGGCCGCGGGCGGACGGCCATGACCGCCCGGTCCAAGGCGTCGACAGACTGGGTGGACTGCACCGCGTGGTCCGCGCGGCTGCGCCGCAGCGTGGCGCGCTGGAGCGTGGGAGACCAGGTGCAGGTGCGGGGTGCGTTGCGGCGCCGGTTCTTCGCTGCCGGCGGCGCACCCAGCACCCGGCTGGAGGTGGAGGTGCTGGACGCCCGGCTCGCCGAGACGGTGTCCTGACCGGTCAGCTGTCCCGCAGGTCCCGCATCACCACGCCCATCCGCGGCTTGGGCGCGAACGAGGTGGACTTGCGCGGCATCCGGACCCCCTGCGCCGCCGTGCTCATCACCTGGGCCAGGGTGGGTGGTCGGACCGCGATGACCACGCCGGGGGCGCCAACGGTGGTGTGCAGCGCCTGGTCCAGGCTGTGGTGGTAGCCGACCTGCTCGTCGGCGATGTGCCAGGCCGGCAACAGCTCCTCGGCCAGCACGGCCGCGTCCACGGCGCTGGTGCGCGCGGTGCACAGCACCGCCCAGGCACGGCCGTCGGACACCACGAACGCGGCCCGGTCGGCCGGCGCCTCCGACTGCATCGTGACGGCCGCCTCCCGGTCCGGGCACGTGCACAGCTGGTCACCTCGCTCGGCGCAGGCGTCGGCGAGGTCGGCCATCGTCAGCGACGCCACGGACCGGTGGATCGGCCCGATCCGCAGCGGGTAGTCGCTCTGGTCGACGAGCAGCGCCAGGCCGAAGTCCCACGGCGACGAGCCGTCGGGCGCCCCGGGCCGGCGCAGCCGCTGCTGCAGCTCACGGTAGGCCTGGTAGCGGTGGTGGCCGTCCGCGATCAACGCCTGGGTGTCGCGCAGCTGGGCTGCCATCGCGTCCAGTCGGTCCGGGTCGCTGACCTGCCACAGCTGGTGCTCGCTGCCGTCGAGCGCGGCGAACCGCGCCATCGGCGGGTCGGCGGTGATCCGCTCGGCCAGCTGACGAAGCTGCGCCGTGCCCTCGTGCACCAGCAGGATCGGCTCCAGGTTGGTCTTCGTGGTGCGCATCAGCACCGCCCGGTCCTCGACCAGGTCGGGCATCACGTGCTCGTGAGGCAGCACCACCCGCTCGTCGTCGTCGCGCAGCCCGACCAGGCCGACGAGACCCCGGACGGTGACGCCGTCCGCGGTGTACTCGTACAGGTAGAGGCCGGGGCGCTCGTCGGCGACCAGGTAGCCCGCGTCCCGCCAGTGCTCCAGCCGCTTGCGCACCGCGAGGTAGGGCCGCTCGAAGTGCCGTGACAGAATCAGCCGGACGATGTTGCGGCGGTTGGCCGCCTCCAGGTCGCGCACCGTGTCGGCGTCCAGCATGTCGTACGGCGGAGAGATCACCGAGCCGAGGTCACCGACCTGTCCCGGGTCGAAGCGCAGGCCGCGGAACGGCGCGAGCACGAACGGCCGGCCGCGCCCGGCCGGCGGGACGGGGTGGGAATCGCTGGTCATCGCCCGCATCGTAGGCGAGAGCCCGAACCCAGCACGAATCGAGGAGCCGCATGCTGCAGCGTTGTGAACGGCCGTTGTGGAGCGCCTACGACCTGGCGTTGCTCGACCTGGACGGCGTGGTGTACGTCGGACCGGAGTCGGTGTCGGGTGCGGCCCAGCACCTCACCGACGCGCAGCGGGCGGGCATGCACCTGGCCTACGTCACCAACAACGCCTCCCGCACGCCGTCCGCGGTCGCCGACCACCTGCAGGCGCTCGGAGTGCCGGCCGCTCCCGGGGACGTGGTCACCTCGGCGCAGGCCGCGGCCCGGCTGCTCGCGGACAAGCTGAGCCCGGGCGCGGCGGTCTTCGTCATCGGCGGCACCGGCCTGTACGACGCGGTGGCCGAGCGTGGACTGCGCGGTGTCCAGGACCCCGCGGACCGCCCGGAGGCCGTGGTCTCCGGCTACCACCCCGACCTGCGCTGGCGCGTCGTCATCGAGGGAGCCGTGCTGGTTCGCAACGGGATGCACTGGGTGGCCGCCAACACCGACCTGACGATGCCCACCTCGCTCGGTGAGGCCCCGGGCAACGGCGCGCTGGTGGAGCTGGTGGAGAGGTTCTCCGGGCGCAGCCCGGAGGTGGCCGGCAAGCCGGCGGCCCCGCTGTTCGAGGAGACCGTGCGGCGGGTCGGAGGAGAGCGGCCGCTCGTCGTCGGTGACCGGCTGGACACCGACATCGAGGGCGCCGCCAACGCCGGCCTGGACAGCCTGCTGGTGCTGACCGGGGTGACCGGCCTTGACCAGCTGGTGGCCGCGCGGGGCGGCCGGCGTCCGACGTACCTCGCGGTGGACCTGGCCGGCCTGGGCCAGCCGCACGACGCGCCGCAGGTCGAGGACGCGGAGGCCCGGTTGGACGGCTGGACCGCGCGGGTGCTCCAGGGCCGGCTCGAGGTGACCGGCGAGGGGCAGCCGGACGCCTGGTGGCGAGTGGTGGCGTCGGCCGCCTGGCGGCACCTCGACTCGACCGGCGACCCGGTCGACGTGGCGGGGCTGCGCCCGCCGGGGCACGCCGGACGGTAGCCTGGGCGGCGCCGGGCACAGGACTGGAGGAGCAGGTGGACGAGCAGCACGACGACCAGCGTCCCGACGAGCCCGGCCCGGCCGAGCCGACCGGCCAGCAGACGGGGGAGCCGACCGTCGATGCGGTCCTGGCGTCCCTGCAGCGGCTCGACGAGCTGCCCGTCGCCGAGCACGTCGCCGTCTACGAGTCCGCCCACGCGGGGCTGCGGGAGGCGCTGAACCGCGCCGGCGGCGACTGACCGGCGGCCCTGGGGTGCCTCGCCGGCTGCGCCTGGACGCCGAGCTGGTCCGCCGCGGACTGGCCCGTTCGCGGGAGCACGCCGCCGATCTGGTGACCGGCGGCCGGGTCAAGGTCGCCGGGGCGGTCGCGACCAAACCCGCGACCGGGGTCACCACGGACGCCGCCATCGTGGTGATGGCGGACCCCGGCCGGCCCGACTACGTCTCCCGCGGCGGCCACAAGCTGGCCGGTGCGCTCGCGGCGTGCACCGACCTGCCCGTGGCCGGCCGACGTTGCCTGGACGCGGGCGCCTCCACCGGCGGGTTCACCGACGTTCTGCTGCGGCACGGTGCGCGCGAGGTCGTGGCGGTCGACGTCGGCTACGGCCAGCTCGCCTGGTCGGTGCGCCAGGACAGCCGGGTCCGGGTCCACGAGCGCACCAACATCCGCACCCTCGACGTGGACACCATCGGCGGGCCGGTCGACCTGGTCGTCGCCGACCTCTCCTTCATCTCCTTGCGCCTGGTCCTGGAAGCGCTGGCCCGGGTGACCGCCCCGGACGGCGACATGCTGCTGATGGTCAAGCCCCAGTTCGAGGTCGGCAAGGACCGGGTCGGCAAGGGCGGCGTGGTCCGCGACCCGGCCCTCCGGGCCGAGGCGGTCAGCCAGGTCGCCGCGGCCGCCTCCGACCTCGGCTGGGGAGCTCGCGAGGTGGCCGTCAGCCCGCTACCCGGACCCTCGGGCAACGTCGAGTTCTTCCTCTGGCTGCAGCGTGGCCCGACCCGACTCACCGACGAGCGCATCCAGGACGAGGTGCGCCGTGGCGCGGGTCCGGGGGAGCCGGATGAGAAGGTGGGCCCATGACCACCGCCGACTGTCGCTCCGAGCGCCGGGTGCTGGTGCTGGCGCACACCGGCCGCGCGGGCGCCCGTGCCGTGGCGTCGGAGCTGTGCCAGGCCCTGCACTCGCACGGCCTGGCGCTGCGGATGCTCGAGGACGAGGCCCGCGACATCCAGGACGGCATCCCCGAGGTGGAGACGGTGCGGCCGGACCCGGACGCCTCGAAGGGCTGCGAGCTGGCCATCGTGATCGGCGGCGACGGCACCATCCTGCGGGCCGCCGAGCTCACCCGCGAGTCGGGCACCCCGCTGCTCGGGGTCAACCTCGGCCACGTCGGCTTCCTCGCGGAGGCGGAGCCCGAGGACATCGACCTCACCATCGACGCGGTGGTGCACAAGCGCTACTCCGCCGAGGAACGCTCCACCATCGACGTGTCGGTCTACCGGGACAAGGAGCTGGTCTGCACGACCTGGGCGCTCAACGAGGCCAGCGTGGAGAAGGCCGCCCGGGAGCGGATGCTCGAGCTGGTGGTCGAGGTGGACGGGCGGCCGCTGTCTCGGTGGGGCTGCGACGGCGTGGTCTGTGCGACACCCACCGGGTCCACCGCCTACAACTTCTCCGCCGGCGGCCCGATCCTGTGGCCGGAGGTGCAGGCCATGGTGCTGGTGCCGATCAGCGCGCACGCGCTGTTCGCCCGCCCGATGGTGTTCGCACCCACCTCGGTGCTCGCGGTCGAGGTGATCGCCGCCACCGAGGGCGCCGGGGTGCTGTGGTGTGACGGGCGGCGCACCGTCGACCTGCCCCCTGGCGCGCGCATCGAGGTCCGGCACGGCCACGCTCCGGTGCGGCTGGCTCGGTTGCACCAGGCCCCGTTCACCGACCGGCTGGTGGCCAAGTTCGACCTGCCGGTGAGCGGGTGGCGGGGGGCGGCCGCCCGCCGCCGGCGCGCCGGGGTCGACGATGCTTGAGGAGATCCGGATCCGCGGGCTCGGCGTGATTGACGAGTCCGTGCTCGAGGTGGGACCGGGTCTGACCGTGATCACCGGCGAGACCGGTGCCGGCAAGACCATGGTCGTCACCGCGCTCGGCCTGCTGCTCGGGGGCCGGGCCGATTCGGGCGCGGTGCGCGCGGGCGCCCGCACCGCTCGGGTGGAGGGCCTGGTGAACGCCGCCGCGGTGGACGGCCTGGCCGCCCAGGTCGACGCGGTGGGCGGGGATCTCGACGACGGCCGGCTGGTGATCGCGCGGCAGGTGTCCGCTGAGGGCCGGTCGCGGGCGTTCGTGGGCGGGGTGTCGGTGCCGGCGACCACGCTGGCCTCGCTGGTCGACCCGCTGGTGACCGTGCACGGCCAGTCCGACCAGCACCGGCTGCTGCGCGCCGGGATGCAGCGGGACGCGCTCGACGGTTTCGCCGGGGACCCGGCGGGCTCGCTCCGCGAGGAGTTCACCGGGCTGCACCAGCGGCTGCGGGAGGTCGAGTCGGAGCTGGCCGAGGTGGCGGCGCACCTGCGCGAGCGCGCCCAGGAGGCCGACCTGCTCCGGTTCGGGCTCGCCGAGGTCGAGGCCGTGGCCCCCCGGCCGGGGGAGGACGCCGAGCTCGCCGCGGAGGAGGCCCGATTAGGTTTCGCGGACACCCTGCGCGGCGCCGCCGAACAGGCCCGCGAGTGCCTGTCCGCGGAGGACGGCGCCCCCGACGCGCTGTCCGCGGTGGCGGCCGCACGCAAGCTGCTCGACGGCGTGCGTGACCACGACCCGGCGGTCGCCGAGCTCGCCGACCGGCTCGCCGAGGTCAGCTACCTGCTCGCCGACACCGCCGCGGACGTCGCGTCGTACGCCGCCGGCGTGGAGACCGACCCGGCCCGGCTGGCCGCGGTGTCCGAGCGCCGCGCGGTGCTGGCCGGGCTGACCAGGAAGTACGGCGAGACCCTGCAGGCGGTGCTGAACTGGTCGGAGAACGCTGCGCGCCGGCTGCTCGAGCTCGACGGCACCGACGACCGGGTGGAGGCGCTGCGTCGGGAGCGCGACCTGCTGCGCGGCAGGCTGGCCGAGACCGGGGCCGCGTTGAGCCGCGCGCGGGAGGCGGCCGCCGCGCGGCTGGCCGAGGCGGTCACCGCAGAGCTTGCCGAGCTGGCGATGCCGCACGCCCGGTTCAGCGTGCAGGTCAGGCAGGTCGAGGACCCCGCCGGCCTGGACGTGGCCGACCGACGGCTGCGGATGTTCGGCTCCGGGCTCGACGAAGTGGAGTTCCTGCTCGCCGCGAACCGGGGCAGCGCCCCGCGGCCGTTGGACAAGGGCGCCTCCGGCGGCGAGCTGTCCCGGGTGATGCTCGCTGTCGAGGTGTCGCTGGCCGCCTCCGGCCAGGTGCCGACGTTCGTGTTCGACGAGGTGGACGCCGGGGTCGGCGGCAAGGCGGCGGTCGAGGTCGGCCGACGGCTGGCCCGGCTGGCCCGGCACGCCCAGGTGCTGGTGGTCACCCACCTCCCGCAGGTCGCCGCCTTCGCCGACCAGCACGTCGTGGTGGTCAAGAGCAGTGACGGCACCGTCACCGCGTCCGGGCTGACCTCCCTGGACGACCGGGGCCGGGTCCGGGAGCTGTCCCGGATGCTGGCCGGCCTGGAGGACTCCGACACCGCGATCGCACACGCCCGCGAGCTGCTCGACACCGCCCGTGAGGCAGGTCTCACGACCCGCTGAGCCCGCGTGGCAGCCCCGGCAGTGCCCGCCGCGCGTGGCAGGATTGCCGCGTCATGAAGTTCCCCACCCGCCAACGCCCCCTCGGCGCCCTGCCCGGAACGGTGGGCACCGCCCGGGTGGACCGCCGCACCACCTCCGCGGTGCGCCGACTGCACGCCGGAGACGTGGCCGTCATCGACCACCTCGACCTCGACCGGGCCAGCGCCGAGGCGCTGCTGGAGCGAGGTGTCGCCGCGGTGGTCAACGCGTCGCCGTTCATCTCCGGCCGCTACCCCAACCTGGGACCGGAGCTGCTCGCCAAGCAGGGCGTGCTGCTCGTCGACGACGTCGGCCCGGAGGTCTTCGGCAAGATCCAGGACGGTGCGACGGTCCGCATCCACGAGGGCCAGGTGTTCGTCAAGGACGAGCCGGTGGCCACCGGACGCCAGCTCGGGGCCGACGACGTCGCCCGGCTGATGGAAGAGGCCCGAGGCGGCCTGGCCACCCAGCTGACCAGCTTCACCCACAACACCACCGAGTTCCTCAAGCGCGAGCAGGACCTGCTGCTCCACGGGCAGGGGATGCCGGAGCTGAGGACGTCCCTGGCCGGACGCCCGGTGGTGGTCGTGGTGCGCGGCTACGACTACCGGGAGGACCTGCGCCGGCTGCGTCGCTACATCCGGGAGCAGCGGCCGGTGCTGATCGGGGTGGACGGCGGCGCCGACGCGCTGCTCGCGGCCGGCCACCGCCCCGATCTGGTGGTGGTCGGGCAGGACCGGCTGCCGCTGTCCAACGGGCCCGCCGACAGCCAAGACAGCGTCTCCCGCAAGGCCCTCTGGTCGGCCAAGGAGGTGGTCTTGCACACCGAGCCGTCGGCGCAGGACCCCGGCCGGGAGCGGCTGGACCGCATCGGGCTGCAGGCGCACACTCTCGCGGCGACGGCGGCCACCGAGGACGTGGCCCTGCTGATCGCCGACGTGGCCGGCGCCTCGGTGATCATCACCGTCGGGATGCACGCCACCCTCGACGAGTTCCTCGACCGGCACCGCTCCGGCCTGGCCAGCACCTTCCTCACCCGGCTGCGGGTCGGGCCCCGCCTGGTGGACGCCAAGGGCGTGCCTCAGCTGTACGCCGGGCGCACCCGCCCCTGGCACCTGGCCGTGGTGCTGCTGGCCGGACTGATCGCGCTGGCGGTCGCCCTGGCCGCGACCCCGGTGGGGCACACCTGGTGGACGGCGGTGCAGGGGTCGCTCCAGGCCTTCTTCGACTGGTTCCAAGGACTTTTCTCGTGATCAATTTCCGTTACCACATCGTCTCCATCGTCTCGGTGTTCCTGGCTCTGGCGATCGGGGTGGCGCTCGGCGGGGGACCGCTGAAGGGGGAGGTCGACCACACCCTGGTGAACCAGGTCAAGGCGGACCGGGTGCAGCGGGCGGACATGCGCTCCCAGATCGCCACGTTGCGGCAGACCAACCACTTCGAGGACTCCTTCGCCACTACCGTGGCGCCGGGCCTGCTGGCCGGGACGCTCAAGGGCCGGGTCGTCACGCTCGTCGTACTCCCGGGCGCCAAGCAGTCCTCGGTGACCGACCTGTCCACGCTGATCGGCCAGGCCGGCGGCTCGGTGGGGGGCACCCTTCGAATGGGCCAGAAGCTGCTGGACGTGGCCAACAAGCAGCTCGTCGACGAGCTCGGCAGCCAGCTGCTGGCCAGCGCGTCCGACGTGAACGTGCCCAAGGGGGCCAGCGGCTACCAGCAGATGGGCGCGCTGATCGCGCGGGCCGTCGGCACCACCGAGGACGGCGGCGCGGCCATCGACGACACCGCCAACAGCATCCTGGCCGGGCTCAGCACGGCCGGCCTGATGACCTCCGAGGGTGACGTGAACCGGCGGGGCAGCCTGGTGCTCATCGTGGCCGGCCCCGCCCAGGGCGGCAGCCAGGCGCAGCAGGGGTCCAGCACCATCCTGGCCACTCTCGCCGAGGAGATCGACGCCGACACCGACGGTGTGGTGGTGGCCGGACCGGTGACCACCGCCCGCGACAACGGCCCGATCGCGGCGATCCGCGCCGACGTGGTCGCGGCCCGCGACGTCTCGACCGTCGACGTGCTGGACCGGGCCGCCGGCCGGGTGGTCACGGTGATGGCGCTCGCCGACCAGGCCGCGGGCAAGACCGGGGCGTACGGCGCGGTGAACGCCGCCGACGGCGCAATGCCCGGTGCCGCACCGGCCGGCGGGTGAGTCGCGAAGCGGCCGCAGGTGGAGCCCGGCGCGTCGTGGCGGGGCGGGACCTCGGCTTGGTAGCCTAGAACCCCGTGGACGGTGGGTGTTCCACCCGCCGCAGCCGCAGCCGTCTGAACCGCCGCAACCACGGGAGTCTCCTTGGCCGCACCCCAGCCGACACGTCATGTCTTCGTCACCGGCGGAGTCGCCTCCTCACTCGGGAAGGGCCTGACCGCCTCGTCGCTGGGAAGCCTGCTGAAGTCCCGGGGCCTTCGGGTCACGATGCAGAAGCTCGACCCGTAC
>Ga0070714_100004378_pt1 | contig 10634 bp, 9 predicted proteins | sample LARL83metaG_FD_65450 | JGI IMG/M metagenome (GOLD analysis project Ga0070714, IMG submission 65450) | Corn, switchgrass and miscanthus rhizosphere microbial communities from Kellogg Biological Station, Michigan, USA - LAR L8-3 metaG | ecosystem: Host-associated > Plants > Roots > Rhizosphere ... | reverse complement strand
TCCGCCTCGACGCCTACTGGACCGGCCACCCCCTGGACCGCACGCGAACAAGCCACCTCGCCCGCCTCGACTTCACCCTCGCCACCTAGCCGAATAAGCCAGCAGGGTCCTGTAGGGTTCCAAAACGGCGCATAAGCGGCTGACCTGCGGGTTTGCCTGCGCTGCTGGTGGTGCGGCTGGCAGCATTGCAGGCTCGTGATAGTCCGAATGCTCTTCCGGCTGCGCGGGAGAACTGGTGCAGGCGCACCGGGTCCGCGGGCTCGCGCCGGCCGTCGTGGCCGTCAGGGAGTCCTGGGCGGGGCGCGTCGCGGCGGCGGTCGGCGACGAGCAGGAGTTCGGCGGCCATCAGCGCCAGGTCGTGGCTTGTCTGGTGCTTGTGTCCCCGGCTGCCGAGATCTACCTGGGCGATCGCGTCCGGCCCGTGTTCCCGCGCGGTGTCGAGCAGTACCGCGAGTTCCACGCCGTAGCCGACCGGGACCGGCAGCGACTCCATCAGGTCTCGGCGGGCCGCCCACTCCCCGGCCAGCGGCTGCACGATATGGGTCAGCTCGGGCCACCACAGGCTGAGCAGGGGCCGGGCGATAAGCTCGGTCACCCGGCCCCCGTCGGCCGTGACGGAGCCGTCGCGGCCGGCGTGCAGCCGTTCGTAGAAGCCCTTGACCAGCAGCACGCCGTCGTCGGACAGCAGCGGGCCGAGCAGCCCGGTGACGAAGTGCGGGCCCCAGTGCGTCAGGTCGGCGTCCACCGACGACATCGCCGTACTGATGCTCGGCCGGCACGCCGGCTAGCCGCGATCATCGGCTGGCGGACGACCCGGACGGTGCCAGCTTGCAGCGGGGCGGCGGCGCAGTTCGCGCGGCTCTCGGGCACTCGCCAGCGCCCGCCCGAAGGCCAGGTCACAAGCGCCTGCCATGAGTACTCGAGGGTCTGCAAAATACCCGCAAGCCGTTCGGTCATACCTTGCAAATGGTATGACCTCATGCCATAGTGAGGGAAATCTCGCGCACGCAGCACCACCCAACAGAGCCGTCACAGCAGCCAGCTCGGAAGGAGGCGTCATTCGTGAGGTCTGCACAGCGGCATTCAGCTAATTGCTGGCCGGAAAAGGCATCCAGTGGCCGGCGCGCTCGAAAGCGCTGATTATATTCGCCGTAATGGCCCGGGGCGCACGGCGCCTTCTTCCCCCTAAAACACACTAAGAAATCAGCGGACGCCCGATGCGAATCGGCGCCTGCCGTCCGGTCGTACCCGCTCACCGGCCGACGGCAGGCGGCTCCCTCGTGCCAACCGCCGACACTGCGCTCACCTCAGCCGACCGGGCTCACCGCGCGGCGCGATTTCCATCCCTGAAATCCGATTGATCGACGCAGATCTTCCGGAAACGAGAGGCGACTGATGGACGAAACGACATCGAGCGCCGGATGCCGCAGGCTTGCTGCCCAAGCTCCGCGCACCGCTACACAGACACGGGTACTGCGCCGGGTGGCGGCCGCGCTGGCCTGCGCGGTGGCCGCACTGGGGCTGGCGGCGTGCGGCTCCGGGTTGGGCGGGTCGCAGCCGGCCTCCGCCGGACCGGCTGGCGGCAACGCCTCCGGCGGCAGCTTGGGCACGGTATCGATCGGGAAGGCGGTCGACACGATCGGGTTCACCACGGTCGACGTCGCCATGGCGAAGGGATACCTGGCCAAGGAGGGCATCAAGGCGACAAGCACGCTGCTCAGCGGGAGCAGCACCGCGTTCGCAGCGCTGCAGAGCGGCAGCGTCAACTTCGTGACGGCCTCGTCGACGGCCCTGATCGCCGCGAAGGCGAAGGGCCTGCCGCTCGAGGCCGTGGCCTCGCTCGACTACGGCGTCTCGCTGCAGCTGCTGGTAGCGGACAAGTGGTCCAAGGCGCATGGCCTCGCGCCCGGCCAGCCGCTTAACACCGTGATGAACAAGCTGGTCGGCGCGAAGCTCGGCGTGCTCTCGACCACAGACCTGACCTACGACCACTACCTCGAGCAGCAGGCGGGCGTCGACCAGGGCAAGTTCACCTACGTCAAGATCGGCTCGCAGTCGGCCGCGCTGGCCGCGATCAAGTTCGGCGAGATCGACGCGTTCCTGCTCTCCCCGCCGTCCACCTATTACGCGCAGTCGCAGGGCGGTGCCACCATCACCGCGAGCCTGCACCAGGTGCCCGAGCTGGCCAACATGGCCTACGACATCCTCGTCGTCGACAGCAACTGGGCCAAGTCCCATGCCGCCGAGGTCAAGGCGGTGGCGACCGCGATGGCCATGGCCGACGACACCATGCGAACCGATCCGCAGTCGGTCCTGGAGGTCGAGAAGGAGCACTACCCCACGATGAGCCAATCCGTGCTGCTGAGCAGCCTCAAGGCGGTGACCTTCGCACCGGACGGCCGGTTCACCGCGGACCAGTGGAGCAAGGCGCTCAGCGAGTACAAGGACACGACGAAGGCCGACGTGTCCGGCGTCGACGTGTCCGACAGCCGCGGCGTCTGGACCAACCAGTACCTGCCGAAATCCGGCCAGTAGACCGCGGCTCAGCCGGGAGAAAGGACCACCGATAGTGCGGCGAAGAGCTTCAGTGGCGCAGGCCGAGGGCGACCCACTCGCGCCGCGCCAGGAACGGGCCGGGGCAGCAGGCTCCCGCCGGGGCGTGCGCTTCGACCAGGTGAACCTGTGGTTCGGCGGCGGCAGGCGCCGCCAGGCCGTCCACGCGCTGTGCGACGTCTCGTTCACGGTCGCTGACCGTGAGTTCTGCGCGATCGTCGGGCCAAGCGGCTGCGGCAAGAGCACCCTGCTCAACCTCGCGTCGGGCCTGCGGCCTGCCACCGCGGGAACCGTCCACGTCGACAACAAGCCCGTCCGGGGCCTGGTGCCGGACATCGGCTACGTCACCCAGGACTCGAACCTGCTGCCGTGGTTGACGGTTCAGGACAACATCCGGCTGCCGCTGCAGATCCGGGGCGTGCCCGCCAGCGAGCAAGAGGCCCTGGTGGAGCGGTGGATCTCGACGGTGGGCCTGGACGGGTTCCGGCACAGCTACCCGCGCCAGCTGTCCGGCGGCATGCAGAAACGCTGTTCCATCGCCCGCACGCTGGTCTACGACCCGCCGATCCTGCTGATGGACGAGCCCTTCGGTGCGCTCGACGCGATGACGAAGGCGCAGATGCAGGACGTGCTGCTCCAGCTGTGGGAGGAGCGACCCAAGACGGTGCTGTTCGTGACCCATGACCTGTCGGAGGCGCTGACGCTGGCGGACAAGGTGGTGGTGATCACGAGCCGTCCAGGCCGGGTCCGCGACGTGGTGACGGTGGACGTCCCCCGTCCCCGTGACGTCTTCCACGCGTCGGAGCTGCCGGAGTTCGCCCGGCAGCACCGGGCGCTTTGGGATATGTTCGCCGCCGAGCTCTCCCAGGGAGGCCGGCGATGACGGCCGGCGCCACGGCGGGCACGCCGCCCGAGGAACTCCAGGACCCCGCCGTCAGCGTCCCGGCAACCGGGGGGCGCAAGGGCCTGGCCTGGGGGACGCAGGTTCTGCGCGTCGCGGTCTTCGCGGTCATCCTCGGGTTCTGGCAGCTAGCGGGCGGCCGGTGGATCCCTGACTACATGATCAGCAGCCCGTCGCAGGTGGCGGTGACGCTCTGGCACCTGGCGGCGGGGGACACGCCCGGGCTGTGGGGCGACATCACCACCACCGCGGAGGAACTGGTGGTGGGTTACGCCCTCGGCCTAGTGGCCGGGGTCGCCGTCGGCCTGCTACTCGGCTACTGGCGGGCCGGCGCGGCGGTCTTCAACCCACTCATCGCGGCCATCAACGGCATCCCGAAGATCGCGCTCGCACCGCTGTTCCTGATCTGGTTCGGCATCGGGATCGACTCCAAGGTCGCGATCGCGTCCATGAGCGTCTTCTTCGTGATGTTCTACAACTGCTACATGGGCGTGGCGACCATGCAGCAGGAACTGGTGAACGTCCTGCGGGTCATGGGCGCGAGCCGGTGGACGGTCATCCGCCGGGTCACGCTGCCGCAGATCACCGTGCCGCTGCTAGCCGGGATGAAGGCGTCGGTGCCGTTCGCGATGATCGGGGTCATCGTCGGGGAATTCATCGCCGCCCAGCGCGGGGTGGGCTACCTCATCGACACCGCGACGCAGAATTTCGACTCGGCGACGGTATTCGCGGGCATCGTCGTCCTCATGATCATGATGATCATCGGGATGATGCTTATCGCATTGGTCGAGAAGCGCGTGCTGCGCTGGCAACGCGATTAGCCGCACCCAATTCCTCGCCTTTCTATTAGTTCTCTCATCACCGGTACCGGCTAGCTGTTACTGCCGCGACTCAGCAAAAAGAAAAAGGGTCGCCATCAATAGGGAGGTTGCTGCGTATGCAGTCACCAGAACTGAACCAGGTCGTCGGTGTCCTCGGCGCGGGGCGCATGGGGCTGCCCATCATCGGTCACCTCGTGCGGGCGGGCTTTTCCGTCGTGGTGTACGACGTGGACCCGGCTAAGAAGGAGGCGGTCGCTGACAAGGGCGCCGACTTCGCCACGCGGCTGGACGAGATCGCGGCCCGGTGCGGCACCGTCATGGTCTGCGTCGGCTACGAAGAGCAGCTGTTCGACATCATGCTCGGTGAGGAGAACATGCTGGCCCGGCTGCCGCACGGTGCCCTGGTCGCGGTGCTCAGCACGGTGTCGCCGACCGGGATGGAGCGGCTGGCCAAGGCGGCCGCCCCGTACGGCGTGGACGTGGTGGACGCCCCGGTGGCCCGCGGGTCGTGGGCGGCGGACCGCGGCGACCTGCTGTCGCTGCTCGGCGGGGCCGAGGCCGCGGTGGCGAGGTTCACGCCGGTCGCGGAGGCCTACTCGGCCGACGTGGTACGCCTCGGCGACGTCGGGGCCGGCCAGGTCGGCAAGGCGATCAACAACCTGATCATGTGGTCCTGCCTGGTGGCCGACCACGAGGGGCTGGCCCTGGCGCAGCGCTACGGCCTTGACATGGACAACCTGAGGGGGGCGCTGCAGATGAGCAGCGCGGCCAACCACGCGCTCGGCAACTGGGGCAACCAGACGATGGCCTGGTTCGAGGACGACATGAAGATCGTCCAGGACATGGCGGTGCAGACCGGGATCGGCCTGCCGCAGGCGGCGCTCAACCGGGAGATCTGCCGGGTGCTGAAGCCGCGCCGCTACGACCTCGACAAGTACGGCGTCTGACCGGCCACGCGGTAAAGGAGCAGAACGAAGGATGAGTGCACCTCTTGACGGCCGGGTGGTCATCGTCACCGGCGCCGGACGCAATGTCGGCCAGGCGATTTCGAAGGAGCTTGCCAGCCGGGGCGCCTGGGTGGCCGTGGTCGACCTCGACAGCGAGTCCGCGGCCCGGGTGGCCAAGGAACTCAACCAGGCGCGGGCCGGGTCGGCGGTCGCGCTGACCGCCGACGTCTCCGTCCCGGCGGACGTCCAGCGCATGGTCGACGCCGCGTGCGAGGCCCTGGGGCCGGTGGACACCCTGGTGAACTGCGTCGCCATCACCGACCGGCCCACCGACGTGCTCCAACTGGACGACGACCGGTGGGACCAGGTGCTGCGGGTGACGCTGACCAGCGCCTTCCTCACCACCAAGTACGTCGCCCGGCGGATGGTGGCCAGCGGCACGCCGGGCGTGATCATCCACATCGGCTCGACGTCGGGCCACTTCGCCCGCCGCAACGCGCTCGCCTACCCCACGGCCAAGGCGGGTGTCTACGCGCTGACCCGCTCGCTCGCCCTGCAACTGGGCCAGCACGGCATCCGGGTGAACACGGTCAGCCCGAACAAGGTCGGCTCCCCCGTCGGCCAGTCGGAAGAACCCGCCAGCCGGGAACGCAAAAACCTCATCGGCCGCGGCTGCGAGCCGCAGGACATCGCCAACGCCGTGGCGTTCATGGTATCGGCCGAGGCCAGCTTCGTCACCGGCACCGACCTGCTGGTCGATGGCGGCGCCCTCATCGCGTCGGGAGACTGAGGCGCCGATGACCCAGCCGACGTACCGGGTCGCCACCGACACCGGAGGCACCTTCACCGACTTCGTGATCTTCAACGAGGTGACGGGCGCCTACCGCATCATGAAGGTGCCCTCGACCCCGCACTTCCCGGCGCGGGCCCTGCTGGCCGGGCTGGCCGCGCTCCAGGAACAGGGCATCGCGCCGGGCCAGATCTCCGTTTTCACCCACGGCACCACCGTCGCCACCAACGCGCTGCTGGAAGGGCGCGGCGCGAAGGTCGGCCTGGCGGTCACTGCGGGCTTCCGTGGGGTGTACGAGGCGATGGAGCAGAGCCGCCCGTTCGGCCCGTCCATCTTCCAGCTCGGCTACACCAAGCCCGCCTTGCTGGCACCGCAGAGCGCCACGGCCGAGGTCACCGAGCGAGTGGACGCGGGCGGCGCCGTGGTGCGGGCCATCGACCAGGCGTCGGTGGATGCGGCGATCGAGCGCTTCCGGCGGGCCGGGGTGGAGTCCGTCGCCGTCTGCTTCCTCTTCTCGTTCCTCAACGACGACCATGAGCAGTACCTGGCGAACGCGCTGCGCGAGGCCGAGCCGTCGTGGTGGGTCACCACCTCCAGTGACCTGCTGCCGCAAGTCCGGGAGTACTTCCGGCTCAGCACCACGGTGATCAACGCCTTCGTGTCGCCGGTCATCGGGCGGTACGTCGCGGACCTGACCGCGGAACTCGATCGGCTCGGCGTGGCGCCGGGCAGGCGTTTCACCATGCAGAGCAACGGCGGGTCGGTCCCGTTCAACCGCACCCCGGACCGGGGCGTGGCCACCATCTTGTCCGGACCGGCGGGCGGCGTCACCGCCGCGATCGGCATCGCCGGCGCCGTCGGCATCGACGACGTCATCACCTTCGACATGGGCGGCACCAGCTGTGACGTGGCCCTCATCCAGCAAGGAGAGCCCACCGTCAGCGACCAGAGCACCATCGACGGCCGCCACATCGCCGTGCCGATGCTCGACATCAACACCGTCAGCGCGGGCGGCGGGACGATCGCCGAGGTCGACCGGCACGGGGCGCTGCATGTCGGTCCGCGCAGCGCCGGCGCGGTGCCCGGGCCTGCCGCCTACGGCCGCGGCGGGGAGCGCGCCACAGTCACCGACGCCAACGTGGTGCTCGGCTACCTTAACCCGCGGGAACTCCTGGCCGGGGATCTCGCGGTGGACTACGACGCGGCCGTGCGGGCTGTGCGCGCGGTGGCCGATCCGCTTGGGGTGAGCCTGCTGCGCGCGGCCGACGGCATCATCCGCGTCGTCAACGTGAAGATGGCGCAGGCCATCCGGGCGATCTCCACCGAGCGCGGCTTCGACCTGCGCGAGTTCACCCTGGTGCCGTTTGGCGGGGCGGGCCCGCTGCACGCCTGCCAGCTCGCCATCGACCTCGGTATCCCCCGGGTGCTGGTCCCGGCGGCGCCCGGCGCCACGTCGGCGCTCGGCCTGCTGATGTCCGACGTCAAGCACGACTTCGTGCGCAGCAGGCTCGGCGACGTGGCGGACCTGGACCTCGGCGTGGCCAACGACCTGTTCACCCAGATGGCCGACGGCGCCCGCAAGCAGCTAGCCGCCGAGGGCTTCGGCGACGGCGAGATCCGGCTCCGCTACTTCCTCGACATGCGGTACAGCGGCCAGGGCTACGAGAACCCGGTGCCGGTGTCGGCGCTGCCGCTGACGCCGGCCTCGCTGGACGCCTACCGGCGCGACTTCGATGCCATCCACGAGCAGTGCCACGGCCACGCCGCCCCCGACCAGCCGGTCGAGATCGTCAACTACCGCGTCCAGGCCATCGGCCTGGTTCCCCCGGTCGCGTTGCCTCTTGCGCAGGACGCGGCCGGCGACGCAACGGTGGCTAGGACGGGGGCACGGCAGGCGTATTTCCCTGCCGCGGGCGACACCCCGGTCGAAGTGCCGGTCTACGACCGGGAACGGCTGCGGGCCGGGCACCGCTTCGCCGGGCCCGCGATCGTCGAGCAGTACGACTCCACCACCGTCATCTGCCCGGGGCAGGCGGTCACGGTCGACCGCCATGGCAACCTCGTCGTCACAGTTCAGGAGGAGACGGTCAGTGACTGACAACGCCGACGTGGACGCCATCGTCGTGGAGGTCGTGCGGCAGAGCCTGATCGGGGTGGTGCAGGAGATGCAGAACTCCCTGTTCTGCACCGGGTACTCAACGATCATCCGGGAGTCGAAGGACGCAAGCTGCGCCATCGCCGATGTCAGCGGGCAGGTGATCGCCCAGCACACCGTGCTCCCGCTGCACCTCGGCGCCTTCCCCACCACCATCACCAACCTGCTCGGCGATTATCCTTTGGACGACATGTGCGACGGCGACGCGTTCGTCGTCAACCACCCCTATTACGGCGGCAGCCCGCACGCGACCGATGTGGCGATCGTGGCCCCGATCGTGGTCGACGGCCGCGTGTTCGGGTTTAGCGGCAGCATCGCCCACAAGAGCGACATCGGCGGCCTCGTGCCGGGAACCAACTCCGGCCAGGCCCGCGAGATCTTCCACGAGGGGCTGATGCTGCCGCCGGTGCGCTACTACCGGCACTTCACTGTGGTCAAGGAGGTGGAGACGATCATCCGGGCCAACAGCCGCACCCCGGAGCTCGTGCTCGGTGACCTGCGCGGCCAGGTCGGCGCGACCCACCTCGCGGCCGACCGGATCCGCGCCCTGTGCGCTAAGTACGGCACCGGGGTGGTCGAGGCCGCGTCGTCCCGACTGCTTGAGCTGACCGAGCGGCTCATCCGCGCGGCGGTCGCCACCTGGCCCGACGGCACCTACCGCGGCCAGCGCGTGATGCACTCGGAGGGCATGGCGGGCGGCGTCCCGGTCCGTATCCGGGTCGCGGTGACCATCCGCGGGGACCAGGTCAGCTTTGACTTCAGCGAGTCCGACGACCAGATGGCGGGCCCCTACAACATCCGCCCACCCCTGGTCCGCGCCGTCTGCTACTACGTGCTCAAGTGCCTCATCGACCCGAACCTGCCGTCCAACTCGGGCTTCGCCAAGGCGGTCGAGGCATCGTTTCGCACTGGGTCGCTGCTCGACCCGGTCGCGCCCGCGCCGGTCAACACCTACATGCCGGTCGCGGTCGCTTCCGCGGAAGCGCTGCTTGACGCCTTCGGCCAGGCGATCGCCGGCGCGCGGATCGCCGAGAGCAGCACCGGGACCAACGGCACCCTCTCGCACCGCGTACCTGGCCTGGCTACCCCCAAGGTGCAGTACGAGCTGCCAGCCGGCGCGATGGGGGCCCGCCACGACTCCGATGGCGTGTCCGCCTCCAAGGTGCACGTGGCCAACGGCAGCCTGACCCCCATCGAGGTGCTGGAAACCGAATTCCCGGTCCGGCTGACCCGCTTCGACCTGGTGACCGACTCCGGCGGCCCGGGCCGCTACCGTGGCGGCCTCGGCTACGTCCGGGAGTACGAGATCCTCGGCGAGTCACGGTTCACCACCCGCAACGGCCGCGAGCTGACGCCGCCGGCGGGCAGGGACGGCGGCCTGCCCGGGCAGGTGTCCAGGCTCGTGCTGAACCCGGGGACCGACCGCGAGCGGGAGATCCACGCGGACGACGGGCAGGTCGTGTTGCGGCCGGGTGACGTGCTGCGGCTCGCGCAGGCCGGCGGCGGCGGGTACGGCGAGCCGGTGACCCGGCCCGCCGCCGACGTGCTGGCGGACGTGCGGGAGGGATACGTCAGCCCCGGTGCCGCGCGCGAGCACTACAAGGTCGAGGTGCGCGAGGCTGAGGGCGGCTGGAAGCTGGACGAGGACGCAACCGCCCGGCTGCGCGGCGTCGCCAGCTGACGTGCGCCAAAGATGCCTGCAACCAGCCGGAGCCGACGTGGCGCAGGGTGACGAGGCCGATGGCGTCGATGCGGTCGGTGCGGACGCGGTCGTGGGTGTCGGCGGAGCGGTCGCCCGTGACGGCCTTCGGGCGGGCTGCGTAGGCGGTGGCGGGGTGGCGCGTTCCGGGAGCGAGCGGTGCGGGCGCTGCTCGTTGTAGACGACTGCGAAGGCGCCGAGCAGGGATTGAAGGTCGGCGAGTGTGGCGGGCTGGTCTGGCTGGGCGCGGAGCCAGTTCTTCATGGTCTGCTGGAACGGCTCGACTTTCCCTGGGTCTGGGGGTGGTTCGGCTTGCCGTTCTTCTGCCTGACGCCGAGACGGCGCAGCTCGTGCTCTAGGCCGTTGCGGCCGCCGCGCCCGCCGGACAGGCGGGTGGTGAAGACCATGCCGTCGGTCAAGGTCGAGGCCGGGACGCCCGCCGCTGCCGCTAGCGCGCGCTGACGTCCTGCCGGGTTAGACATCCTGCGGGCTGAGATTGTCAGGCGCCACCTTCTCGATCTTGATAGTGGTGTCTCCAGGCGGTGTCCTCGTGGCAGAGAGTGCCGGTTTTGGGGCAGCGTGCAGGACGGGTCCCCGTCGCGTTCAGCCTCGCGCTCGACCGGTTGAGCACGGTACCGACCTTGAGGGTCAGGCCGGAGGCGCATCAGCTCGCGCGGTGCCTACGCGGCCACCGTGCCCGGCTTGACAGCGGCGCCCCGGGCAGTCGGCGAGGCGGCCCCGGCCGCGACCGCCTGACTTACTTCGACC
>Ga0070714_100004377_pt1 | contig 10640 bp, 10 predicted proteins | sample LARL83metaG_FD_65450 | JGI IMG/M metagenome (GOLD analysis project Ga0070714, IMG submission 65450) | Corn, switchgrass and miscanthus rhizosphere microbial communities from Kellogg Biological Station, Michigan, USA - LAR L8-3 metaG | ecosystem: Host-associated > Plants > Roots > Rhizosphere ... | reverse complement strand
CCAAAGTCGCCGAAGCGGTGAAGAAATTCCAACGCGCCAACGAGCTGCCGGTCAGCGGCAACCTCGATTCGCGCACGATCAAGGAGCTCAACGGTCCGCCGCACGACCGGCAGATCGACACCGTGATCTCCAATATGGAGCGCTGGCGCTGGTATCCGCGCGACCTCGGCGCCGCCCACGTCATCGTCAATCTGCCCGACTTCACCTTGCGCGTGGTGCACGCCGGCGCCGAGGTCTGGAGCACGCGCGTGGTGATCGGCAAGCCGGACATGTCGACGCCGCTGCTCAGCGAGACGATGAAATACATCACTATCAATCCGACCTGGAACGTGCCGCCGTCGATCGTGCGGAACGAATATCTGCCGGCGCTGCAGCAGGATCCGACGGTGCTGGAGCGGATGGGGCTGCGACTCGTCTATAATCGCGACGGCAGCGTGCACATCTTTCAACCGCCGGGCGAAGCCAATGCCCTCGGCCGCATCCGGTTCAACTTCCCCAATCGTTTCCTGGTCTATCAGCATGACACGCCGGACAAGCAGATGTTCGCGCACGATGTGCGCGCGTACAGCCACGGCTGCATGCGCGTGCAGGACCCGGCCAAATACGCCGAAGTTCTCTTCAACATCGCGCGTCCGAGCGAAAACTGGACGGCGGAGAGGGTGAAGCGGATGTTCGGCACCGGCGAGCAGGACATCCAATTGCCGACGCCGATCTGGGTCCTACTGACGTATCAGAATGCGTTTGTCGACGACGCCGGCAAGCTGCAGATCCGCCGCGACATCTACAACATCGACAGCCGCACCCTCGCGGCGATCAAGACCGAGCGCGGCGCCATCGAGCCGCCGCAGGAGCGCAAGCGCGAGGAGGAGGTCGTGGCGACGAGTCAACGCCGGTCCGTTGCACAGCCGCGCACCGTTTCATTCTTCGAGTCGCTTTTCGGCTTCGGCCGCCCGGCGCAAGGAAGGCCCGTGCCGCCGCGCCGCGTCACGCGCTGATCGAGCTCGTTGTGGCGCGCCTGTTTGCGACGCGCAATTCATCGCGCGCCGCCGGAGCCGCCGCGACAAGGTTAACCGCGGCAAGTTTTTGCCATAGTCACCTGCCACGCTTACCCGTATCGGGGGGGACGGGTGCGCTTACGTCGCGTTAACCCATCCCTAATGAATAGTGCGTCAGCCGTCCGCGTTGCGGTGAGCAACCGCTGCGAGCGACGGAGCTTACGCCCGCGGCGCTTGCCGCGGAGCGGAGCGCTGGCGTCATGAAGGGTTGGCACGTGACGGACAAAGTCGCGCCGAGTAATCGATCGTCGTTGCATTGCGCCCGGGCGGGCTATTGCTGCAGCATCGCCGCGCTTCTTGTCTTTTGCGGAACCAGCAACCTGCAGAACGCAATCGCCCAGGGCGAGACGCGGACGATTTCCTTCCACCACATTCACACGGACGAAGAGCTGACCGTCACCTACAAGGTGAACGGCCGGTATGACGAAGAGGCGCTCAAAAAGATCAACAACCTGCTGCGCGACTGGCGCGAATCGAAAACGATCGCGATGGATCCGCATCTGATCGATCTCCTGTGGGAGGTCCACCGCGAGGTCGGCGCCAAAGGCGCGATCTGGATCGTCTGCGGATTCCGCTCGCCCGAGACCAACTCCATGCTGCGGCGGCGTTCGAGCGGAGTCGCCCAGTTCAGCCAGCACATGCTGGGGAAGGCGATCGACTTCTACATTCCGGGCGTGCCGCTCGAGCAATTGCGCGAAGCCGGCCTGCGGGCGCAGCGCGGCGGCGTCGGCTTTTATCCCACCTCGGGCGCTCCCTTCGTGCATATGGACACCGGCAGTGTGCGCCATTGGCCGCGCATGCCGGAGCCACAACTCGCGAGCGTCTTGGCGAAGGGACAGATCAACAGCCAATCGGGCTCGGATACGACCCAGCGCAGCCGCATGCCCGGTTTGCTCGCCAAGCTCTTCGGCGGCGGCAAGGACCAAGCAGAGGATGCCGCCGCCGCGGCCGCGCCGGCCAAGGCCGTCGCGACGCCGCGCAAATCATCCGAGAAGCCGCCTGCGCTCGCTGCGGCCGAATCGCGCAGCGAGAAAGTTGCATTGGTGCCGGTCCCGCAGGCCAAACCTGCCAAGCCGGTCGAGCAAGTGGCATTCGCGGCGAAGCCGGCGCAGAGCGTGCAGGTCGCCACTTCCGCGTCCGAGCCCATTCCCATGTCGGCCCGTTACGAGTTCGCGTCCGCGACATCGACGTCGGTGGGCGAACTGCAGCCAGCAAGCCTGATCGCGCGGGCCAGCATCTCGGCGATGAACATCTCCGCAAACGACATCATCAACGAGCGCGGCTATTGGCAGGGACTGCCGAGCGCCGAGGCGGCCGACACGCCGCAAGTCGGCGCGGCGCGGCCAGCCCCGGCTCCGGCCGCGCGGCGCGCCATTGCCAGCGCGGCCGCGGCTCCCTGGCCGTTGGCCGATCGCAGCGACAGCGAGGCGATTCCGAATACGCTCGCCTATGCGGCGCAGCCAACGCCGATTGCAGCCGCCCGTGCGCTGCCGATGGGGCCGTTAACTGCGCGCGCGGCGCCCGCCGCCGCGGAAACCACCGTCGCCATCAAGCGCAGCGCCGATTCCCCCACGATTGCGCCGCCCAAAGCCAAGGCTGTGAGCGTGGTGCGGATCGGCGATCAGTTCGACGATCCGTGGATGCGCGCCATGATCGTGAGCCCGAGCGCCCAGAATTTCATGAAAACGACGGTTTACGGGATGCCGGATTTCCGCGCTCTCGGTCCGTACCTGCAAAAGCCGGCATCGACCATGATGGCGACATTCTCCGAGGATCCGCATCGCGGCATGATCAGCGAGACGTTCAGCGGCAGCGCCGTGGGCTTCACGCGAACGGTCACGTTCGCTCCGCCGCGCACGGCCTCGTTGCGATAGTTCCGCTTCCCATCATCCGGGGGGATCGGTGGGGCGTGGCGCCGCAGGTCGGGGAAACCCGGCTTGCGGCGAACCACATCGGGAGGACCGCGCGGCGTTGGTCGCCGTGCCTAGTTCAGCATGCCGAGCGCATGCATGTAGGTCTCGAGAATAGCCTCGTGCTCGCGCCGTTCATCGGCATCCTGCTTGCGCAGCCGCACGATTGTGCGCAGCGCCTTGATGTCGAAGCCGCTGGCCTTGGCCTCGGCGTAGACGTCGCGAATGTCGTCGCCAATCGCTTTTTTCTCTTCTTCCAGCTTTTCGACGCGCTCGACGAAAGCTTTCAGATGATCTTTTGCAAAGCGACCGGCCGGCCGTTCCTCAGCGGCGGCAGTGCTCATGGAATCCTCCTCGTGTGACCGATGCGCGCAAAGCTTTCTGGAGCGCGAGCGCCAAGGTCAAGACAAGAGAAGGGTCATCCCCGGAGTACACAGGGGATAAATTTAGTGCTTGTGGCCGGCCTTCTCGAACGCGGCCTGCTGGTCCTGGGAAGCCTCTTTCTGATGCTTCGCCTTCCATTGCTCGTAAGGCATGCCGTAGATCCGCTCGCGGCACTCGTCCTTGGACATCGGAACCCCGCGTTCGTCGGCGGCGTCCTTCATCCAGTTCGACAAGCAATTACGGCAGAAGCCTGCAAGATTCATCAAATCGATATTCTGCACGTCGGTGCGTGTGCGCAAATGCTCGACGAGGCGCCGGAAAGCGGCGGCCTCGAGTTCGGTTCGGGTCTTGTCGTCGAGCGTCATGGCTATTGTCCTTTCCCTTGGGTAGCGGAGGGCGCGGGACTCGCTGCTACAGAATAGTGACGCACCGGCGCGCTTTCCAGCGCGCCTTGCAACCGATATGACCGCACAATTGATCCCGGTTGCGCCTTGCGTTCCGCTATTTTCCGGAAATGAGACGAACCAACCGCGCCGCGGATCGTGCGAGACGTCGCTCGAGCATGCCGCCACGCACGAGGCTTGACCCTTGACCGAATCGCCACGCGTTTTCCTCGAAGGGCTGTTCCGTACGGCGGTTGCTGCCGCGCACCCCGAGGGCTGCTTGCCGCCGCATTTGCCGGCGCCTCCCTCCGGACGGCTGCTGGTGCTGGCCGCCGGCAAGGCCGCCGGTTCCATGGCCGAAGTCGCCGAGCGTCATTACGTCGAGGAGCGCGGCATGCCGGCAAGCCGGATCGCGGGCCTTGCGGTGACCCGTGACGGCTATGGGCGCGCGACGCGCGTCGTGCGCGTCGTCGAGGCCGGACACCCGCTGCCCAACGCAGCCGGCCTTGCCGCAACCGCTGAGACGCTCGCGTTGGCCGATTCCGCGCGCCGTGAAGATCTGGTGCTGGTGCTCATTTCGGGCGGCGCCTCGGCAAACTGGATCGCGCCCGCCGCCGGCATTTCGCTTGCGGAGAAGCAGGCGGTCACGCGGGCGCTGCTCGCTTGCGGCGCCTCGATCGTCGAGATCAATACCGTTCGCAAGCATCTCTCGCGCATCAAGGGCGGACGGCTTGCGCAGCGTGCGCATCCGGCGCCGCTTGTCGCGCTGGGCATCTCCGACGTGCCAGGAGATGATCCGGCGGTGATCGGCTCCGGCCCCACGGTGCCGGATCGAACCACCCTCGCCGACGCCCGCTCGGTCGTGGCGCGCTACCAGCTCGCGGTGCCGGCATCGGTCACGCAGGCGCTCGCCGATCCGGCAAACGAGACGCCGAAACCGGGCGATCCGGCATTCGCCGCCACCTCCTTCCAGTTGGCAACCCGACCCGCCAACGTGTTCCGCGCCGTGGAAGAGGCGGTGCGCGCGGCCGGATACGAACCCATCTTGCTGGGCACTGCACTCGAGGGCGAGGCGCGCGACGTCGCCGCCGCGCAGGCACGACTTGCCCGCGACCTCAAGGTGCAGAGACGGCGCGCGGTGATCCTCTCCGGCGGGGAACTCACCGTCACGTTGCGCGGCGAAGGACGTGGCGGACCCAACCAGGAATACGCGCTGGCGCTGGCGGCTGCACTTGCGGGAACAGCGGGCATCGCGGCGCTCGCCGCCGACACCGACGGCACCGATGGCGGGAGCGGTCAAGCGGACGATCCGGCGGGCGCCTTTATCGATGCGACCACCCTCGCGCGGGCGGGCCGTCTCGGCCTCGATCCGGCCGCCTTTCTAAATGACAACAATTCGACGGAATTCTTCAAGAAACTTGGCGATCTGCTGACGCCGGGACCGACGTTGACCAACGTGAACGACTTCCGGGCGATCCTCGTTGACAGTCCTTGAGTGTTCACGCGATATCGATGCCGGGCCGTCGGGCGTGATGAGTGCGGGCGGTATGAGATACCGATACGGCAGAACTCGATTTCCGCGCCTCTTCTGTAGTCGGGCGATTGTCCGCGTGCTCGCCGGCGGGGCGTTGAGCGCGGTCGCACTCGCCTGGCCCGCCGGGGTGGCCAAGGCCGACTTCCGCCTCTGCAACAACACCGGCAATCGCGTCGGGATCGCGGTCGGCTACAAGGAAAATGAGGGTTGGACGACCGAGGGCTGGTGGAACATTTCCGCCCGCAGCTGCGAGACCGTGCTGCGGGGCGCGCTGGTCGCCCGTTTCTACTACATTTACGCCGTGGACTATGACCGCGGCGGCGAATGGTCGGGTCAGGCTTTCATGTGCACGCGGGAAAAGGAGTTCACCATCCGCGGCACGGACGATTGCTTGGCGCGCGGCTACGACCGCACCGGCTTCTTCGAGGTCGATACCGGCGATCAGCCGTCCTGGACCGTTCAGCTGACCGAATCGGCCGACCAGGCGCCAATGCAGCCGCTGCAATCGCGCGTTCCGATGCTGCAAACTCCTCCGGCGGCCGGCCGGCCAGGCGCGCCGACGCCTCCGTCTCGAAGCCGCAACTGATGCGACGTCTGCGCCGGACCAAAATCGTCGCGACCCTCGGCCCCGCATCCTCAGACCGACGCGTAGTCGCCAGCCTGTTCGAGGCCGGCGCCGACGTCTTCCGCATCAACATGAGCCACACCACGCATGCGCGCATGCGTGAACTCACGGCGGCGATCCGCGACGTGGAGACCGAGCACGGCCGACCGATCGGGATTCTACTCGATCTACAGGGCCCCAAGCTCAGGGTCGGCAGTTTCGCGGACAATCCGGCCATGCTGATGAAGGGCGACACTTTCGCACTCGACGCCGATCCCGCCCCGGGCGACGCCACGCGGGTGCACCTGCCGCATCCGGAGATCTTTGCCGTGGTGGGGCCCGGCGATACGCTCCTGCTCGATGACGGCAAGGTCCGGCTGGTCGCGCTCGAGGCGAACAGCGAGCGTATTCTCACGCGCGTGGAGGTCGGCGGCAAACTCAGCGACCGCAAGGGCATAAGCCTGCCCGACACGACGATCCCGTTCTCGGCGCTGACGCCAAAGGATCGTTCCGATCTCGAAGCGGGGCTCGACGCCGGTGTCGATTGGGTGGCGCTCTCCTTCATCCAGCGCCCCGAAGATATCGCCGAGGCGAAGAAGATCACGCGCGGACGCGCCTCCGTCATGGCCAAGATCGAGAAGCCGCAGGCGATCCACCGACTCGGCGAGATCCTGGACCTCGCCGATGCATTGATGGTGGCGCGCGGCGATCTCGGCGTCGAGATGCCGGTCGAGAAGGTGCCCGGGCTGCAAAAGCAAATGACGCGCGACGCCCGCCGTGCCGGCAAGCCGGTCGTGATCGCGACGCAGATGCTGGAATCGATGATCGCCTGTCCCGTGCCTACCCGAGCCGAGGTCTCCGACGTTTCGACGGCCATTTTCGACGGCGCGGACGCCATCATGCTGTCGGCGGAGTCCGCATCCGGGCAGTACCCGGTCGAGGCGGTGGCGACCATGAACCGGACCGCGGAGGAAGTGGAACGCGATCCGATATATCAGACCATGATTCATGCGCAGCGCACGGAGCCCGAGGCGACCGGCGCCGACGCTATCGCCGCGGCAGCGCGCCAGATCGCCGAGACGCTCGAGCTTTCCGCCGTCGTTTGCTGGACAAGCTCGGGCTCCACCGCGCTGCGCGTCGCGCGCGAACGCCCGAGCTCGCCCATCGTGGCGATTTCCCCCAGGGTCGCGACCGGCCGGCGCCTGTCGCTGATTTGGGGGGTGCACTGTATCGTTGCGGAGGACGCCCACGATCTCGACGACATGGTGGAGCGCGCCTGCCGACTCGCCTGCCTCGATGGGCTCGCCAATGTCGGTCAGCGCGTGATCATCGTCGCCGGCGTCCCACTCGGCACGCCGGGCGCGACCAATATGTTGCGCATCGCTTTCGTGGCGGAGGCGGAGTAAGAGACCGCGTCGTCAGATATCGCGGCCGTCGATCTTTTCGCTCAGTTTTTTGACCAGCTCGGGCACGCGTTCCAGGTGGGGATGGATCGCGAGTGCGCGCCGGAACGCATCAAGGGCGCGCTTGTCGTCGCCCATCTCCTGCAGGATGATACCCAGCCCCGAGAGCGCGCCGAAATGGCGCGGCTCGCGCACCAGCACCTCATGAATATCGGCGAGCGCCTGGGTGAAATCTTTCTTCGTATAGTAGACCGTCGCGCGGCGGTTCCATGCCTCGGTGAAATCCGGCCGAATGTCGATGATGGCATTGAGCAGCCGGATCGCCAGATCAAGGTCCTTGCTGTCGGCCGCGGTCTTGGCGCGGCCCATCAACAGATTGGCGGTGTCGCTGCTGGAGCCGAGCCAAATCGCCCAGATGCGATTTTCAATGTATTTCGCGCTTTCGTCGTCGGGCGCGACTTTGAGCGCCGCGAACAGCCGCTCGAGATTTTGCGTCTTGTCGCCGAGTTGGGCGCGCGGCAGCGCGCCCTGAGGCTCGACCGGCTTGAGCGGCTCGGGATCGATGGCTTCGGCGAGTACCGGGAGCGCCCACGCCGCCGCAATCATCGCCGCCGCAATTGAGAGGAATCGCCGCTTCATGAGCGGAGATTAACGCTGCGCCGCGGGGCGATAAAGACAAGATTTCGTCAGAACAGCCGCGCAAAGGCCGCAAGCGTCCCCGGCCAAAGCGGGCGGGCGCTCAGCCTTGGCGCGCCTTGAACCGGCGCTGGACCTTGTTGATGACATAGACCCGGCCCTTGCGACGGACCAGGCGATTGCCGCGATGGCGGCTGCGAAGGGACTTCAGGGAGTTTCGTACTTTCATTGTTATCGCTCTTGGGCGCGGCTTGGCGCACGGTGTTCTGTAAACTCGCGCGCAAAGTAGGGATGCAACGGCGGCTCGTCAACCGGTGCGCCCGAGGCGAGACCCGACCTCCCTGCCAATTGCTCGTTCGGCGCCTCAGGCGGCGTGCGCCGCCCGCGCGGACGGCAGCTTCAAGAGCCTCGCCGCATTGGCGAAGAAGATCGCCTGGCGGTCCGCCTCGGGCAGGTCGAGGTCGTTGATCAGCTTGATCGCGCGCGGCTTGAGCGAGGTGAGCGGCGGCGCGTCGCTGCCGTAGACGACGCGCCCGGGGCCGATCCAGTCGAGCACCATTTTCACCGCGGGCAGATTGTAGGTGACGGTGTCGAGATACATCCGCTTGAGATAGTGGCTCGGCGGATGCTTGATCTTCATCGGCGCGTAAGAGCCGAGGAAGAACGCCTCCTCCTGCAACTCGTAGGCATAATCCATCCGGCTGATGGTCTCGCAGATGCCGCCGCCGCCATGCGAGGCCACGATCGTCGCCCGCGGAAAATCCTCCAGAATGCCGCGCACGATCAGCCGCGCGAGCGCCAGGCAGAGATCGAACGGCCGGCCGATGCTGGAGGCGAGACGATATTCTTTCATCCGCTCCTCGCCGAAGCCGAGATGGGGCGGATGGATCATCACCGGCACGTCGAGGTCCTGCACCAACTCCCAGAACGGGCGCGCTTCGTCATCGTCCGGATAGTGGCCTTTGTGGCTGGAGTGGATGAAGATGCCCTTGAGCCCGAGCTCGCGGATGGCGCGCTCGGCCTCCTTGATGAAGGCCGGACCGCCGCACGGAAGGATCGTGGCGAAGCAGTAGAGCGTGCCCGCGTATTTCTGCTGAACCTCGGCGGCGTAATCGCTCCACCTCTGCACCGACGGCAGTTCTTCGTGTTCGGCTTTGCCGCGCAGATAATGCGCGGCATTGGTTACGACGCTGATATCGATGCCGTTCTTGTAATGGGCGTCGAGGAAATTCTCGAGCACCATGGGGCAGCCGCGTTCGCCCCATTTCGGCCCGCTCTTCCCATCGGCGGCGCCGCGGTCGTCCGCTGCCTCTTCGGGAGTATAGATGTGTGAATGCCAATCAATGATCACGCTGATCTCTCCGTCATAGAAATCATAACGGCTGAGCACCGCGCATCGGGCTCGCGCTTTCAATCGCGGCGCTCGCAATGTGCGGGCAAAGGTGCAGCCGGTCAGCCATTATTCCCGGGGGCGCAAAATAATTTCATGCCCGTTGGCGTGATTGCGTTTCATGCTAGATTTCTACTGCAGCGCTACAAGCGCATCGTCAGTTCAAACGGGAGCACAAGATGTCCGGGATCAAGTCGTTCGTAATAGCGTCAGCTGCCGTGGTGTCATTGGGCTCGAGCGCGAGTCACGCGCAGCAGCCGCCGCCGCAATCTCCCAATATGACGTTTTTCGTGGCGAGCAATGGGCCGGGCAAGGGCGCGGACCTTGGCGGCTTGGAAGGCGCGGATCGCCACTGCCAAACCCTCGCGCAGGCCGCCGGCGCCGGCGGCAAGACCTGGCGCGCTTATCTCAGCACGCAAGCAGCGGACGGCGCACAAGCCGTCAATGCCCGCGACCGCATCGGATCGGGGCCCTGGCAGAATTTCAAAGGCGAAGCCGTCGCTCAAAATGTCGACGAGCTCCACGGCGACAACAACAAGCTCGGCATGCCGATCTCGCTGACCGAGCGGGGCACCATGGTTGCCGGCGTCGGCTACACGCCCAATTACCACGACGTGCTGACAGGCTCGCAGCCTGACGGGCGAGCATTTGCGGCCGGAGAGGACAGAACCTGCCGCAATTGGACGAGCAGCACCCAAGGCGCCGCGATGGTCGGCCACATCGACCGCAAGGGATTGCGCGACGACGCCGCCTCCAAGTCGTGGAACTCTTCGCATCCCTCGCGCGGTTCCGACGGCGGGTGCAGCCAGAACGACCTCAGGGGCACCGGAGGCAACGGCCTGTTCTACTGCTTCGCCGCGAATTAACTGAAGTGCCTCGACGGGGCCGGTTGCGCCCCACGTCCTGCGCAGAGCGGGCGTCCCCAATTCACGACGCCCGCCCACGCGTCTCTCCATTCTGAAAACGACAGCGCTCTCTGTCGAACGTGCCCGGACGCGTCCGAGGGAGGGTTCACGTCAGGGGGACGAAATCGTATTCGCCGATGCCTTGCAGCACGAGAAACACGGCGGACGTGTCGCCCGCATTGGTCACGAGGTGCGGGCGCTTCGGCATAGGTTTGTCCCGGCGTCAGCCGCACCTCTTCCTTCGGCTGCTGGAGGAAGATGCGAATGGCTCCGCTCACGACGTAGAAGGTGTCATGCACGTTGTTGTGGTAATGCCAGGGCACCTTTTGCTTCGGGCTGATCTGGAGCTCGGCAATGCGAAAGCCCGGACGCGCCGCGTGATAGGCGCGGCGCTCCACCTCGTATAGTCCGCTCGCATCCGTGACTGCCTTCATGG
>Ga0070714_100004376_pt1 | contig 10642 bp, 11 predicted proteins | sample LARL83metaG_FD_65450 | JGI IMG/M metagenome (GOLD analysis project Ga0070714, IMG submission 65450) | Corn, switchgrass and miscanthus rhizosphere microbial communities from Kellogg Biological Station, Michigan, USA - LAR L8-3 metaG | ecosystem: Host-associated > Plants > Roots > Rhizosphere ... | reverse complement strand
GTGCACCGCGAGGCGGCGGTTCTTGGCAAGGGCTGCGGCGAGTTCGCTGTTGCGTCGGGACACGGTCTCGCGCAGTTTGCCCACGTAGCTGCCGAAGAACGCCAGCCACAACAGGGTCGCCGCCAGCACCACGAACTGCAGCGCCTCCAGCGGCAACGGTATGTTGCCGGGACGGCTGTATACGTCGTGCAGCACCACCAGGCCATAGCCCACGACGACCAAGGCCGTGAGTCCGAGGTACTCACCGCGCCGCAGGCGGAACACGCCGAACAGGAACACCACCACGTACAGGAGCAGCAGGATGCCGCGCACCTTGGGGGCGAGCGCCATCAGCAACATCACCCAGAAGGTGGCGACCACCATCTGTGGCAGCGTCAGGCTGGGGTCCGGCCAGTAGCGGTTCAACCCCGAGCGCAGCACAGCGTAGAACACGACGTTGCACGCGCCCGTGAGGGCCACCGCGATCCAGAACCCGCGGGCCGAGACCTGCACCAGACCGAGTTGGTAGCAATAGGCGGTGAGGCTGACCCAGAGCACATAGGACAAGGCTGCCATCAGGAAGCGTCTTATCCTGAGCGTCTGCTTCGCGTCTTCGGGAAAGAAGTTCCAGCCCACGTGGCTATCCGCGCCCTTGAGGTTCGAACCTTGAGGGTGCCACAGCCCGGCGCGGGGCCACTGCGGTTCGTCGCGCTTTTGATACCGTCCGGCGGGCCCTTTACATATTCTTGCGCTTAAGACCCGTTGTGGCGGGTTCGCGGCGGACTTAGCCCAGGATCCGCTCGCGCGAGTACAACCACACCGTAAGCCCTGCGAGACCCAGACCGCAGATCAGCGTGCTCATCACGGACAGGGCCACGAACAGGGGCTCCAGGGCTTCACCCTTGATGAGTTCCGTGATCAGCACGTCCTGGCTCATGGAGGGCAGCAGCATCATCCACCAGGTGGGCTCCATGGGGAACATCACCAGACCGAGCACCGGGATGAGCGGCACCAGCATGATGAGCGAGAGCCAGGTCTGGGCCTCCTTGTAGCTCTTGGTGAAGGACGCCACCACCGACAAGAGGCCGGCGATGAACACGCAGAAAGGCAGGCACACCAGGAGCGTGGCGAGCGCGTTGGCCGGCGTGAAGTCCACCGAGATGCCGACCTTGGCGGCCGGGATGAGCCGCTGGCACCACAGCAAGGCCGCGATGTCTATGCTCAAGGACACCGCCGAGAACAGGCTCACCGCCGAGAGCTTGCCCAGCACCAGGGTGCTGCGCGCCACCGCGGTGATGAGCAGCGGTTCCAGCGAGCCGCGCTCGCGCTCGCCCGCGGTGGTGTCGATGGCGAGATAGAAGGCGCCGAGGATGGCGGCGAACAGCAGGAAGTACGGCATCATCCCCAGGAGCAGCACCGCACGCGATTGCGGCGTGGAGACGTCCTGGTCTTCGACCACGATGGGCGCTACGGCGCGCGGATCCACGCCGCGCCCCAAGAGACGCAGCGCTCCCAGCGAATGCGCATAGTCATCCAGCACGGCGCGCACACGTCCGACGTTTTTGCGCGCAGAGTCCCGCGAGTTGTCGAACACGAGCTGCACACCCGCCGGCCGGCCGGCCGAGAAGGCGGCCGGATAGGCCGCCGGGATGATCAGCACCACGTCCAGCTCGCCGGTCTTGACCGCTTCGCGCGGATCGTCGGGAGCTTTCGCCACGCTCAGGTTGTGCTGGCGCAGATAGTCCATGAGTCCGGGCGCCCGCTCCGCGCCCTGCACCGCGATGCTGTAGCTCTGGTCGAGGTCCGCCACTTGGCGGTTGATGACCGTGCCCATCATCACCGTGTAGAAGAGCGGACCGAACAGGGGCCCGAACACCAGCACCGTCAACAGCGTGCGCCGGTCGCGCAGGTTGTCGACCGCCTCTTTGAAGAAGACGACGAGATACTTGCGTATCGAGCCGCTCATGCCGCCAGCTCCGCGCCGCACAGTTTCACGAAGGCTTCTTCGAGGTCGGTCTCGCCGGTCTGCCTGCGCAGTTCGTCAGGCGTGCCCTGCGCGACGATGCGGCCCCGGGCGATGATCACTATACTGTCGCAGAGCGCCGCCACCTCCTGCATCACGTGGCTGGAGAAGAGCACGCAGTGGCCCGTGTCCCTGAGTTTGCGGATCAATGCCCGCAGCGCGCGAGTGGCCATCACGTCCAGGCCGTTGCTGGGTTCATCCAGTACCAGGTTGCGCGGTCCATGCACCATGGCACGGGCCAGAGCCACCTTGAGCTTCTGTCCCTGGGAGAAACCCTTGGCGGGACGGTCCGCGAAGTCGCCGATCTCCAGGAGTTCCATGAGCTCGTCCATGCGTCGGGTCAGCGCCAAACCGGACAGGCCGTTCAGCTCGCCGTAGTAGCGGATGTTCTCGCGGGCGGTGAGCCTGGGGTACAAGCCGCTCAGGTGCGGCAATACGCCGAGTCGCAGCCGCGCTTGGTTGCCATCTGAAGCCACGTCCACGCCGTCGACCTTCACCGTGCCGGCACCGGGCCTGAGCACCGTGGAGATGATCCTGAGGGTGGTGGATTTGCCGGCGCCGTTGGGGCCCAAGAGGCCGGTGATACGGCCGTCGGGGGCCACGAAGTCCACTCCGCGCACCGCTTGAACCGGACCAAAGCTCTTTCTCAGGTCGGTGACCTCAATCATGGTGATCCCCTCGCGTCGAGAGATCCGTTTCGTCGATCATGGTGCAGGCCCAGAGAAATTGACGAAGAACGGGAACGGCCTGGCGTCCTTGACGCAGGCCGTATCCAGGCCTTTGACGCTGGCGGCATCCACGAACTCTGCAGCGATGCGCGGCAGGCAGCCGCGGAACACGTTGCCGTGACCCTGGCCCGGTACCACCAGCGACAGGCTGTTGGAGAGGGTCTTGGCGGCGCGCTCGGCGTTGGCCGGCGGAGTGATGGGATCGTCCTCGCCGGAGAGCAGCAGCACGGGCTTGTCTGAGACCACCGCTCGCTTGAAGTCCGGCGCCATCACGCCGCGAGGCCAGGCACGGCAGGACTTCTGCAGGGTATCCACGGTATACGCGCCGAGATAGGTACCCTGCAGCGCCCTGGAGTCAGCCACCTTCAGGAACGGCGCATCCTCGGTGCATAGCACCGCCGCGGCCATCCCCCCGGCGAAGCTATTCTCTATCTCGCCGCTGAATATCAGCGCCGTGCCCATGAGCGGCGCATAGTCGTGTTCGGCACCTGCCTGGTGGATGAGCAGCGGCAGAAGCGAAGCGGTCTCGCTCTGATAACTCATGAGCCGCACCGCGCCCGCGACCTTGTCCCAGGTGAGGATCTCGCTGCGCGGCGCACCGCTCAAGGGATCGCGCAGCGTGACACTCGCCGGATGCGCCGTGAGGCTGTGCTGCAGGCCGGCGAAGTCCGCCGCCAGATTGGGGAAAGCCCGATGACAGGCGGTATCCGTGCCGCAGCGCTCGAAGATGAGACCCAGCGCCCGCTGCGCGTCCAGCGACACGTCGGGGCCCAGGGCCAGGTCCGCGGGTACCACGCCGTCCAGGATCACGCTGCGCACGCGGCCGGGATAGGCGCGCAGGTATTGCAGCGCCACGCGCGTGCCATAGGAGATGCCATAGAGATCCACACTGGGATAACCCAACATGCCGCGCACCTCGTCCAGGTCCTGGACCGCGACCGTGGTGGTGTAGAAGCGCGGGTCGGCTGGAAGCTGTTTGAGGCAATCGGCCGCCGCGGCCGTCACGGCAGCATCGCCCTGGCCCAGACCGGATGCGGGTTCGGGGCAATCCAGGCGGTTCGAGCCGCCGGTGCCGCGCTGGTCCACCAGCACCACGTCGTGCTCGCTGCGGATGCGGTCGAAAGCAGGGCCCTCCTGCACGAAGCTCTCGGTGGAAGCCTGGCCTGGACCACCGGCGATGTAGAACAGCGCATCCGGCTTAGGGGCACTGGAGCGGGCCTTGAGCAGCGCCACGCGCAACCCGACATGCCTGCCTTGCGGACGGTCACGGTCCTCCGGCACGGAGATGGTGGTGCAAAGCGCCTGCAGGCGCTGCGCCGAATCGCTGGCACCGATCTGGCAGCTCGCAAATACCGGGCGCGCGTCGGATGCGGTGGCCGGCATACCTGCGACGAGCACGGCGAGCCCGTATAACAGTGCGGTCGGGTGCATGATGGTGGGTCGAGACATCTTCATTCCTCGCGCCGGCTGGTCTGCGGGGCGGAGCCCGCCTCGAATTGGAACACCTCTTCCAGCGACCGGCCGAACAGACGCGCGATGGCGAAAGCCAGTGGCAGGCTGGGGTCGTACTTCTCGGTCTCCAGCGCGTTCACAGTCTGACGCGAGACGTTGAGCCGCTCTGCCAGCTCCGCCTGCGTCCAGCGCTTCTCCGCGCGCAGTACGTGGATGCGATTCTTCACTTGTAGCGGCACCACAGCACGCAACTGGTGACGCCCCACACCATGTCGATGACTATGAAGGTCCACCAGGCGGCGATGTGGGGGAAACCGGCGAAGTCCTCCAGGAAGCCGTAGGTGAGCGTCAGGAAGGCGGTGACGCCGGCGGCCATGGACAATGAGGTGAGGTGCACCCGGCGTTGCAGCTCGTCGGCCTGGGTCAGGTAAACATAGAGCGACCACATCACCCAGATCACCGGTAGCGTCGGGGCGAGGGCGAAAGTTACCAGCAGCGGACCCGTGGGGTGCTGGTGCTTGATGTAGTAGACGCTGCCCAATAACAGCAGCACGTAGATGCTCATGGCTACGATCACCCGGACGCGGTGATGGCGATGGGCGATATCGGGGTTGAGGCGTGGTTTGGAATTCATGGAGCCAAAAAGTACATCGTCCTTTACACCATGTCAACTATACTTGTCTTTTAGTAAATAATAGTAGACACAGAGCTTGCCTTACGGCAGGCTAAATGACCGTGAGTCAGGTACCCAGACCCCGGATATCCTTTGGCTTGGGAAGGAGGCACGATGCCGCGCGTCATCCATTTTGAGATCCATGCGAACGAGCCGGAGCGAGCCATCCGCTTCTATCACTCGGTGTTCGGCTGGGAGTTCCTGAAGTTCCCAAATGCGTTCACCGACTATTGGGTGGTGAAGACCGGCGAGGCCGACCAGCCCGGCATCGACGGCGGCCTGCTACGCCGCGACATCCAGTTCGAGGGGGTCGGCGTCACCGCGTTCGTCTGTACCATCGCGGTTTCGGATCTCGAGTTGTATCTCATGAAGGTCAACACCAGCGGCGGGCAACTGGCGCGGGAGCGCATGGCGGTGGCGGGTGTCGGTTGGCTGGCCTATTGTAAGGACACGGAAGGCAACCTGTTCGGCATGATGCAGGCGGACGCAGGCGCGAAGTGAGCAAGAACGCGAAGGCTGTGGAAGCGAAGGTGAAGGAACTCGGGCCCTGGTTCCACCAACTGGACCTCGGGGGCGGCGCGTTTACACGCAGCATCGCGCCCTCGGCCGGACCGCAGCCACTCGATCATCCATTGCCACGCTGGCATAAGATCCGCGAGGTTCTGCCCGCTGACATGCATGGGATGTCGGTGCTGGATGTGGGTTGCAGCGACGGCTTCTTCAGTTTCGAGATGGCGCGGCGCGGCGCGGAGGTCCTGGCTGTGGACGCACAGTTCAGTGCGATCCGGCGCCTGCGTTGGGCACGGACACAAATGGGCATCCGCGGGGTGAATGCGCTGTACGGCGATATCTATGGGTTCAACACGGGCGTGACCCGCTACGACAAACTTCGATACTGGCTGCGTCGTGGGGCCTGGGTGGCCGCCAAACTGCTGACGTCGAGACGCGCCGCAATATTCAAGGCTGCGCCGCGCCAGTTCGATCTGGTGTTCATGTTCGCGCTGCTATATCACATGAAGGAGCCGCTGTTGGCCCTGGAACGGGTCGCGCCGCTGGCGGACGTGTTGCTCATCGAGTCGGTGGCAGTGGACGACGAGACGCGATCCTGCCTGATGTTTCAGGCGCCTATGCCAGGCGTCACCGATAGACCCAAGTGGTTCCCCACCACCCGTTGTATCAAGGACATGCTGCAATGGGCGGGTTACCACGAGATCAGGGAGATCGTCGGTGCCCAAGATCAGCGGCCGATCTATATCGCCTGGAAACGCGGTGCCGACCTCAGTCGCTGGCGCCTGCCCGTGTGAACCGATGAGCGCGAGCAGGTCTTGGATCCACTCAGTAGCGTTCGCGGCGGTGGTATCGGCGCTATCCGCCTGTGCCGTCTCACCCTTGCCGCAGGACCAAGCGGTCAGTCTGACGCCGGATCAGGGCCTCGCGGCGGTCATGATCGACACGCTGGATCCCTTGAGCCAGGTGACTTTCGAGCAGCCGGATGGAAGCCACAAGCTGGTGGTGGCATCGGTCCCGGCGGGCATCAACATCTATCTCTTCCCCACCCGCGCCGGGCGCTACTGCATGACGCGCTTCCATTTCGCGAGCCTCGACTTCGTGGCCCGGGACCGGACCCTGACTTGCTTCCAGGTCGCCGCGGGCCAGCTCAATTACAGCGGCACCCTGGCGCCGCGGGTGGAGGAGGGCGAGCCCGTGACCCATCAAGTCATGGACCAACCGGGCTTCCGGGTGCTATTGGGCGAACGCTATCCCGCCGTGGCACGTCAGTTCCCGGCGCCGGCCACGGCGCCATGAACCCGCGTCTCAAGCTCCCGATACCGATCCACCCACCAGCACCACGCCCAGGGTGATGAGCGCCGCAGAGGCGCCTTTCTGGATGAGGTTGCGGGCCGAGAGGTCTTCGCGGCCGAAGCGCGGCAGGCACAGCGTCAGGAGCACGCCGATACCGAAGATGAACAGCGTGGTGGTACTGCCGATCGCCTGCACCAGACTCAAAGGCGCCAGCAGCAACGCGTAGCGCGCGCCCAGGTTGCCGCCGAGGTTTATGAGTTCGTTGGCGGCGTTGATGCCCATCACCGCGCCGGGGTGGCGGCGGAACAAGCCGAAGAACTCGCGGCGCAGGGCGGGCAACAGCAGCACGCCGAAGCCGAAAGCCGCTTCGCCCACGTAGCTCCAGAAGGCGGTGGTCCAGAACTGGTCCTGTTCGGCAAAGGCCTTGAAGATCACCGAACTCACCGCCAAGGCCAGGGCGCAGGCGAGCATCAGCAGCATGAGCCGCAGCCGGAATCTGCCGCCGCGCCAGTCCAGCGACAGCAACGCGCCGCCTGCCACTATGAGGCCGCCGCCCACGAGCTGCTTCGCGGTGAGGGTCTCGTCCAGGAACGTCAGCCCCAGGAAATAGCCGAACAGGGGTGCGGCCTGGAAGAACGGCGCCACCACCGAGGCCTCGTCCCCCTGCAACGCCCGCAAATAGAAGTACATGGCGGTCATGTACAAGAGACCCGAGAATGCCACCGCCAGCGCCGCTTCCCAACCGGGTGTCAGCGCTGCATGGTCGAACAGCGCGATGAAGGGCAACATCAGGAGGCCTATGAGCGCGGTGAACACCAGGAGCACCGCGACGCCCGCGTGCTTGAAGTACTTCTCCACCAGGTACTTGTCCACGTGGGTGGAGGTGGCCCACAGCAAAGGACCGGAGAAGGCGAATAGCAGCCACATGCGGCAACTATATCCCCGCCCCCGGCCGCGTAGCACTTGCTCGAGCCGAGCCCGCGGCAGCTGGCCGCAGCGGCCGTTTGTGCATAAAATGGCCACCCTTGATGAGGCCTGATGAACATGGATTTCTCCGGACGTTTCGACGTGATCGTGGTGGGCGGCGGCCACGCCGGTACCGAGGCGGCGCTCGCCGCCGCGCGCATGGGCCGGCATACCCTGCTGCTCACCCATAGCATCGAGACTCTGGGCCAGATGTCCTGCAATCCCGCCATCGGCGGCATCGGCAAGGGTCATCTGGTGAAGGAGATAGATGCCTTAGGGGGCGCCATGGCCTGCGCCGCCGACCAGGCAGGTATCCAGTTCCGCATCTTGAACGCCAGCAAAGGACCGGCGGTGCGCGCCACGCGCGCCCAGGCGGACCGCGTCCTATATAGGAAGGCAATCCGCGCCATGCTGGAGTGCCAGCCGAACTTGAGCATCGTCGCGCAGCCGGTGGACGACCTGATCGTGGCCTCCGGCCGCGTGGGCGGCGTGGTAACGGCGAGCGGCGAGCGCTTCGAGGCGCCCACCGTGGTGCTAACCGTCGGCACTTTCCTCGCCGGGCGCATCCATGTGGGGCTCACGAACCATGCCGGCGGCCGCGTCGGGGATCCGCCGGCCCAGCGTCTCGCGGAGCGCCTGCGGGAGCTGCCGATCCGGGTGGGCCGCCTGAAGACCGGCACGCCGCCGCGCATCGATGGGCGCAGCATCGACTATTCAGGTTTGGCGGAGCAATGGGGCGACACTCCCACACCTGTGTTTTCCTTCCTGGGAAAGCGCGACCAACATCCACGCCAGATCGCCTGCCACATCACCCACACCAACGAGCGCACGCACGCCATCATCCGCGCTGGCCTCGACCGCTCGCCCATGTATACCGGGGTCATCGAAGGCATAGGCCCCCGCTACTGCCCCTCGGTGGAAGACAAGGTCATGCGCTTCGCCGGCAAGACCTCGCACCAAATCTTCATCGAGCCGGAGGGCCTCGACAGCCACGAGGTGTATCCCAACGGCATCTCCACCAGCCTGCCGGCGGATGTGCAGTTGGAGTTGGTGCACAGCATCAAGGGGTTCGAGCGCGCGGAGATGACCCGCCCAGGTTATGCCATCGAATATGACTACTTCGATCCGCGGGACCTCAAGTATTCGCTGGAGACCAAGCCCATCGGCGGGCTCTTCTTAGCCGGGCAGATCAACGGAACCACCGGCTATGAAGAAGCCGCCGCGCAGGGTCTGCTCGCGGGCATCAACGCGGCTCTGCAGGTACAGGGCGATGCACCCTGGTGCCCCGGCCGCGAACAAGCTTATCTGGGCGTGCTGGTGGATGACCTCATCACCCGCGGCGCGCCGGAACCCTATCGCATGTTCACCAGCCGCGCCGAGCATCGCCTCATGCTGCGCGAGGACAACGCGGACCTGCGGCTCACCGAGCAGGGCCGCAAGTTGGGATTGGTGGATGAACAGCGTTGGCGCGCTTTCTGCGAGAAGCGCGACGCCATCGCCCGCGAGACTGCGCGCCTCGATTCGATCCTGCTGCGTCCAGCTGATGTCGATGAGGCGCAGGCGACGACGCTGTTCGGCGCACCGCTGTCACGGGAGACGCGTGCCCTCGAGTTGCTGCGCCGACCCCAGGCCAGCTACGCGACGCTCACGGCTCTGCCGCGGGTCGGCGATGCGGGCGTGACGCCCGAGGTGGCGGAGCAGGTGGAGATCCAGGTCCGTTACGCGGGCTACATCACCCGCCAGCGGGAAGAAGTGGATCGCGCGCGACGCCAGGAAGAGACCACCCTGCCGGAGGGCCTGGATTACGACGGGGTATCCGGTCTCTCCAACGAAGTGCGGCAGAAGCTGCACCAGGTCCGGCCTGCGACATTGGGCCAGGCACGACGGATCCCCGGCATGACGCCGGCGGCCATCTCCCTGCTCGCCATCCACCTCAAGAAACGCTCCCTGCGCAAGAGCGCCTGATCGATCTCGTCGGCGATGAATCGCATCCAGTACTTCCTGGCGTCCCTGAGTTTCCTGGATTGGTGGGCGCTGGCCATCCTGTTGGCGCTTACCGACCTGGCGCTGCCGCGCTGGAAGCTGCTGGCGCCCGCTGCGGCCGCCGGGCTGCTGGGCTTCGTCCTGATGCTGTTCCCGCAGCTTCCTTGGGGCTGGCAGCTGCCCTCGTTCGCACTCTTGGCGCTGGGCGCTGGGGTCGCGTATCGTTGGAAATCGCCGCGCGCCACGCCGAGGAGCCTCTCCATGCCCAGCTTCCATGATTTCTCCGTCAAGACCATCGACGGCCAGCAGAAGTCTCTCAAGGATTACCAAGGCCACCCGGTGCTGGTGGTGAACGTGGCTAGCGAATGCGGTCTCACACCGCAATACACGGGACTCGAAAGTCTCTATAAGCACTACAAGGACCAGGGCCTGGTGGTCTTGGGCCTGCCGTGCAACCAGTTCGGCGCCCAGGAGCCCGGCAGCGAGACCGAGATCAAGCAGTTCTGTGAGCTGAAGTACGGCGTGGATTTCCCGCTCACCGCCAAGATTGAGGTGAACGGACCCGGCGCCCACCCGCTGTACGCCTGGTTGCGTTCGGAGAGCGGTGGCGCGGACATCCAATGGAACTTCGAGAAGTTCTTGATCGGCAAGGACGGACACATCATCAAGCGCTACTCGCCCAAGACGGTGCCCGAGGATGCGGCACTGAAGGCCGACATCAAGGCCGCTCTCTAAGAAGATCATCGCAAGGCTCGGGGTGCGGATGAACAAGGGTTTCCTGACGTCGTTGCTGCTGTACCTGTGCGTCGGGCTCGCCGGCGCCGCGCGCGGCGATGAAGGCATGTGGACCTTCGACGACCTGCCCTTGAAAGAGATGCAGAGCCAGTACCAGTTCACCCCGTCCGCGGACTGGCTCGCGCATCTGCAGCATGCGGCGCTGCGGCTCAAGGAAGGTTGCTCGGCCGCCTTCGTCTCCGCCGACGGCCTGATCCTCACCAACCAGCACTGCATCACCGACTGCATCGCCGAGATCTC
>Ga0070714_100004375_pt1 | contig 10644 bp, 8 predicted proteins | sample LARL83metaG_FD_65450 | JGI IMG/M metagenome (GOLD analysis project Ga0070714, IMG submission 65450) | Corn, switchgrass and miscanthus rhizosphere microbial communities from Kellogg Biological Station, Michigan, USA - LAR L8-3 metaG | ecosystem: Host-associated > Plants > Roots > Rhizosphere ... | reverse complement strand
GTGCTGTCGAGGATGCTATCCAGGGCGCAGAGTCGACCCGGAGGGCAGCTACATGGACATCGCAGAACCGGCCCAGGCCACCGAGTCGCGCCACCGCGCGGACATCGGCGACGCCGACGGCGGGGGTCGCCTGCTCCGCTGGGCGGCGGCGGTCTACGCGCTCGGCCTGGCCGCGCACACTGCCGACCACATCCGTCGCGGCACCGGTGTGATCAGCCCCGAGGTGTACTGGGCCGGCCTGGTGTCCACCGCGGCAGGCGTGGCCACGCTGCTGCTGGTCGCCCTGCGCCATCGCCTGGCGCCGCTGGCCGCCGCGCTGCTCGGCGTCCCGGTGGCGATCGGCGTCGCCGCCGTCCACCTCCTGCCCCATTGGAGCGTCCTGAGCGACGCGTTCCCGGGGTCACGAGGGACGGGCGTCACGCCGCTGTCGTGGACGGTCGTCCTGGTGGAGATCGCGGGGGCGCTGGTGATGGGGATCGCCGGGGTGCGCGCCCTCAGGAGCGCAACAGCGGCGCGAGCCTAGTTCCGGCCGGCCGCGACGCTCACGGCCACTGGTCGGGCGGCTGCACCCGGCGCTTGGCCATGTAGGCGGCCACCTCGGCGCGCCGCGCCAGGCCCAGCTTCATGAGGATGTTGGAGACGTAGTTCTTGACCGTCTTCTCGGCGAGGTGGATGCGCTCGGCGATCTGCCGGTTGGTCATCCCCTCGGCGACCAGGTCGAGGATGCGGCGTTCCTGCGGGGTGAGCTCCTCGACGCCGTCGGTGGGGAGGGGCGCCTCGCCGCGGAGGCGGGCCAGCACTCGCGCGGTGACCACCGGGTCGAGCAGCGAATGGCCCTCGGCCACCTGGCGGATGGCGCCCACCAGGTCGGCGCCGCGGACCTGCTTGAGGACGTAGCCGGAGGCGCCGGCCATGATCGAGCTGAACAGCGCCTCGTCGTCGGCGAACGAGGTGAGCATGAGCACGTGGGCATCGGGGTGGGCCGATCGGATGTCGCGGCAGGCCTCGATGCCGGAGCGCCCGGGCAGGCGGACGTCCATCACCACCACGTCGGGGTTGAGCTCGTCGACCGCCCTGACCGCCTCGTTGGCGTCGCCCGCCTCGCCGACCACCTCGTATCCGGCCACCCCGTCGAGCAGCCCGCGGAGCCCGCGCCGGACCAGCTCGTGGTCGTCGCAGAGGAGGATGCGGATGGTCGGGGTCGACATGGGGCTCACTCGTAGTGCGGCGTGCGGCGCGGGATACAGCATAGGTGCGGACCTCCGCTCCCGCAGTATCGGCACGGGCCGGCCCACGGTCATAGAGCCGGAGGTCACCGGCGGCGTGGGACGTCCGGCCCGGCGGGAAGGTCCGTGGCGCCGCCTGGCCGGAACTCGGGCGGGCGAGTTTACGTTTGCTTTGCACAGCCCCGGGTACCCTTTCGTCGCGGTTCCCGCTCTCTGCGGCAGCCGCGCCCACTGTTCGGAGACCCACTTGCTCATCGAGAACGCCACCGCGGAGCTGCACGCCGCTCGCCGGCGTGACCTGCGCGATCGCGCCGACCGCCAGCGCCTCCGCCTGCTGGTCGAGGAGATCGACCAGGTGATCCAGACCTGCGAGGAGACCCACCTGCAGCGGATCAAGCAGGTGACGCCGGCAATCGCCGAGCTGCATGCACGCGCCCTGGCCCACGCCCGCGCCGACGTCAGCGACCTCGACGACCTCGAGGCGCTGCGCCAGGTCGAGGCGATCGCCCGCATCCAGCCGCGCCGCATCGTCCACGTGATGGACGCGATGTGGGCGGTGCAGGAGGTGCTCTTCGACCTCATGCAGCCGCACCGCACCCGCCTCCCCGAGGACACCGACGAGGTGCACGCGCACCGGGCCCCGGTCCACGCGGCGCAGGGCAGCTGGCGCTCCGCGGCCTGAGCCCGCCGGCGCGGCTCAGATCTCCGGTTCGTCGTCTCGCCGCTTGGCGGAGGCGATCAGCCGGACCGGTCGGTCCCTGAGGAAGTAGTCCCAGGCCCAGTTGATCATCACCACCACGCGGCTGCGGAAGCCGATGATCTGGACCAGGTGGACGAACAGCCAGGTCAGCCAGCCGAGCCAGCCGTGCAGCCGCAGCCGGCCGATCTGGGCGATGGCAGAGTTGCGGCCGATGGTGGCCATGGTGCCCTTGTCCCGGTAGCGGAAGGGCACGACCGTCGCACCGCCGCGCACCTCCGCGTCGAGCTGCCTGGCGACGTGCTGCGCCTGCTGGATGGCGACGGGCGCGAGCATCGGGTGCGGTCCGCCGGGGCCGCGCACCTCGGCGAGGTCGCCGATGGCGTAGACGTGAGTGGCGCCGGTGACGCGCAGCCATTGGTCGACGGGCACTCGACCGTCGTGGCCCAGGGTGACGCCCAGCAGCTCGCCGGTCGGTGACGCCCTGACGCCCGCGGTCCACACCACGGTGGCCGCAGGCAGCGTCTCGCCGTTCTGCAACACCACACCTGCATCGGTGATGTCGCGCACGCCGGTGGAGAGGTGGACGGCGACGCGCTTGCGCTGCAGAGTGCGAACCGCGGCTCGCTGCAGCGACGGTGCGAACGTGCCCAGCAGCTGTGGCGCGGCTTCGAGCAGCTCGACGTCGACCTCCGCGAACCCGCTGTCGCGGAAGTCGCGCTGCAGCACCAGCGCCGCCAGCTCACGAAAGGCACCGGAGCACTCCACGCCGGTGGGGCCGGCGCCGGCCACCGCGATGGTGAGCAGGCGGCGGCGCTCGCGCGCGTCGCCACTGGCGGCCGCGCGTTCGAACGACGCCAGCACATGGTTGCGCAGCGCCAGCGCGTCGCCGAGGTCCTTGAGGCCGAAGGCGTGCTCCTCGATGCCGGGACTGCCGAAGAAGTTGTTCGTGCTGCCTGTGGCCAGAACCAGCCGGTCGTAGCCGAGCGGTCCCGCCGTGGTGTCGACGCGGTGCTCGGCGACGTGCACGGCGGTGAGTCGGCCGAGACGGAAGTGCGCGTTGCGCTGCCCGCGCAGGATGGCGCGCACCGGGTGGGCGATCTCCGACGGGTCGAGCAGCGCGGTGGCCACCTGGTAGAGGAGGGGAGTGAAGAGGTGGTGGTTGTGCTGGTCGAGCAGGGCGACGTCGACGGGCGCATGGCGCAGCGCCCGCACCAGGGTGAGGCCGCCGAAGCCCGCGCCGACCACCAGCACGCGCAGGCGCGGCGTGGGCGGCGCGGTCACGGCGTGGTCAGATGCGGATCAGCTCCGCCCAGCGGCGGAGCAGCGCGCCGTCGCCGAACACCTCGAGATGCTCGGCGCCGATGCGGTTCCACAGCAGCAGGTAGAGGTCCGACGCGGTGGCGCGCACCGCGACGTCGCCCTTGGCGTGCTCGCGCGACACCGTGGCGCCGTCGGCGCCGAAGCGCACCAGCCACTCACCCTCGGCGTCGGTGCAGTGCAGGTGCATGGCGGCGTCGGTGCTCAGCTCCTGGGCCTGGGTGCGCAGCAGCGGGAGCAGGTCGTCGAGCATCTCGTCGACACCGAGCAGGGCCACTGCGGTGTCGATGGGCTGCGGCGGCGGCACCGCCGCCTGGCCGTCCCAGCGGTGCATCGACGTTTCCAGCGCCATGCGGCGCATCCAGAACCGCGCCGGCGCGACGCCGCGAAACCAGTTCCACACCGGCTCCTCCTCGTCGACGCCGGCGAGCGCGGCCAGCATCGACGCCGTGCCCTGCTCGAACCAGCGGACGCCGGCGGCCGGCTCCTCAGGTCCGCCCGCCTGGTCGACGAAGCGCACGCGCTCCTGGGCTCGCGAGCGCACGATGCCGTCGACCCAGTGGTGCACCCGCCCGGTGTGGTCGACCAGCTCGCGCAGCGACCAGTCGGGACACGACGGGACGCGCGCCGCGGGGTCGACGCGCGCGGCCGCGGCCAGCTCGGCCGCGTCGTCGCGGACGGCGCGCAGGCACAGCTCCTTGAGGCTCACGGCGCGGAGTCTGGCACAGCGCGTCTGCCGGCCGGAGCGCTCGGGACTCCGCCGAGCATGACGAGAGAGCGGGTCGCCCTACCGGGCGCGATCCACGCCGGCGCGTCGTCGTCGCAGCATCCAGCCGCCGCCACCCAGCGCGGCGGCGAGCACCACCAGCCCGGCGATCAGGCCGCCGGAGACGCCGCCCGAGGAGTGGGTCCCGGGGCGTACTCCGGCCGGGAGCGCGCCCGGCGCTCCTGTGCCGGTGCCGCCTCCCGTGGAGCCGCCTGGCTGGGTTCCCGTGCCGGCCCCTGGCGTCGACCCCGACCTGCCCTGCCCGCCGCTGCCACCGCTCGATCCGTTGGCGGCCGGCGTGCGCTGCCCTCCGGCGGTCTTGGGCGCGCCCGGATCATTTGCCTCGCTGCCCAAGGCCGGGCAGGCCACGTTCCAGGTCGAGCCGCCATCCGCGCTGCAGAGCAGGCCCTGGCCGGACGCCGCCTGGCTGCTCTCGAGATAGGCCGCGAAGAGGCGCCCGTTGGAGGCCACGGCCACCGCCACCGAGCCACCGTCCAGGGGGCTGGGCGAGCCCAGCTTGTGCCACGTGATCCCGCCGTCGGAGCTCTTCAGCAGTCCGCCGCCGCTGCGCGGGTTGCGGGGGTCGGCGAAGGTCTCGAACTCCGACACGAACACCGTCCGATCCGGACCGCTCTCGCGGTAGGCGGGGTCGACGGCCATCATCGGGGTGCTCACCACCGAGGCACCGTCCGGCGGCAGGTTGAGGGCGACGAACGAGGTGCCGCCGTCGACCGACTTGTAGGCGCCGCGACCCGATTGGGCGAAGGCGACACCGTCATCCGGATATGTGCTCGACAGGTGCAGAGTCACCGGCGCCGAGAACGTCACCGAGCCGGGCAACGAGGTTGCGCCGCTGCACCCGAGGTCGGCCCCGCACTGCTGGACCACGGGCATGCCGTGCTGGTCGATGGCGGTGAGCAGGGCCGGATACCGGCCGGGCGAGCCGCTGGGGAAGGCAGGCGAGAGGGCGAACGCCCAGTCGGTGTAGGTGCCGCCTGAGCCCCGCACGGAGCGCTCGCCCGTGGCGCTGTGGACGAAGTCGGGCGAGCCGGTGACCACCACCGCGCCATCCTGGGGATAGGAGGGCTCAGGGCTGACGATGGCGCCGCCCTTGGTGCTCACCGCGGTGAACGTCTCGGCGCCGTCGTCGCTGCGAACCAGGCTGTTGTTCCCCGCGGCGAAGATGGTGTCGTGGCCGCTCGCGCTGGTGCCGATGAAGGGCTTGCCCTGGTTCCAACCGGCGGCCGCCGCCTTGTGCCAGGTGGCGCCGCTGTCATGGGTCACGAAGAGCCCGTTCTTGCCGTTCGCGTCCGAGCCCATGGCCACGACCAGGCCCGTGCGAGTCATCACCGGCGACACGGCCAGGGCGGTGACGAACTCCGACCCGATTGCGCTCGGTGGGGTGGTCAAGGCAGTCGCGCCCATAACAGGGACGACCGCCAGCGCCGCGGCGCCGGCCACGACCATCAGCCCGGGCGGCCGCCGCGCGCGCGAGCGAGGCCGGCGGGCGGGATCGACGTGCGTCACGCTGTCCGGTTCCGCGCCGAGACCCATGTCCGAGCTACCTCCCTCGCCGCCAGATGCACCATGTAACACGCAACCAGGCTGCGGACCTTACACCCGCGTCCTCCGCCGGGCGCGCCGGCGGGTGGGCGACCAACTCGCGTGTAAGGTCGCGCCTGACAACTGAGTGGAGAGAGTCAGGCGCCGTCGCGGCTGCCCCGGATCCGCGTCAGTTGGAGGTGGACGATCGAAGCAACGGCCTGAGCCCACCATGGCTCCCGGGTCGAGACTCTCGGGTTGAACCGCGCGTCTCGACAGCAAACCAATCATCAGCACATTCCAAGTACCACCCCTCAAAGGAAGGAAATGAGATGAAGATTCGCGGAAAGTTCGTGGCGCTGGCGGCGGCCGGCATCTGCACCGTCGGCCTCAGCATGGGCCCCCGCGCGGCCATGGCCGCCAGCCCCGTCGACGTCCTCGTGTTCCACACCTCGCCGGCCCAGGCGACGGTCTGCTGGGTGCAGAACCGCTGCGGCTCGACCCAGCTCTACTCGTTCAACACCAACAGCGGCGCGTGCACCGGCGTGGACTTCAACCCGGTCCCGGCGACCGGCGGCTGCGCCGTGTCCTCGGACGGCTCGTTCAGCAACGTCGTCTGCGGCACGGGCACCGTCAACAGCCCCGGCACCAACCCTGTCGGCCAGACCACGATCACCGAGTCTGACGGCGACAGCTACAGCGTCAGCTTCCTGCTGGTCTTCGTGGCCGGCGTCGGAGTGCTGGAAGGGACCGCCAACGAGAACGGCACCCACTCGGGTCCGGCGGTTGGCGTTGTCCAGATCACCCCGCAGCCGCTTCCCGGCGTGCCGTCGCTTGATGGCGTCTGCACCACCGGCTTCACTGTCGAGGCGATCGCCGCGACTCTGGCCTAGTCCCCAAGGGACGATCGCATGGGGCCGCCCATATGGGCGGCCCCATGTCTATTTCTGGGAGGCCCGCTTGTAAGGTGGACGGCCCCTCGGGGGTGTCTACCAGTGGGACGGCCGCCTCGGACCGGGAGGTGGGCACCCGAGGCCGCGGCGGCGCTCCACATTACCGCCGCGGAACGGAGCACCGGGTGAAATCCGGGAGCTCCGTCGTTTCCATCCGATGAACCGACCATTCAGCACACCATCCACGAGGGGAGCCATGCGCCACCGAGCCGCCTACGCCTTGAGTGTCGTCATGCTCGGCCTGGGCTTGGCGTGGCTGGTGGCGCCCACGGTCAGCGCCGACCAGGGCCTGACCCTGGCGGGCACCATCCCCAACCACTACTACGCTTTGTCGGGGAACAGCCGCAGCACGGGCTACGCGTCGGAGGAGGCCGCCCTCTTCAGCGACCCCGAGCGCCATCTGCTTTTCGAGTCGAATCGTTTGATCACCTGCCCCTCCGTCTTTGTCCTCGACGACCAGAGCTACCAGGTGCTCGCCAAAGGAACGACCCAGGGAACGCTGGGCTGCGATCCCTCGATGACCCCTCCGGGGACCTCGCTGGTCCCGCCGGTGGCCATCGACTCCAAGGCCGGCCTGCTGCTCGTCGCGGACAACCAGGGTTCGGGGAGCGCCAGCGACGGCGTGCTGGTGTCGTCAGGGGTCCCTGTTCCGGTGCTCCGCGTCGCGTCGGAGCGGAGCCTCACCACGGTGGCGACGTGGCGTGTGCCGACATCGTCGCCGAGTGGTCCGCAGAACGCCCCGATGCAGGGCGCGACCACCGGACTGAGCTATTACGCACCGCTCAACGAGGCGCTGGTCATGGTCGGGAGCAGCGGGAACCAGGCTGGCGATCCGATCACGCCGGGCCTGAGCGTGGTTGCATACAACGTCCAGGCCGGGTTGAAGCAGGGCAGCCCGAGTGTCGACTGGACCCTGAACGTGACCCAGTGCGAGGCGCCCCTCGAGCCGCAGTTCGCCTCCGCCGCCGCGTACCACAGCACCTTCGAAGACGCGCTGTACGTGCCGTGTGTCCTCAGTGGGGCCCCGCCGCTGGTCGGCGCTCCTGGCCAGTTCGAGCGCGACGGGGTGGTCAGGATCCCCATGACCCACACCGGCTGCACGCCTCCGGCGACCGAGTGCCCCAATGCCAACGGAGCCTCGGTGGCCGTGGCTCCGGGCGTCAGCGAGGACGCGCTGTTCGACGCGGGGTCCGACCGCATGCTGCTGCCGAGCACGTCGACAGGCGTGGTCGAGGTGCTCGTCTACGACGGCCACCTCAACCAGTTCCTCGGCGCATCGGTGGTGGGCGGTCCCAACGACACGGCAGGGACAGGTGGAAGCACGGCGATGGGGCTCGACCCGGTCACCGGTCGCCTCTATGTCGTGAACTCGTCAGGGCTGTTGATGCTGGACGCGCGCCGCACGCCGGTCACGCCCGGTGCCGTGTTCCCCCAGTTCGCCGAAGCCCAGTTCAAGCATTCGCTCATCACCACGGCGCCGCCGGATGCGGCGCATCCGTATACGCGCGTGATCGTCAACCACGATCGCGGGTACACGGCCGGCAATCCGACCGGCGGGTACATGACCGACTTCAGAGTCTTCGCCGACACCATCCCGGTGAGCACCGACCCGCCGCCGGCCGCGGTCGACGCCAACACCCTGAACGGTGCGGCGCCCAAGGGCGCGACGCTGCAGGAGACCTTCGGCGGCACGGCGCGCGGCTACGGCTTCCACTCCGACCTGGTGGGCGGACCCAGCGACCTCGGCAACGTGGGCAACCAGGCCAACGGCGCCCTCAACCTCCAAGGTCTCCCGTCGCTGCGCGTGCCCCTCGGGCAGGGCAACCGTGATGTCCTGGGCGGAACCGTCGAGCGCCTGAACATCCAGAACGGCAGCGTCGACGGGCGCGCGGCCGCCCTGGGCATCGCCGATGACTCGACGGCGTTCGGGACGCAGCAGTGCACCGACCTGCAGCAGACCGTGAACTGCCTGGCGCTGCCGACATGTGACCAGTTCACCGCCCCCGTCGCGCCGGGCACGTGTCCGAGCCTGCCGGCGGCGCCGAGCTCGTCGCAGCCAACCGGGCAGCTCCCGCCGTTTCCCGACGCCCAGTGCAGCCAGCCCGGCCGCAGCGACGATCGCACCAAGACCTACGACGGTGCCTACCAGACGACGTGGGCGAAGAACGCCAACGGCGACTGGGTGGCCAGCCAGTCGCAGATCTCCGGCACCGACAAGACCGATGCCCACGCCACGGTCGACTGCAGTCCGACCGCGACCGCGACCGGCTGGCTGGGCGGGACCCAGCTGCTGGGATCGAGCACGCCCAACATCAGCGTGGCGCAGTCCCAGTCGAGCGCCAGCGTGGCCCCGCCGAGCAAGGGCACCGGCGTGGTCAGCTCGGTCACTGCCTGGGCGCACGGCATTCATATCGACCTCGGCGGCGGCCGGACCCTCGACATCGCCGAGGTGTCGCAGTCGGCCACCGCCGCCGCGGCGGGAACCGCGGGGTCGGCGACCGGGAGCGACATCGTGACCGTGTCCGGTGTGTCGCTCAACGGTGCGCCGCTGTGCGGGCAGCAGTGCGACCCGACATCGCTTGCGGCGGTGCTGAACCAAGCGCTGCCCACCGACATGTTCATCGACTTCCCTGCGCTCGAAGGCCACTTCGACACCCGCTTCCTGCACTGCCCGGACGCGCCGACGCAGTCCGCGGTGAAGCGCTCGTGCACGGGCTCGCCGGGAGGCTACATCGCGGCCATCGAGGCCAACAGCACCGAGCAGTTCGGGGACGAGCAGTTCAACGGCATGAACGCGGACGTGGCCAGCTTCCTGCCCGCCATGCGCGTCATCGTGTACTTCAGCAACGACGGCAATCCCGCCCGCACCCGCGAGGTCTTCGACGTCGCCGGCGTCGAGGCCGACGCCGAGCGCGGCTTCAGCGCCCTGCTGCCGCCGGAGCCGGAGCCGCCGGCCACCGACTTCGTGCAGGCGGTGGTGGCGGCGGTGGGGACGCCGGCGTCGACGCAGTACATCCCCGGCACCCCCGGCACCAACGGGACCCCGCCGGACACCACCATCCCCACCGGCTCCGGCCCGCTCGGGGTGCTGACCAGAACTCTCGCCGGCCTGGAGTGGCTGCTGCGCTCGCCGCTCGCCGCACTGCAGACCATCGGCTTCCTGGGCGTCCTCGCCCTGCCACTCGTGCTCGCCCGACGGAAGGGCGACGAGACCATCTGAGCTTGACCTGAAGGGAGTGACGCCACAGTGAGCAACCGTGTCTTTCCGCCGCGTGTGGGATGGGTGCCGATCGTGCTCGGCCTTGCCGCCGTCTCGCTCGCCGGCATGATTCAGGTCGCGCCGCAGTTCGCCACCAAGGTGGTCGGCGTGCAGAACGGGACGGGCGGCCCCGTGGCCAACGGGGGCGGCCCGCAGGTCTCCACCGGGAACGGTGGCACCGCCGGCCACTCGGTGACCGTCGGCGGGGCCGCGGGCGGGACCACCGGTGCGGCGGCGGCCGCGGCTGCAGCGGCCGCGGGTGGCATCACCTGCGCCGCCAACCACAACGGCGGCGCGTCCGCGCCCGGGGTGACCGACAACGAGATCCACATCGCCAGCACCAAGGTGACCACCGGCGTCGGTGAGGGCTTCCTCGGCGAGGCGGTCAACGGCATCCAGGCGGCAATCAACGAGGCCAACGCCAAGGGCGGGGTGTGCGGCCGCCACATCACCTTCGAGAGCGTCAACACCAACTGGGACCCGACCGCGGGCAACACCGACATCTCCAACTACATCGCCTCCAACCAGGTCTTCTCCCTGGTCGGCGAGCCCGACTCCGAGGGGCTGCGTGGCGCCATCGAGGCCGGGACGATCGACCGCGGCGGCGTGCCGGTGGTGGGCACCGACGGCATGCTCAAGGACCAGTACAGCTCCCCCTGGGTGTTCCCGGTTGCGGCCTCCACTGTCAGCAACATGCACATCGTCGCCCAGTACGCCGTGAACACGCTGCACGCGTCGTCGTTCGGCATCGTCTACGACACCAGCTACAAGTTCGGTGCCGAGGGTGCCAGCGCGTTCGACGCCGAGATCCACCGGCTCACCGGCAAGGACATCCCCGGCTTCGGCGGCGGCGGATGCAGCAACGCCTTCTGCGGCATCTC
>Ga0070714_100004374_pt1 | contig 10645 bp, 3 predicted proteins | sample LARL83metaG_FD_65450 | JGI IMG/M metagenome (GOLD analysis project Ga0070714, IMG submission 65450) | Corn, switchgrass and miscanthus rhizosphere microbial communities from Kellogg Biological Station, Michigan, USA - LAR L8-3 metaG | ecosystem: Host-associated > Plants > Roots > Rhizosphere ... | reverse complement strand
CTGCGCCGTGCTCAAAGCGTTCGTAAAGAACGCCACGTGGGCCAGGCTCCCGTCAAACCAGCGACCGCCGCCAGCGACTGGCGTTGGCTGCGGCGCTAGATATTGAGGGTCCCCACCCAAAATCACATCCTGCAAAGTTCCGTTGGTCACTGTGCCAACGCCGGAAGCGGTCTTCACCAGCACTCCGTCCAGATACATGGACTCATTCGTGCCGTCGGAGACACCGGCAATGAAATGCCAGTTGCCGTCATTCAAATACATTCCATTGAGAACTTCTTCGCCGACGCTGGAGAACTGCAGTTCCGGACCGTTGCCGGGGTTGAAACGATTGCCGCCGTTGTTATCCAGATTCAACCGCCAGCTCGCGTCACTATGGCCAATAATCGTTTGGAATCGGCCAACGCAATCGGCCGGATTGCCCTTGAACCAGGCCATTACCGTCATGGGTTGATTGTTCGTCGGGTTCAACAACGAAGGCAACGCGCCGCCGCCGACATCGACGCCGGAATTAAAACCATTCAAAGCGACCGCAAGGCTGGTTGCACCAAACCCGCTATTGGTAGGACCGGCTACGCCGGGCGTCGTGCCCGGCAGATAATAACCATTCGCGGCAGCACCCAAAGAGCCGGCGTTGTTCGCCACCGGTGAAGCGGTTGCGACCGGCCCGACAAAGGCCGGTTCATCCAAACGCAAATAAATGGACGGATTGTCGTTATGAACAACCTGGGCGTAAGGAGTGGCCGGGGTGGTATTGGTGCCGGTTGTCCAATGGTTCGTCACCTGCGTGAGGGTCAACGCCGTGTTGTAAACGGCCACTTCGTCAATGCCGCCGCCGAATAGAACGTTCGCGCCCCCGCTAAGGCCCAGTTCATTGCCGCCGCCCACAATCAGCGGAGAAACCGGATCTGCCGCGTATCGCTGGCCGAATTGGTCAGCCGGCGGTGTCTGCGACGTAATCAACACGCCGTCGAGATAGAGTTTTTTGACGGTGCCATCGAACGTCGCGACGAAATGATGCCACTTGTTGAGGACAACGTTGTTGGCGTCGATTTCAGATTTGGTTCCAGCGCCGTTATAAGTCACGAAATAGAGATTGGCGCTATAGAAGCCCAGCGCGACGCCCTGGTTGAGTGCGGCATAATTCAGATTCGTTGAGATCGAGGGATTGAATCCTTCCGCGATAATCGGTTTAAGGAGACCGCTGGCGCCGTTCGTCGGATAAATCCACGCCTCAATCGTGAAGGGAGCGGTCAAGGTCACCGCCGGGTTGGCCACGCCGTTGGTAACGCGCGGGATCACCACATACTGCCCGATCGCGCCCTGCTGCATCGCCGTGTCGGTGTCCGCCGGCAATGCGCCGCCGATATGAGCGATGGAGTTCATGTTCGTCAGCACGCCCGAAGCGCCGTTGGTCTGCCACCAGGTCTCGTAATATCCGTTGCCCGCCGCGCCCAAAGTACCGGAGTTAGTCGCGATATAGAGTCCGGCGGATGACGGGAGAGTCGTTTCTCCCAAGGACCAATAAGCCACGGGGTTCAATGCCATCACAGCATTGGAATAGGTTTGAGCCTGGGCAGCCATTGTGGCCAGGAAGGCCATAACGACTGCGCCAATGGAGAGGATGATTCGCTTTGCCATAATACTAACGGTTTGGTTTCTGGGGTTTTTTCGGGCGGGATCTTTGGGTTGCAACAATTACCGACGAACTTACGATCTAAAAGACTCGGAGAGATTTGAAAGACGCAAACATCCTCCAAGGACGATAACGGACTCCGGCATATTTTGTTTTGCTACCAACAACTCGAACTTAGAGACACGAAATTCCTGTTTAGCAGGCTGTTCGCGCCGAGAATCTATAATCGATTCTGTGCATAGTTTGCGCGACTTCGCATGGCTTCGTCTGTCGGCATAGATATCCATTTCTTGTAAGACTCTGTCCGACAAGGACTCTATCGCCGCATTCTCACCGCAAGACACGCGTCTTAGCTTCATGTTTAAACCCTGACACGTAACCGCATTGCGTCGTAGTCATAGGTTTATATGGGGAATTTTAAGATAAACTTCTTTCTATTTTTCGATTAATAAGCATCATTAATTTTCGTAACCACTTAGCAGATAGTCGGTTAAGCATTGCCTACGAAAATTCTTGAGGTTTTTCGTTGGGTCTTGAGAAGAAAAAGGCAGAGCGAAGACCAGTGACGGATCTATCGATGAAGATATTTTACCACGGCTTCCGTGCGGGAATGGACGTGCAATTTTTCGTAGATGTTGCGGATGTAGCTATGGAGGGTGCCGTGGCTGATGCCGAGATTGTCCACGATTTCCTTGTAACGAAATCCTTTGGAAAGCTGATCCAACACTTCCGTTTCCCGCGGCGCGAGCCTCTCGAGTTCGGAACTGGGATCCCGCAATTGGCGAAAATGCTGGACCACCCGCCGCGCGATTTGGGGAGTCATCGGCGATCCGCCCACGTGCGCCTCGCGAATGGCTTGCAATAATTTTGCCGGCGACGTCCGTTTCAGCAAGTACCCGCTAGCCCCTGCGGTCAGTGATTTGAACAAACGATTGTTGTCCTCGTAGACCGTGAGCATCAGGAATTGGGTGCCAGGCATTTTAGGCTTCAACAAGCGGACGCATTCCACGCCGTCCATCTGCGGGAGATTGATATCCATGAGGACCACGTCGGGGTTACTGTTCGGCAGCTGCGCGAGCGCGCTCTCGGCGTCAACGAAAGTCCCCAACAATCGGAACGCCGGGTTGTCGGCAATCCTATGAGAAAGATTAGCCCGGATTTCCTCGTCGTCTTCTACTATTGCAACGCAAATCGCCACTGTTTCCTCAATCCCGTTATTTACTTCACTGATCACGCACGGATTGTAACATCGAAGTTACATTCCCCAACCGTATAAACATACGATGCTGAAAGTCTCACGCAACCGGGCGCGGTGAACTGGATTTTAACTTCAAATTGAACTTCAGGGTCGTCCCCTGTCCGGCGGCGCTGGCAACTTCAAAGTTTCCGCCCAGGTGCTCCATTCGCTTGCGCATGTTTTGCAAGCCGTTGCCCACACGGCCGTTCGCCGGCGCATGCAAATCAAATCCGCGTCCATTGTCCTCCACGAGAATGCGCAAGGTGTCCTCCGTCACGGCGACTTCCACGCGCACTTCCGTGGCACCGGAATGTTTCACGGCATTGTTCAACGCTTCCTTGACCACCAGAAACAAATTGTGCCGGGTTTCCGCGGGCAGGCTGAATTCCGGCAACTCCACCGGCAACTCCAGCCGGCAGCGCACCCGCGTGTTTTCGAAAAATTCACTCGCGTAATGCCCGATGTATTCCAGCAATCCGTTCAGCGTGTCGTTCTCGGGATTGACCGCCCAAACAATTTCGTCCAGCGATTGGACCGTGTGGCGCGCCGACGACACGATCTTGCCGACGTGCGGCGCAATGTCCTCCCGCCGTCCCAACCCTTCCTCGACGCGCTCGCCCAGCATCATGATGCGCGTGAGACTGGAACCCAAATCGTCATGAATGTCCTTGGCGATGCGCCCGCGTTCCTTTTCGATCGCGTGGCGCTGCTCGAGCAGTTGCAATTTGCGCTGCATCCTTCGGCGTGTCGCATAGAGCGCGATCCCGCTCGCGCCACCCACCACCAGCACGACCACTAATCCGCGAAACCACCACGTCTGCCAGTAATGCGGTTCGAACACAAATTCCAGGGAGGCGCCGGTCTCATTCCAAATGCTGTCCTTATTGCAGGCGATGACGTGGAAGCGATAATGGCCCGGGGAAACATTATTGTAATAAGCGGTGCGGCGGGAACCGGCCTCCACCCAATCCGAATCCACGCTGTCCAGTTTGTATTTGAAACGATCCCGGCCGGGAGACGAAAGGCTGAGGGCGGCGTAATGGAATTCCAACTCGCCCCGTCCCGGCGGAATACGCACCGGCCCCTCCCACAACCCGGACAGGGGCAGCAGCGCTTTTTTGTCCGCGATCAATTGCTCCACGTACACCGGCGGCGGCATGCGATCGATTCGGATGGTTTTGGGATTGATCGCCACCACCCCTTTGCTCGTCGGGAACCACAGCCGTCCATCGCGGCTTTTCCACGCCGCCGGTTTGCCGGCGCCGTTGCATTGGGGGCTTTCCATTCCGTCACTTTTCCCATACGCGATGCTCGCGAGCCTGCCGGTCTTACCCTGGTCGTAATCTTCAAAATCCTGTTTTCGCACCCGAAAGACCCCCTTGGAACAGCTCATCCAAAGCCAGCCTTCGTCGTCCTCCACGATTGAGAAAATCTCATCGCTGAAAAGTCCCTGTCGCGTTGTGTAAGTCGTGAATCGCTTGTTTCGAAAACGGTTCAAACCGCCATTGGCGGTGCCGACCCACAACACATTGTCCTTGTCCTCGTAAATCGCCGTCACCGTGTTGTCGGAAAGTCCGTCCGCGGTACTGAAGCGGCTCCATTTTTTATCTTCCAACCGTTCCAACCCGCTCTCTGTCCCGAACCAAAGCGCGCCGGTGTGGTCCTCGCAAATCGTCCGCACCGTATCCTGGCTTATGGTCGAGAACGTTCCTCCACTGAAACAACTCAGCCCCTTGCTCGTGCCGATCCACAAATTCGTCTTCTCGTCTTCGAACAGCACCCGGATGCCCGCATCAGCCGCCGCCGGATTGATTGCCTTTGAAGCGTAACGCACGATTTGCCCGTCCTTCAAATGCATCAGGCCGCCGTCAAAATCCGCTCCGGCCCAGAGGCTGCCGTCACGACTGGCGCACAGCGACAGGATCAAGTCCTGCGATAATCCATTCGTGGGCGCGTACGCCGTCACGCGCTCATCCTTTAACTGGTCCAAGCCGCCGCCCCAGGTACCGATCCAGATGCTGCCCGCGCGATCTTCCAGCACCGCCATCGCGTTGTTGTGAGTGAGGCCCTGTTGTTTGGTGTAGGAAAAAAACCGCTTGGGTGTCAGCCGGATCAATCCCTCCTTGGAACCAACCCATAAATCCCCTTCGCGATCTTCAAACAAAGCGTTCACCCGGTCGAAAGGAAGATCCTCGTTATCCAGTTGGTTGTAAAACCGCCCTTCGCGAAAACGGTTCAATCCACTGTAAGTGCCTACCCAAAGATTTCCTTCATGATCTTCGCAAATGGCGCTGACGAACGTGTCGGACAAGCCGTAGCGCGTGTTATAGGCGTAAAAGTGATTTTGCCAGAACCAATCGTACCAGAGCAGGCCGTTATTGGAACCGATCCACACGCGGCCGCCTTTGTCCTGGCAGATCCCGCGCACGGAATCATTGGGCAAACCGTTCGGCATCTTGAACGAATCCATTGACCCACCCTCTCGCAACCGGTTCAGCCCTTTGCCGGTCGCAATCCAGAGATTTGTGTGGCGATCTTCATAAATGTAATTGACGGCATCCGACAACAATCCGTCGGCGACGGTGTACGTTCGAAAATGCCCGTCCTTGTATTGGCTCATCCCCGTCGTGGTGCCCACCCACAGCGAACCGTTCTGGCTTTGGAAAATCACGCGGACCTGGTCCCCGGCGAGACCGTTATTGGTGGCGAAGTTCTCAAAACGGCCATTCCGGAGACACACCAATCCGCCGCCGTCGGTACCTATCCACAAAGTATTGTAATGATCGGCGCACAGCGCGGTGATTGAGGAATTCTTCAGGGCGGGTGTGTTCTTCGAATCATAGGAGGTGAAATCCACGCCGTCGAAACGCGCCAGGCCCGAGCGTGTGCCGACCCACAGATAACCATCGGCCGTCTGGGTGATGGCTTGCACCAGATTGTCGGGCAGCCCTTCGTCGATATGCCATGCGCGCGAGGCGTATTGAAATGTCGGGGTGTCGAGGCTCGACCAATCGAGCCAGTCGCTCGCGTCGCTGATCTGCCGGCGATGATTGATGATTTTGCTGTCATCAACGTCGAGTGCGAACACTTCCAGGTCACCGTCTTCATTGGGTGCTACGGCCGGACGCGGTTGCGCCATGGCGCCCAGCGAATCCCACGCTGACCATTTGTCTGAACCATTGACCAGAGTTTCCCACCGATGCATCAGCATCGAGTTGGTCGAATCAATCCCAAACACCTCCAATCGCTCATCCCCACACCTGGCCACCACCAACCCCGGTTTCATGTTTCCCCCAAAATCCACCCAGGGCGACCAACTCTCACTGTCGCCCGCCGTGTACTGGATAATCCGGTTCACCGCGTGGTTGGTGCGGTTGAGGGCGAAGACCTCCAATTGGTCCACGGCATTCTGGCCGATGGCTACTCCGGGAAAAAACGCGCCGCCCAGGCTTTCCCAACTGGACCAATCGTCGGAAGCGTCGGCTCGATGCTGGAAGCAATGCCCGGCCGCATGGTTGTTTTCATCGGTCCCAAAAAGCTCCAGCCGGCCATCTTTGTTTTTCCCAATCGCCAAATCCGCGAGCGCCGGGCCGGGCAGTTCGGACCACGGGGACCAATCCCCGCGCAAATTGATCTGGCGGATATGTTTTATGCCGTGGCTGACTGCGTCCCGCGCAAAAACCTCCAGCCGTCCGTCGGCATCCTGCCCCACCGCAATCGGCGGCACGATCGCGCCGCCCAAGGTCCGCCACGCGGACCAATCGATGCTGTTGGTGGTTCGCTGCGCGAGGATTTTCAGCGATTCGTCCGCGGAACTCACCGCGAATATCACGATCCGGCCTTCCGCATCATTGGCGGTCGTGATTTCCGGCAGAACGCCACCGCCCAGGTCCGACCAGGATGACCAATCTCCGGTCAAAGGTTTTTGCCAGCGATGCCGCAAGTCACCCTGCTCATCCACGCTGAATACCTGCAATTGACCGTCGGAATTTTTGCCGACAAAAGGACGCAAAGCGCCGGCCGTTTCGGCCATGCCGCGATTGCCCGTCAAAAAAAGGAGCGCAGCGCACATTGCTGCCCTCCCGGGCAAAGAAAGCGTGATACCGACTCGACAACGACAAGCCATCAGGTAGTAAGAGTAATTAACCCCGCGCATGGTGCCAAGTAATTATGAGTTCAGCATCATAGAATTATATGACTGCTGCGGATCCCCGCCGCCGACATAGGCTGATGCAAATGGCCAGACATTTTCACTCTGTCTTCGCTGCCGGTCGCGCGCACTTCTCCTTGATTCTCACAGCGATGTTGTTCTCACTGGCGCTCCCCGCGGGCGCCGCGCCGGACAAAGCCACGAAATCAAGACAGCCACGGCAAATCACCATTCCCACCCGGGTGCGCGATGGCGTGATAATTCCCGTCGGCAATGAGTTGCTCAAGCTGCAGGTGTGCGCGGATAACATTATCCGCGTGGCTCGCGCGCCCGATCCGATTTTCTTCGCGCGCAAAAGTCTCGCGGTCTCCCAGCCTGAGGCCGTCGATGATTGGAATCTGGACATCACCCCCTCCCGCGTGACGCTCTCGACCGCCAGACTGAAGGCGGTCGTGGATTTGAGGACGTCCGCCGTTTCTTTTCTGGATCCCGCCGGCGGAACGTTGCTCGCGGAGAAACCGGGGAGCCGGCAATTGTCTCCGGCCCTGGTGCAAGGCGAAGGGACCTTTCATGTCCGGCAGGAATGGGAATCGCCAACCAATGAAGCGCTCTATGGATTGGGCCAGCATCAGCTCGGATTGATGAACATCAAAGGCTACGATCTCGATCTCTGGCAATATAACGGCACCATTGCCATTCCCTTTCTCACCTCGAGCCGTGGCTATGGCATCTTGTGGGATAACACTTCCTTCACTCGCTTTGGTGATCTCCGGGAACTGGAGCCCATTCCTCCTGCGCAACTGTTCAGCCTCGACGGCAAGCCCGGCGGACTCACCGCCTCTTACTTCAGCGGCCAAAATTTTAACCGCTTGCTGGCGCGCCGAACCGAAGCGGCCATCGACATCGGCTCAACCAATGATTGCAATTCCGCCGATTCGCCGCCGGATGGCGCCAGCGTGCGCTGGGAAGGCGACCTGCTGGCCAACGAAACTGGCGATTACACTTTTCACACTTTCTCGAATTACGGCGTCAAACTCTGGGTCGATAACCAACTGGTAATCTGCTACTGGCACCAGCGCTGGCAACCCTGGAAAAATCTCGCCAAAGTGCGCCTCGAGGCCGGGCATCGTTACCGCGTTAAACTGGAATATGTGACCGAATCGGCCGGCCAAAGATTGCAATTGCTCTGGAAATCGCCCTCCCGGGACACCGCCACTTCCCTCTGGTCTGAAGTGGGCGATGGCGTTGATTACTATTTCTGCTACGGGCCCGAAATCGACAAAGTCATCGCGGGTTACCGTCATCTCACCGGCGCGGCGCCCATGATGCCGCTGTGGGCCTATGGCTTCTGGCAATGCCGCCAGCGCTACGAGACAGCGCAACAAAGCCTCGACGTGCTGAACGGCTGTCGTTCGCGCGGAATCCCCATCGATAATATCGTCCAGGACTGGTTTTATTGGAAAGAGGACGCCTGGGGTTCCCACGAGTTCGATCCCGACCGGTTCCCCGATCCGGTAGGCTGGATGCGGACTATCCATGAAAAATATCACGCGCGGCTAATGATTTCGGTATGGCCGAAATTTTATCCCGGCACCGAAAACTTCAACGCCCTCCGGTCGCGTGGATTTCTCTACGAGCCTGAGCTCGGCGAGGAAATCACCGATTGGCTGGGGCATCCCTACACGTTCTATGACGCCTTCAACCCGGCGGCGCGAAAATTGTTCTGGTCGCAAATCAATCGCGAGCTGTTTCGCAAAGGGGTGGACGCCTGGTGGCTGGATGCCAGCGAACCGGAGCTGGCCGCCACCCTCCCCGGGCAGCGCAGCCACATGCATCCAACCGCGATGGGTACCGGAGCCAGAATGCTCAATGCGTTCCCGCTGCTGAACAGCGAAGCGGTTTACGAGGGCCAGCGCGCCGCCGCGCCGAATAAGCGTGTGTTCATCCTGACCCGTTCCGCGTTCGCCGGCCAGCAACGTTACGCCGCCGCAGTGTGGTCCGGCGACATCTCCTCGACTTGGAACACCATGCGCGCGCAAATCACCGCCGGCCTGGGCTATTCGCTTTCCGGATTGCCTTACTGGACCATGGACGTCGGCGGCTTTTCCGTTCCGCAGCGCTTCTCCACAAAAAATCCCCGACCGGAAGACGCGGAGGAATGGCGCGAGCTAAATGCGCGCTGGTTTGAATTCGGAACCTTTACCCCGCTCCTGCGCGTTCATGGTGAATTTCCTGATCGGGAAATGTGGGAACTGGGCGGAGAATCCCATCCCGCTTATCAGGCCGAGTTGAAATTTGACCGGCTGCGCTATCGCCTTCTGCCCTATATTTACTCGCTCGCCGGAGAAGTCACGCACCGGGGGGGCACGATCATGCGGGGATTGATCATGGATTTCCGCGGCGACACCAACGTATGGAACATCGGCGACGAATTCATGTTCGGCCCGGCTTTTCTCGTCAGCCCCGTGACCACCTATAAGGCCCGCAGTCGTTCGGTGTACCTGCCGCAAACCACCGGTGGATGGTATGACTTTTGGACCGGCTCCTTCGCGGAGGGCGGCAAAACCATTGACGCGGACGCGCCGTACGATTCCATTCCGCTTTATATCAAGGCCGGGTCCATCATCCCAACCGGTCCCGACCTGCAATACACCGGGGAGAAACCAGCGAACCCGATTACGATTTCCGTTTACCCCGGCGCCGATGGAGACTTCACGCTCTACGAAGACGAGGGGCTCGATTATAGCTATGAAAAGGGAGCGTTCAGCCGCATTCCTCTGCATTGGGATGACCATGCGGGCGTGCTCACGATCGGCCAGCGAACCGGCGCGTTTAAAGGAATGTTGAAAACGCGAACGTTTAACGTCGTGCTCGTTTCAAAATCCAAATCGCCGGCCCAAACCAGGACAATCGAATACGACGGCCAGGAAACAAAATCGTCTTTCCACTAAATGCCCCTCGCGCCGTCTCACCAAATCCTGGCCCGCAACTCCGGCGCCCGCCACATCGGTTCGCCGGGCTTGATGCCGAAGGCATCGTAGAAGGTCTGGACATTGACCAGTGGCCCGACGGAACGGAATTGACCCGGCGAATGCGGATCCACCGTGACCAACCGGCGCGCTTCCGCGTCGCGAATATTTGTGCGCCAGATTTGGGCGAACGAGATGAAGAACCGTTGCTCCGGCGTGAAACCGTCAATCTTCTTGCGCTCGGCTGGATTTTTCGCCAGCACCCGCTCGAGAGCGTCATAGGCGATGGTCACGCCCCCCAGGTCGGCAATGTTTTCACCCAACGTGAGCTTTCCGTTTACATGCAAGCCGGGCAATGGCTCGAAGGCGTCGTATTCATCAACGACCTTTTGCGCGCGCGCTTCGAATTCCTTGCCATCGGCATCCGTCCACCAGCCGTTGAGATTGCCGTTGGCGTCGTATTTCCGCCCTTCGTCATCATAGCCGTGCGTGATTTCATGCCCAATCACCACGCCGATCGCGCCGTAATTGACCGCGTCATCCATGGTCACGTCAAAAAACGGAGGCTGCAAGATGCCGGCGGGAAATACGATTTCGTTCTGCAGCGGATTGAAGTAGGCATTGACCGTTTCCGGCGTCATGCCCCATTCGGATTT
>Ga0070714_100004373_pt1 | contig 10645 bp, 12 predicted proteins | sample LARL83metaG_FD_65450 | JGI IMG/M metagenome (GOLD analysis project Ga0070714, IMG submission 65450) | Corn, switchgrass and miscanthus rhizosphere microbial communities from Kellogg Biological Station, Michigan, USA - LAR L8-3 metaG | ecosystem: Host-associated > Plants > Roots > Rhizosphere ... | reverse complement strand
GTGAAGTGCGTCACGCCGCGCGAGACCGCCCAGTCCTTGATGACCTGCGCGACGGTGGGGGCGATGTCGAGGTCGAGCTTCTTCCCCTGGCGAATGGCCTCGAGGAGCTTGCGGTAGACCTCCTTGGGGAGCTTCTCGCGCATCTGCCGCACGCCGAAGGTGTTGACCCCGAAGTACTCCGAGGTGCGCATCGGTGGCGGGGCGGCGCCGTCGTCGATGACGCGGCTGGCGATCTCCTGAACGGCGAGCTGGCGGGCGGTGGGCATGGGCATCCGGGCGGCGATGGCGGTGGTCGGGGCTGGCTACTGTGCTCAATTTCGTGCAAATTATGCACGAACTGGAAGTCAATCTGCTTATTTCGGCAGCAGAACGCAAGAAAAGGAGCCAAGGACGTGCAAAAACAGCAGATTCTGGAGATCGCGAAGAAGCAGAAGGTCCGCTTTCTCCGGCTCCAGTTCACCGACATCCTCGGCATCAACAAGAACGTCGAGATCCCGTCCTCCCAGTTCGAGAAGGCGCTCGAGGGCGACATCATGTTCGACGGCTCCTCCATCGAGGGGTTCGTCCGGATCGAGGAGTCGGACATGCTCCTCGTCCCCGACCTCACGACCTTCCAGGTCTTCCCCTGGGGTGACCCCGAGGCCCGGGTCGCGCGCCTCATCTGCGACGTCCACACCCCGGACGGCGCCCCCTTCGCCGGTGATCCGCGCGGCGTCCTCAAGCGTGTCCTCGCACGGGCGGAGTCGATGGGCTTCACCATGAACGCGGGGATGGAAGCCGAGTTCTTCATGTTCAAGCCGACGCCGGAGGGGGGCGCGAGCACCACGACGCACGACGTCGGGAGCTACTTCGACCTCGCCCCGGCCGACCTGGGCGAGGACGCCCGCCGCGCGATCGTGGGCGTGCTCGAGCAGATGGGCTTCGAGGTCGAGGCCGCGCACCACGAGGTCGCGCACGGGCAGCACGAGATCGACTTCCGCTACGCGGATGCGCTCACGACCGCGGACAACATCGCGACCTTCCGCTTCGTCGTGAAGTACGTCGCGCAGCAGTTCGGGCTCGTCGCCTCGTTCATGCCCAAGCCCATCTTCGGCCAGAACGGGAGCGGGATGCACACGCACCAGTCGCTCTTTCGCGGCAAGGAGAACGCGTTCTACGACCCCAAGCGCGAGTGGCAGCTCAGCGAGACCGCGCTCTGGTACATCGGCGGGCTGCTGAAGCACGCGAGCGCGTGCACCGCGATCACCAACCCGCTCGTCAACTCGTACAAGCGCCTCGTTCCCGGCTACGAGGCGCCGGTCAACGTCGCCTGGTCGATGCACAATCGCTCGCCGATGCTGCGCATCCCGGCGCGCCGCGGCACCGGAACGCGCGTCGAACATCGCGCGCCGGATCCGGCGGCGAACCCGTATCTCGCGCTCGCCGTGATGCTCGCCGCGGGACTCGACGGGATCGAGACACGGGCCGATCACCGCGAGCCGGTGAACGAGAACATCTGGGAGATGTCGCACCGCGAGCGGCGCCGGCTCCGCATCGACGACCTTCCGCACGACCTCAACGAGGCGTGCGACGAGCTCGAGAAGGATGACGTCATCACGGCCGCACTCGGCGAGCACGTCACGCGACACTTCCTCGCCGCCAAGCGGCAGGAGTGGCGCGACTACATGACCCAGGTCAGCGGCTGGGAGCTGGACAGCTACCTCGCGAAGTACTGAGCGAGATCCCGGGTCGGATTCGACTCCGGTTCGACTCCGACTCGTGGTTCACTCTGTACGTCAGCTGGGCTCCAACGCTTTTCTTACACGAATCGTCTCGTCTTCCGCTCCCACCTTCGGCATCCGGTACGTATGTTCCCGGCATGCCGCCGAGCATCGGAGCTCCTCGGCATCACGCCAGGAGACGACGATGCGGAACATCGATGAGGTGCGGAGACGCGTGCTGAGCGTACGCGGCACACGGATGCTGGGCACGGTCGCACTCGTGGCGGTCGGCACGCTCGCCGCCTGTGGCGGCGGCGACGGGACCACCGGGATCGGCCGCAGCGCTCTCGATGCGAACGCGATCGGCGCGTCCGCCAACAAGCTGCAGGCGGTCGTGTCGCAGCCCGTGCTCGCGGCGATCATCTCGCAGGGGGCGAGCAGCGGTGTCCCGACGTTCGATCGCGGCGTGGCACGCATGCCGCGCCTCCTCCCGCGCCTCACGGCCGGCGCCACGCGGCTGGTTCCGGACACGAGAGGAGCGCTCGGCGCGGGCGCCCACGCGCGGAGCACCTCGTCGCACGCGACCATCACCGGATTCACCGCGGCCATTCCCGATTCGCTGCTGGGGAAGACGCTCGTCCCCGATGTGCTGGGAACGTTTTCCATCAACAGCGGCCTGACGGGTGCGCCAGCCAATGGCGTCCGCTTCATCGTGCGCACGCTCGGCACCACGCAGGACCTCGGCTATGCCGACCTCACGCAGAGCATCAGCGGCGCGACGACGACGCTGACCCTCGACGTGAAGACGACCGCCGGTACGGTCCTGATGCACAACGTCGAGACCACGACGACGAGCGGAAGCAACGCGAACGACGGCTTCACGGGCTACGTGACGAACGGCACCGATCGAGTCGATTACTCGATCACCGCGCAGACCGTCGGCGCCCGCACGGTCGCCTACACGACGATCACCGCACCGTCGGCGAGCGTCGCGTTGGCCGATACGACGGTCATCGACGGCCTCGCCGCGAATGACGTCGACGTCGTGCGGCTCACCGTCGGCACGTCCACCGTCCGACTCACGACCGCGACGAAGCCGGACGGATCGGGCGGCTACGTCGAGAGCGACACGACGAACATCACCGCGAATGGCGCACCGTTCGCGCGCGTCGTCGTGGATGCGAGCGGCACGCCCCAGCTGACCGGCCCGAATGGCGGCTCGCTCTCCGCGAGCGACCAGCAGGCGCTCTACGCCGTCGAGACGGTCCTCGCCGGTGCGGCGTACACGCTGCTGGCGCCGCTGACGGTCGCGTTCTGGCTGTACATCGTCACCGGCGGGCTGTGACGCCGTGATGCGCAATTCCGTGATCGCCGTGGGATCGGTGGGGCTGGCCGTTCTCGCGGCATGTGGCGGAGCCGACGCCACGCGTCCTGTACCGTCCGACGTGCTCGACGCGGTGTCCGTCGGCGCGACCGCCAGCCGGGTCGCCGCCATCATGAATCAGCCGATCCTCGCCGCGGTGATGGCGGGACGCTCCGGGCCCTTCGCGTCGATCGACCGTATCGGAGCGCGCGTCCCGCTGCCGGTCGCGAGCGCCTCGCGGCTCGTCCCGGACGTCCGCGGCTCCCGCGCGCCACTCGTCGTTCACTCCGGAGCGCAGTTCACGCCCGATGCTCCGGCGGAGGCGCTCATCGCCGATTCGCTGCTGGGAAAGACGCTGGTCAGCGATACGCGCGGGCGGTTCGTCGTGGATCCGTCGCTCACCGGCGCACCGTCAAACGGAGTGCGGTTCGTCATCTCCAAGAGTCTCGGTTACGCCGACGTCACGTCGAGCACGGCGGGCGCAGCGTCGACCGTCACGCTCGACGTGAAAAACGCGGATGGAAGTGTCGTGATGCACGATGTCGCGACCACTTCCTATGTTGGAACCGATGGAACGACGGCATACGCCGGGTACGTCACGGACGGCACCGATCGCATCGACTACACGGTGTCAGAGGAGCAGACGGGAAATCGGCTGGTGCTGAAGTCCGGCTTCGGCTCGACCTCGCTGAAGTTTGCCGCCGGCGACACGATCGTCGTGAATGCCCCGACCGCGGGCGACACATCCGTCTCGCGGGTGACCCTCGGATCGACAGTCGTGCGCATGGTGACGCCCACGGTTCCCGACCCGGGAGCCAGCGGCGTCTTCATCGCGAGCGACACGGCCGCGGTGATGGTGAACGGTGTGCGGGTCGCGCAGGCCGTGACCAATAGCGCCGGCGCACGATCGGTCATCGGGCTCAATGGCAGCACGCTGTCGGCCGACGACACGAGCGCGCTCATGTCCGTCACGAAGATCGCGGCCGCGCTCGAAGCCGTGATCGCGCCGCCCATGGTGGTTGGATTCTGGTTGTCGCAGCTCGCGGTGCCATGACGCCGCGGCGCCAGCGGTCACATCGACCACGCCGCCCGCGCGCGCACGTCGAATCGACCGCCGACGTGCGCGCCCTCCACGCGCGTGATCTCGAGCGTCCCGTCGCGCGCTTCGAGATAACGAACGCCAGCGCGGCTCGCTCCACCCGTCGCCGCGCCGCCCAGCGCGCGTGAGCCGAAGATCGCGACTCCCGCACGCGAGCCGACGTCGACTGTATCACCACCCTCCGCCATCCCCGCGTGCACGACGTACCGCCCAGGGCGGAGTGACGCTCCTGTGCGCACGTACACCAAGACGAGCGTCATGCGCTCGTCGGCGCGCTCGGGCGTGAGGGCAGGGTCAGCGCCGGCTGGAGCACACGCAAGCTGGTGCAACGCGTATCCCGCCGGCGCGATGTCGGCCACCGCGCCGGTGTCGTAGGTGGCGCGCGCTGAATCGCTCGCGGAAAAGAGCGGCGCGCCATCGATCGTCACCTGACAGGAGCCGTTCTCGAAAAACTCGCCCTGCGCACGGGCGATGGAGCTCGCGCCTTGCGCGTCGGCGCCGCGGGAGTCGGCCGATGACGCGCTGCATCCGAGCGCGCTCGTGAGGGCGAGCGAGAGGAGCGCAACAAGAAGCGAGGCAGTCATGCGCACATCATGCTGCGCGTGACTGCCTCGCGATGTATCGCTTCTCGACGCATCGAAGCGTCGTCGCCCGTGTCACTCCAACTCGGCGGCGAGCATCCGGCCCACGTAGATCCCGACGCCTGTCCCGATGATGCTGACGATGAAGGCCGTCATGGTCCCCACGAGCCCGCCGACCCACCATCCCAGCGTGCCGCCGACCATGGAGCCGACCCACCCAAGGAGCTTCGCCATCGCAATGTCCTCAATGCACCGCTGGCGTCAGTCGGCCTTTTTCTCCGCCGCTTCGGCCAGCTTGGTGATGTCGCCTTGCTTGAACAGGATTCCCTGCAGTATCTGACGCCACTCGGGCGTGCGGCGCAACAGGAACTCCAGGTCCATCCCGAAGTGCTTGAACTCCTCCTTCTGGGCGTTCTGCATGATCGCCTTCGCCTCCGCGTCCTGCTCCACGGAGATGCGCTGCTGGTACCAGCCGATCGCGTCGGCCTCCTCCTGCAGCGACGTGATGATGCGGGCGAAGGTGCGGACCTCCTGGGACAGCTCGTTGGGAGGCTCGTGATACTGGTCGGTTGCCATCGGATGATGAGGTGGGTGGACGTGCCGGCCGATCGACCGGCACCTCCACCACGGGCAAGCTTCGTTCCGACGGCTGGCGCGGCTCAGTCGCCGAAGACGCTCCAGTCGTATCCCCTGATTGCCTTCACGCACGTCCAGAACCCGCTGCAGCTGCCGCGACTCGCGGCGCGCGTCTGTTCACGCGATGCCGGAACGACCGTGGCCGTGCCCGTCAGGCGCTGGGCTCCCGGTGCGGCGAGCAGGAACGTCCCGCTCGCGCTCGTCCCGCTCCCGCCCAGCTCGAGCGTCAACGTCGAGCGTTGTACGGCGCCGCTCGCCTTCAGGTGCGTCGCCGAGGATCCGCCGCGCAGCGTCATTCCGTCGACGGTGATGATCGTGGCCTCCGTGGCGTCATGCGTCACCTGTGCGTCGACGGTGATCGGCGGCGCCGACGCCAGCACGCGCTGCTGCACCGATGCGGGCGTGAGTGTGAACTCGTACACGCCGTCGGGCAGCAGCGGCGCGGCGGTAGGAGGCGTCGATGGTGCCGCTGCCGGACGCGACTGCGCGTTCGCCCGCCGCGCTCCGAGGACGAGCGTCGCGGTGACGACCGTCGCGATGGCGAGCGTCGTAGCGACTCGCCGCCACGCGCCGAGCGTGTCGCTCATTCGCCCTTCGCGGGGCAGAGCTCCGGCCGCGCCGACAGTGGGAAGCGGACGACGTTGGTCGTCTCGAGACCCAGCAGCGCGTTGCCGCCGTTGTTCGGATCCGCGACCGCGACGACGATGAAGGCAGTGCATCCGCTCTTGAACGCGTGCACGTCGACGCGCGTCGTGGTCACCTGCGCGGTGCGATACCACGCGCGCACCGCGTCGGTCCACATGAAGACGCGATACGCCGCGGCGCCCGGGCGCGCTCCCCACACGAGCGTCATGCGATAGCTCATGCCATCCGATTCCACGTGTGGTCCGGGTGGAACGATCTGCAGGCTGCTCGCGAAGGGGACGTCCGCGATCGAGGAATCGCTCGTGACGGCGATCGGTGAGACGGCCACGATCGGAACGTCCCGATTGCTCGGCGTACGCTGTGCGCCGGCACGCGCGAGAGCGAGCGCCAGCGCGAGAGCGCCGGATGCGGCGAGGACCGTCGCGCGTGAACGCATGAGGCGAGTCAGTGAACGAGGGCGCTCAGCGCGTTCCAGTCGAACCGCTCGAACGCGGCTTCCATGACACTCGTGGGATACCCGGCGTTACGTCGGCCGCCAGCGACCTCACGAAGTCCGAGCGTGATGGCCTGCACCTCCGCCGGGTGCGACGTGTCATAGAATGCGGGATTCGGCCGCACGATGGCTCGCGCGTTCGGCGTGCTCGCGTCCACGAAGCAGGACGTGGGATCGTCGCCGTTGCCGCGGCATCCCGACTCGCTCATGTACGCCGGCAGCGCACGGTCGGCCGGCGACATGCGCGCGAGCGCGTCACCGAACCTGCGCTGTCCAGCGAGTCGCAACGAATCGGTCATGCGCTTCATCTGCGCGACCTGCGCGCGCGCACTCGCCGCGAGCGCCGGGTTCGTGCGCGCCACGTCCGCCATGTCGCGCTCGCGCTTGGCCGCGTCGGCGTTCCACGCGCTGTCGTCGTGCGCGGCATCGCGCGCCGTCTTGTCGACCAGCGCCTGCAGGAACTCACCGCGCGTCACCGGAAGACACGGCGGCTCGGTGCGATGCGTGATGACGACGACGCTGTCGAGCATCGGGAAGCCGTGAAATCGTCCGTTGACTCGCGGCCCGAGGATGAAATCCGTCCCGGGCGCGACGACATCGCCCCCTTCGCACACCGGATGGTTCACCCAGAAGATCGCGCGTGCCGCGTCGTCGTAGAACGCGAGCTTGCCGTTGCGAACGGAGTACGGCCAGAGCAGGAGCTTCACGTCACCGCCCGCGACGTGTCCGCCGCTCGGGAGCGCGAGCCAGCCCGCGTTCTGCGACTCATCGGCTTCGACGCCGGGAAGCGTGCCGAGCGACGCACGCCAGAGTGCGGCGATCTGCGTCAGCGCGCTCTGCATCGTCGTGCGCTCCGCGCTCGTCAACCGTCCGTCCGACGTTGGACGTCCGGCGACCCACGCGCCCGGGATCTGCGTCACGAGCGCGGAGTCGTGCAGGGCCCGCTGGACCGCGGGCCCGGTGGGGAAGTGCTGTGCGCCAGCGGGGGGTGCCGCGATCGCGACCGTGCTCAGAAGGGCGAGCACGAGTCGCGTGCGGTGCATGCGTCGATCTAGTAGTGCGGACACGGCAGCGGGACGCTCATCGGCGTCGGCGTGTGCGACGTGCCGAGGAACGTCCACGCACCGTGCACGGTGAGTGTCTGCCCCGACGTCGGCCAGTTCGGGACGGCGAACTCGGGACGTACGTACACGCGGTAGGCGCCAGCGCCGAGGGTCGGCGACAGTGTCGTGTCCGTCACGCTCTGCGGTGGGAGCGCGGTGAACGTGCCGTTCGGCTGCGATGCCGCAAGCTGCACCGTGTACGAGGTGGCATACGGGTTTCGACTCCACGCGAGCGCGACCGAGGAGCCCATGTCCATGCACTTCCGGTAGCCCACGCCGGCAAATGGCGCCGCGCTCGACGGCGGCCAGTTGTTCGTCGCCGACATGTAGTCGTTGGAGACACCGTACGATGGGAGCGATGCGCGTGCGACGTTCGTCGTGTCGGTCGTGCCGTTCGCGTACGCGACGACTCGGAACGCCACCGATCCGTTCCAGCCGGTGAGGTCGGAGCCCGGTGGAAGATTGATTATGGCGCGCGACGTGACCGTCGGCGGGTCGTGAGAGCCGGGTGGCGGGATGAACGCGAACGGCTGCCCGCTCGCCGCGACCGCCGCACGGAGGATGTGATAGCCGGTCGCGTGCGGGTACGCGGGCCAGCTGAGCGTCACGCTCGCGAGCGGGTTCGGCCCCGAGGACGGGAGTGGATTCGTGGTCGCCGTGAGCCCGGATTTGAAGGCCCTGATGGCGGCGAGGTCGATCGCTGCCGTCCCGATGTCGGGGGCCTTGGTGACGGTCGGCGCTTTGAGCACCGTCGCGGTCTTGACCTGTGCCGGCGCCTGAGCCACGACGCACGCGGGAACGAGCGCGGCGATGGCAAGGGTCGTGAGTGCGATTCGCATGATGATTGCTCGAGGAGTCAGGGCCGGTGCGGTGATCAGAAGGAGAGAACGTCGAGGGCCGCGGATACGATCTTTTCGCAGGAAGTGACGGGCAGGTTGCCGCAGCTCAAGGCGCCGACCATGGGATAGGGCGCGAGTGAGAACGTCCCCGTCGCGTGCTGGCCAGGCGCGGTGACGCTGACGGACCCGGTGGCGCCGTCGGTGGTCGCGGTGCCGTCCAGCGTGACCGTGACGTTCCCGACGTTCGAGATGGAGCGTGAGCCAGTGAGCGACACGTGCGTGCCGCTCACGATGCCGCTGAGATCCGCCTGGGCGGTGCCAAGGCTCAGCGTCAGACCCGAATGCGTCACGTGAAGCGTTGCCATTGCGCCCTGAGTTTCCGACGCGCCGTTCACGTCGGTGAACAGCATCGAGAGCTTGTAGTTCCGAGTCGGGAGTACGGCGGCGCTCGAGGAGCCCGGCGCTGCGAGCGACGGCGGTGTCTTGCTCTGTGCAACGGTGGTTTGCGCGACGGGGTGCGCAACCGCGGTCGTCGGCGCCTTCGCCTGGGCCTGCACTGCCGCCGCCCAGGTGACGGTGAGTGCGGCTGCAGCGAGCCGGGTGCGGTGGTGCACGGCGAAGGCGCCTCTCATCGAGTGATACCGCTCTTGCATCGATCTGCTGAACGCCACGTCCCGCATCACAGCTTCACCAGGTCGACGCGCCGGTTCTGCGCGCGTCCGTCCTCGGTCGTATTCGGCGCGATCGGCTTCGTCGCGCCGAAGCCCTTCGACGCGAGCCGCGACGGATCGACCTGGAAGTTGCTCACGAGGTACTGCTTCACGGCCGCCGCGCGCTGATCCGACAGCGTCATGTTCGACGCCGCGCTCCCGACGTTGTCGGTGTGGCCGTCTATCTCGAGCTTGAGGTCGGGATGCTGCTGCAGCATCTGCCCGATCTGCGACAGCGTGCTCGCCGAGCTCGGATCGATCGCCGCGCTTCCGGTCGCGAAGTTGATCCCGTGCGTCGTGAAGTGCCCCTCGGTACTGAGCGCCTGATACATGTCGCGCCCGCCCGCTGCCACGCGGATGTTGCCGAGGAGCGCGGGCTCGTCGCGGCTCGCGGGGAGATAGATCTCGATGTTCTTGCTGCGCCCGAGCGGTGCGTTCGGGGAGTTCCCGAGCCGCTGCCCGTTGATGTAGATCTTCACGTAGTTGCTGTCGGCCATGACGGCCGCATGGATGAGCTGGTTCTTCAGCTCCTGACCGATCGAGGAGCCCGACGCCGCTCCCTTGTCCGGGTCGATGTACGCGTCACCCGAGTTGCTGAACTTCAGGACGCCGTGCGCCTGTCCCCCTTGCGGATCGGGGTTGGTTTCGACGGTGACGTTCCACCCCGTGCTCGCCAGCATGTCGAACTCGAGCGTGAAGCGCTGCGGAAGCACCGTGGGGAGCGGGATCAGCACGTGCGTCCCGTCGGTCGCGCGGAGGTAGGTGCCTCCGTTGAAGTTCACGATCTCGGCGTTGCCGCTCTTGAGCTGGACGTTGCGCGGGAAATCGCCCACGGTCTGCCCCGCGAAGTCCGTCTGGAAGAGGACGTCCGTTCCGGGCGTGAAGTCGTTGTGCGGATCCGCGGCAGTCGCATTCATCGTCGCGGGCGCGGCTGCGCCCGTCGCCAGCGATCCGGTCGCGCCGGTCGCCTGCGCGATCGCTCTCGCGGAGTCGGCGCTCGACACGGGCTGCCCCTGCGCGTTCACGACGGCGACCGCCTGCCCGGCCGCCTGCGCGTTCTTGATGCACTGCTTGTCGCCGACGACGCACTTCACCACGTGCTCGGCCTTGTCGAACGCCGCGTTGGTGACGCTGTCGGTCGCCTGATCGGTGCGCTGCTGGATCGTTTCCTTGGCCTTCTTCTTCACGCGATCCAGCCACCCCTGTGCCGATGCAGTGGTCGGAAGAACGGTGATGAGCGTGCAGGCGGCGACGGCGGCCGCGGCGAGACGGGGGTGACGCATACGACGGTGGCTCCGGAAGCGGGGAACGAACGAGGAGACGGCGGCGGACGTCAGGAGAACGCCCGCCGTGGTCGCGCTGCTTTCGATTGGCCCCGAAGCTATTGGTCGGTGTCACTCCGAGGTCACGACGTCAACTCGTTGCGCGGCAACGATTTGCGGCGTGGCGCCGGCGCGCCGTAACCGCGGCCGTTCC
>Ga0070714_100004370_pt1 | contig 10647 bp, 11 predicted proteins | sample LARL83metaG_FD_65450 | JGI IMG/M metagenome (GOLD analysis project Ga0070714, IMG submission 65450) | Corn, switchgrass and miscanthus rhizosphere microbial communities from Kellogg Biological Station, Michigan, USA - LAR L8-3 metaG | ecosystem: Host-associated > Plants > Roots > Rhizosphere ... | reverse complement strand
ACGTTGTAAAGAATGTACGCGCCAATAACTACGGCGGCTGCTCATTCTCTTTCGAGGTCGTCTCAGACACGTGGGATTACGAGACTGAAGACGACATCCCCCTTCGTACCCTCAACGAGATTAACGTACGCGAGATTAGCGTCGTTACTTTCCCGGCCTATAGCGACACTACGGTGTCGATGCGCGATGTAGAAAGCGCAGGCTTGGATGCCTTTATTGCCTGGTACCAGCGCGAGCGATGGAACGATGGCGATTTCCCCCTTGAGACTAAGGGCGAGGTAAGGTCTGCCTCGTTTTATCTCAGGAGCTATGGCGGAACTCTCGATGGAGCGGTGCTATCAGACGCCAGCAAAAGGGTAACCAGCGCTGCCAAGAAGCTTGGAATCAAGCTGGACGCAGACGGAAAGAACTCAGAGCTTATCGTCGTGGAAGCACGCGACGGTATCACGATCCAGTTCGACTCGGAGACGTGGAACGAGCAGCTTCGAGAAGAGTACATGAACGAACTGAAATGGATTCAACTCCCGAGCGAAAGCTCGGAGGGCCAGCCTTCCAGCCTGAACAAGGAAGAGACCGCAGCGCTTAAAGAGCGTGCGCGTAATGCGTGGCGACAGCGCCACAACGAACGCAAGGCCCTAGTGGAAGGCAAAGACTAATGCCTGGAATCAGTGAGCGCGAGCGGCGCATCCGAGAGGATCGCGCCAACGTGTGGAACGAGCAGGTCGCGGTGATGGAGAAGCTCGACAAGGGCGAGACCATTACAACCGAGGACCGTAAGGCTTATGACGACCGAGAGGTACGGCTGTCCGAGCTTCAGAAGGACCTGGAAATGGTTCAGCGCCACCAGCGCACTGAAGCTGCTAAGGACGAGCAGGCGGCTGAGCGTGGCGTTTCCCGCGACCAGCGTGACGGTCAGAAGGACCCGTACTCGGAGGCGTTTAGCGCCTTCCTGAAGCGCGGCCTGAGCGGCCTGAACGAAGAGCAGCGTGGCATGCTTGAGGGTGAGTCCCGTGTGGCCGCTCTTGACGCCTCGGCTCTCCAGACTGCCGGTGCCGGTGTGACCACGGCTGGTGGTTACCTGATCCCGCAGGGCTTCTGGAACAACCTCCAGATCGCTCTGAAGGCGTACGGCGGGCTGTTGCAGTACTGCAACGTCATCCCCACCGACTCCGGTGCGCCGATGCCGTGGCCGACTAACGACCCGACCTCCATCGTGGGTACGTACATCACAGAAGGTCAGGGCGCTGGGTTCCAGGACTACGTGTTCGGTCAGGGCATGCTCTTCGCGTGGACCATGACCTCCAACGTCATCCTGGCGTCCATTCAGATCATCCAGGACTCTGCCTTTGACGTGGACTCTTTCGTGAATGACCGTGCCGGTGAGGCTATCGGCAGGCTCGTTGCGCAGGAGCTTCACACCGGAGCAGGGTCTGCCTCAAGGGCACTGACTGGCGTTCACACCGCCAATGCTGCGCTTGGTGTCCCGAGGGTCTTCCAGCCTGCGGCTGGTGCTTCGGACAAGGTGTTCACCCTGGGTTCGCCGTCCACCGCGATCACGCCGCTTGCGGCTGGCGCTGGTGGTACAACGTCCCTCGTCTCGTTCAACTCCATCGCCGGAATGGTGCGGTCCGTTGACCCCGCCTACCGCGCCGGTGCTCGTGCCGAGACTGGCTTCCAGGGCGCTCCCGGTGGCGGGGCCTGCCGTTGGGTCATGAACGACCTGACGCTGACCCAGCTTCGCATTATCACTGACGGTTTCGGCCACCCGTTGTGGCAGCCGAATCCGCAGCAGGGCGAAGCGGACATGCTGTGGGGCTTCCCCTACCTGATTGACCAGAACATGCCTAACGTCTCGTCCTCGGTGAACGTCGTGGGCGGGCTGTGGTTCGGTGACTTCCACCGCGCCATGGTTGTGCGGCAGGTTCAGCAGGCTGGCCTGACCAGGCTGACCGAGCGTTACGCCGACTTCTTGCAGGTTGGCTACATCGTTCACGTCAGGATGGACTCGCAGCCTAACGACATGCGTGCCGTGGTCGAGTACAAGGTCAACCCGTCCTAATACGTGGGGGGGCCGTGGAATGCCTCGCCATGGCTCCCCCGCCCAATAGGAGGGCGACATGGGCATCGTAACACTTGCCGATGCCAAGGCCCATCTGCGCTACCCTTCGGGTTCTACTGCCGATGACGCCGCGCTGAACGGGTTCATTGACGCGGCCACCAATGTCATTGATATGGAGTGCGACGTAACCACGCCCACTCAGTTCGATGAGACGTACGACGGCGGCGCTACCACGATCTTTCTGTGGCACAAGCCTATCCTCGCTATCACGAACATCGAGGAAGGCTGGGGGTTCGTTAACTTCGAGCTAACCTATATCCAGACCAATACGCCTAACCCTGGCAACCTTTTCGCGTACAGCATTGAGGACGAGGACACGGGAGAAATCTCGCGCCGTTCTGGCGGGAACATCCTGATCCCCTTCGTCCCCGGTAAGGGCAATATCCGCGTAGTCTACACTGCCGGTCGTGCCTCGCCAATTCCTGGCGCTATCAGATTGGCTGCTCTCGAACTGATCGCGCACTGGTGGCAGAACAGCCAGCAGCGGAGCATGGGGAACTCGAACTACGACAACGTGGCGACGGACTTCACCCGTACCTCGGGCTACGCGGGTTTTAACCACGGCGTGCCCTACAGGATTCTGGAAATGCTGCGCCCCTACAGGAGATTGCCGGTGATCGGGTAATGGCTGACAAGTTCAGGATGGATGACGAGGCTGTCGCCGTCAAGTCCGCACCACCGAAGCCCAAGGTAGTGGAAAAGATCGTAGAAAAGATCGTCTACGTCTCACTAGCTCATGTCGATCTAACCCCCGAGGCACAAGCAAAGGTGAGGGAACCTAATGGCTGACATCGTTTACACCACGGTGCTGCTTCCGCCCGCGTACATTAACCAGCCGTACGAGGCTTCGGTGGCGTACAAGTCGGACGCGACCGTGTTTACGGCGCAGTCTGTCGTGGCCGGTACCGTTCTGAACGGCCTGCCTGCGGGCCTGGCCTTGGACACCGTTGGTGCTGCTCCTGGCTCGCTGCGGATTACCGGGACTCCTACTGGCGCAGCCTCTGCTGGTAACACGCCCAAGTCTGGTGTTGGCCCTTATACCTTCACCATTTCTGGCACCGACACCGCTGGCGCGGTGGTTTCCGGCACCTACACCATCACCCTCATGTACAGCGCTTTGGACGTTGTAATGGTGGGTGGCCACAGCACAGTGAATGGACTGAACTAATATGGCATGGGTTTGGAGCACCACGCAGGTTGGCCTTCCTCCTGCCTTTCTGGGCGTGCCTTACGAGGTAACTTTCGCCACGTCTACTGCCACTGCGGCCTCGGCCTTCGCGGTCAACACGGGCGCTCTGCCCACGGGCCTGACGGTGGTCAGCGCTACCGAGTGCCGCGTGACTGGCACTCCTACCGCACTCGGTACGTTCACCTTCACCCTGACTTGCGCTGCGGTCGTTTCTCCGACCTACACCATCACGGTTATGGGTGCTGAGGGCGACGAGAAGCTAACGGCGCAGTTCCACACTCCCGGTGCGGCAGCGTCCAAGCGCAAGCTCAACTAAAGACAGGACTGAGGCACCGTGTCTAGCTCCATTCCGGCTACGATGACGTACTTCCTCGCGCTGATGAGGACTACGTTGCCGACAAGCCCGCCAACGACCGTTCACTTCGGCAAGGAACTGTCTGTCTATCAGGCCCCGCTGACCTTTCAGTGCATTGGCTGGCATGGCAATCAGGTCCCTGCCGAGCTAGGTCCTAGCTTCCGGCGTGAAGAGCACTTCTCGATCATGTGCATTCTCTCCAGCCTGGGCGGTGACCAGAACTGGGAGACGCGGCAGACCGAGGTCATGAACGCGTTCCAGCTAATCACCGTTGCCATAGCTAATGACGGCACCCTGGGCGGAAACGTCCGGTACGCAGAACCTGGCAATTTCATGTTCACCCCAGAACCGACCAAGCAAGGGCGGTCGCTCGGCTCGCTGGCATTCGATATCAGATGCAGCCAGCGCATCGCAAGCCTGACCTAAGAGAGGTTGGCATGGCAGTTCTCAAGTGCGTTCAGGAAGGCCGTGAAGGCTACCACGTGGGCGATTACGTAGAAGTCCCCGGTAGGCCCGACGCGGTTAGTCCTGAGTTTGTCATTCTCTCGGAAGACGAAGAGAAGGCCCTCAAGGCCCCGAAGACCAATGGGAAGAAGGATAGCTAATGCCTGCTGGAATTGGCTCGGGTATTTCTGCCCAATTTTCCTATCTTCAGGAAACCACGTGGGGAGTCTGCCCTTCCGCATCCTTCGCTTCAGGCCGAACGCTCGAAATCAGGAGCGAGACGCTGGAGATGAAGAAGACCACCGTGCAAGGCCAGGGCCTGCACGCTGGCGGGTTGTTCGACCGCTCCGGAAGGCGCGTGCTAACGAACTACGAAGCTGGCGGCACCATTACCTGCGACCTTCCCAACCGAAACCTGAACTTTCTGCTTCAGCACATGACCGGCTCGCCTAACACGACCACTGTCGGTGCTGGCTCGCTGTTCACCCCGGTGCAGATCGCCGCCACTGCGGCCTGGCAGTCCTACCATTCCCCCGGCAACACGGGCGGCATGTCGCTGTCATTCCAGAAGGGCGTGCCCTACATCGACGGCGTGACCGTGGTCCCGTTCACCTACGTGGGCTGCAAGATCGTTGACTGGGAAATCAGCGTGGCCACTGGCGCACTGGCTCAGCTTACGCTGACCGTTGACGCCAGGAACGAGCTTGCCCTGACGGGTAACTCGGACCCGCTGAACGGCTCGGTTCCGACGCTCCAATCTGGCTGGGCTGCGGCTGAGCCTGGCATCGCCGTGGACCCGCTGTACGTCTTCCACTTCAAGCAGGCGTCCATCCTAACGGGTGGTACCCCGACACTGACTGCGGGCATTCTCACGCTCCCCGGTGCCACTACGGCGGCTAACGTGCGCTCAGCGTCGGTCAAGGAATCCAAGGTTCTGGATACCGCCCGGTACTTCCTCGGGAACACCGGCTTCAAGGCTGAGCAGCTTGAGTCTGGCTTCCGCACCCTGAGCGGCCAGTTCGAGGCTGAGTGGCTGACGCCAGGAACGATGTATAACGCGTTCTCTGGTGACACCACGGTGTCGATGCAGCTTTCCTTTGTCGGTAACATTGCCGGTACTTCCGGTGCCAACAAGGACACTGTGATCATCACCATTCCGAACATCAAGCTCGATGGTGAGTCGCCCAAGGTCGGCGGGCCGCAGGTTGTCACACAGGCTTGTTCCTTCACGGGCCTGGATGACCAGTTGACCTCGCCTTACCAGATTCAGTACATCTCTTCGGACATCGCGCCGTAATGGCCGTGCCGAGAGGCCCTTCTTCGATCACTACTGTTCGTGCGAACTTCACTCGCACTGGCCGTCAGCGCACGCTGGCTGCCGCGAGCGAGGCGGACATGAAGCAGGAAGAGACCGAGCGGCTGAAGGAAGCGGCAGAGGTTGTGGCCGAGGCAGCCAGGACAATCGCTGCCGCTTTTTCGCGCCGCATTCCGCCCGCGACGAGGGTAAAGGGCGGCATTACCGGAGTCCGCGTAGAGACCGATAGGCACGAAGCGCCTAATGCCTGGCCATTCGAGACGGGCGCATTTCACCCTCTGTTCGGTGACCGGGATCACTGGTACCAGCAGGAGCACCGCCCGTATATGAGCGAGGCGGCGGACATGAAAGCCGAGGAAGCGGCAGAAAGGTTCGCGGAAGTGCTAGACGACTGGGCAAAGGACCTGGGTCTAGATTGAGAAATGAGGTAGAGGCATGAAGCTCGAATATGAGGGCGAGGTCTACGACTTCGACCTTGAGGAAATCACGGTCGGCCAGGCCAAGATGATCAAGCAACATTGCAACCTGACCCTGATGGGGCTTGAGAGCGGACTGGCTGACGGTGATCCTGACGCCCTGCTGGCTATCTACTGGCTGATGCTGGCCAATAGCGGCAAGGCAAGGCCCATTGGCGAGGTTGACTTCAAGATCGTGAAGTTCGCCAAGGCGCTTCAGGAGGCCACCGAGAAGGAAGAGGCCGAGAGGAAGGCCGCAGATAAGGCTGCGGGTAAGCGCCCGCGCCCTACCGTGGACCGGACGTAACGACAAAGCGTCTACTCGACAGCGACATCGGGGAGTTGCGCCAGAAATACCTTTGGGATATGGCGCATCTCTGTCACATTGATGCGTTGCGAGTAGACGCTTTGTATTGCAACGACTTCTTCACCTACGTCCTCTCAATCGACAACCATTACGAGAATCTTAAGAAGCAGCGACAGCAGCAAGGGGGGTGACATGCCAGAGCGTAGCGTAATCCTGAACTTCCTGACCAGGGGAGGGGCTGATACGCGCAACGAGATGCGCGTTATCTCGCGTGAGGCAAGTCATCTCGACGGCATGAATGTCGAGCTAAAGCTCGGCGCTAAGGACGAGGAAGCCCGCCGCAAGTTCGTCGCCATGAACCTGATGGGCGACAAGTTCCAGCGGCGCGTTGCCACCATGCGCCTCGGCATCAACGACAAAGATGCCACGCTGAAGCTCGACCGTTTCGCGTTCAAGATCAAGAAAATAACCGACCGGCGTTACGACGCCAAGATCGGCCTCGACGGCTTCGACAAGATGATGCTGGAGATTCGGGCAGCCGATCTTGCGCTGGACCGTCTCGGTCGTAAGAACGTCGATGCTACTGTCGGCGTCCACCGCTCGCTCGGTTCCCGCCTTGCCGGTGCTGGCAGCGGCGGTGGCAACATCCTGAAGAACCTGATCGGGAAAGGCCAGCCTAGTGGTGGCAGCGGCCTTCAGAGCGCGGCTACCTTCGGCACAAGCCCCGGTTTCCTGGTCGCCATGGGTGTGCTGGCACCGCTGCTCGGTGCCCTGCTGCCAGCCGTAGGAGCGGTGGGCACTGGCGGCCTGGTCGGTGGTGGCGGTGCCGCTGCTGCCCTGGCTCTCGGGTCAGCCGGTAACAAGAAGCTGCTGGCAGACGCCAAGAGGGTTGCTGCCCTGCAACGGCAGTTGAACAACGCCCCGGCAGGCTCACGCTTCGCGGTAGGCAACCAGCTTCTGCGGGCAGACGCTACTCAGGCGCGGGACAAGAGCGTCTTCGGTGCCCTTCAGCCACTGGCTCAGCAATTCACGGTCTTCAAGAATAGCGCGATGAGGTCCCTCGCTCAGGACCTTGGTCCGATTGCCAAGGCACTCGGGCCGATCATGAAGCAGATCGCTTCGTTCATTCGCTCCGAGGGTCCTGCCCTTACGGCCATGTTCAAGGCGTCCATCCCGTTCATTCGCATGTTCGTGCAGATATTCGAGCGGGTCGCCAGGATTATCTTCCCCGCCATTACCGCTGCGCTGAAGCAGATGCAGCCGTTCCTGCCGATGATCGTGCGCGGTTTTGTCATCCTGGCCAAGGCATTCGGCTCGTTCCTTGAGAACATGGGGCCGACGTTCAAGCAGTCGTCTATCGTCTTCGTCGCCGTCATGAAGATCATCGGCATCCTCCTGGTCGCCCTCGGTCGCTTCGCTGCCAACAGCGCTCGCCTGCTGGAGAGCCTGGGACACGCGGTGATGAACGTCGCGCACTTCTTCAGGATCGCGTGGGACGATGTTGTAAAGTGGACCGAGAAGGCAGCCAAGGGCGTCATGCACTGGTTCCAGAGCCTCGGTGGCAATATCCACAACTGGTTCTTTGATGTATGGCATTTCATTAACAACATCTGGCACAAGATATGGGACGGTGTAACATCGTTCTTCAAGGACTCTGCCGGTCGCCTGGTGCGCACGTTCCAGCGCATTGGCGATAACATTCATAACTGGTTCTTCGATGCGTGGCATTTTATAAACAACCAATGGCATAAAATCTGGGACTGGGTTGTCGGCTTCTTTGATGCCGTAGGCAGGCGTCTGGTCAAGGTATTCAAGAACCTCGGGAACGACATTCACAATTGGTTCTTCGATGCCTGGCACTTTGTGAACAACCAGTGGCACAAGATTTGGGACTGGGCCGTTGGCTTCTTCAGTGACGCCTGGCATCGTCTCATGAAGGTGTTCAAGAACCTGGGAAATGATATACATAACTGGTTCTTCGATATATGGCACTTCATTAATGGTATCTGGGACAAGCTCTGGACCTGGGTGAGCAAGCGCCTCGGCACGGCCTGGCATAACATCGTGGGCATTGCTAAGAACCTGTGGAATGACGTTACAGGGTTCTTCCGGCGCATCAAGAATGACGTGACCGGCACGTGGGACAAGCTGTGGAGCACCGTCAAGAATGTCGGCAAGACCGCGATCAACTGGGTCATCGACAACATCATCAACAAGCTGGGCAACATCTGGAACACCGTTGTCAGCGCCCTGCACCTTCCAGGCGGGCTGAAGTTCCCGCACGTCGCCAGGCTGGCTGAGGGCGGCTGGATTGAGGGTCCTGGCGGGCCTCGGGAAGACAACCACCCTGCCATGCTCTCGACCGGAGAGCGCGTGCTGTCGGTGCAGGAAGTCAGCCACATGGGCGGCAAGAGCGCCGTTGACAGCATGGCTGGCGGGCCTGGTGAGAACACCAGCGGCCACGGCGGCTTCGCTGGCGGCGGTACTGCTGGCGGCAACCCGATTGGCAACTTCTTCGGCAGCGTGGGCAGCTTCTTCAGCGGTATCTGGAGCAGCCTGAGCAGCAAGGCCAAGGGGCTGCTTCAGGCTGCCGGAACTGTTTTCAGCAATGGCATGAAGTTCGTGGACAACCTGGCTGGCGGCGTAGCCAGCAAGGGTATCAGCTTCATCGACAACCTCATCTTCAGCCACCTTCCCAAGAGCGGCATCACCGGCATGATCGGCGGCGTGGCGCACGAGCTTATCTCGCAGATCATCAAGAAGCTGACCAGCCTGGTGACCGTGGCGACGAGCACGGGCACTGGCGTCAAGGGCATGAAGAACCCGTTCCGCAAGATCAAGGGATTGACGCCCGAGCGTATTGACATGGGCGTGGACTTCGGCGGTTCTGGTCCCATCTTCGCCATTGGCCCCGGCACCATCGGCAGCACCATGAATGCTGGCTGGCCTGGCGGTGCCTTTATTGAAGAGCGTCTTGGCGCTGGGACACCTTACGCTGGCAAGTTCGTTTTCCAGGCAGAGAACATTACCCCCCGCGTTCACCGTGGCCAGAAGGTCGATACCAATACCGTTATTGGTATAATGCATGGTGGGATTGAAGCAGGCTGGGGCGCTGGCACTGGCGGTCTGGCAATGGCTGCCAAGCTCGGCCAGCAGGCGCACAGCGGTGACCCTGGTGCTCACCCGACTGCCATGGGCCACAACTTCGATGAACTGCTAGTCGCTCTTGGTGTGAGGAAGGCCCCCAACTTCGGCCAGAGGCCGGTCGGCAAGGTCCCGCCTGGCTTCTTCTCCAAGCATGACATTCAGGCCACTGCGAGCATTGGCAACCTGGGCGGCGGCTCTAATGCCGCCATCATTGGCAGGTTCCTGCTGGCACACGGCCTGCGCAAGCGTGCCGTCGCAGGCATCATGGGTAACATGTTCGCTGAGTCTACCCTTAATCCGGAGGCTCGGGAGAACTCTCGTAACGGCGGGCTGATCGGCTTCACGCCGATGTCCCGGTGGGGCGTTCACATTACAGGTAACGTCAGGAATGACCTTGCCAACCAGTTGAATGCGACCATGCACTACATTGCCGTCAACGGTTCGGTCGGTGACATTAACCGTCACTCTTCATCTGTCGATGCGGCTACGTTTCACTTCATGAGCGCCTATGAGCGCCCTGGCATTCCCCGCGCTGGCGTGCGTATCGGCGCGGCACGCCGGTACTTCGCTCAGGGCTTCAAGTACGGCGGCATGATCACAGAGCCGATCTTCGGCGTGGGCGTCTCAGGACGGCCCTACACCTTCGGGGAGGGTGGCGTGCAAGAGCGCGTCACCCCCGTCCGCTCAGGAATGAACGAGGGCGGATTCACGCAAGTCAACGTGTTCAACATCGCGCCCCTTGGCGATCCCGATGCTCAGGCGCAGAAGATTCACTCGGTTCTGCGCGAGTACAAGAGGCACAAGGGCAATAAGAAGCTGGGGTTGGATTAATGGCAGGAACACCGTACCTGGTCGGCAGCAACACTGCCGCATCGGGCGGTAGCACTGCCCTGGTCGTCGCTGTCGCTACCGCCGTAGCGAGCGGCGACCTTTTGTACATCGGCATCTTGATGAACACTGCCACCAGCATCATCAGCGTGGTAGACAGCCAGTTGCAGAACTGGCAGCTTATGCAGTCCGATGTAGTCAACACCACCACTCAGCTATACATCTTCAGCCCCGGTAGCTCGGTCGCCCTTTCTACGTCCGACACGATTACCGTTAACTACGCGGCTAACTCATCGGTCCAGGGTGCCATTGTCGTAGCCGACAACGTTGTTGACAATATGGACAAGATCGTGCTTGCGCACGGTACGTCCACCGCGCCAAGCGTGGCATCGGGAACATTGTCTCAGGCCGAAGAGAACTGCATCGGCTTCATCGTTGACACCAACGCTGGCGGCACGCCGACGTGGAACGCGACCTTCAGCGGCCAC
>Ga0070714_100004369_pt1 | contig 10649 bp, 9 predicted proteins | sample LARL83metaG_FD_65450 | JGI IMG/M metagenome (GOLD analysis project Ga0070714, IMG submission 65450) | Corn, switchgrass and miscanthus rhizosphere microbial communities from Kellogg Biological Station, Michigan, USA - LAR L8-3 metaG | ecosystem: Host-associated > Plants > Roots > Rhizosphere ... | reverse complement strand
TCCTCGTTCAGGGGTCGGCGGGAGTCTACGCGCGTAGTTTCCAATTCATCAACATCTCCGTCCGAGGTTTCTTCACCAACGTTCATGTTCAGGACGGCCAGGGCTGGCTGATGCAGCGCTGTTACCTCGGAGACTGGGTGCAGGAAGGGCTGTGGATCGAAAACACGATCCTTGCCGATGCGGGCGACATGGGCATCGAGGGAACCTACTTTGCCTGGGGGCCGAATAATCAGGTAGCAGCGAACCATGGCATCACCTGGAAAAGCTCTGGCGGCCTGAGACTTATCAACTCCAAGTTCAACTGGTATTCCTCTGGACATACCGTACCGGCCAACTCGATTGCGGTCCAGATTGCGCCTTCAGCCGGGATTGGCACCAGTTCTATCATCATCTCGGGATGCTCGATCGAGAACTTTGCCTACGGAATCGCCCTGACTGCCTCCTCCGCAGCCACCGTGGGAGAAGTAGTAATCAGCGGCTGTGAACTTCTTTCTGATACAGCCTGTGTCGCCATAGTCCCAGGGTTGACCGGAGTATTCAGTGAGATCAATATTACCGGCAACACGTTCAATGGAAAAACGACTGGGGCTGGCATTCAGCTAGAGAACTGCGACAACGTGAAGTATGGCCCTAATGCTTTCACCAACTGCACATCGAATGTACAAAACCTCAGCGGCATCACAAACGCCGCAGTCGTCCCCGGCTACGCGATCGGCGCCAGCCCACCGTCGAATCCGACCGACGGGGACATCTGGGTCTTCCCTGCCGACGACACCAACGGCGTCTACTGGACGTTCATGTACGACAGCGCCGAGACGACCTACAAGTGGCGATTCATTGGCGGCCCGCCCCTTTGCGTGCAGGGGTCACCGAACGCGGTGATCAACACGCTCACCCAGATCGGCGCGACCGGCAACTACTACCAGGCTGCGACCATGACCGCGACTGTGGCGAGGTCCGGCGATTATGTTGTTACGGGGGATGTGCGCTTCGCCTCCAACGGCGGGGCCGCAGGCTGGATCACCGCTGTCGCCTTCGCAGGCACGACGCTCGCGCTGATTGATTACCTCTCCCCCATGACCATTACCTCGGTCACGGCAGCCTCCGCGCACGCCTCGGGACGCCTGACAGGGGTGGCTGCCTCTGCCGTGGTCGGCGTTGCCGCTAACGGCTCCGTCCCCGGCACCTACAAAGTCGCCAATGCGAACGTCTACATCCTCCCGATCAGAGTGATTTAGGCAAAGGATCAGATGTCCACTCTCGCCACTCTCCAGTCGGATGTTGCCGGTGTTCTCGGCCTTGACTTCGACGCAGCCAACCCCACCAACGCTGACGGACCCCGCCTGCTCGGCTGGGCCAATGACGCTGTGATTGACGTGCTCCGCCGCACCCATGTTTACGTCACGTCGGCCACGATGACTTGCACGGCCGGGGTGGGCGACTACAACATGGACTCCAACATCCTTGCGATCGAGGACATCTACTCGACCTCGACAGGGGCTAACTATCGGCTCCGCCGGCTCTCCACCACGGATCTCGTGAACCTCAGGTTGTTTTCGGTGACGACCTCACCGGAGCAGATGTATTCGATCTCCGGGGCGAACATGCTCATGCTGTACCCGGCCCCGTTGCTCGCGGACACCATCACGATCTATTACGTGCCTCGCCCTACGGCGCTCGCCTCGGGCACAGATGATCCCTCAACTCTTTCCCTGGGCGGCATCCCGTCCGAGTTCCATTACGGCCTCGAGCTCTACATGATGTGGAAGGCAGCCGACGCCTTCGATGACGAGTCCTCCTCGAGCGGGGAGTCGTACCGGCGCCTCTACCTCGGCGACCCCACGGCCCGGCCGGGCTCGGAGCAGGCTGACGGGTTCATTGGGACGATGAAGAAGGATATTCGCCGCAAGGGCGGCAAGCATCTCGGGCCGGTCCTGATACCTCCGAGGAGTCGCAGGATCTATGTCGCCAACCCGGGCGTCGACACCGGCTCGCAGTATTAAGGGCGGCGCACGGGTTCACTCGGAATCTTTGCGAGCAGCGCCCGTTACGGCGGTGTGGCCCACGCCGCCCTAGGCGGAGTCTATGAGAGCGCAGAGCTGTGTGTCTGTGCCGAGCGGGGGAAGCCACCCATAGGAGTTGTAGCCCGCGTCCTGGTAACCACGTTGGGTTAGCCCTAAAGAGCAGGCCGCGTACTCCTCGGCGAACATTTCGCCGGGTGAGATCTTGATGATGTAGTTGGGGCTGACCACGTAGCGAACGCTCGGATAGGGACGCCACCAGTTCCAGTTTGGTGGTATGCCGACGATCTGGCGGAACTCGGCGCGACGTGCCGCCGTCATGTTGACGGAATCGAAGACGTGACCTAACTCATGGAAGAACAAGCCCTGGATCGCATGATGCGTCCAGCCCTCCGTACAGCAGCTCGGCAGGTACATCAGGGCTTTGCCGTAGGTGGCCGGGTCCCCGAAGTTAACCGTAACGTGCGTTGACGGTAGAGGCGCCCCTGATTCGGCGGCCCACTGGCGCATGTTGCGGTTCGCGTGGTAGCCCCCTAGCGAGAACGACGTGGTTGCGCCAAGAGCGGCTGGGATGAAGCATCCCGCGAGGGCGAAGATAAGTAGCAGGCGTTTCATGTTCGGCATAAACGGTCTTGCCCCAAGTCTATTCCTTCAAGGAGACCCCCATCGCCCATCCGTTCCCTCTGGCATCCGTCTTCACTGAGGGGATGCGCCGAGACGTTGATCGAACGATGCTCCCCGGAGGTTCTGTCTGGAACCTCCTCGACTTCATCCCGGACGAGCTACAAGCTGCGGCCCAGGGGCGGGGTGGATGGACGTATGCCGGATCGGCACTAGCCTCAGCAACCCAGATCCTTTCGTTGGGCTACCATCCCGACGCCAAGAAGCTGATCGGACTGGATCAACAGTCCCAGATGTGGGATGTGCTCGCGGCCACCACGATCGGCTCGGCGAGCGTATTCCACGCACCTTCAGGTCCTCCCTGGTTTCATCGTGGCAAGCTCATCTTTCCGTGCGCTTTTGATCCGTCGTCACCGCAGGTTCCTTTCTACTATGACGGAACAACGAGCGGCTCACTGAGTTCCGCACCGGACGGGTATTTTGGGTGTGTTTACAAGGACCACTCTGTCCTCTCCAATAATCCCCATCTGGGGACTAACGAGAATCGTGTTTGGTTTAGCGCCGCTGGCGACCCGACCACTTGGGACACAAGTTTTGGTTGGTGGGACACCACGGGTGCGGTTGTCGCGCTCGCCACTCTGCCTAACTCTCTGCTGATCCTTCACAACGATTCCACGGAGAGATTGAGGGGGACGACTCCTCCTCCCGGATCGGACATGGTGCTCGAGCCGTTCATGCCCAACGTCGGCTGCATAGATCCGTTCTCGCTTGCTTACTGGCAGCAAAACGCTATCTTCGCCTCATCTTCGGGCATCTATTTGACCAACGGCGTGTCGAGTGTAGACCTCACAGCCGCAGCCCAGATGAAGACGTACTGGCAGTCCCTCATGTCAGGCTATGTGACCACCTGGCGGATCGCGGCAGGCATTTACAGGGACCACTACATCGTCTCGGTAAACAACGGAAGTACGCTGGTCGACTGCCTGTGCTTCTCCCTGCAAAACAGAACTGCATGGCGTTTCTCCAATCTGCATGGTTCCACCTTTGCCAATGTCCAGGTGGGGCAACTGGAGAAGTGCTACATGGGTCAGTGGAACGCCGGTCGAGTGGCTGAACTCTCTTCCCTGTGGTCCCCAAGCGCTTCGGTGAAGCAGGACGGCGACGGAGCGAACCCCTCCCCGATCATCGAGACCGGCTCGTTCCGGGGGTTTGACCGTCTTCATAGGCGTTGGATCGAGTCGATGGGCCTCCAGAAGTGGCGTTACGCGTATCTGGATTACGACCTCAGGGACGCGGCGAGCGACAACCCCACGATCTCTCTTTCCTACGCGACCACTCCTGGTGGGGCGTATACGTCCGTGGTCGGCGGGTCGATCCCGGAAACGACGGATTACGGCCGCGCAAGGCGTAGCATCCATAACGCCACCGTGGGGGCAGCGACCCGCTCCAACATGATGGAGTTCAAGCTCGCTGTGAACGGCCCCTACTCGTCGGCGAAGCTGTACACGCTCGAGGGCACGTTCGATCCGATTGATATTGGTCGGCTGAAGTGAGCTTCAGCGATGAGGTGACGAGCATCGTTCAGCGGATTCTCGCCGACCCCCTGAGCCTGCCCCCCGAGTTCCTGGACATGATCCCCCAATACGTCGCGCAGAATCCGGTCAGCACAAAGATCCTGAGAGCCGGCGGAACGTCTACACAGACGCCGGGGGCTGTTACGGCGGTGACGATCGCTCATGGTCTCGGGGGTACGCCGACTTGGTTTTTGGTGCAACCTGCTGGCGTCAACTCGCGGGCGCAACCGACCGTGTACCTGAGTGCCGACCAGACGAACATCACGTTGAACTTTTCCGCTGCGCTGACGGCCGCCACCGTGTATTCCTGGGTGTGGGCGGCAGAGATTCTGAACAGCTAGAACAGCTAGGAGTCAGACCGCTTGCTACCAGGCATGGCACCCGCCAAAACGTCCCCAGGGGCTAACCCGTACAGGGTTCCCCGGCACCTCACGTATACGCCGGACTACGGGACTCTGTTGCAGCAGGACCCGGCCTTCAGCACCCTGAAGCAGCAGATCAGCGCCCAGGGCATCCAGGACGCGGCCCAGCGGAAGCAGGCGATCAACCAGTCCCTCGTCCAGTACGGAGGCGTCCCCAACTTCTCGCAGGGCCAGCTCGGTCTTTCCTCTGACGCGCTCCAGCAACTAATGAGCGACATTGATCCGAACACGGCGGCCCTGGCACAACAGAATACGGCGGCGGGCTTGTCAACTCAGGCCCAGTTGCAGCATCAGCAGCAGATCGCTATTCGGGATCTCCGCAACAATCTGGCGGCCCGGGGTGGTCTCTCGAGCGGTGAGGACGCCTACCAGACGAACGAGCAGGATCTGGCTTACTCGAAGGCTCAGAACCAGGCCCTTCAGAGTCTTCTGGCTGCGATCAACGGCTACGACCAGACGTATACGACGAATCAGCAGTCGGAGCAGTCGCAGCTTACCCAGGGCATCCAGCAGGCACTCCAGAACCAGGAGGCTTTGGGGACGGCGGCCCCGACGATGCTTCGTTACAACGTCAAGACCGGGAAGTACGGGTCCGGTGCTGGCGGCACGTATTCGGTTAAGCGAAAGAACGGCAAGGTGACTCTGACCAGCGACCAGACCGGCCAGAGGTTCATTCTCAACCCCAATGGCAGCCTTTCGGCTGTCGGCTAGGAGTCAGTAGCCATTCTCGGCATTCCAGCAGGATTCCACCCTCCGGCCTCCCCCCAGATGGTCGGTCTTCTCAGTAACCTCTTCAGTCCTGCCGCCCGGGCGGAGCAGGCGTATTCGCCCCAGCCGGCGGTGAACATCTCCCAGGTTTTGCAGCAGCTCGTCTCCCATCTCGCAGGAGCGCCATCGGCGCCCGGCGGTCCGGCGGTTCCCGCCCTCGGCTATCACCCGGCCCCGGGGCAGCAGGTTGACACGGGCTATAACCCGGCCCAGTACCAGCTTGCTACCGGGAACACGGCGCAGGCGGCTACGGACTGGGAGGCCCATCATCCGTACGCGATGGCGCACAATCATGTTCCTAGCTGGCTCTCCCATTGGTTGACGAGCCAGATCGCCCCGCACGTCACCCACAATAATCCGATGCCCGTCCCGGCTCAGCCCGCGCAGCATCCGGGCCTGACGGTCTCCTAGGGAGACCGAGTTGGCTAAGGGGAACGCCGGCAAGGGCGGCAAAGGCAAAGGTGGCCGTGGTGGCGGCGTAAGCCTTGTTCAGGCCGCTACGTTGCCGATCGAGCAGCAGATCGCGGCCGAGAGGGCGGCGAACCTTCAGAAGGCGCAAGCCCAGATGGGGTTCGCTAAGGCGGCTGCGGCGATCATGCAGCAGGCAGCCCCCCGTGTCAGCGACAACTACACGAACGCGGCGAACGCCGACGCAGGCTACGCCCGTGGCCTGGGTGACGTTGCCCAGCAGCCCCTCGATCAGAACGCCAAGGCGAACAACGATTTCCTTACGCAGATGGGGACGCCCTCGAGCGCCCTTCATCCGGCTGCCCCGGTCGGTGACATCTCCTACGGCCTACAGGGCTATATCCCCGCGTCGACGTTGCAGCGGGAGGGCGCCGCGTGGGGTTCGGCGGCCCAGCTTCTCCCCGGCGACCTGCTCAAATCTGGTCAGCAGCAGGCGGGCGCCACGTTGGCGAACGATCCCACCTTGGCCTCTTTGCAGACTGCGCTCGGTTCTGCGGCGGGTAAGGCCGCCTATGAGCAGGCGTCCCTGAACAGCACGAACGCCTACCGTCAGGCCGAGTTGGGACTCCGGGGGCAGACGCTCAAGAGCGAAAACGCCTATCGGGGCGCGGAACTCCAGTTGAGCCAGGAACGAATCAACCAGGCCGCCCAGCAGTCGGTGCAACGCAACAAGCAGGCGTGGGCGCGTATCGGTCTCTCACAGAGAAGCCTGGCGTTGCGGGCCGCGAAGTCGGAGGCGAAGAAGCAGGGTGGCGGGTTCACCCCGGACGAGCTGGTCCACATCAAGGGCCTGGCGGGGCACATCGCGCAGAACAGCAAGAACGGTCTGCTGCTCAAGGATGGTACACCCGATCCGGCGCATCCACCGCTCAGCTACAAGGCTGCGCTCAAGCAGGAAATCCTCAACGGTGTCCCTCCGTCGATCGCCATACAGTCACTCAAGGAAGCGGGGTACAAGGTTCCTCAGAACCCGAGCCTGGACACCATTTTCGGCAACACCGTGAATATGGGTAGCGGAGTAGGGGCCGTCTTCTCGCAGGGCAGAGGCAAGGAGAGGATGATCGCCAACGGGGCTCGTAGGCGTGGCCTCGATCCTGCGGCTGTGCTCGCCATCGCCTCCCAGGAAGGACTCTCTGGTGGAGTCGGGGATCACGGGACCAGCTTCGGACCGTTCCAGATGCACGCCGGGGGCGCCCTCCCTGCAGCGGTCTGGGCCAAGGGGCCGAGATACGCGGCCAAGTGGGCGTGGAGCCCGCAGGGGATCAACTACGCCCTCGACCACATCGCCGCTGTCGCCAAGGGACTCACGGGCCACGAGGCTATCGCGGCGATTTCTAGGGGTTTCGAGCGGCCGGCTGATCCTCAGGCTGAGATTGCTGGGGCGTGGTCTAGCTACGGGAACTACTAGATGCTGCCCGATGGTGGGCCACGGCAGGCGACCCTGGACCAGCACGCCCAGAGTCTTGCTAGTGGCGACCACAATCGTCTGACCACGGCGGCTATCCATGTGGCGAGGATGAACCTCACCCCGCAGGAGCACTCCTACGTCAAGGCGAAGGTTCAGCAGATCAAGGCGACACCTCCCGTGGCTCTCCAGGCGCAGACGGTGGCCCCCCAGTTGGCGCCTGTAGCGGAGACGACGGCCCAGAAGAGTGTCCCTCAGACACCGAACTTCGAGGTCCCTCACATCAAGATCCCGGTGCTCGACCTCAAAGGGTTCAAGGCGATCGGGAACATCAAGAACCCGGCCCACCGTGGCGCGGCCGTGGAGATCGTCAAACTCGCCCACGAGTTCCTAGGGACACCCTACGTTTACGGTGGCGAATCTCCTAAGGGCTTTGACTGTTCCGGTCTCGCCCAGTTCATGTACCAGAAGGCCGGGATCAGCATTCCCCGGGACACGTACCACCAATGGGGGGCGGGCCAGCCGATCGGTAAGCGGCAGCTTCAGCCGGGGGATCTCGTCTTCTTCAAAGGCTCCGACTCGATCGGTGGTCTTCCGGGCCATGTAGGCATCTACATCGGGGGCGGCAAGATGATCGACGCGCCACATACGGGTTCCCATGTCAGGGTTGAGAGCGTCTTCTCGTTCGGCGGATATATGGGCGCCCGGAGGTATGGATGAAAGTAGGCCCTCCCGACATTGGCGGGAAAGCCCCGAAGGGTCCCAAGGGGATTTCGCCGATGCATCAGCATCTTCAGGCTCGAGCTCTGGCGAGTCATGAGCCTAAGCCTCAGCGGCCCAGGGTTGCCCCGATCGGGACCCTTCTTGCCGGTGTTCATCACCAGCAGAACGTTCAGGCGAAGGCGCAGTTGCGACAGCTCCGGCAGGATCAGGGCGAGCCGAAGAGGATGGCGCAAGCGCAGAAGTTGGCGTACCGCGCCGCCAAGCCTAGGCCGACGACGATCAAGCAGGATAAGCAGTTTGTCCGGCAGGGGGCCGAGTTCTTTACCGGCTACCAGCAACTCCAGCATCCTCTCCGTGACCCTCTGGCGGCCGGGTTCGCTGCGGCGGGTCTTATCCCAGGAATCGGGAAGCTCGGAAAGATCGGTGAAGTCATACGGGCCGGCGAGGAGGGTGGTGCTGCGGTTCGCGCTGGCAGATCCGCCGAAGAGGCCGCCCAGCACGTCGGTGAGGCCACCTCAGAAGCTAAGACCAAGGGCTTCGGTTCTATCGCCCAGAAGCCCCATGAGCCTCCACGAGTTCCTCCGGGGGAGTCAACCCCTGGGACTGGTGGCCCGCTCGGCGTCAAGGTCCGAAGGGGACTGAAGGGTGCGGGGACGGCTCGCAACCAGCAGGACGTTCTCTATTCGGCGGAACGGGCGAAGCGTGCCGGTATGGCCGAGGAGGCGATGAAGGTTGGCGGCCAGGAGGGCTACCACGCCGCCCTGAAAGAGTTGAAGGGCGAGTTGCCCAAGATTGACTTTCAGGGGTTCAAGCAGCTCGACCAGCCAACCCTGGACGCGATGCACACGTTCATTCAAGGGCATGAGGGACTGCGTCCGTTCGACAAGGTGCGTGCCATGTCGTCGCTCGAGGGGGCAATCAGGGGCAAGGTCCCGACAAATAGCGAGCAGAAGCTCCTCCAACGAGTCTTCGGTGCCGACACGACTAGGCAGCTTGTCGACTCAATCCCGTTCTGGGCGAAAGCGAAGAACCTGGGGGTCGAGCTCCTGAACGTGCCGAGAGCGCTGATGGCCTCGTTCGACCTTTCCGCTCCGTTCCGGCAGGGACTTGTCGCCGGTGTTTCCCATCCCCAAATCTTCTTCAAGAACTTTCACTCAATGGTCAAGGCATTTGGGAGTGAAAGGGTCTACCAGAACATTATGAACGAAATCTACGAGCGCCCCACGTTCCCCCTAATGCAGCAGGCGAAGCTCCCGCTGACCGAAATCGGGATAGATCCCCACACTGGTACGACTCTGGAACACCGCGAGGAGCAGTTCATGTCGAACCTAGCCGAGCGTATCCCGTTTGTGGGGCGCATGGTTCGCGCCTCTGATCGTGCCTACACCGCGTTCTTGAACAAAACTCGCGCCGACGTTTTCGACCACCTCATCCAGCAGGCGGCAGAGTCGGGGGTGAACCTTCACGACCCGAAGGTTCCGGAGAGTATCGCCAAGTTTGTGGGTTCCGCTACTGGCAGGGGGTCGCTGGGCGCGTTCCAGGCGCACGCGGTCACGCTGAACACGCTCCTGTTCTCGCCCCGACTTTTGGCGTCCCGGTTCAACTTCTTGAACCCGGTCTACTACATGAGCCTCGACCCGTTCGCCCGTAAGGAGGCCCTGAAGGCGGCCCGGAACCTTGTGGGGACGATGGGGCTTGTTCTCTATCTGGCGAAGAAGGCGGGAGCCCAGGTCAACACCGACCCGACGAACGCGGACTTCGCCAAGATCAAGTTTGGCAACACCCGCATCGACCTCGCGGGCGGATTCCAGCAGCCGGTCAGGTTGCTCGCCGAACTGTTCGAGGGCAAGGTCACGTCGTCCACGACCGGGAAAGTCATCAACCTCGGGCCGCAGGGCGTCGGGCACCTGTCCCGCAAGGACATCGCCCAGAGGTTCTTCGAGGGGAAGCTAGCCCCGGTCCCCTCACTCATCAACGATCTCTTCCAGGGCACGAGTTTCGCGGGGCAGCCGTTGTCGGTGAAGACGGAGCTCTTCTCCCGGATGATCCCCCTGCTCGCCCAAGACGCGAACGACTTGGCTAATCAGCATGGTGGTCTGGGCACCCCTCGCGGATTGGCCGCCGGTTTTGGCGGCTACGGACTCGGCCTTTTCGGTATCGGCGAACAGACGTACAGCGCGAAGAAGAAAAAGGCTGCCGGCGGAAGCCAGTCCTATTCGGGCAATAGCGGCTACGGCGGCTCGAGCGGCTACAGCGGTAACAGCGGCTACTCCAGTGGCGGCGGCTACGGCCCCTAGCTAGCGCGAGTTCAGCACTAACACGATGACCGCCGGTATCGACGCTAGCGCTAGCGCGTAGGCGACGGCCGCAACCCAGAGACGCACCCGATCCACGGCTGGATCGTAACCGAGGAGTGCATATGAGACCACCTCGCCCCAAGGGCGTGCCCAAGAAGATCCCCGCGTGGGCCTGGAAGTGGCTGAAGTGGAGGGAAGCACCTAGCCCTGCTCCTGTTCCACCGCCCATCCCCACGCCTCCGCCCCCGAAGCCGAAACCCCCGCCCCCTCCCAAGCCCAAGCCTCCGTCGCAGATGTTCATGTACGACGACGTGAACGTGGCCCTCATCCCCAAAGACGCCGAGGCGGTG
>Ga0070714_100004367_pt1 | contig 10650 bp, 7 predicted proteins | sample LARL83metaG_FD_65450 | JGI IMG/M metagenome (GOLD analysis project Ga0070714, IMG submission 65450) | Corn, switchgrass and miscanthus rhizosphere microbial communities from Kellogg Biological Station, Michigan, USA - LAR L8-3 metaG | ecosystem: Host-associated > Plants > Roots > Rhizosphere ... | reverse complement strand
TCTGTCGCGTATTGGTATCAGACGGAGCCGCACATGCCTTTTCCGCCTCTTCCTCCTTTACACGAACGACTGCCCCAGCTGTATCCGGTTGGAGGCCCGGGAAACTCACAAAAATTGCCGGAGTGATCAGTGTGCCACGGGAAGTAGCATGAACATCAAAGTCTGCAAAGACAAACCTTCTCTGGCTCCCGCGCTGCTTAGCGGAACCTCCCCGACTCGCGGTCGAGTGGTGCAGTATGCCTCAGACTCCCTTCCTCCAGCCCGGGTCATCATGTCTTTTTACATCGATGGCGACTGAGCCGTCGGGATTGACAGGCTGTTCGCAAGCCCATGCAACCGGCTTCAAAACCCCGGGGCGAACTTCCAACTGAGCTGAAAGATGAACTTGTCCTTCAAAACCTTTCGGCAAGAGGAATGAGGCAAGACGAATGCCACCGCCGTGAGGATGGCCGGGATCGAGTGTGCCGCGAAGTTGGAGCTGTTCGTCGGGAGTCTGCACTTGTAACCAAAGCACTCCCGGAACTCCCGCAACGCCGCGATTGGAAACCGCCACAATCAGTTCAGACGTGCCATATCGCTTTCGTTGCCAGACCCATGAGGGACGCAGCCGGTATCCCAGATTTACGCGTAACCGCTCGAAGCCGCGTGGGTATGTTTCGTTGTAATGACCGAGATTCGCGGACTCAGTCCAAAGTGCCCAGTAATTCGATCTCAGATCAAGCGTGTGCAGCATGTAATTTTCCAGTTCATTCACGCCGCTCGAATCTTTGGTCAGCTTGGAAGTGTCATAGGCCCGCAGGTAGCCATCTTCGAGGATGGCAGCAAGCCAGGGCGGGCGATTCGCGAGTTGGTCAATTTGAATCGGTTCCTCGACGATAATGCTGTCCGATCGCAACCAGGCGCCGGCGCTCATCGCCATGGCCAGCGTCTTTCGGTTACCCACTTTGCTGATGTCAGGCTGAGTATTAAATGCAAGCGGAGTTTTCTTCCAGCTTTCCAGTTGCAACTCGGTCATTTGCACAAACGTGCGTTCAGCGATTACATCGTCGGGAAACGGATTTGGGAAATTGCTGGTGTGTCCCTCACCCCAGAATCCGTACTGCATCATGTCTACCCACTCAATGAGAGGGTTACCATCGAACTCAACAGCCAGAAGGCTATTGAGTTCGATGAAAGCTTTCTGAAATTCTGGATGGTCGTACCGAGGCTCGATGTACTCGGAAGCTCCACGCCCTGGAATGCGCCCAATCTTCACCATTGGAATTTTGGGGCGTAAGAATTCAGGAAGCGAAATCTGTTCCGGCTCGAACACCGGACTCGATAGTTGCACGCGGAAAGCTACACGCAGTCCGCGACTTCTGGCGGCATCCAGCGTGAGTTTCCAAATCGGATCGAGATCCAGTCTGCCTGGGCGAGATTGCACATTCCGCCAATCGCAACGGATATATAGGACATCAACGAATTGCAGGCCAGACATTCTCTCGACATGCTGCTCCAGCGTTTCCCGGCCGGCGCGCGCCGCGAGAGAAGGACCGCCTTCCTCCCAGGTGTAGCCGACTAATCCAAGCCCAGGATTTCGCAGAGGCTTTTCTGAAGGAGTAGTGAACAGCGCTGTAAGCCAGCCTTCATCCTGGTCAATATCGAATGGACCTTGCTCCAACCGCTCGCGTTGAAATATAGAAGAAGTGAAAGTCTGATTTCCAAATTGCGCGTGGCCAAGAACCGGGGCCAATGCCGCAATCAGCGCGCTTCCTTTTAGCAAGCTGCGTCTTTCCATTATTCGCCTCGCTATGATTGGGCTTAGTTTGTCGTTGACAATTCTGGGGCTTTGCCGGAAAGTTGTGAGGCAAAGATATCGAAAGTAAAAGAAAGTATCAAATGGGAAGCATCGCCCGTCACCTTCTTTTCTTCCTGTTTTTCATAGGCGCTGCTTTCGCCGAACGTCCAGGCAATTTCAAGGTAGTCGGCCCCGGAGGCGGCGGGGCGATGTTCAATCCAACTGTCAGCCCACACGACCCGAACACCGTCCTTGTTTCCTGCGACATGACCGGCTCTTATATCACTCACGACGGTGGCCAGTCGTGGCGAATGTTTAATTTGCGTGGGGTGGTCCAGTTCTTTGTTTTCGACCCGCTCAATCCGAAGGTGATGTATGCACAGGCCACGGGATTGTGGCGCAGCACGGATGCTGGAGAAACCTGGAACCTCATTTACCCACGACCTGCTGCGATCAAATCAATCGTGATGAGGTCTGATCATTCCGATGAGATCCTGGTTGCTGATCCCGACCCGCTCGGCACGATCGCCGCGCTGGCGATCGACCCTGGCAATTCCAAAATACTCTATGCTGCAGCCGATAAGAACCATACATCATTCTTTGTTTCTCACGATTGGGGCGAGAGCTGGATCAAGCAGGAGGATTTACCTGAGACGCCTCGACGGATATGGATCGATCCAACTTCGCCCGCTGACTCGCGCACCTTTTATATTGGTGGACCAAAGTTTTTGGTGCTGAAGGACAGCGCCGGTATTCATACTTTGCCGGCACCTGGATCAGTCACATTCACCGATGTCTCGGCAGGATTTACCCCTGCTCTGATCGTTTATGCAGTTTCAGAAAAGGGCGTGTTTACATCGAAGGACGGTGGCAAAACCTGGCAACAGGCTTCACTTCCGGGATCAGGGGCGAAGGTTCGCGCAGTTGCAACCAGCTTAAGGCATGGAAATATCGCCTACGTTTCTTACAGCGATTTGTCGCTGGATGGAAAGGAATGGATGGGAGTGGCGAAGACCGACAACGCAGGTGATTCCTGGCAACTGGTCTGGAAAGAGTCCGGCTCGGCGGCGCCAAACGTGCATGATGCGTGGATCACGTCACGATTCGGAGTTGAATGGGGCGAAAATCCTTTGGAACTCACAGTCGCCGACCAGGACCCGAACCTTGCCTACGCGACCGATCTTGGACGAACCATGAAGACCAGCGATGGCGGCACTAGCTGGTGGGCGACGTATTCCCAGAAAGTGTCATCCGGAGAGTGGACGAGCACTGGTCTTGATGTCACCAATGTGTACGGCATTCACTTTGATCCTTTCGACCCCAACCGGCAATTCCTTACATACACAGACATCGGGTTGTTTCGCAGCGAGGATGGCGGTGCAGGTTGGCAGAGCTCGACTGCGGGAGTGCCCCGCGAATGGTTGAATACGACGTACTGGGTGGTCTTTGACCCGAAGGTTCGTGGTCGTATGTGGAGCGTGAACAGCTACACGCACGACCTACCTCGACCGAAGATGTGGCGGCACACAGATCCTTCGGCCTTCAAAGGCGGCGTGTGTGTGAGCGACGACGGCGGAAAGACTTGGCGAAAATCGAACGCGGGCATGGACGAGACTGCAGCCACGCACATTCTGCTGGATCCGAATAGTCCGACGGATGCTCGGGTGTTGTATGTCGCCGGTTTCGCGCGCGGAGTGTACAAGAGCAGCGATGGCGGCAAATCCTGGACGCTGAAAAATCAGGGAATCACACAGAAGCAACCGTTTGCGTGGCGCTTGTCGCAAGCTTCCGACGGGACTTTGTACATAGTGATTGCACGCCGTTCCGAGGACGGAAGTATTGGCAATGCGTACGACGGCGCCATCTACCGTTCTAAAGACGGAGCTGAGCACTGGGAACTCGTTTCGCTTCCAGGTGGTGTGAATGGGCCGAATGCGCTGACGGTCGATCCCAAATCCCCAGATCGCCTGTATCTGGCGGCTTGGGCGCGTGCTTCAGGGACACACGGCGATGGCGGCGGAATCTTTTTGTCGGAGAACGGTGGCCAGAACTGGCGACAGATTTTTGATGGCGACCGGCACGTGTACGATGTCACCTTCGACCCGAACGATGCGAATGTTGTTTATGCGTCGGGCTTTGAATCTTCCGCATGGCGCTCAAGTGATCGCGGCGAGCATTGGTCTCGAATTCCGGGATTCAATTTCAAATGGGGATACAGAGTGATTCCTGACCCGGTGGAGCGAAACAAGATTTACGTATCAACATTCGGTGGAAGTCTTTGGCATGGTTCAATACTTGGCCGCGACGAGCCGCTGGATATTGCCACTCCCAAGCTGCAGCCGGGAATGACAGAGCAATAACACAGGCGTCGGCCGTTTCCGCCGTCGGAGTTTAGCCGTAAAGTTTGAAAAGATTCAATTGACTTCCCATACCCAAGATGCGTCAGCAGACTGGCTGCAAGAAGTTTGCGAGCGCCAGCCGGAAGCTGCGAGATTACTCGAAGCGCCCACCGAAGAACAGCACCGGCGCGGGTATTTCCACACGCTGCGTGAAATTCTGCAGCAACCTTCCAGCTGGATTCGCACCGCTCAGCAAATGTCGGATCGCATCAGCGATCTTCGGGAGTGGGTAGAGAGCGCAAGGCTCTTGGTCCTAACCGGCTCGGGGAGCTCAGAATATGCGGGCGATTGCGTCCGCCTTCCATTACAAAAGCAGCTTGGGATCAACACGTTGGCGATTGGGGGAGGCGCCTTCCTGACTTCGGCACCAAATCCGCTACCGCCTGAACGCCCAGGTCTGGTAATTTCGCTCGCACGATCAGGGGACAGCCCTGAAAGCGTGGGCGTGTTGTCACTGCTGCTGAAGAGCGATCCCGAGCTTCGTCACCTGGTTATCAGTTGTAATGCGGACGGAAAATTGGCGACCACTTTTCGCGGTAATTCGCGTGTGCAGGTTGTCACTCTCGATGACAGGACCAATGACCGCAGTCTGGTGATGACCAGCAGCTTCACCAATCTGGTCATTGCCACGCAGTCCCTGGGTTTTCTTAGCGAGATCAAACTTTACCAGGCACAGTGCCGCGAGCTGAGCGCAATTGCTTCGCACCTGATCGAAACTCATTTTGGGACTCTGGCGTCGGCCGCACGATTGGACTTCAAGCGCGTAGTTTTTTTAGGGAGTGGCGCGAGATTTGGCGCTGCCCGCGAAGCTGCTCTGAAGATGCTTGAAATGACCGCCGGAAAAGTGTCTGCAATGCCGGAGACGTATTTGGGACTGCGTCACGGGCCAATGAGCTACGTCCATGCGGACACGCTCATCATTTGTTTTTTATCTTCGGAATCTACCGCCAGAGCTTACGAATGTGATCTGATCCGAGAGCTTGATCAGAAGGGACTCGGCATGATGAAAGTCGTAATTGGAGACGACGTTCCTGCTGATTTACATCGCAAGCACGACATCGTGATTGATTGCCCAGGCCTGTCCGAATCAAGCGACGATGCTGCGCCGGTTATCGATGTTGTTGTCGGGCAACTGCTGGGATTCTTCCGTTGCTTGGAAGAAGGATTGCGGCCCGATTCGCCGTCTGAGAGCGGCGTTATTAATCGTGTGGTGCAGAGTTTCACGCTGCATTTCCCCGGTTTAGCTTCTGCTGGAAAACATAATTCGTCAGGAGATGGCAAATGAGCAGCAGGCGACAGTGGCTTCGCGGGTTGGGTATCGCAATAGGTGCTTCGGTCCATGGTGGTGCGGCACGGGCTTTTGCCACCGCGAAACCCGCTCCTGCTCAGGAATCTCCTGCTCAGCAAACTTCCGCTCCCGGTGAGCGCTTGGCATTGGCGGATTACGAACCGAAGAGCATGCTTCAGGTACATGAGACACGCGTCGAGCGATCTCGCTTTCCCGCTATCGATATACACACCCACATCACGGTTTCGGACAAATCGGAGAACGGCGTGGAGCTTTCGCCCGACAGAAAATATCTCGGTACCCCAGAAGAGCTGCTTGCGGTAATGGACCGGAAGAACCTGCATACTATGGTGAACCTTACAGGCGGATACGGCGCGGGCTTGGTGGAAGCAATCGGAAGGTATGACAGATCGCATCCCGGCAGGTTTATAACTTTCACGGAGCCGTGTTACTCGAGATTTCTCGAACCGGATTATCCTCGCATTCAGGCCGAAGAAATTGAACGAGCGCATCGGGCAGGCGCGAAGGGCCTGAAGATCCTGAAGACGCTAGGACTTTATCTGAGGGAGAACATTACGTCAGGTAAGCTGGTGAAGATTGATGATCCGCGCTTTGGTCCGATGTGGGACGCCTGTGGACAATTGAATATACCGGTGGCTATTCACGTCTCTGATCCGATTGCTTTTTTTACTCCCACCGATCGCTTTAACGAACGTTACGAAGAGTTGAATAATCATCCGGATTGGTCTTTTTACGATCACGATTTTCCGAGTAATGCGGAGTTATTGGAAGCCCGCAATCGTGTCATCGCCCGCCATCCTAAAACCCAATTTATAGTGCTGCACGTGGGGAACTTCTCAGAAAATCTCGCGAACGTTTCAGAAAACCTCGAACATTTTCCTAACATGAGCGTCGACATTGCAGCCCGGATCGGGGAACTTGGGCGGCAGCCCCGAACAGCGCGTCGATTTTTCGACAAATACCAAGACCGCATTCTCTTCGGAACCGACGCTACGCCACATGGGGACGAGTTTCCACAGCAGCTCTTTAACGACAAGCTCTACGAGATCTATTTCAGATTCCTCGAAACTGGCGACGAATATTTCGATTACGCTCCCGCCAAGGTGCCGCCCCAGGGCCGGTGGAGGATCTATGGCATCGAACTGCCGGAGCCGATTCTGCACAAGATTTACAACCAGAACGCGGCGCGCGCCTTGCAAATCACCTCATGAATCCCCAATTAGTGCCCTTTGCAGTGTTGCTAGACGCCGTTTCTGTGGCCGCGCCAATGCGCGTTTGGCGTACCCGGGTAAAACAAATGGCACATGCGCTACGACTGGCTGCAAAGAGAATCGGATGTATTCTATTCTTACAAGCCTCTCTGCTTTCGACTTCGGCCATGGCATCCGACGCGCCTCCGCCCGAGGCATTTCGTGTACTGCCCCCCGTCTCTGCAGAGAAACCCGAGATCACGCCGTATCTCAAATATCAGACCGAAATGGCTTGGCAGCAGGATGACTTACGTCGCGCTTCTTGGGAAGGGATTCGCACCGAAGAAGATTTGCTTCGCACGCAGCGCGAATTACGGAAGCGCCTACTCGAGATGATCGGCGGTTTGCCGACTGAAAAGACTCCGTTGAATGCTCGCACAACCGGCCGGATCCAGATGCAAGGATTCCATATTGAGAAATTAATTTTCGAAAGCCTGCCCGGAATCTACGTTGCAGCTCTGGTATATGCGCCCGATGAAGCGGGCAAACATCCAGCGGTGCTGGTTCCCAGCGGCCATTCAGCAAATGGAAAAGTTTATTACCAGGCACTCTGTCAGCGGTTGGTGCAGCGCGGGTATGTAGTGATTTCGTGGGATGCGTTTGGTCAGGGAGAACGCAGTCAATTCTGGGATGAGAAGAACCACAAGAGCCGCTACAACCTGATTTGTGGCGAACACGCGGTCTTGGGAAATCTGGCGTATCTGGCGGGGACAAATCTTGCCCGTTGGGAAATCTGGGACGGAATACGCGCAGTCGATTATTTGCTAACCCGTGATGACGTCGATTCCGAGCGCATCAATATCACGGGGACCAGCGGCGGTGGATTTCAGACAACGGTTATTGCCGCGCTCGATCCTCGCATCAAGGTTGTCGTACCGTCCTGCTACATCACGACACTTCCCATGCGCGTATACAACCGCATCTTCAAAGATCCCGACAGCGATCCTGAGCAGGATCTGTACGGAATGATCTCAAACGGACTCGACCACCCGGGTTTGCTCCTGCTGATGTATCCACGGGCGGTGTTCGTGGCCGCTGCCGTACTCGATTTCTTTCCCATTGAAGGGACACAGAAAACTGTGCGTGAAGTAGAACGACTTTATGAAAAGTTTGGGCACGCCGATCGCATCGGGATGCATGAGGGATACCACGGGCACCAGTATTCGGACGAAAATCAGAAGGCTGCGATCCACTTTCTAGACCACTTCAATGCCATGCCGCTGCGGCGTGGTTTGCCCGAAGTAAAACAATTGGACGATAAGACCTTGCAATGTACTCGCACCGGACAGGTCATGCTCGATTACCCGAATGCCCGGTCATTGATGGACGTGATTCGAGATTACTTTGAGGAGCACAAGGACAGGCCGGCAATCACCCTCAAAGAACTCTACTATTCAAAATCTCATCCGGCTATTAATTCATGGCGCGTAGCTGAGTATCGAGGTGCCATGCCGGGGTACGACGCCATTTTATGGGAACAGATCGGAAGTACCGGAGCAGGTGGAGTGAGCATCGATCGATACCTGCTGCATCATAGCCGCTTTTTGGCGATGCCCCTTTTGCACATTCATAAATTGTCGAGCGATCAACACCGGGTGCTATTGTGGCTCGGTGAAAACGGGAAAGTTGGCGCATCCGATTGGCCGAATGTAAACAAGTACCTTGATGCCGGATACGACATTGTCTCCATAGATCCCCGGGGACTCGGCGAGACTCGAATGCCGTATAAAGCGGCATCTCCTGATGATCCGACACTCGGCCAAATGGAGTTTGATCGCGCTTATGTCAGCCCACTTTCAGGCGTTTTGGCGGACTATGTCTATAACTCAGTGCTGACGGGCCGGCCGTACCTGTTGCAAATGATCGAGGATGTCGAAATCGCCACGCGATTTGCTGACCAAAAAATTAATCACAATTCTGAATTTGCGGTAATCGGTACAGGCAACGCGTATACATTCAGCAGCGCGGTCGCTGAAACTCTTTCGCAGATCAAGCTCCTACCCCAACCAGACGCCCACGTTGTGACGTGGTCTGACCTGGTTGAGCAAAAACAGGAGTTGTGGCCAATCCAGTATTTGCTGCCAGACGGGGCGTATATTCATTGATGTCCTTTTCCCCCATTCAACTCGGTCAGGCTAATTGTGCGGCAAGCCGCCCCGCAGTGCTGCCGAAAATCGAGAGCGACTCCTCAAGCCGGCGCGACCACGGTATGCCCAACTCAGTCGCTCCCGCGGCGGTTTGCGAATATCGGCACGGGGATTCCATTGCCCAACAACTGCCGGAGGCCACTGGAGAGACAGTGCTGCCAAATAAGCTCCAGAGGACCCGCTATGCCATTTTCCAATTGCTATGACGACACGACACGGGCAGAAGCTTACGCCGGGCTGGAGTTCGCCAACACCTATTACCTGGCGTTCCGCGACCTCCCAACAATTTTAGGAAAGCATGTCTGCGGATCGCGAGCAATTGATTTCGGTTGCGGGGCAGGACGTTCTACACGCTTCCTGAAACAGTGCGGTTTCGATGTTATTGGGGTTGACATCGCGTCGGCGATGATCGCAAAGGCGCGACTAGCAGATCCCTCTGGGGATTATCGACTCATCGGCGAAGGTGATTTCAGCAACCTGGAACGTGCCACGTTTGATCTCGTTGTCTCCGCCTTTACCTTCGATAACATCCCAGGATGGGGCAAAAAGATAAAGCTCCTCCGTGGCTTGGCCCAACTATTGAGGCCGGAAGGGACGATCGTCAGCATTGCTTCGTCGCCAGAGATCTACACGCACGAGTGGGCCTCCTTTTCGACCAAGGAATATCGCGAAAATGCAACCGCAAAGAGCGGCGACGTCGTGCGAATCACTACTACCGATTTTGCCGACCGCCGACCGGCGGAAGATATCTTGTGGACTGACGCAGAGTACCTGGAAGTCTACCGCCGCGCGGATGTCGACCTGATCGCGAGGTACAAACCTCTTGCCACCGGTAACGAGCCGTTCCCCTGGGTGAACGAGACCACCATCGCTCCCTGGGTCATCTATGTACTGACCCCCGCGGTTCGTGGTCCTAACGGATGAGTTGATAAGCGAAACGAATTTGTGAGCGTATGCAACACGGAATCCTGGGTCTCGGAGCGGTTGGCGAATTCGCTGCGGTGTACGCGGTAGGACGAGGACAGGATGCACTCGGAAGGCATTTTTCGGCTATATACCGAATCCGCGATAAACGATTTCTACCGACATTTCTCGGTTCGATGTGGAGATGATCTACCAGTTCCTGACCAACTGTTATTGGGCAGAGAGAGCGCCACGAGAAATCAGCGCTCAATCGAAAATGCAATGTGCTTTGGTGTCTTCGAGGGTAACAAGAATGTTGCTTTTGGGCGCGTCATCATGGACTGCGCGACTTACGCGTACATCGGGACGTGTTCATATTGGAATCGCATCGCCGGCGAGGGCTGTCGAAATTACTAATGAAAGCCATTATGGAACACTCCGATTTGTAGCGCTTTCGCCCTCGGTCGCTGGTGACGAATGACGCGCATGGTCTCTACCGACAGTTCGGGTTCAGACCGCTGGCCGGGCGTTTTGAGTGATAACACCTGGATTACGGTCTCGCTGCTTCTATCCGTTAGAAGTTTGGCGTGGCAATGAAGCCATGAATACCGCCGTTGCTGTCTACATACGTTCCACCAATCGTGCGCTTGTCACTTAATCCGAACGGGTAGGTGGCCTTGGCATTCGGGAAGGCGACGGCGATGAAAGTCGGTTGGACCTCCACAGCGTCGTTCGTGCCTTCATTCGCTTCGATTCCCTTGGCGAAATATCCCTTCCCACTGCCCACAGCGAAGCCGATTACGTCGCCGTTACTGTTCACGCCCGTGCCCACGGTGTCACGAGAGTTGAAGAGATAGAAATCCTC
>Ga0070714_100004364_pt1 | contig 10654 bp, 9 predicted proteins | sample LARL83metaG_FD_65450 | JGI IMG/M metagenome (GOLD analysis project Ga0070714, IMG submission 65450) | Corn, switchgrass and miscanthus rhizosphere microbial communities from Kellogg Biological Station, Michigan, USA - LAR L8-3 metaG | ecosystem: Host-associated > Plants > Roots > Rhizosphere ... | reverse complement strand
ATGGGTTGCCGCCGCCGCAGGAATCGCAGCCGGTGCCGGGGCCGGTGCCGACGCAGTTTGCGCCGCCGGGGTCTGCTGAACCGGCCGCTGCTCAATCGCACTGCGTGCAGGAGCCAGTGTCGCTGCCGCCGGAGCCGGTACCGCCGGCTGCGCAGCCGCTTGAGCCGCGGAAGTCTTCGCCGCAGCCGACTCGGCCACCGTCCGCTCCCAGATGCTCGTGCGCCTCGTGGGAATCGGTTCCTCCACCGCCTTGGCCGCCCGCTGAAATGCAGGAATCTCGTCCACCGGGTCGGGCTCCGGAACGCGCTTCTTCATCCCGAAGAAGGCTGCAAACCGGCTCGCGCGTCCTGGCGCCGCCGTCTCCTCCACCGCCTCTGGCGAGCCCCCAATCGCCCCGGAAAACAGCCGCTGCGCCGGGCCTGGTTGCGTCTGCTCCACCTGCCGTTCCATCAATTCGCGCTTCCGCTCCGCGCGGTCCTCACGCCAGTTGCGGTACCGGTCGTGCCACGCCACAAGATTCAGCCACCGGTCTTCAATTTGCCTCTTGACCGCCCAGAAGCTGATGTCCGAAGCGAAATACAACCCCACCCCGGACAGCACCGCAGCCACCAGCCACGCGCCCTGGGTGTTCAGGTACACCACCAGTGCCCCCGAAATCACCCTCCCCATCACCCCTTCGACCGGTACCGCATGCATCCAGTGCCAATGCCACGGCAGCAGCCCGAACATCGCAGGCGTAAAGACGATGGCGAGGCCGGCCCCCATCCAGCGCAGAACCGCCGTGCCCGACGAACGCGAAAGAATCCAATTCCAGCCCTGCCCCCCCAGCCAGACCGGCAGAAGAAATACCGTGATTCCGAATGCCTGCAGAAGCGCGTCGCTCGCGTAGGCGCCGAACAATCCGATCCAGTTCCGCACCATGTGCCCCGGGTCCGCCCCCGATGCAGTGTTCATCGATTGGTCCGACGGGTGATACGTGGCCAGTGCGAGGAGGAGAAGAATGGAGACGAGCGTCAACACCATGCCCAGAAACACGTTCAGCGCTCGGCTGCGCGTCGGCGACAAACTGATCGGAATCGGCTTCATCGAGGGGACGCCTCCGCCCTGGCTTGCCGCAATCGACGCGATCAAGTGGATCTATGCGACCGGGCCACCCAGCGGACGAGAAATCCCAGAGCAGCCTCTATTATCCCCGCTGCCAACTATGGTTTCCGGCCAAAACCCTGCAGGGGGAATCACCGAATCCACCCCCGCGGAAAACGGCCGGAAACCGCATGAAAATTGAGCCTGGTAGCTCGATTTGTCTCCGAAAACAACTAGATTTGCGTTGAAAGGGCGCCCTGCCGGGCAAAAATTCCCACTTCCCGATGGCAAAAGCGCCCCCTTTTCGTGCAGATTTACCCCGCAGGACGCCCAGAACCTTGCCATCCACGCGATTCAGCAGAACCATCGCTCGCCGGCGCTCTCCCAGCGTGAAGTGCAGGTGTGCTTTCTTAAGGGAATCAATGAGATCCGCTGGCCGCTCGTCGAAGCACTCCGACGAAAAACCGTACAGTGCCGCGTCCTTCATCACCGTCAGAAACGCCAGCACCAGAATTTGAAACACTTGCCATTGGTCGGAAAAGGCGATGCGGATAGGTCAAAACAAAATGCGCGAACTCAATAGATGAGTTCGCGCATATTGTTCAAGCCTGTCTGGATCTAGCGGAGGCTGCCGGTTGTGGTGTTGATGGATGAGCCGATGATGTCGCCGGAGACTACGAGCTCAACTCTGCGATTCTGCTGCCGACCCGTTGCGGTATCGTTCGTGGCGACTGGCTGGGTATTGCCAAAGCCATGGGCGGTGACCGCATTGGAGTTGACGCCGGATTCGACGAGGTAATCACGAACCGAACCGGCGCGGTGTTCTGAGAGCGCCTGATTCATGTCGTCGTTGCCGACGTTATCGGTGTAGCCGCCAACCTGGACGTTGATGCCGGGATAGGCAAGCAGGATGCCGGCAACCTTGGCGAGTTTCTCGCGGGCTCCTGGCTTCAGCGAGTATTGGCCGGTATCGAACAGGACGTCAGACATGTTGACGATCAGGCCGCGTGCGCTGTCGCGTGTCTGGAGAATGAGATTCAGCTGCGTTGAAAGGCGGGTACGCATTTCCGCCTTGTCGGTATCCGCTTGCTGGGCGCGGCGATTGGCCTTGGCAGCATCCTCCTGCGCTTCTGACACGGCATGTGCTGAAGATGCCTCGCTTGCCGCCATGTCCAACCTGCTTTGCGCAGAATCAGATTGAGCGCGGGTAGCCTCTAACTGCGCGCTCGCCTGGTCAGCCTGGGCCTTGTCTCTTTGGCGATTGGCGTCGTCGGCTTGCGCTTGCGTTTGGGCTTGCGCGTCTGCGGATGCCAGGCGCTCCCTGTCTCTCTGTGCGCGCAAGTTTGTCTTGTCAACTTCAGATTGTTGTGCGTTGTTGTTGGCGAGCGTGGCGTCGGCCTGTGCATCGGCTACGGCGTTGGCGGATGCCTGCTGGCTGGCGGCCATGTCGGTCTTCGTCTGTGCGGTTTCGGACTGGGCACGAGCGGCGTCGGATTGCGCATTGGCTGCGTCAGCCTGGGCGCGTTCAGAGCGGCGCGTGGCATTCTCTGTCTGCGCTTGCGAGTCCGCTAATGCATTTGCCGAGTCCTGACGCTCCTGGTGGTTGCGAGCCTCATCCATCTTCTTGACAGCGATTGTGCGCGCATCTTCCGCCGTTTGAACCACCTCACGGGAGATCGCAATCAGCTGCTTGTTCTGATGGTGCTTATCCGTCGCGTATTGATCGGCGTTGTCCATCAGCTTGAGGGCATGGCCATAGCTTTCGTCGGCGTACTGCTCCGCTCCCTCGGATTTCGCGATGCGCATCGCGTTGCGCGCTTCATAGAATTCGAGCGGCAAGCGGGCATTCAAGACAAGTGGATCGAATTTGTATCCGGTGGGAAGATAGCCGCCGCGTTCCATCAAATCGAACTTTGCGTGAACTTCTTCCGTCGTTCCGCGAGTGTCGGGGCGAACGACGTTTTCCAGAACCACCACATTGCTGGGCTGCTGAACAGCATAGTAAGGCTCCGCTGTGACGACGAGAGCAAATGCCTGCAGGTCCGTGGTCACGTTGACTTTGCTGCGGCTGTTGCCGCCCACAAGAACTTCGCCGAGATTGACGGGACGACCCTCCGGCGATATCGCCCACAGAACGTATGTCAAATACTCGCTACCGAAGCTGGTCGGCCTGTCGAGATTGGAAAACTCAGCTTCAATCGCAATGGATCCGCGTTTGCTGTCCACTTTCGCTTCGCCTCGGGCGGACGACATTAGGTCGGTGCCGGCAAAATCAAGCTTCGTGCTTCTGCCCCGGTGCTGGTAATTCACTGCGTCCACCGTGCGGTTGATCATCCGGACGCGAAATGCGGGAGTTCGGTCTTCGTGGTGATCAGATACCTGACTTTGCGCGTTGACCTGGGAGAATCCGGCCACGCTGATTGCCCCGGCTAAAGCTAACGACAATGCGATATTCACGAGTTTTCCTTCGGCAGTTGCCTGCCATGTTGCTGTTTTGTTGCGAGTAAGAACACGATGTGCATGCGCTGGGCACTGACGCACATCTGTCATGGTTCCCGGCGTGATCGTGCGAAGATGACTGCTACAGCTCGACCTTTCCGGAGCCACGCAGCCGCACGACGACAGAATCTTCAGGATTCCTCGATGGCATGTTGCAGGGGAAAGAAGGCGATCTCAAAACAAGGAGGAAGACCCACGATTATGAGAATTCCTGGTAGTTCCACCCAGAGGCGCTATCGATCACCTTTCGAGTCCGCCGATCCCATAGTCTGCACACACACTCGTCCATTCCAACTTTCCCATGTGCAGGGACCGGAGTCTGGTCTGTTCTATACACATCATCTAGTTTGGCAAGCCATCTGAACGATCACGAGATGTCGTCGGCGCCCCTGGGACTCGGCCCGTTATCGATGTGAAGAGGCACATCCCGGAGACCGAACGAGATATATCGAGCCCGGATTCCGGTGAATCGTAGCCGCTCAGCGCCTGGCAACCAGGCAGGATGGGACAGGGGAGCGTTGAGAGTGGAAAGATCCGGAAGGCGCTGCTAACGCTGGAGTTGCTTCAACAGATCCTCGGCAACTGTTCGCCGATCTGTGTTGCGATCACGCGGTTCGAACCCATGCTTGTCCGCGCCACCAGCATCTTTGGATGCTGCGCCGTCACCTGGCCAATGCGCGCAGCATCGCGCCCTAGCGGATGTGCCCGCAAAACCTGAAGCGCGCGCTCCGCGGCGTCGGACGCAATGAAGAAAACTGCCTTGCCCTCATTGGCCACGTACACCGGGTCGAGGCCCAGCAGTTCGCAGGCCGACTGCACCTCGACGCGTACCGGCAGTTTCGATTCATCGATCTCGATGCCGACGTTCGAAGCCGCCGCGATCTCGTTCAATGTCGATGCAAGTCCACCGCGCGTAGGATCGCGCATGGCATGGACCCCCGGCCCAACCGCATCGAGCACATCGGCTATGAGTCCGTTGAGCGCCGCGCAATCCGAGCGAATCTGGCTCTCGAACTCCAGGCCCTCGCGCACACTCATAATCGCCATGCCGTGATCTCCCATGGTGCCGGAGACCAGCACCACATCGCCCGCCTGCGCGCGGTGCGGACCTACGCTGATACCCGGCCGCAACGCGCCAACACCGGCGGTGTTGATATAGCAGCCATCGCCGTGACCACGCTCCACAACCTTGGTATCGCCGGTGACAATGCGAACGCCTGCCGTTCCAGCCGCATCCGCCATGGCTCGCGCAATGGCAGCAAGCTGTGCCAGCGGAAAACCTTCTTCGAGAATGAAGCTTGCGCTCAAGAATTTCGGATCGGCTCCGGAAACGGCAAGATCATTCACAGTGCCATTCACCGCCAGTGCGCCAATTGATCCGCCTGGAAAGAACAACGGCTGCACCACGAAGGAATCGGTGCTCATCGCCAGCCGGCCGGAGCCCAGTTCGAACACCGCCGCATCGCCCAGGTTCTCCAGTGCAGGATTGCGAAAGGCAGGCAAAAAGAGATGCTCGACAAGCTCATTGCCCAGCTTTCCGCCGCCACCATGCCCCATGACGATCGTTGGATAATCCGCCAACGGCAGCGGGCAGCTCCAGTTCGAAAAATCCGGAGCACCTTGACTCTCAGCCATTGGCCGCTCCGGCATTGGCGAGTTGTTCAGCCGAGATAAACCGCCCGTAGTTGAAGTAGGCGGCGCAGGCGCCTTCACTCGACACCATCGTCGCTCCCAGCGGATGCCGCGGCGTGCACTCATTGCCAAATGCCGGGCACTCCGCCGGCTTGATCGCTCCGCGCAGTACATCGCCGGCCTTGCATAGTGGCGACTCCTCGGTATGAATGCCCGTGATCTGGAACCGCTCCTCGGCATCGAATGCGCGGTAGTTCGCATTCAGCCGCCAGCCACTGTTCGGAATTACGCCGATTCCGCGCCAGGCACGGTCCGTCACCTCGAAGACCTCGGCCAGCAATTGCTGCGCCTGCAGGTTTCCCCCATAGGTCACGATGCGCTCGTAAGCATTTTCGACATGGTGCTCGCCCTGCTCCAGTTGAATCACCGCGCGCCGTATGCCGTCGAGCAGATCGAGCGGCTCGAATCCGGTGACCACGATGGGAATCTCGAACCTGTCGGCCAGAGGCGGGTACTCCCAGTAGCCCATCACGCTGCAAACATGCCCAGCCGCCAGAAATGCCTGCACTTTGTTCTCTGGCGAACTCATGATCGCCTCGATCGCCGGAGGCACGAGCACGTGCGACACCAGCAGCGAATAGTTCTTTAAACCGCGCCGCTTCGCCAGATGCACGCTCATCGCATTGGCCGGCGCGGTAGTCTCGAATCCAACCCCGAAGAACACCACCTGCTTCTCAGGATTCTTCACGGCGAGTTCCACCGCATCGAGAGGTGAATACACGACCCGAACATCCCCGCCGCGTCCCTTCACCTGAAACAGATCGCCTTCGGTTCCGGGCACGCGCAGCATGTCTCCGAACGAGCAGAAAATGACTCCCGGCTGCCCCGCAATCGCCAGGGCCTTGTCGATCAGCCCCAGCGGCGTAACGCACACCGGACACCCCGGCCCATGGATCATCTCGATCCCCACCGGCAGCATCTGGTCAATGCCGTTGCGAATGATGGAATGCGTCTGCCCGCCGCAAACCTCCATGATCTTCCATGGACGCGTCGCCACCTGGTGAATCTCGCGCGCCATTCCCTGCGCAATCTCGCCATTGCGGAACTCGGTCAGGTACTTCATTTCCCAGCTTCGCTCTTTCCGGGGCCACCCCCCCGCAAGCTCTTGCCCGTCAGCTCACAGCTCCCGTCAGAGCAAGCCGATTGCGGAGCAGCTGCGGCGCGCGCGAATGCCTCTTCCTCGGTAGCCAGTTCCTCATCGAGAGCACCCATCTTGCGGAACAGCTCCAGCGTCTCGAGAGCGCTCTCCTCGTCGATCTTGGACAGAGCAAAGCCAACGTGCACAATGGTATAGTCGCCGACAACAACCTCGGGGACGTAATCCAGACATACGTTTTTGACCACGCCGCCGAAGTTTACGCGGCCCATCCGCAAATCGCCTTCCGTGGTGATTTGTTCGACTTTTCCGGGAATTGCCAGGCACATAGCATCCCTCTTATACCGCCGTGAGGATACAGGCAGATGTGATTTAAATCACCTCTTTGCGATGCGGTTCCTGATGTCGTTCTCCGCAAGCCGCGCTTTCACCATCTTCTTCAGCAGCGTCGCCGGCAGCGGCTTATCCAGCGGAAACTGCAGGGTCCCCTTGGAGGTACGGTAATGCTTCAGTTCGTCCTTCATCTCGTCGATCAACGACGCCTGCATCGGGAAAAAGCTGCAGTGCTCCTTGAAAGCGGCGTAGGCGACCAGGGCACGCCCTTTGTAGCGAAAGGCCGGCATGCCGTAGCTCAGAACTTCGATCGTGTCCTTCGGAACGATGGACTTGATGGTGGCGCGCATTTTCTCGAGAGTGGTGCGCGCCGGTTGAGGGACTTCGGCAAGGTATGCATCCACATCAGCTGGTTTGTGCTTTGTCGCTGTCCTCATGCGGCCTCCGCACCAAATAGATTGGAGCACCCACTGCCGGCCAGGTGCTCCATTGATCCCTCTATTTCTTTTTCGGTGGAAGCATCGGCGGCACTTCAGAAGTTGCGATATCCGCAACTGCCTTCCACGAACCATCAGCCTGCTTCCGGAAGGTTGTCACGTAACTGCCATGGTCGCTGATTACCTTGTGCGTTGCCGGGTCCGTCACGGTCATCTTGTAGGAACCTTGCGTGTAGCCGAGATCTCCCGACTTCGCCACATCGGTTTTCGATGCTTCGAAGGTGAGCGAGAGCGCCGGATCGCTGACCATTTGTTTCAATGCGGAACCGATCGCTGCCTTTCCACTCATCGGGCCGGCTCCCGGTGTCATCAACACGGCATCTTCTGCATAGAAGCCCGTGAGTCCATCGGCATTTTTGGCGGCCCAATCCTTATTCGCCTGAACCTCGGAATCGTGGATCGCCTTCACGTCGGCGTCGTGCGTATCGGGCGGTGGCGCCGGGGCAGTAGAGCAGCCTGCAAGCGTCAATGCGAGTGCGCTGATTCCGCAGAGAGCAGCAATAGTTTTCATTGTCGTTCTTTCCTCCTCCGTGGGCTCCCGTTAAGAATAGAGGGACCATGGCGTGATTCGTTGAGCTCCGGAATTACATGAAGAAGAGAATGTTCAACCCAGCGTGGCGAATGGCCAGCGTGCAAGCAGACGCAATTCTGCCACAGGCCAGGGGAGGAGCGCAGCAGTTTTCTCGAGGAGTTGTGAATTTATACCCGGTGTCCGCGCGCGTCAGCTAGAAACGCAAGCCACTCTGCCATGCCTGCGCCTGTCTTCGCGGAAGTCTCAAAGATGCGAATTCCGGGGCGGATCTCATTGATGTTCTTGAGCGCCGCGGTGCGATCGAATCCACACGGCTCCGCAATATCGATCTTGGTAATGATAGCGGCATCCGCCGAGTTGAAAAGCGTCGGATACTTCAGGGGCTTATCTTCCCCTTCGGTCACGCTCAGCAGTGCCACGCGAATCTTCTCTCCCAGGTCATAGCTCGAGGGGCAAACCAGGTTTCCGACGTTTTCGATAAACAGGTAATCGAGATCCCGCAGCCTCCATCCCTCGAGATGCTTGCCGACCATCTCGGCTTCAAGGTGGCAAATGCCATGCGTGTTGATCTGGCGAACCGGGGCTCCGCTCGCCGCGAGCCGGCGCGCATCGTTGTCCGTTTCCAGATCGCCGACCAGCGCCGCAGCCTTCGCCCCTGAGGCGACCAGCTCGCGGAGAGTGCGCTCCAGAAACGCGGTCTTGCCGGTGCCGGGACTCGAGACCAGGTTCAGCACCAGAACGCCTGCCGTTTCAAACTGCCCGCGCAGCCCCCGAGCCAATTCATCGTTCTTCTTCAGGATTCCTTGCCGCAGTTCCACGATTCGGGTGGTCATACGTTTTCCTCGACTTCATCGATCTCGATTGACTCTATTTCCAGCTCCCGCCCCTGGCGAAGGTCCGAAACCGGCTCATTGCAGATAGGACAGCGGAAGCTCTGCAGACTGGCAATCTCTACATCCGTCGCACACCCGTCGCAGTGCATTTTGACCGGTAAAATCTTCACGATGAGCGCCGATCCCGCCAGTGGCGTGTCTTCAGTCGCAATGCCATAGCAGAATTGCAGCGAGTCCTCGATTACAGACGCCAGCGCCCCCACACGCAGCCGCACCTCCTTTACCCGTGCGCCGGGGTAGGCGGCCAGGGTCTCGGTTACAGAATCAACAATGCTGGAAACAATGGAGAGCTCGTGCACGCGACCCCGTCTACAGCGAAACCAGAGTTCTAAAAGCACGATTCTATTCCTCCGGCCGTACGTCTGATGTGCCCAATGGCACTCGGCTTTGCGGACGAATGTAAAATGGCTCTGGAGGTCGGAGCTCTTCCCCGTGAGCAAAACCTTTGCGCCTCATCCGCAAACCTCATCCCGTCTTGCCCTGAGCGAACTCGCCCCCGGCGCGATGCAATCCGAGATCCGCGCCATGAGCACGGAGTGCGATCGCATCGGTGGCATCAATCTCGCACAGGGTGTCTGCGACACGCCGGTTCCTGCACCAGTGGAGAATGCAGCTATCGCCGCGATCCTTGCGGGCCACAACATCTACACGCGCCTCGACGGCATTGAACGCCTGCGCATGGCAATTGCCGCCAAACAACTGCGCGATTACGGGCTTCGCTATGATCCCGAGACCGAGGTGATGGTAGCCTGCGGCGCGACGGCCGGCCTGCATGCGGCTTGCATGGCCCTCCTCAATCCCGGCGATGAGGTCCTGGTCTTCGAGCCTTTCTACGGTTATCACGTCAGCACGTTGAAATCGATGCGTGTTAAGCCCGTCCTGGTTCCCCTTGCGGAGCCTGACTGGGTCTTGGATACCGACGCCATGCGCGCGGCCATCACCACGCGCACCCGTGCCATCATTCTCAACACGCCCGCAAATCCCAGCGGAAAAGTCTTCACACGCGTCGAGCTTGAAGCGGTTGCCGAAGCGGCTCGCGAGCACGACCTCTTCGTATTCACCGACGAGATCTACGAGTACTTTGTCTATGACGGGGCCAAACACATCTGCCTTGCGACCATGGATGGAATGCGCGAACGCACCATCGTCATGTCGGGATTCAGCAAGACCTTCAGTGTGACCGGCTGGCGGCTCGGCTATGTCACTGCGGACGCGAAGTGGATGGGTGCGATGGGCTACTTCCACGATCTGACGTATGTCTGCGCGCCTTCCGCCCTCCAGCACGGCGCAGCGGCAGGACTGGAGCAGTTGTCGCCGGAGTTCTATAAGCAGCTTGCTGCCGACCATCAGTCCAAGCGGGAACGAATCGTCTCTGCGCTGCGCGATGCAGGCATGGAGCCGAGCGTCCCTGCGGGCGCTTACTACGTGCTGGCCAAGGCTGCTCGACTTCCGGGCGAGACAGCGGCCCTGAAAGCTCGTCATCTTCTCTCCGTTACCGGTGTTGCTTCGGTTGCGGGATCGGCGTTCTTTCGACCCGGTCGCGGCGAGGACCTCCTCCGCTTCTGCTTCGCCAAGAAGGACAACGACCTTGATGAAGCTTGCGTGCGCCTCCGCCGGCTCTGAGCGGTTCGTACGCCAGCCTTGATCCGTTAAATTGAACGGACTCCGGAAGAGCTTAGAATCGAGTCGTACGAACCTGTACGAATCAGGAAGTTTGGAAAGGTTCCCACCCCAGTGAACGAATTCCCTCATGCCATGCTGCGCGAAATCTACGAGCAGCCCGCGGCCATTCAGCGCACTCTTGATCTTTACCTTCATCGCGAGACTCTGAACCAGGAAGCCTTCGCACCCATCGAACACTGGCTCAATTCGCGTGGCGAGGTCCTGATCGCGGCCAGCGGTTCCAGCCGACATGCCGGGCTGGCCGCTGAAATCATCTTCGAAGATCTGTGCGGACTGGCCGTGGACGTCGAGTACTCAAGCGAATACAGTTGTCGCCCTGCAGTCAATCCGCGGCAACCCTCCGTAC
>Ga0070714_100004363_pt1 | contig 10655 bp, 11 predicted proteins | sample LARL83metaG_FD_65450 | JGI IMG/M metagenome (GOLD analysis project Ga0070714, IMG submission 65450) | Corn, switchgrass and miscanthus rhizosphere microbial communities from Kellogg Biological Station, Michigan, USA - LAR L8-3 metaG | ecosystem: Host-associated > Plants > Roots > Rhizosphere ... | reverse complement strand
GTTTATTCGCCATGGGCAGAGAATAGCGCGCAGGGCGTGCGGCGGCGAGTGGCGGCCATTGACAGCGTCCGTCAGCAATTTTATGCATTCACTGTGCATAAATTTGCGATAGGTGTTCTCGGGGCCAGCGGATACGCGGGACGCGAGCTGTGCGAGCTCGTCGCCCGGCATCCCCGCGCGCGGCTGGCGTTCGCCACCGCGAGTGAGGGGCGAGGGACGCACGCGCGCTTCGGCGGCGAGGACGTCACCTTCATCGCCGCCGAGGATGCGCGCCTTGGAGATGCAGCGCTCGTGTTCAGCGCACTCCCGCACGGCGCCTCGGAATCGTGGGTGCGCGCGGCGCACGGCGCCGGCGCCAAGGTGATCGACCTGTCGGCGGATCTGCGCCCCGGCAACGGCATCGCGCGAGACGTGGCGCGCGTGCCGTACGGACTGACCGAGCTCGCGCGCGCGAGCGTGCGCGATGCCGAGATCGTGGCGAATCCCGGATGCTATCCCACGGTGACACTGCTCGCCCTCCTGCCATTGCTCCTGCGCCGGCTCGTCGCCCCGGGCGCGACGATCGTCGTGAACGCGGCCAGTGGCGTCACGGGAGCGGGGTTCACTCCGCGCCGCGAGCTCATGTTCGCCGAGGTCGTGGATGATTTCCGTCCGTACGCGATCGGGAACGAGCACCGGCATCTGGGCGAGATGCGCGCGGTGCTCGCGTCGCTCGAATGCGACGCGGAGCTGATCTTCACGCCGCACCTGCTGCCGGTCGCGCGCGGAATCCTGGCGACGATCACGGTACCGCTGGCGGAGCCACTGGAGGATGTGCTCGAGCCGTGGCACGAGCAGTTCGCCGGGGAGCCGTTCATCGAGGTGAGCGCCCTCGTTCCGACGCTTCGCGAGGTCGTGCACCGGAACATCGTGCGGATCACCGCGACGATGGCGGCAGGCGTGCGCGCTCCGACGGTCACGATCGTCGCGGCGATCGACAATCTCGTGAAGGGCGCAGCCGGGCAGGCGCTGCAGAATGCGAATCTCCTGCTTGGACTCGAAGAAACGATGGGGCTTCCCGTATGATGCGTGTGATCAAGGTCGGCGGCCGCGTGCAGCGCGATTCAGCACTCGCCGGCGTGCTCGCGGCGCTCTGGCGCGCCGAGCCATCGAGTTTTTGCCTCGTGCATGGCGGTGGCGACACCATCTCGGCGCTGCAGACGAAGCTCGGCGCCGCGCCGCGCTTCGTCGAGGGGCGGCGCGTGACGACGAACGGGGACATCGACGTGCTGCGAATGGCCCTTTCGGGCGTCGCCAACAAGCGGCTGGTCGCTTCGCTGAGCGCGGAAGGACTCGGAGCGGTCGGGATCTCGGGGGAGGATGGCTCGCTGCTGGTCGCCCGCCCCATGAACGTGGCGGTGCTCGGTCTGGTGGGCGAGGTGATCGCGGTGAACGACGCGCTGCCCCGCACGTTGCTCGAGGCGGGCTTTCTCCCGGTGATCTCGCCCGTGGCGCGGGACGGAGCATCCGCGAGCACGGGCGCGCTCAACGTGAACGCGGACGATGCGGCGGCGGCGATCGCGGCCTCGCTCGGGGCAGAGGAGCTGCTGCTCATCTCGGATGTGGATGGCGTGATGATCGGCGGCGCCGCAGCGACGTCGCTGAGCGCTGACGAAGCCGCACTTGCGATCGAGCATGGGATCGCGAGGGATGGGATGGCCACGAAGCTGCGCGCCGCGCTGAACGCGCTGCGCGGCGGCGTGCCGCAGGTGCGCATCGGCGGGCTCGATGCGCTGCTGGATCCGGGGCTCGGTACGACGCTGCTCGCGACACCGCAGCTGGCATGATGTCGCTCCCGGTAGTCATGGCGGAAACGCCATCGGTGGAACACGAGCGCGAGTCACCCGCGCTCCTGCCCGTCTACAAGCGCGTTCCGCTCGAGATCGTGCGCGGGGAAGGCACGCGCCTGTTCGATGCGGACGGGCGAAGCTATCTCGATTTCACGAGCGGCATCGGCGTCAGCGCACTCGGGTACGACGATGCGGGGATCGCCGAAGCGGCGCGCGGCGCGCTCGAGTGCGGCGTGCTGCACACGTCGAATCTCTTCCACACGGCGCCCGCGAGAGCGCTGGCGGAGGCGCTCGTCGCGCGCTCGTTCGCGTCGAGCGTGTTCTTCTGCAACTCGGGCGCCGAAGCGAATGAGGGCGCGTTCAAGTTCGTGCGTCGATGGGGACGTGAAGCCGGCGGTGCGGAGAAGCACGAGATCATCGCGCTGCGCGGCGGCTTCCATGGGCGGCTCTTCGCCACGCTCGCCGCAACGGACCGGCCACAGTATCGCGCGCCTTTTCGTCCGCTCGCGGGCGGCATCGCGATCGCCGAACGGGACGTGCGCGAGCTGTCGCGGATCCTGGATGCGGACACGGTTGCGGCGGTGATCGTGGAGCCGGTGCAGGGCGAAGGAGGCGTGCGCGTGCTCGACGCATCCTTCCTCGGAGCGCTGCGCGAGCTCACGCACGAGCGGAACGTGGCGCTCATCTTCGATGAGGTGCAGTGCGGGCTCGGACGAACCGGCTGGCTCTTCGCCTACGAGCGCACGGATGTGGTTCCCGATGTGGTGACGCTCGCGAAGCCGTTGGCGGGAGGGCTGCCGATGGGCGCGATCCTCGTGAACGGGGAGATCGCGGCGGCGGTGCAGGCTGGCGATCACGGGTCGACCTTCGGTGGTGGTCCGTTCGTCGCGACCGTGGCGAAGCACGTGCTCGACCGGCTGTCGGATCCCGCGCTGCTGGCGCGCGTGCGCGAGAATGGCGCGTGGCTGGGGGAGTCGCTGCGCGCGCTCGCGGCGCGGCGCGATGAGATCCGCGCAGTGCGCGGCGCGGGCTATCTCTGGGGGATCGATGTCACGCGGCCGGCGGGGGAGATCGTCGCGAACGCGCGTGAGGCGGGGCTTCTGATCCTCACCGCGGGCGACTTCACGCTGCGACTGCTGCCGCCGCTCATCGCGACGCGCGACGAGCTCGCGCTCGGCGTGGCGCAACTCGAGAAGGCGCTGGGATGACAGAACAGGTCATGCTGCGGACGGCGCAGCCCGCGGACGTAGCGGCCATCGTGGCGCTCGTGAATGACTACGCCTCCGACCTGGTGATGCTTCCGACAACCCCGGAGCGCGTCGTGCTCGCGCTCGAGGACTTCGTCGTCGCCGTGGATGCGCGGCGGCGCGTGCGCGGGTGCGGGGCGCTCAAGGAGTATTCACCATCGCTGGCGGAGGTCGCGTCGCTCGCGGTGGCTCGCGACGCGCGAGGCGGCGGACTCGGCAAGCGCATCGTTGCGGAGCTCGAGGCGCTCGCCCGCGTGCGCGGCATCCACGAGCTGTTCGCGCTCACGATGAGTGCCGCCTTCTTCGAAAGTGCGGGATACGCGATTACGGAGCGGTCCCGCTATCCGGAAAAGATCCGGCGCGACTGCACCTCCTGCGCGCGCCGTTTCGGGTGCGCCGAGGTGTGCGTCGCGCGCATGCTGCATCGAGGCACTCTGGGTCGCGCGGCGTGACCAGGAGGCCCGGCGTGAGCGGGCTCACCAATAAAAGCCGATAAAAAAGGCAGGAACATCAAACGTTCCGCGACGCCGTGCGTCTATGGAATGGCACGCACCGAGAACTATTCTCGGTCAGGATCGTTCGATATGCGTGCTTCTTGCATTGCACTGGTGTCCGGCGAGCGCCGGACGGCTCGTCGGGTAGCGGCAGGTCATCGCCGGCACTCGAGACCGCGACTCACGAACTGTAAGGGGGAACTGTTATGAAGCGTACGGCGATCACTGCCGCCGTTCTGGGGCTCATTCTTTCCGCAGGTGCCGCGCCAATCTCGGCGCAGGCAATCGTCAGCAGCCCGGTGCGATTCGGCATCATGGGTGGCGCGACCGTTCCGCTCAGCGATCTCTCCGATTTCAACAAGACCGGCTGGAACGCCGGGGCGCTCGTCACGATCGGCGTTCCGCTGGTGCCGGTCAGCTTCCGCATCGATGGCCAGTGGCAGCAGATGCAGGCCAAGAGCGGCGTCCCCTTTCCAGCGGATCTGCGGATCATCGATGGAACGGCGAACGTCGTCTACACCTTCGGCGCCGCGCTTCCGACGAAGTTCTATCTCATCGGAGGCCTCGGCGTATACAACGAGCGGTTCAAGGATCCCGACACGGACATTTCTGCAAGCGGTACGAAGTTCGGACTCAATGCGGGCGTGGGATTCAAGTTCCAGCTCACCGGATTCGCGACGTTCATCGAAGCGCGCTACCACAACGTGATTCACGGAACCGATGTTGGCGGCGGCGATGCGAGCGGCGGCGATGTGCGGTCGCTGCAGTTCATCCCGATCACGGTCGGCATCACGTTCTGAGCTCGACGACGTCTCGAGGAGTCGTCGCACGCAGCTGATGTAGTAGAGGGGCCGACGCGTGTGCGCGGCCGTCGATCGAAAACGGAAGCTGCCCGCGCTCACCTCGCCGACTGGCGTGCGTGAGCGCGGGCAGCTTCGCGTATGTCCTACATCATGAACGATACACGAGTGCGTGTCGCACGTTCCGATGTCCACACACTCTGGATCACAACTGAACTGTTTCATAGCGGACGCAGCACATCAAGACTCCAGTGTGCCGGGAACGAGCGGCTTCGTTTTTGCTTTCCTTACAGGGTGCGATGCTCGTTGTGTAGTCGCGCACGTGTCCTTCAATAAAAGGAAAGTGAGGAACTTATGAAGCGTCTTCTTACGGGTGCAGCAGTATTCGGTTTCAGCCTTCTTGCGAGCGGCGCCGTTGCCGCGCAGGATGCCGGTCCGCGCAGCCCGGTGCAATTCGGAGTGATGGGCGGCGTGACATTTCCGATCGGCAGCAATCTGACCAACACGTTCAAGACGGGCTGGAATGCCGGCGCGCTGTTGAACTTCGGATTCGTGAACTCGCCGGTCGGTCTGCGAATCGACGGGTCGTGGAATCAGTTCAACCGCAAGGATACCAACGACAGCCATCTGCGTCTGCTCGACGCGACAGCCGATGCCGTGTTCAACTTCGGCACGAAGAGTCCGGCGCAGTGGTACGTGCTCGGTGGTGTGGGCGTGTACAACTTCAAGATCACGGGTGATTTCAACAACCTCGACTTCTCGAGCGGCAGCACGACGAAGTTCGGTCTCAACGGTGGTGTGGGCGTCAAGTTCAAGGCTGGTCCGGTCGCTCCGTTCCTGGAAGCGCGCTACCACTACGTGTTCAGCGGCAACTATTTCTCGAACACGGGCGGTGGAAGCTCGAAGTTCCAGATGATTCCGATCAGCATCGGACTGACCTTCTAAGGGCACGCCGCACGGCAAGGGAACGAGCCGCCTCCTTCACGGGAGACGGCTCATTTCTTTTTTCGACCGCTGCACGCGCTGACAGGAACGCACGAGGCATGTAGCTTCCTGCATGCGCTCGCTCCATCAGGCATTCGATGAGGTCCGCTTCGGCGCGGACCGTACGCTGAACCTGCGCACGCATCATCCCTCGCGCGAGCAGGCAGTGCGGCGTGCGGAGAACTGGCTCCGCGAGCGCCAGATGAGTCGTGCGGGCGAGGCGCTCGTCATCACGGGACGCGGAAACAACAGTCCGGACGGCGTCTCCCTCGTGCGCACTGCCATCCTCCAGCTGTTCGCGTCCCTTCGCCGGCGCGGCGTGATCAGCGAGTTCGTCGAGCACACGCCGGGATCGTTCGTCGTCACGTTCGCGAAGCTCAATGCCGTTCGCGATGCGCCGCAGCGCGCGCGCAATCCGCACGAGCTGCCGCCGCAGGATCCGGCGCAGCTCGCGGCGCTCGAGCCGGAAACGCGCGCACTTCTGCGACGCCTGGCGAAGCGCTCCATCGAGGAGATCGGTGTGGATCCGGCGCCGGGCTTCGTCGAGCAGGAGATGCTGAAGCAGTTTGCGGCGGCAGCGCAGGGCGTGCCCGGCGTAGTCGATCGCGAACAACGGCTCCGCGATGCGCTGCGAGCGGCGCTGCACGAGCTCGACGACCGATGACGGGCTACCTGCAGTTCGCGCTCGTCACCTTCACCTCGCTGCTGTTCATCGTCGACCCGGTGGCCGTAATTCCGACCTACCTCGTGATCACACAGGGACAATCGGTGCAGCAGCGGCATCGGACGGCATTCCGCGCGTGCATCGCCGCGGGACTGCTCATGACGGTGTTCGGCATCGCGGGAACGGGGATCTTCAAGGTGTTCGGGATCACGCTCCCGGCATTTCGCATCGCGGGTGGCCTGATTCTCTGGCTCGTGGCGATGGACATGCTGCGCGGCGAGCGCACGACACAGGAGAGCACCGAGGAGATCGTGGAGGGACAGGAAAAGGAGGACGTGGCGCTCACGCCGCTGGCCATGCCGATGCTCGCCGGGCCGGGCGCGATCTCGACGGTGATGGTGCTCGCGGGACAGTCGCACACCATCGCGGGAAACATCGCGGTCTATGGATCGGTGTGGCTCACGGCCATCATCTGCTGGCTGACGCTCCGTGCCGGCGACCGGCTCGTGACCGTGATGGGGCAGACCGGCATTCGCGTCATGACGCGCATCATGGGACTGCTGCTCGCCGCGGTCGCGACGCAGTTCGTGATCACGGGCGCGCGCGAGGCACTCAACCTCTAGGCTGCAGGCAGGGCGGTGGAGCGCGGATCGACCGCGCTCCACCTGTCTTCCTTCGCTCAGCCGGCGATCGCAGGATCGCCGGTCTTGATCACGATCTTGCGCGGCTGCGACGCCGGCGTCTTCGGAACGGAGATCGACAGCACTCCGTTCTGGAAGCTCGCCTGAATCGCATTTCCGTCGACGTGCTCCGGGAGACGGAAGCTGCGCTCGAACGCACCGCTCACGCGCTCGGCCGAATAGATGCGAAGCTCCGCATCTTCCACGGGCTGCACAGTGGCCGCCTTCGTTCCGCGAACCGTGAGCGTGTTCTGCTCGAAGATCACATCGACGGCATCAGGCTGCACTCCAGGCAGCTCCAGCGCGATCAGATACTCGTTCGACCGCTCGATGACATCCGTTGCGGGATGCCATACGCGGCCAGCGCCGTTCGTCAGCGCGCTACCCAACGCGCGATCGAGCTCGCGGTCGAGCGAGAACATTCGATCGAGAGCGGGGCTGAGAGGGCGTACAGTCATCATAGGGAATTCCTCCTCGAGAGTTGACGAAAAGGAAAGTCGTCACCCGACGGTGCGCTTCTCCGTTTTCAGTGCGCGAGCCATTCGCGCACGGGTGGAAGAAAGCATGTGGTGTACCACCGGAAATTTGCCAGAGTGACAGCGCGTGCAACGCGCGCGAGCACTCGAGTGCCAGGATGGCGAACCGCTTTGCCAGAGTGACAACGGGCAGCGTGCCTTGCGCGATGCGCTCGCGCTACAGCTCCAGCATCGTGCGCGGCCGGTGCCGCGCCGGCGGCGGAGGGACGGGCCGGGGGAGGTCGGCCGCGCCGATCACGAGCCAGCGCGGCGTTCGTGGCGCCGGACGGTCCAACCCCTCGCGAAGCTCGACGGAGCGGTCGCTTCGCGCGCGCGCGAGCTTCGGTTGACGCTGCGCCTTGCGCGCGGCCGTGCGCGCGAGCGCGCGATGCAGCACCGCGAGCGACGCACGGGGCACCATCGCGCCGCCCTCGATCGCGTGGCGCGGCGCCGAGGCGGCGGACCGGAAAATCACCGAGCGGCGTCGCACCGGCGTCGATCCGGATCGGTCGTCGTACGGCACTTCATGGTCGCGCGCGGCGCTCCCGGGTGCGCGATCCTGCCACGGCGCATCGCTCGGCGCTTCATCGACCCGCGACGCACCATCGCGCGAAGACAGCTCGCGCGTCCGCTCGTCGCCGGGCATCGTCGCCGCATCTGCCGCCACCACGTGCTCCTCCACCTCCGGAATGGCGGATGACGTTTCCGCTGCGGCGGCGTGAAGCGCACACGCTTCGCTCAGCGTCTGCGAGACGTCGACCCGCAGCGATGGATCGAGCACCTTCTGGCGCGCGCGCGGCGGCTCGAGGAGCAGGAGCGCCGGACGCGGCTTGCCGCGCAACGTGTGCTCGCTCGCGCCAGCGCACGCGCAGCCGAGTGGCACGGAGAGATCCAGGAGCGCAGGTGTGCGCTCGATGAGCTGCTGCGTGAGCTCCAGCACGACATCATCGCCGGCGAGCTCGATGAGTGCGCGATGCGCATCTCGCTCGACATGGTCGTGCGCGGGAGTTCCGCCCGGAAGCGAATAGAAGCGGCGGCGGTCGAGGGGGACCAGCGCCTCGAAGCTCTTCGGCTGCGCGCTCAGAACGATCCCTCGCTCGACGAAGGTCTCGAGCAGCTCCGCGGGAGTGAGGCGCGCGTCGATCGATTCATCATCGGCCCCGGGACACGCACCCACGTACGTGATGTGCAGCGTCCGGCCGTCGTACGCGCCGCGGAGAAAGCGGGCGGTCGCCACCGGCGGCGACGCGAAGGTGAGCATGAAGGGCTCGAGCGCCGTGCCCGCGCGGGTGAGCCGTCTGGTGACGAGGGGACAGCTGCACATCACGGCCGTCGCGTGCTCGAAGCTCGCGAGCTGCTGGAGACAGCGCTCCGCGATCAGCTCATCGCCCCAGGTGGCGGGAGCTGCGAGCTCGAAGCCCAATGCTTGGCAGGCGTGGGCGAGCTGCACGGGTGAAGCCGGCACGGCGGCCAGCACGGCGTCGGCGCCGAGGATGATGAACGGGGTCCCGACATCCGGCATCTCGCGTGCGGCGCTGGACATTTTCTGGAGGTCAGGAAATGAGGGAAACCGCTGTGCCCGCTCACTTTACGGCCCGTACATTGCGAGACGGCATACCGACATGCGGCATGGTTGCCAGCGTGCGATGCTCAGGCAAAACTGGTGTGCCATGGCTACATCCACCGTATTGAAAGAAATCACTCGAGTCGCTCGGGAGCAACGGGATCAAATTGCCGCTTTCGGCGCTCGGACCTCTTGGCCTTCTGGATTCACGATCTACGAGCAGGGTGCGGCCGCGGACGGGATTTTTCTGGTGCTTCGCGGCCAAGTCGTCCTCCGAAATCAGGTAGGCGCGGGGCGCAGCTTCGTGCCGTGGGTCGCGACGCCTGGCGAGACGTTCGGGGGCGAGGGACTGGAGGGCTCCGCCGTCTATGCCAGCCAAGCCCGCGCCGAGGAGGAAAGCGAAACCCTCCACCTCAGCTCGGCCCGATTCAGTGCAATGTTGCGAGAGCAACCGGCCACTGCCCTGATACTGTTGCGACAGATCATGGCCGAGCGGACGGCGTTGTTGGTGAAGTTCGGTCAGCATGCGATGCTGACGGTGGAGCAGCGTCTGATCGCGTCGCTCGTGAGGCTCGCCCAGAGCCATGACATGCGCGCGGGTGCTGCGGTGCCGCCGGTGCCTCGCCGGCTGCTCGGTGAGCTGGTGGGAGCGACGCGGGAATCCATCTCGCTGGTACTCGGGCGGCTGTGCGCCGAGGGGCTGGTGCGGCGCGAGGGTGGGGGCCTGTTCATCTCCGACCTGGACAAGCTCGTCATGCGCCTCGCGCCGGCAACGCGTCCGCCGTTGGCCGAGTTCGTCGACAGCGCTTCGATGAGCGCGGAGTATCAGCAGGAGGCGTAGTCTCGAGCGCGTGGCGCGCGCGCTTCACGCGGCGGCGCTGCGCGGTTAGCCTTCTTCGCGTGACTGCATCCGATCGTGTCGCCACCGTCCGAGTGCCTGCCTCCGCCGCGAATCTGGGTGGAGGCTTCGATTGCGTGGGAGTGGCGGTCGACCGCTGGCTCACGGCATCGGTGCGACTGGCCAACACCGGCACGACGGAGCCGGAATTCGTGCGCTCCGGAACGCTGGCCACGCTCACGACGCGCGACTCGCACGACGCGATCTACGTCGCGTTCCGGGCGGCCGTGGGAGCGAAGAAGGTGCCGTTGCCCGAGCGGCTGCGGTTCACCGTGAGCTCGGAGATTCCCGTTGGACGAGGGCTCGGATCGTCGGCAGCGGCGTTCGTTGCGGGAGCGGCGCTCGCGAACGAGCTGCTGAGGCTCGGGCTGGACTCGTTCGGGATCGCGGAGGTCGGAACCGCGCTCGAGGGGCATCCGGACAACGTGTGCCCGTCCGTCTTCGGGGGGGCGACGCTCGCGCTCACGCATGCGGGGAAGGTCATCGTGTCGCCGCTGGATGTGCATTCGTCGCTCGCGTTCGTGTTCGCGGTTCCCGAGTTCGTATTGGAGACGAGACGGGCGCGCGAGGCGTTGCCGAACGTCGTGCCGCACGTGACGGCGGTGCAGGCGGCGGCGAAGGGGGCGGCGCTCGTGCGGGGGCTCGCGACGGCGGACGAGGCGATGCTCGCGGCGGCGATGGACGATGTGCTGCACGTGCCGCATCGGCGGCGGCTCGTGCGTGGATTCGACGCCGTGTCGGCGGCTGCGATGGAAGCCGGCGCGATCGGCGCGACGCTGAGCGGCGCGGGGTCGTCGATGCTCGCGATCGCACGTGCGGAGAATGCGGAGGCGGTGGGCGCGGCGATGATGCGGGCCTGGCAGCTGACCGGGGTGACGGCGACGGCGTTCTCGAGCGCACAGCGCGTGAAGGGATTCCACGTCGTTGCGTGAGTGGAGTGAGCGGTTGGGTCGACTGGGTGCCGGGGCGGCGGCCGGGCG
>Ga0070714_100004361_pt1 | contig 10661 bp, 7 predicted proteins | sample LARL83metaG_FD_65450 | JGI IMG/M metagenome (GOLD analysis project Ga0070714, IMG submission 65450) | Corn, switchgrass and miscanthus rhizosphere microbial communities from Kellogg Biological Station, Michigan, USA - LAR L8-3 metaG | ecosystem: Host-associated > Plants > Roots > Rhizosphere ... | reverse complement strand
ACGAGGCTCACTACAACGGACGACGTCCCCATCGCAGCCGTCAGCTCCGTCCGCCCCGGCCCAACCACCCTGTCGCCGACTTCTCCCAGGCGCGGATCCAGCGCCGGTCCGTCCTCGGCGGCCTCATCAGCGAATATGAGCAGGCCGCCTAAATCCCAGGTCAGGACCGGCGGCCGAATTCTGGAACCCCACAGGCCGAACCGAGCCCTGCGCCGGCTCTTCGACCGCTGCGGGGGGAGCCGCTTCCTCAATTGGCGGCAGCGGCTCGGAAGTAGAATCTGCGACCGATTCCATGACTCCCCCTTTGAAGTGGAACCCAAACGGCGATAGTGCCGTCAGCAGGCAGGCACTTCGTCGCTGCAACTTATCAGCCCGGGATTGTCCGCGCTTATCGCGGTAAACATCCGGTGTAAAGCTGACCGGCGCGTTCGGGCGGCGATTGCCCGGCCGCTCACCGAGCCGATATCCATGCGGCTGGTGCAGCGTGCAGGTGTTCCGGCGTGACCGGGCCGCTCCACTTCCCCCCGATCGCCATGCTCAAGCCCTCCGCTCCCGGCGAAGATCGCCGCTGCCCCGGCCACCAGTCGGCCGGGTATCCTTGGCAGCGCTCCAGTCACCCGCAAGTCCGAAGTCAACGCCATGCCGTAGGGTGACCATGCTGATAAGCGGCCTACTCTCCCAGACTCAAGATTGACTGCTCCTTTACCAAATCATGGTAAACACCCGCAGGGTTGATGAGCAACAACTTAATTCAAGGAGAACTGGCAGCAACTCTCTCAAGGCCGACGCGCCTTGTCTTCGGCACGACCCGGTCATATCCCGTTTGGGCCACCTGTGCCACAGAGCGTCGACATGTCGGATCGGGAGCTGTCACATATCCGTGATCCTCGGCATCGGGGCCTCCCCGGCAGCACCGTGTTTGAGCCGTCTCACACAGCGCTCGTCACGCGGTTCAATTAGTGAGGCGCCGGGTAAGTTGCTTGTGCCGACGACGGTGCGGACGTGGTCGAGGTAGGACTCGGTGGCTTGCTCGCCAGGGTAGCGGTCCTTGAGAATCCTGGTCAGGTCACGGCTGACCAGGGCCAGCGTGGGCAGGGACTTACGCGGTCCGGATAGGGCTTGCTCGCCCTGGTGGACCGCTTGCTCGATGTCGCCTTCGCGGGCGGCTATTACCCCAAGGGTTACCCGTGCCTCGGCGGTGCGCATGGGGGCGCGCTCTGTGCCGTCGAAGTCGGTGCTCGACCGGATGACCTCATCGGCCAAGGTCTCGGCCATCTTGTCCTCGGCCAGTTGCCGGTAGCAGTCCATGGCGTAGAAGTCGAACTTGTCGGGTCCACCACGAAATGGTGGTCCAGGTTTCGGGGTAGGGCATAGCTGGGTGACCGCGATGGCAGTGGGGGCGCTGCCGGACGGCACCCCCGTCATTGTCAGCAGCGGTCTCGATGCAATGCGGGTGTGGCGGCGGCCGACGGCACCCCGGTCGGGAAGCCACTCGGCCACACCGACTGGGTGACCGCGGTGGCGGTAGGGGCGCTGCCGGATGGCACGCCGGTCATCGTCGGCTGCGGCGGCGACGGCACGGTCCGGGTGTGGCGGCTAGCCGACGGCACCCCAGTCGTGCCTCCGCTGGAACTGCGCGAACCCGTGCGTGACGTTGCCGTCCACGGGAACATTATCGTCACTGCAGCCGGGGCGAACATTGCCATCCACCAGCTAACATTCCAGCGACCGATGGCGTTAGCTGCTGCTTTTCAGGAACACCGACAGCTCGGCGAGACGACCGGATAATGGCCGGTTATCCGGTACATCGGCCGGCGAACCCTTCACGGGCATTGGCTATTACGGAGAGCGAACATCCAGCCGAGCGCAACAACCGGACATTCGGTACATAACCCTGCCGACTATGAGCTCGGATTTCTGATGGCCTCGCCGCCGCAACAAGCGCGCCGATCGGTTCGTTCTGTTCTTCTCGGTTCTCCGGGTTGGGCTGGCGCATCGCGGCTGCGATGCGCGTTATCTGATCGCTGGAGCGAGCAGTTAGGACGAACAGGTGATCTGTCCTGGAGTCGGGCGTTGCGCGGGCCGCGTCACCGCTATCCGGTTAGCAGGCCCGTTACGGACCGATGCGCATGGGGTGCGGCGCGACAGGCGGGCGCTGCGGCAGCGCCGGAAGTTTGTGGGGTCATCCAGGTCGCTTGTAGTGGTTGGTCAGGTGCTGGTGTTCGGTGGCTGGCCGTGCTTTGCGCAGGTGGCGGAGAGCCGCTGGTAGAACCAGACGGTCTGGTATCCGTCGGTGCCCCGCGCGGTGGGTAGCGCTATGGCCAGGTCGGCGTAGGCCGTGCCGGCGGTGCGCAGGTCCGGCCAGCGTGAGCCGGCGAACTCGGCGCGGATCTTCGAGTAGGCGGTCGCGGGGACGTCTTGGGTGGTCAGCGGGTACCTGCAGGCGACGAGGCCGCTATCGTGCGGCGGGTCCGAGTGGGTGCCGCCGAGCACGCCGATGAGCAAGGCGGGGATTGCTGCGGCTGCGCCGATCGCGAGGCGGCGCGTGCGGGTGGAGAGACTCGTGATCGTCGGCGGCCGGTGTGCGGCGAAGCGGTCGGACATTGTGGGAGTTCCTTTCTTCCTGGTGTGCGCTCGCCTGTGAAAGGAGCCGCGTATTGCGCTGCCGTCCGCGGCTGCCCGCGTCCGGGCTGGTCCGGCGCGCCTGCTAGGGGCAGGCCGGCCGGCCGGGCGGGGTGGGAATGGCGCGGCTGGGCGTGCCCGGCATCAGGAATGCTCCGCGGGCGCCGCCGAGGTCGGCGCCGGCCGCGTTGGTGACCTTGATCCAGATTTCCGCCGGTACTGAGGCGGGCAGGTTGTTCAGCGGCAGGATCAGCATGCCCGTGTGAGGGTCCGGGTACGCGGCTGCCCAGCCGAGCATGCGGGGATGGCCGCTTACGCAATCACCTGCCGTGGCGGTGTAGTAGCTGTCTCGTGGCAGTCCGCTCGCCGCCAGGGTCGCCCAGATGGCCGCTGGCCCGTGCCCGGCCTGCAAGTACTGCACCTGGAGCAGGGCACCGGGTGTACCGGTGAGCGGAAAGCTGACTGCGCTGGCGATCAGGACGTCAATGGCCGGCGGCCGCTGAGTTCGTGCCGTCACCCGAGCGTGGTGAGTTCGTGCCGTCACCGGAGCATGGGCGGCGGCACCGTGGAGGTCAAGAACAGCCGCTGCCAGCGCTAGGCCGCCGATGATGATCCTGGCGGCCGTGGTGATCGTCGGCCGCCGGATGCCGGGAAGAAGCAGGGGGCGTCGCTCAGGCTGGCCGAAGGTCAGTATGTCCCCTGCCTGATCGGGTTGCTGTCCAGGCGCGGCTTGCTGAAGGTTCACGGGCGCAGGAGCAGGCGCCCGGCTGCCTGGCGGCCGTAGAAGGGGCATGCGGGCCTCCTCAGTGATGTGTGAATGGCCAGTCCTGCGGCCCGGCACCGTGATGGGCGTCAGCCCGGCCCGGGGATGGCCCGGCGCTCATCGGGCGGGGCGGCTGCCGGGGCATGCCCGGTGACCCGGCTGATGACGTGGCTGACTTCACTGTGGGCCGCGGCGGAGGTGTTCACCACGCATGACCGCCCACAAAAGGGCCCACACGACAGCCCACATGAATCGGCACGCCCTGGTCCCGGGGGTGCGCGACGTCAGCGCGGGCCCTGGCGGACCGTTCCTGGCGCTTTGGGCCGTCGGCGCCGGGAGGGCCTGGTCGCGGTGCCACGGAAACCTTAACGGTCGCTGACGTGTGGTGGCGGGACCTGGCGGGCGCGGCTGGGCCTGCGTACTGTTGGAGCAGGACTGGTCCTGCCCGGTGCCGGTAGCCGCGGCGGGCTGGTCGTGAGGGGACATCGCGATGGTGACCGAGCCCTCTGCGCTTTTGTTTGCCGGGCTGCTGCGGCGGCTGCGGGCCCAGGCGAGGCTGACCCAGGAGGAGCTGGCGGCGGCGGCCGGGGTGTCCGTGCGGTCGGTCAGCAACCTGGAGCGGGGCGTCAACCGGACCGCGCACAAGGACACCGCGGTGCTGCTGGCCGGTGCGCTGGGCCTGGCCGGGCCGGCGGCGGAGCTGTTCGTGGCGGCGGCCCGGGGCACCGCGCCGGCCGGGCAGGTGCTGGCGGCCGCCGAGGGCCCGGGGCCGTGCCCTGGGGCGGTGGCCGGTTCCCCGTACCGCGGATTGAGCGCGTTCGGGGAGCAGGACGCGGGGTGGTTTTTCGGCCGGGAAACAGCCGCCGCCGCGCTGCTGGACCGGATGTCGCGGCTGCTGGCGGGGGTGGGGCTGCTGGTGGTGTCCGGGGCGTCGGGCGCGGGGAAGTCGTCGTTGCTGCGGGCGGGGGTGCTGCCGCGGATCCGCCACGACGGGCTGGCCGCTGCGCCGGAAGCGGCGGCGTGGCCCTGGGTGGTGTTCACGCCGACCCGGGCGCCGCTGGATGAGCTGGCACTGCGGGTGGCGCCGCTGGCGGGGGCGGACGCCGCGGCGGTGCGGCGAGGCCTGGCCGCCGATCCGGGCGGGTTCGCGCTCACCGCCCGGCAGGCCGTCCTGGCGCAGCCACCAGACCCGGCAGCAGATCCCGTCGGCCTGGCGGCCGGGCGTGACCAGCCGCCGCAACGCCGTCTGCTGCTGGTGGTCGATCAGTTCGAGCAGGTGTTCACCCAGTGCGCCGATGCGGGCCAGCGCCGCGGGTTCATCACGGCCCTGCACGCGGCGGCCGCCGCCGGGCACGGCCCGGATCAGGCCCCCGCGGCGCTGGTCGTGCTCGGGGTACGCGCCGATTTTGAGGCGCGCTGCGCTGACTACCCGCAGCTGGCCGGCCCGGTCCAGGACCGGTACCTGGTCACCGCGATGACCGGGCGGCAGCTGCGGATGGCCATCACCGAACCAGCCAAGAAAGCCGGCTCGGCGGTCGATGACGACCTGACCGGGCTAATGCTGGCCGAGGTGCGCTCCGGCCAGCCCCGGACGTCCGGCGCCGGGGTGCTGCCGTTGCTGTCGCATGCCCTGGACCAGGCCTGGCGGTCCCGGGCCGGGCAGGCGGTCACCCTGGCCGACTATGAACGCACCGGCGGCATCGAGGGCGCCGTCGCCGCCAGCGCCCAGCGCGCCTACGACGGCCTGCCCCCGGCCCGGCAGGCCGCCGCCCGGCAGGTCTTCATGCGGCTCACCGCGACCAGCCCCGAGGGCGCGGACTATGCCGACTGCGCTACCAGGGCCGAACTAACCGACGGGAAAACCGCCGCCGAGGCGCAGGATGTGGAGGTGGTACTGGAGGCCTTCGCCGCCGAACGGCTGCTCACCCTGGCCGCCGGGACTGTGGAACTCAGCCACGAAGCGGTGCTGACCGCCTGGCCGCTGCTGCGGGACACCTGGCTGGCCGACAGCCACGCCGACCGGATCGTCCGCACCCGGCTGCACGCCACCGCTGCGGAGTGGGCCCGACACTCCCGCGACCCGTCCTACCTCTACGGCGGCACCCTGCTGCAGGCAGCGGCCGGCACCGCCACCCGGATCAGCGCCGACCCCGCCCGCCACCCGCCGCTCAGCCCGACCGAGCATGACTTCCTGGATGCCAGCAGCCGTGCGCACCGGCGGACCATCCGCAGGCGGCGGGCAGTGATCGCCGGCCTGCTCGCCCTCACCCTGACCGCCGGAATCGCCGTCCACGACGCCGCCACCGCCGCGCGCAACGCCGCCACCGCCGCGGGCAACGCTGCTAGCGCCGAACGGCAGCATGCCATCGCCCTGTCCCGCCAGCTCGCCGCTGAAAGCCTCAACATCGACTCCACAGATCCGGTGACCGCGCGCCGGCTCGCCGTCGCCGCCTGGGCCGTCTTCCCCACCAGCCAGGCCGCTTCCGCCATTACGATCTTGCTGGACGAGCAACAGCTACAAGGCAAGCGGGCCGCCGGCGCGCTCATCCAGTTCCACTACGGCCCTGATGGCAGCGTGTCCTGGGTGGACGTCAGACTCGCCGGCAGGCCGCCGGCCAGCGCCCACGACGACGGCACCTGGCGGGTGATCCAAGCACCGCCGCCATCCGCGCATCCCTATGCGGCGCTCTGCGCTTCCGCAGGACCACCGACACGGCAAGAATGGAACCACTACGCCCCCGGCGAACTGCAGCCGAAGGTCTGCCGCTGAACACCCCAGGCACCCCGGCGGCCACCGCCGCTCAGGCCGGAGGGTCCAGCCCGAACACCCGTCTTGACATCGGTTCCCGACCATCGCCGGGCCGCTGACCGCAGTAAACAGCGCCCTGATCGGCGGCATACCGGGCCAGGCCTGCAGGACGGTACGGGGCGCTCGCAGCGTCAAAGCCATGGGGTGATCACCGGCACGGGTGCGCTGGCCGAGCCTCGCGCGACAGCGAGCGACCAGGCAGGCGGCGCGGCGGCCAGCATCTGCGACACCGCCAGCCGATAACAACGGCCCAACCGGCTCGGCGCGGGCCCGCCGCCTTGACCATGAGCAAGGCCTCGACCCCGAATCCCAGATCCCCCGAGCAGAATGACCAATTCGGGGTACGCATAGACGGCAAAGCACGACTGGGATGGCGTGCATAACGGCGGATATCGCGTGCCGTGCGACGTCGAGTTGTCACTATCTGTAGTGAGCCGCCAGTGCCCACGGTTGCAAAGTCAGGTGTCCGGCGAGCATGTCCAGGCCGACTCGAGCGGTCAGGGTGAACGTCACTGCGTCATCGTGAACATCGCCCCGAGGGATTGCGGTCAAGCCATTCGATTGGCCGTATCCACCACCTGAAGCGACGTTCAACGTTCGTCACGGATGTCAGGAACTGGCCGTCGTAAGGTGGGCGGATACTGCCTAGCCTCGCCGGCGTGGAGGTTCGAGCAGGGCGGTGATCTCAGCGACGGCTTCGGCGCCTGGACGGACGTACCGCATAGCGGTGCGCGGGTTGCGGTGCCGGGTCTTGGCCATGATCAGCTGCAAGGGGATGCCTTGCGCGCCGAGGTGGGTCGCTGCGGAGTGGCGGAGCTGGTGCAGGTCCCACCCGGTGTGCCGGGTGAACAGGATCCGGGGCGCGGTCATAACCGAGCCGGGCCCGCCCGGTGGCCGGGCACAGGTCCTTGGCCGCGGGGCGGCTGGCGGGGCCGGGGCGGCGCTCGGACAGGAACACCGGCCCTCCCTGGCGGCAGCGAATGAGGCGGGGCAGCAGGTGCGCGGTGCCGGAGCCCCAGCAGATCCATTCGGTGTCGCCGCCCTTGGACCGGATCGGGGCGCGGCGGGCGTCCAGGTCGAGGTCTTCGATGTTCAGCGCCAGCACCTCGCTGGCCCGGGCGGCGGTCTCGTACAGCATCCGCCACAGGGTCTTCTCCCGCAGCGGCACGTCGCAACGGGACAGCGCCCGGTCAATCGCCGGCCGGGGTATCGCGCGGGTGGCGTTGAGGTGCTCGCGGCGCCGTTCGGCGCTGGCCGGCAGGACCGGGGCGGGTATCCGGTTGGCGGCGCACCAGGACAGCCAGGCGGTCACGGCGCCGCGGTTGCGGTTCCAGGTCGCCGGGGCCCGCTGCCCCCACAGTTGCTCCAGCAGGCCGGCCAGTTCCTCCCCGCCGACCTCGGCCAGCGGGCGGCTGGCGCCAAGCCCGGCGAGCAGGCGGTCCAGCACGCCGGTGTAGCCGCGCCGGGTGTTCGGGTTGGCGTACCGCGGCGAGGACAAGAAGGCGTCGGCTGCGGCCTGGACCGTGCTGGTGTCTCGTTCGCGCAGCGGCATGATTTTCCCGGTCATTTACTCCTCCTCAGCAGATGTACCGGATAACGTGCCCGAGTCGCGCAAACAACGGCGGGCCGCCTCCCGCGTGATCGCTGGCGGGTGTCCGCGTTGTACCGGATAACCGGCCATTATCCGGTGCCTTTGCCGGCCGGGTGTTGCTGTGACCTTCGGTGCAAGTGGCAGGGATTCTTCGGTGCTATCTGGCGCGCTGGTGGCTGAAGCGACCCGTCCCATGGGGTCCTGGCACGCCGTGAAATAGCTTTAGGATATTCAGTGGCCTGCCTGATGGTGCGAAGGGCTGCAGCGTGCGATGGTTGGGTCACGAAGCGAGGACGGCCCGGGGGTGGGAGTTGGCCAGGGTCTACGTGTCGTCCACGAGCGCCGACCTTAAGCAGGAGCGGCGGGCGGTGCTGGACTGGCTGCGGCTGGCCCGGCATCAGGCGGTGGACAGCTACCTGCCGGACAGCGACACCGTGCGGGACAGCTGCCTGGACGACGTCGCCGGGTGTGACCTGTACGTGCTGATCGCGGGGCACCGGTACGGGTTCCAGCCGCCGGAGGGCAACCCGGAGGGCCTGTCGATCACGCAGCTGGAGTTCCGGCGGGCCGGTGAGTGCGGCATCCCGCGGGTGGCGCTGCTGCGCACCAGCATTCCCGACGTGCGCCTGTCGGATCTGCAGGATCCGGCGCGGACGCCGCTGGTGCTCGCGTTCCGGACTGAGGTGGCCCGCCAGCTGCGGCCGGTAGAGTTCAGCGACCTGAAGGGCCTGATCCAGGGGTTGAGCACCGGGGTCCAGAGCGCGCTGGACAAGCAGGCTAAGCGCGAGGGGCGGCGGGCCGGTCCGGGGGCGGCGGGCCCGGCGCTGCGGCTGGCGCCGCGGCCCGTGTTCCTGGCCGGGCGGGAAGACCTGCTGGCCGGGCTGGAGGCCCGGCTGGGCGGGGATGATGGGGGCGGGCCGCGGCTGGTGGCGCTGTGCGGGCTAGGCGGCGCGGGCAAGACCAGCGTGGCGCTGGAGTACGCCCACCGCCAGCTCGGCCAAGTCGGCGTGGCGTGGCAGCTGCCCGCCGAGGACCCAGCGGTGCTGGCGGCGGGGTTCGGCGAGCTGGCCGCCCAGCTCGGCGCCGCCGATCGCGGGTACCCGGTGGCCGCGGTGCACGGGGTGCTGGCCGCCAGCCCGGCGTCGTGGCTGCTGATCTTCGATAACGCGCCCGATCGCGCCGCGGTGGCGGCGCTCGTGCCCCCGGCCGGGCCGGGGCGGGTGCTGGTCACCAGTCGGAACCAGATCTGGCCGCCTGGCCAGGCCGTGGAGGTGCCGGTGCTGGACCCGCTGGTGGCCGCGGACTTCCTGGTCAGCCGCACCGGCGACGCTGACCGGCGGGCGGCCCTAGAGCTGGCCGGGGAGCTGGGCGGGCTGCCGCTGGCGCTGGAGCAGGCCGCCGCCTACGTCCAGGCCAGCGCGGAGAGCCTGGCGGGATACCTGGCCTTGTTCCGGCAGCGCCGCGCGGACATGCTCGGCCGCGGCGAGCCGACCGGGTATCCCGAGACGGTGGCCACCGCCTGGCGGCTGGCGTTCGAGGACGTGCAGCACGCTGCGCCGGGCGCGGCCGGCCTGCTGCGGCTGCTGGCATTCTGCGCGCCTGAGGCGGTCCCGCTACCCCTGCTGCTGCACCCCCGCCCAGCCCTGGCCGACCAGCTCGGCGACCAGGTCGCCCCGGTGCTGGCGCCGCTGATGGAAGACCCGCTGGCGGCCCGGGACGCGTTCGCGGCGCTGCGCCGGTATTCGCTGATCACCCCGGCCGCCGGCGGGTCGGTGTCGGTGCACCGGCTGGTCCAGGCCGTCACCGCGGATCAGATGCCAGCCGGGCTGGCCAGGCAATGGCAGCAGGCCGCCGCCGCCCTGATCGAGGACGCGATCCCCGGCGACACCGGCCTGCCCGGGACCTGGCCGGTATGCGCGGCACTGCTGCCGCACGCCCAGGCCGCGCTCGCCGATGACAGCGCCGGGATGGCCCGGATTGCCAGCTACCTCGGATCGAGCGGCAGTTACGCCGCAGCCCGGGATCTCCAGCGGAGAATACTTGACGCACGGGAACGGGTCCTCGGCCCGGAGCACCCCGACACCCTGGCCGCCCGGCACGAGCTCGCCCGCTGGACCGGGCAGGCGGGGGTCCCGGCCGCCGCCCGGGACCTGTTCGCCGGGCTGCTGCCCGTGCGCGAGCGGGTGTCTGGCCCGGAGCACCCGGACACCCTGGCTGCCCGGCACGAGCTCGCCGGCTGGACCGGGCAGGCGGGAAATCCGGCCGCCGCCCGGGACCTGTTCGCCGGGCTGCTGCCCGTGCGCGAGCGGGTCCTCGGCCCGGAGCACCCGGACACCTTGTGGGCGCGCGCTAACCTTGCCCGGTGGACTGGGGAGGCGGGGGATCCGGCCGCGGCCCGGGACCAGTACGCTGGGCTGCTGCCCGTGCGCGAGCGGGTGTCTGGCCCGGAGCACCCGGACACCCTGGCCGTCCGGCACAAGCTCGCCCGCTGGACCGGCGAGGCGGGATACCCGGCCGCCGCCCGGGACCAGTACGCCGGGCTGCTGCCCGTGCTCGAGCCGGTCCTCGGCCCGGAGCACCCGGACACCTTGTGGGCGCGCGCTAACCTTGCCCGGTGGACCGGGGAGGCGGGGGATCCGGCCGCGGCCCGGGACCAGTTCGCCGCGCTGCTGCCCGTGCTCGAGCGGGTCCTCGGCCCGGCGTACCCGGACACCCTGGCTGCCCGGCACGAGCTCGCCCGGTGGACTGGGGAGGCGGGGGATCCGGCCGCGGCCCGGGACCAGTTCGCCGCGCTGCTGCCCGTGCGCGAGCGGGTGTCTGGCCCGGAGCACCCGGACACCCTGGCTGCCCGGCACGAGCTCGCCGGCTGGACCGGG
>Ga0070714_100004358_pt1 | contig 10666 bp, 30 predicted proteins | sample LARL83metaG_FD_65450 | JGI IMG/M metagenome (GOLD analysis project Ga0070714, IMG submission 65450) | Corn, switchgrass and miscanthus rhizosphere microbial communities from Kellogg Biological Station, Michigan, USA - LAR L8-3 metaG | ecosystem: Host-associated > Plants > Roots > Rhizosphere ... | reverse complement strand
CCCGGTTCATCCGCACCCGCACCTGCCCGGAGGAGCTGTACGCCTACCCGTGGATCGACGTGATCACCTGCCCCAACCCGCAGTGCCTGACGATGTACCGGGTCACCGACCGCCAGGAGTGGCTGCGGGAGCGAGCCCAGCAGCACAAGGGCACCGCCACGGACGTGGCCGGGTTCCTGCGGGTGACCGGGGTGGCGTGCACCCCTGACCAGATCCGTGGTTACGCCCGCTCACGTCACGGCCGCCCGCCCCGGATCCAGCCGGCTGGGGTCAACGACCGGGGGCACCCCACCTACCTGATCTCCGACGTGCTGGCCGCGATCAAGGACCGCTACACGCGCCGATCGTGAAGTACACTGCGTGACGCTGCTACGACTGTTCATCACTCACCGTTGTCCCGGTGTCGTTGCCTGCTGGGCGCCCCTCGCGCATGCTGGGGGCGCCCAGTGTTTGGGCTGTGAATCCGCTGGGTAACTTGCCCCGATGCTTGCAAGGTCAAAGGCGCCCACGTACCCTCGCGCCTGACCTAGTCTGCCCCCAGCACTCCAGGTCGGCACTCAGCTAGCGATACGCCCCCCGTTATCGTCGGCTCGGATGCCACCGGCCCACCCAGCCTCTACCCCCGACCGAGCTGGGTGGGCCGACCCGTTGATGGCCGGTGTAGCGGAAATGGACACCGCACCGTGAAGTGCCCGACGCGAGCTAGCCGCTCAAGCCCGGACGTAGCGGAGGGCCCGGGTTCGAGTCCCGGCGCCGACCCTAGGGGCGCCGCGTTCCGCAGCTTGCCCCCGCATGATGGGTCCAACGTGGAAGCCCTGTTCATCGCGCCGCGCATTGTCGTGATGGCCCAATTCATGGACATGATCCGCGACGGAGACCTTCCAGCGATCAAATCGACCGTTCACGGCGACACTGAGCTGCTGACCATCACAGCCAGTAACGGCACGTGGGTGTATGTCGTTGGGCAGCTCGACTCTGGCCGCGACGTGTACCAGTGCCACTGGCCGGACTAACCGAAGGGATCGTCACCCATGGGCCGTCACAGCCGCCCGACTCACAAGCTGCGTAACACCCTGATGGTGGGCAGCGCGATCGCCGCGAGCGCGACCACCCTGTTCGCCGCCCCCGCGTCAGCTGACCCCCTGGATGGGTGCACCGCCGGCGCGCGTAACCCCGACATCAGGGTCTGTCAAGACGACCCTGACGCCGACCAGTCCAACTCCATCCACGCCCTGGTCAAGGCCAACCCGCTGCTGTGCGTGCACGCGGTGATCCTGGACGGCCGGCGCGTGGTGGGCACCCGCGACTGCTCCCACCATGGCGTGGTCCCGGTCGTGCCGGTGGAGCCGGGCCCGGTGGGCGGCACCGAGCCGTGCACCTGCACCCCCACCGCTCCCACCACCCCGGGCTCCTCCAGCTCCTCGAGCTCCAGCACGGTGGTCACCAGCCCCACCACTGGTGGCTCGGCGAGCTCCTCAAGCTCCAGTGAGACCCTGCCCGAGGCCCCGGCCCCGCAGACGGTCACCAATGAGACCGCCCCTGGCCCGTTGCCCGCTGTCACGCACTAGGTAGGGCACGCACCGGCACGACTCGGGGGGGAATGGCCCGGTGTGCGCCTACTGGGGATGATCATGGGTGTGGGGCTGTGCATCACGTGTGCACTGCTCCTGGTCGCAGGGTGCGGCGTGATCTTGTTCGCTGTTGGACTCGGCTACTAGGAAGGACCACACCCATGATCGTCATCGGTCTCATCCTGCTGGTGCTCGGCCTGCTCGTCGGGGGCCTGCACATCCTGTTCGACCTCGGCATAGCCTTGATCGTCATTGGTGTCCTCCTGGAGCTGTTCGGAGGACTGGGCTACACCATGGCTGGTCGCAGGCACTGGTGGTAATGTTGATCACAAGAAACCCCGGCGGTGCGCTAACACCCCGGGGCCCTGTCTAACCTGGTGAGAGCAGGTCAGCAATGCCTGATTGTACGCACTCGTTCGTGATCACCAAACGTGATGGCTCGCGCCACCATGTCCTGGTCGATGAGCGAGACGCGGAGCGCGTCATGGGATTTGGTTCCTGGTGTCTTACTGCCAAGGGGTACGTCTACGGGTACCGCCGTGGATCAGGCGGGGGACTGGGCTGCAACGTCTATCTCCATCGGTTCATCCTTGGCCTGACTCCCCAGGATCCGATGGTTGACCACGCTAACGGGATCAAGCTGGACAATCGCCGGGTCAATCTTCGACTGTCAACCAACCCCCTAAACGTCGCCCACCAGCTAGTTGTCAATCGGAGAGGTACGAGTAAGTACCGCGGTGTGCACTGGCGCAAAGACACCTGCCGGTGGGTTGCAGCACAGAGGGTTAACTACAGGACCGTGACGATCGGGTGCTTTGATACCGAGGCCGACGCCGCCGCAGCAGTTGCGATGTTCCGCGTGGCACATGGATTGCCGACCGGCTACTAGCGCAGATAGGACCCCCCTTTTGACCACCACTGACCCGGAGTCAACGAACTGGCCACCCGGATGGCAAGCCACCCGCGATGCCGTGGCCAACATCCCCGTACCCACCGTGGGCCGGATCGTGCACTGGGCGGACAACACCAGCCAGCGCCCATGGCCAGCCCTGATCGCCGCGGTCAACGATGACGGCACCGTGGACCTGACGGCGTTCAACCCGCTGCCCAACTACTTCAAGGGCGTGGCGTTCGACCACACCGGCACCGTGGGTGGCACGTGGCGCTGGCCCCCGAGGAGCTGACCATGCCCCGACGTGACCCGGTGGTCACCACCGACCCCAACTTCACCCCCACCGCGGTGGCCCACCCCCCGGCGGACCCGGCGGCCCCGACTGACCGGGAGATCGCCCGGGCCATGGCCGTCCCCGTCCAGGTGGTGGGCGACGACCTCTCCCCAATCCCATGGCTTGGACAGCGCGTCCACTTCTTGGGACAGGGTGCGTCGGAGTGCCTGGCCGGGATGATAATCCGCATCATCCCCCCAGCGCCTGGTCTCCCGGACACCGACCGGTGCGAGCTGACGGTGTTCTCCCCCGTGACCCCCCACCCCGTGTTCGTCACCGCCGAACGTGACGAGACCGGCCACGGGTACTCCACCTGGCACCGGATCCACCCATGAACACCACCGATGCCCTCTGGTACGCGGCCCTGCTGCTGGTGGTGATCGGGGCGGTCACCTTCACCGCGTGGGAGATCTGGCAATCCCGCGGCACACCGCCCCCACCCCCGCCGCCGCGCCCCAGGCCACCGCATGACCCCCCGAGCCAGGAATGGCGCCCCTAGGCTCGGGTGGTCGGCATCGGCGACGCCAACGGCGCCGGCACACCGCTCGACGCCCACGCCCCGTCCTGGCCTACGTGATCTTCCTGGCCGACGTGGCGGTATTCACCACGATCATCTGGCTGTGGGTGGCGCGCTAGCCACCCCTGGCAAGGAAGGCCACCCCGCATGCAATGGAGGATCATCACCCACGTTCGGGAACGCCTCACCGACTGGGCCGCCCGCCGACGCAACGCCGGCCACCCCGACCACCCCAAACGAAAGCCACGACGGCCCACCGGCCACCAACTGCGCGACCACCACACCCACGCGCCCCACCACGGCGACGACTAGTGGCCGACTGGCCACCCAAGACCCTCGGTGACCACGCCTGGCACTGGATCGCCTGGCACCTCCCCCACACCCTGGTCACCTGGTGCCTAGCCCGCGTCGCGGCCACCGCAGCCGCATACAACCCCCACACGGCGCCAGAAGACCTCACCCTCGGCCAGCTCTCAACCACCTGGGCTGACCCCCACCACCCAGAGCCAGCCACAAGCCCTGACCAAGCGAGGTGATCATGACCCCTGGTCAAGCCATAGAACCCGATCAAGCCACCCAGCAACCCCACCCCCGGAAATGCACCGGCCGCCGCAAAGACGGCGTCACCCCCTGCACCCGCTGGGCCATCCAAGGCTCAGACAAATGCCCCCAGCACCTTCCCAACCCGATAGCGAGGAGGAAGGCCATGGTGCGCGCCGAACTGGCCCACTGGGGCCTGGGTGACTCCCACATTGACCCCGGGGATGTGCTGCTACGGCTGGTGAGCCAGTCAGCGAACCGCGCGGAGTTCTACGCGGGGCTGCTCCAGGAGCAGTACGAGCGGATGGACGCTGGTGAGGAGGAGACCACCCTGCCTAGCCGGATCCGGTCGCTGGTGGGGGCCGCGTTCGCGTTGAGTAATAAGGGCGAGCGGGTGGTGATCGGTGAGGCTGTTCGTGCGCTGGTGACGTTGGAGAACGATGAGCGGGACCGGTGCTGCAACTTCGCGGCTAAGGCGGTGGCTGCTGGGCTGTTGGAGCGGCAGGTGCGTCTGGCTGAGCGTCAGGGCGAGTTGATCGCTGATGTGCTGCGGGCGGTGTTGGGGGATGAGCGTTTGGGCCTGTCGGCTGAGCAGCGTGCGTTGGTGCCTGGGCTGGTGCGGGAGCGCCTGGCGATAGCCTCGTGAGCATGGTGGACCAGGCGCGGCAGGTGTGGCTGGCTGAGCAGCAGGGCGTGTGGATGGCTGCGGTGATCCGTGCTGTGTTGTGTGACCCTCAGGTGGGGTTGTCGCGGCGGCAGGTGGAGGCCGGGTTGCGGGCGGCTGCGCGGCACTCAGCGGCGCTGGGCGGCTGTCCCCAGTAGTAGCCGCCGTACACCGAAAGATGTAGACCACCTACGCCCCCAGAGGTAGGTGGTCTACACGCTTGCGGTGTCAGGCGACAACGTCAACGAGCACGTCCATGTTCAACAGCAGGCCCCGGCAGTCGCGCTTGTCGGTGAGGATCCGCACCAGGTGGCGGCGGGTCTCGGTCTCTAGGCCGGTGATGGTCTCCGGGCCGTTGAGCATCACGGTTTGGCCGGGGGTGAGGTTCCGGGCGGTGGTGCGGGTGGCGGTGGTGGTGTTCATGTCTGCTGCGCTCCTCGGGTTGTTGTTGCCTTACACCCCATGTATCGCTGCCGGTCCGGGGTTCGTTACACGCGCCAACCGGGTCACCTCCCCCGGTGTCGGTAGGGTCCGTGGGGTGGTGACCCGGCTGGTGTTGGTGCTCGCTGCGCTGGTGGTGTGGGCTTTGATCCTGGTGTTACTGGTGAAGACCTACCCGCTGGCCCTACCTGCGGTGTTACACCCTCACGCCAGGTATGGTGCTCTCCTCCAGTGAGCTACGGTGCGGGCCGGGGAGCGAGGGTCGCTAGCCCTACGCTTCCCGGCCCGTTGTATCGCCTCACCACTGGCCTACCACGCACCCCGTCATGCGAGGGTCGCACCACATTGAGTACGGGTCCAGGGTGGCGTGGTGGAACATCGCGACCGCGTAGACGAGCACCATCAGCACACCCAGGGCGCACACCACGGCATCCGCGGTCGGGGTGGCGCGCATCAGTGGCCCCGGAACACTCGGGCCAGACCACGGGTGGCGTACCAGATCCCCGCGCCGAACCCCACCACCGTGCCGCCCACGGCGGCGGCGGTCACCCACACCCACGTCATCCCTGACCCCTGTCACGGATCGCTTGCGAGGTGCGGTCAAACCCGTCCGCGATCTGCCCCAACCACTGGTTGACCTCGTGACGGTGCCCTAGCTCACCCGCCCACTGGCGGACCTCCAGCGCCCACCCCGCCATGCGGTCGGCGTCCTTTGCGGCTTGGAGCTCTACCGCGCACTCCCCGCACACCAGCTTGTCCTCGAACACCACCGTGGCCACCCCGGGGCAGGTGTAGGGCACGTCCTGGGGTGCGCCCACCGCGAGGGACTGGACGTCCCGGTTCATCCGGGGCCGACCGCATACGGGGCTACCGTCAGGCAGCATGTCAGTCCCTCCCCGCCCAGCGATCCCACTCCGGGCGGCTCTTGTCCGACCAGGTGGGGCGGCCTTTGGGCTTGCCGGTGAACAACCCGACCTTCTCCCCCCGGGCGATGGCCCGCTCGGTCTCCTTGCTGCGTAGTAGTCCCATCAGTGGTCCTCTCTGTCGTAGTACACGGCTTGGGTGGGGATGGCCCCGCAGTCCACCCCTGCGATGGGTGTCCCCTGGGTGGCCAGCTCAAGGCAGAACCGGCGGGCGTTGACCCTCTGCACTGTCAACGCTGATGCTGGTGGCGCCGGTGGTGGGGTGGCGCCCATGGCCATGCAGAACCGTTTGACCCGCCGCGCGACGCGTTCCCCGGCGGTGGCCGCCGGCGGCCCGGCGACGTCGACGTCGGTATGGAATACGCACCGCATGGGCTCGGGTGCGGCATCCGGTGGTGGCTGATCGGTGCCCAAGATCAGCGCGATGCCCACCACGGCCGTGGTGATGGACACCGCGAGTAGCGCAGCGCCGAGTAGGTGACGGTGGGCCCGCACGGGCTCAGCCAACGGGGGTTGCGGTCATGGCTCAGTCGTCCAGCCCGAACAGCTGCTCCCCGGTGTCATCGCCACCGAATACGACCGGGTCACAGGAACCGTCGCAGCCAACGATGTCGCAATGGTCAGACATGGTGATCTCCCTGGTAGTGGACTAGAAGGACAGGGCTGACACGGCGGTCTCCTGTCCTAGTGGTGGGTGTAGTAGGTCTGGTCTGCGGGGATGGCCTGACAGTCCCGGTTCGGGTCGCCGCAGCCTCGACGTTGGGCCTCCAGGCACATCTCCCGGGCGTTGACCTGTGTGGGATCGGGTGGTGTCCAACCACCCATACAGGCCGCTTCCTGCGTGGCTGTCTCAAGTGCGTCACACAACTTGCCGGGGTCCAGGCGTGGGGTGCCGGGTGGCGGTGCGCCATCGGTGTCGACCACCTCAGCGTGGCAGTCCCCGCCGTCTGCGCCGGCGTCGTTAGCGACTGTGGGTGCGGTCACGGCGGGTGGGGTCGCTGCGGTCGGTGGGGTGCCGGGGATGTGCCCGGTGTGCCCGACCGCGACCAGCAGCGCCACCCCAGCCGCGGTGACCAGCCAAGCTCGTATGGTCATGTCGTTACCTCCGTGTCATGCGGTGCGGCCGCCGCCGCTGGGGTGTATCACCTGGTGTGGTCAGTCGTCGGGCTGGTCACCGAGGTCTCTGGGGTTACCGCTGGCCAGCCCCTCATCGGAGGTGCTGGACAACACCTCGTAGGCGCCCCTCAACGCGGCGAAGTTGTCTTTGTTGACTTCAATGTCCGGGTCACGTTCCATGATCTGCTGCCTCCGTGTCGTGTGTTTGTATTGCTCAGAATAGGGGTCTCTTGAGGGGGGATGGGTTTCCCTGCCCTTGCTGACCAGCGCATTCGCACTTGTCGAACCCGCATGTGTAGCAGCGGGTCTTGTTCTTCTGTAGATCGTTGCTGTGACACGCTGGGCACCGTTCGCGATCCCCGAATAGTGTCCCTAACAGCGACATCGCTATTGCCTTTCGTTGTTTACTGCTGTTCCAGCAGGTCAGAACAGGGGCGGGCGCTGTTGTGTCCGCTCTTCCTGGGGGGTGTTCTCCCGGTAGAAAAAGCTACCCAGGGCGTAGAAGTAGCTGGTGATGGCGCCTTCCGGGCGCTCGTACTGCCCCACTCGTTCGTTGTGCTCGGCGAAACTCGTGAATGGCCACATGGCTGTTCTCCTCTCGTGATCACCAGAATGGTGCGTCGTGGGGCCGGTAGTCCTTGCTGGGGTCGGGTGTCTCGCGGGGCACCCACTCGTAGCCGGCGAACAGGTTGCCCTTCAGCTTGTGGGTGACCTCGATGGGTGTGCCGTCACGTGCGTCGATCCAGTTCGCGAACACGTCACTGGCGGCCATGGCTGTCTCCCTCCGGGTAGCGACCCTGGATCAGGTCAGCGACTTGCTCCGAGGCGTACGTCTTGCCTGACCTAGCCGCCCTGCTGCTCGACTCGTCAGCTAGCGGCCCGCTGGTCAACGCCTCGGTGATCCGCTCCGCGGCGTCCGGATCGTTGTATGTGGTCATCGGTTCTCCGTTCGGTCTGGTCGTACGGGCGCGCATGGCGGCGGTGACCCGCAGCAGCGCTGCGAACCCCCGCAGGATCTGCGCGTCGTGCTCGGTGACCGTCCCCTCAGCGACCGCGGCGGTCAGGGACTCGTCATCGGTGTAGATGAAGCACCGGGCTGGTCGCTTAACGCCGCCCATGGCCCCACCCCTTGCGTAGCGATTTACACCGGCCTGGATCGTGGTTGTAGAACACCAGGTCCACGATGTCCGGGCCGTTGTCTTCGACGATTTCCGCCCACCGGGTCCAGGTGGCGGGCCAGATGGTGTTGTTGGTGTGCTCGATCAGCACGATGGGTGTTCCGCAGAACTCGCACGTCTCGACTAGGCGGTCGGTGTGCGCGCCCCAGATGAACAGGTTTTTCATGCGCTGGTCACCTTTGAACGAGGCCAGTGTCTGCTCGATGATTTCCATGGGGTCGCTCACCATGGGTCGTACTCCCCGAACTCTGTGACCAGCTGCTCCCAGGTGACCATGCACCCACCGACCTCGATGCCCAACGGTGAGCCGGTGCCGTTGTCGTAGGTGAGGTGCCACAGCAGGTGGTAGGCCTGCTCCAGGGTTTGTCCCTCGGATAGGTCGCTGGTGGTGTGCGTCCGGTAGGTCTTGTAGTGCAGGGTGACGAGCACCCGGGGGTAGCTGATCTGCTTGCGTAGGCGGTCACGCTGTTCCTGGGCTTGGCGGATGACCAGGTCGCACAGGTGGATGCGGACCCGGATGTCGCGTGCCCGGATGTCGTCTTCGAGTGCCTGGTAGTAGGCCGCCGCGGCGTTCGGGTTAGAAGTCATGGGTGCATTCCTGGCAGAAGTGGATGTCCTCAGCTGGCGGGACGACCAGGGGGTCGATCTCGGCGAGTAGACCAGCCGCGAGGGTGCCACCTGCGTTGATCTGCCGCTGGAACTCGGCTGTGATCCGTTCGATCTCCCGCCGGTACGCGCCGCGGAGCGCCTCGGGGGTGGCGTACACGTGGCCGCATTCCCCGCAGATGGTGTGGTAGTAGGCCGGGATGGGTTCGTAGCCGTGGATGTAGCAGTTGTCCGGGCCGACCCACCCGGGGCCGTGCGGCGGGGCTGGCTGGGTGGTCATGTTCCCTGGTCCGGTGTGTGGCGCATGACCCGCAGGATGTCCTCTGTTTTCCCAGCTCATGTTCACCTCGCTTTGATCGCTTTGACGTAGCTGAGGCTGATTCCGGTCCGCCGTGATGCCTCTGCTGGCCCGACTTGGTTGGCCAGCACCCGGAGCGCGGCGTCGCGGATGTGTCTGGCTTCGGCGATCGCTTGCTGGCGTTGCTGGATGTAGGCCGCGGCGGCGGCGATGATCTCTTCGGGTCCGGTGACCGCCCGGAGTTCCGCGATGCTCTTGGGTGCTGGGGCCACAAATGGATGGTACTACGGTCTAGACCGGTAGCCCATCGGCACCTGGGGTAATGCTTGTGCGGGTCTCCGAAAACACGGGCCTGTAAGAATGATCATGAGGTCGAATACGGTGATGGCCATGACGACAACCGGATTCAACGACGTGGTCCTGCTCTGCTGCCGCTGTGACCACCACGTCACCCCCAACGGCAATGACTGGCTCTGCGCCCGGGGCTGCCGGTGCACCATGCGGGGCTGTGTCTTGGATGCGGAAACCCGCCGGCTGGTGGAAACCCGCCGCCCCACCCGGGTCAACTCCGTGACCATCACCCCACAGTGCCGCTCGGGTCGTGGTGATCAGGGCGCGTGGGATGAGGCCGTGGACCGGCTGGGTCTGGAGTACTCCGCGATCTGCGCCGGCTGGGCTGACAAGGCCAACCAGCCGGTGCTGCGTCTGGTGTTGGAGATGGAACGCCCGTGATCGTGCACCGGGGGATCACCCGCACCGTGTTCCTGATCGGCCGGTGGGCGGTGAAAGTCCCCTCGCTCCGTGCGTACGACGGTGGTCTGGCTGGGGTGCTGTGGAGCTTCACGAGGGGTGTGCAGGCGAACCTGTCCGAGCGGGAGTGGTCCGGGTCACCGGGGGTGTGCCCGGTGGTGTGGTCGTTGGTTGGCCTGGTGAACCTCTACCCGAGGTGCGCGCCGGTGCTGGTCGAGCCAACCGACGCGGAGTACACGGCCACGGGCGTGCTCGGGCCGGTGGACCGGAAACGGCAGAACGTGGGCTGGTTAGCGGGCCGGCTGGTGTGGATCGACTACGACATGTCATGGAACGACTGCCGAGTGTGCGGGAGGTGACCTGTTGACCACTGGTGTCCCGGAGCGTTTGGAGACGGTGCGCCTGCTCGTCGCTGAGTTGTCCCCGTACTACCGCAACGCCCACCAGGGCAACGTGGCCCGCATCCGCCAGTCCCTGCGCGAGCACAGTCAGTTCAAACCGATCGTGGTCAACCGCGGTACCCACACCGGCAGGCCCAACGAGGTGCTGTGCGGCTCGCACACCCTGCTGGCCGCCCGCGCGGAGGGGTGGACGGAGCTGGATGCGGTGGTGGTGGACGTGGACGACGACCGCGCCGCGAAGATCAACCTGGTGGACAACCCCCGGACCAACCACCCTGAGGACTTGGACTACGACGACCGCTTGCTGCTCGAACAGCTCGCGGAACTGGACGATCTCACCGGCGCTGGCTACGACCCGGGGGATCTGGACGACCTGCAAGCGCTCCTCGAGGAAGACCTGCCCCACCGCTCCCACGATGACTCCCCGCCCGGTGG
>Ga0070714_100004357_pt1 | contig 10666 bp, 7 predicted proteins | sample LARL83metaG_FD_65450 | JGI IMG/M metagenome (GOLD analysis project Ga0070714, IMG submission 65450) | Corn, switchgrass and miscanthus rhizosphere microbial communities from Kellogg Biological Station, Michigan, USA - LAR L8-3 metaG | ecosystem: Host-associated > Plants > Roots > Rhizosphere ... | reverse complement strand
GCGGCGCGCCTCGGGTCACCGGCGCGCGACGCATAGAGCGCGGCGGCGCGGAGCCGCGCGCTCGCGTCGCCCGGTCGCTCGGCGATCATCGACTCGTACGAGGCGAGCGCTTCCGCTACCTGCCCGCGCATCACGAGCGCGTCCTGATACGAGAACTGCTCCTCGTAGGGCGTGCTCGCGCCGCTCGCCATGATCCGCTGCCAGCCGGCGCCCGCTGCGCCGCTCAGCGCCCGCGCCACCCCCGCGACCGCGCCACCGGCGACGACGAATACGCCGAGCACGACGAGCGACAACCGGCCGCCGTTGAGCATCCAGGCGCTGGTCGCGATCCCGAATACCATGAATCCGTAGGCCACTGCGCGAACGGTGTCCGCCGCGGCCGCGCCCTCGCGATCGAACAGCGTCGGCTTGTATGGCGCCGGCTCGCGCGACGGCGAATCGCTCATTCGCGTCCGACGTAGTTGCCGTAGTGCGCCTGTGCGCACGTCGGACACAACCCGTGCGAGAAGCGCACGCTGGAGCGGTCGGCCACGTACTGCTCCAGCGCCTTCCACTGCTGCTGGTCGTCGCGAATCGACTTGCAGTGCATGCAGATCGGGATGAATCCCTGCAGGGCGTGGGTGAGTGTCGCGCCGCGCGACTTCTCCACGGTCAGCTCGGCCTCGTACGACGCTCGGAAGAAGAGCGCCAGCATCCCGACGCCGGCGCAGAGCTGCGCGGTCCATGCGGCGAAGAAGAACGGCGGCAGCAGTGCGCTGTCCTCCGGCAACAGCGGCATTACCGCCGAGAGCAGTGCGTAGCCGGCGAGCCCGAGCGCGGCGAGCGCCCGCTCGGCGCGTGGGAGTGTCGCATGGGTCGCGAGCCGCCACGACGCCAGGAGCATCGTGAGCGCCATCGCGCCCAGGTTGATCGCGATCCCCGTGCGCGCCGTGACGAACGGATCCACGCCCTGCTTGGCGACGAGGAACGCGGCCGCCGCGCCGAACACCAGCCGCGCGTCCACCCGCCGGCCGCGCAGCTCCTCCGAACCCGCGAGCAGGCAGGCGGCCATGGCGAGGCGCAGGTACGCCGCCACGATGGATGGCCACAGTACCGGCCACGGGGAGCCCCACGCCGCCGTCCAGGCGAGGCGGACGACGAGCAGCGCCCAGCCGACGGTCCAGTACACGAGGAATCGCTCGCGGCGCACGCGCGCCAGGTACGCGAGGACGATGAAGCAGACGCCCGCGATCATCACGGGAACGCCGCTGCCGAGAAGTTGAACGCGCATTTACCGGAGTCCGGAAGCCGGATGGCCACCACGCGAGCGTGCCGCTGCCGATCCCGGGACGTCCCGACTGCCCCGTGCGCAACGGGCAGTCCGCTTGCTGGGCGGGATGGCCAAGGGTAGAATCGCACCTTCCGAACGGCTCGTGTCCCCACCACCGGGTCGCCATGTTCGCGCTTCGCACCTTCGGCGGAACTGCGCTGTTCGACGACGATCGCCCGCTGGAGGGGCCGGCCGTGCAGCGGCGGCGCCTCGCCCTGCTCGCGTTGCTCGCGGTCGCTGGGGACTCCGGGATGAGCCGCGACAAGCTGCTCGCCCTGCTCTGGCCGGAAACGGACACGGAGCGCGCGCGACACACGCTCTCGCAGTGGCTGCACCTGCTTCGGCGCGACCTGCGCACCGTCGACGTCGTCCAGGGCACGGCGGATCTTCGACTCAACGAGGCGCGCGTCGCCAGCGACGTCCGGGCGTTCGAGCGCGCGATCGCCCGCGGCGACGTCCGGACGGCATGCGACCTCTACACCGGACCCTTTCTCGACGGATTCCACCTCTCGGATTCGCCGGAGTTCGAGCGATGGCTGGACGTGCAGCGTGCGCGCCTTGCCGAAGCGTGGCGCCGCGCGGCGGAGACGCTCGCCGCGGAGTGCGCTCGGGCCGGTGACCATGCCGCCGCCGCCGCGATCTGGCGCCGGCTCGCCGCTGCCGAGCCGTTCGAGAGCCGCTGCGCGCTCGCGCTGATGCGCGCGCTCGCCGCGGCGGGTGACGTGCCTGCCGCGCTCACGCACGCGCGCATCCATGCGCAGCTCCTCGAGCAGGAGTTCGGCGAGCCGATGCCCGCCGAAGTACGCGCCCTCGCCGAAGAACTCGCCGCGAAGGCGGATGACGCCCGTCGCCGATCGCGGTCGGTGCCCACGCCCGCCTTGGCCGGCCCAGCGGTGCCCGTGCCCTCCACGATGCCGGACAGCGAGCAGGTCACGCCAACGGTCGCCTCCATCCGTCAGCAACCGCCGCGTCGCCATCGTGCGCTGCGGGTCGGCGTGTCGCTCGCCGCGGTCGTCCTGCTCGCGATAGTGGCCCTGGTCGTACTCGTGCCGCGCCAGGTACGCGCCACCGTGCTCACCGTGCTGTCGCGAGAGCCAGGTCCGTTGAATCCGCGCCTCGTCGTGGTCGCGCCGCTCACCAATGCCACGGGCGATTCGTCGCTCAATGCATTCGGGGACATGGCGGCCGACTGGATGGCGCAGGCCCTCATGCGCACCGGTGAGCTCGAAGTCGCCGACCCGAGCTCGGCCATCCTCACTTCACGAGTGGTGGACATGCTGCCACGCCTGCTTCGCCCGTCCAATCGGGCGCTCGCCCTCGCGGCGGAGCTCGGCGCGGGACAGGCGATCGAGGGCCGTTTCTACGAGGATGGGGATTCGCTGTGGGTCCAGGCGCATCTGGTGGACGTCGCCACCGGGCGCGTGCGACAGATCATCGGGCCCGTTCCCGGCGTGCGGCGCCGGCTCGCCACGGTCGTGCAGGATCTCGCCGACCGGGTCGCCGCCACCGCGGCTGCGCGCACCGATGGCTCGTACGCCGGCGCCGGCGTCGCGCTGAGCGCGCCCCCGTCGTTCGAGGCATATCGCGAGACGCGTCGCGCGTGGGAGTCCTACTACCGCGGCGACCTCGAAGCGCTCACGTCGCACGCAGCGCGCGCGCGCGCGACGGACAGCGCCTACATGCTTCCCCTCATCATCCTCGGCCACGTCTACTCCGAGCAGCGCGATTGGCGCGGAGTCGATTCCGTGGCGAAGATCGTCTCCGCGCACCGATCAAGGCTCACGTCGCTCGAGCTGGCCGGCTCCGACCTGCTCGATGCCCTCGCTGGCGGCAACGCGGACGCCGTCTTCGTGGCGGGGCTCGAAGTCGCCCACGCCGCGCCGGCGTCGGTGGAGACGCGAACCCACGCCGCACACCTGGCCGTGGAGGCGAACCGCCCGCGCGACGCGCTCGCCATCCTCGCCGGCATGGATCCGACGCGCGGGCTGCTGCTCGTGGTGCCGTGGTACTGGAGCTGGAAGTGCGCCGCATTGCACGAGATGGGCGACTTCGCCGGGCAGCGCGAGGTGGCGGAGCAGGGGCTTCGCCAGTTTCCCGACAACCCGGCGCTCCTCCTGCATCTGGGCCGCGCCCTGGGCGCGCTGGGCAGGGAGGAGGAGCTGCTCGGCCTCATGGACAAGTCGCCCGCGCGGCCGGCGTCACGCGCGCCGCATCTGGCCGTCCTCCAGCGCGACGCCATGGCGCTGGAATGGAGTCGCGAGCTCGCTGCACACGGCCACCGACGGGAGGCGGCTCACCTCGCCGCACTCGTGGCGTCGCACCTCGACCGGCCGGACGCCGACACGTCGACGCGAACAATGAAGTTCCGCGCCATGGCGCTGGAGCTTTCTGGCCAGTGGATCGCGGCGCGCACTGCGTTCGCGCGGCTGGCGGCACACGACCCCGACGATGTCTCGAGCCGCGGTCACCTCGCCGTCGCCGAAATCCGGACCGGGCAACTCGCTGAGGCCGAGCGCATCGATCGTGAGCTGGCGGCGATGGCGGATGATCGGCTGCATGGACTTGCCGCGGTCTGGCGGGCGCGCATCGCGGCGGCTCGCGGAGACCTTCGCACGAGCGCCGCCCTCGCGGCAGTCGCCGTGGAGAACGGCTACATGCGCGGGTACGACCTTTATGGAAGCAGCTTCGGGGAGTTCGACCTCCATACCGACCCGCTCCTGGCGCCCGTGCGTGCCCTGCCCGAGATGCGCCGACTGCTCGCACCGCGCGGATGAGCGATCGCGGCGCGAACACACCGCGTCAAATGCCGGTTTGAAGGAGTTTTGATCAGTCCACGACAGGTTGCCCACGGAGCCGCGCCAAGGGAGCGCGGCCAGGCCAGCGCGCCTGATCACGGCGCGCCCTCAACCTCCGGAGGCACCATGATCGACCGAACCTTCCCCCGACTCACGATCCGTCACCTGGTGGTGGCGCTGGCGCTCGGCGCCGGCTGCTCCGACGCCCTTACGCCACCCGCCACGTCGGGGAGCGATGCCGATCTCTCCGCCTCGGAGGGACGTGGCGTATTCCAGCGCTACGTGGCCATCGGCACCAGCATCAGCATGGGCTGGGCATCCGACGGAGTGCTGGCCGAGTCGCAGCGCTCCTCGTGGCCCGTGCAGCTCGCCCAGCTCGGCGGGCGCGATCTCACCACGCCGGACATCGCCTCTCCCGGCTGCCGCTCGCCGCTCGCCGCACCGCTCGCGAGCGGAGTGCGCCTGAGCGGCGAAGCCGCCGGGCTGGACGCCGCGCTGTTCTCCTGTGCCCCTCTGGCGGAAGGAATCGAGCTACCCCCGCAGAATCTCGCCATCTCCGCCGCCACCACGTACGACGCCCTCTACGTCACCCCGGAGCTCCAGCACGACGTCTTCTACTCGAAGCTCTATCCCCGCGTCCTTCCCGCCGGCATGACGCAGGTCTCGGCGATGATGGCGCAGAACCCGAAGCTCGTCTCGGTGGAGCTCGGCGGAAACGAGGTGCTGAACGCGCGAGAGGGCGTGGCCATCGAGGGACTGTCGATGTACCCCTATTCGCTGTGGGCCCCCCTGTACGACGTCGTACTGGACAGCGTCACGAAGACGGCGAAGATGGCGGTCGTCGTCGGGCTCACCGACGACGTGGCCCACATTCCCGCCTTCCGCCGCGGCGCCGAGCTGTGGAATGACCGTGGCGCCTTCCTGGCCGCGTTCAACGTGTCCGTGAGCGCGGACTGCATGGACAGTGAGAACCTGATGTTCGTGCCGGTGCGCGTGCCGGTCGCGGTGGGTACCGGGCTCGCGCTGCGCGCCAACGGGCAGGGCCCCTACCAGCTCAGTTGCGCGGCCGCGCCGTCCACGGTCAAGGACTACGTCCTCGATCCCGCCGAGGCCCAGCGCGTCAACGACCTCATGGCGCGGATGGACGCCCACATCCGTGACGAGGCGACGAGGCGCGGGCTCGCTTACTTCCGGCTCGGTGACCTGTACGACCGTGCCGATCTCAAGCCCGCCTTCAGCGTGGTCGCGCTCATGACGTCGGCATCACCGTACGGCTCACTCGTCAGCCTCGATGGCATTCATCCGAGCGCCGCGGGTTCGACGGTGCTCGCCGACGCGGCGGCGCGCGCGCTGAACGCGCGTTACCTGCTCGGCATCCCGGTGAGCGCGACGTTCGTGGCCAGCGCGGGATTCTGACGCGGCGCCGGGCCCTGGGCTACACCCGGAGAACTCCTGACGCGCGCCGCGCACTTCTCCTGATGAACGCCTGACACGAGCGATCCTAGCTTGGCCATCGAGCGCGTCGGCACACGCCGCTTCACGACGACGTGCGTCGTCGCGCTCGACCCGGCCTCCTCCCCTCTTCGCTCGAGTCCCATGACCACACCCAAGCACCTGCGCACGCTGCTCCTCGGGGCAGCCACCTGCGCCGCGGCGGGCCTCGCCTTCTACGCCTGCTCCACCACCACCGCGGGCGCCAACCTCGCGAGCGGCGATGCCGCGAGCAAGGTCTACGTGCCGCCCGGCCAGTACGACCAGTACTACGCGTTCCTTTCCGGCGGCTACAACGGCCAGATCGGCGTGTACGGCCTGCCGTCGGGCCGGCTCCTCAAGTTCGTCAGCGTCTTCTCGCAGAACCCCGAGACGGGGTGGGGCTACAACGAGGAGACGAAGCCGATGCTGCAGACGACCTACGGCAACATCCCGTGGGACGACTCGCACCATCCCGAGCTCTCCCAGACCAACGGCGTGCCCGACGGCCGCTGGTTGTTCATCAATGCGAACAACACGCCACGCGTCGCGCGCGTGGACCTCACCACCTTCGAGACGACGGAGATCCTCCAGATCCCGAACTCGGCCGGCGGTCACGCGTCGCCATTCACGACGCCGGACAGCAAGTACATCGTGTCGGCCACGCGCTTCAGCATCCCGATGCACAACGCCGACGTCCCGATCGCCAGCTACAAGCAGAACTTCAAGGGCACGGTGTCGTTCATCCGCGCCGACCAGCCAGGCAAGATGGACATCGCGTTCCAGATCCTCATGCCCGGCTACAACTACGATCTCGGCCATGCCGGCAAGGGCCCGTCCGACGGCTGGTTCTTCTTCACGACGTACAACACCGAGCAGGCGAACGAGAAGCTCGAGCTCAACGCCTCGCAGAACGACAAGGACTTCATGGCCGCGGTGAACTACCGCGCCGCCGAGCAGTGCATCGCGCAGGGAAAGGGCAAGTCCATCCCTAGCGAGTACTACCACAACGTGCTCGACGAGAAGTCCGGCCAGGCGACGAGCGAGAAGAAGACGAGCGTCGTGACGCTCGACCCGACAGCCTGCCCCGGCGTCGTCTACTTCCTGCCCACGCCCAAGTCCCCGCACGGCGTCGACGTGGATCCCTCCGGAGAGTACATGGTGGCCGGTGGCAAGCTCGCCACCGTCATCCCGGTGCACTCGTTCAGCAAGATGATCAAGGCCATCGCCGACAAGCAGTTCGACGGCAGCGAGTACGGCATCCCGGTCCTGAAGTACAGCGCGACGATTGCCGGCGAAGTGCAGAAGCCCGGCCTGGGCCCCCTCCACACCGAGTTCGACGGCAAGGGCAACGCCTACACCTCGATGTTCATCTCGAGCGAGATCGTGAAGTGGAAGCTCGGCACGTGGGAAGTGCTCGATCGCATGCCGGTCTACTACTCGGTCGGCCACCTCATGATCCCCGGCGGTGACTCGAAGAAGCCGTGGGGACAGTACGTCCTCTCGCTCAACAAGATCACCAAGGACCGCTACCTCCCGACCGGGCCCGAGCTCGCGCAGTCGGCGCAGCTGATCGACATCAGCGGCAACAAGATGAAGATGCTGCTCGACTTCCCCACCATCGGCGAGCCGCACTACGCGCAGGCGCTGCCGGCAGAATTGATCAAGTCCAGGCAGCTCAAGTTCTACAAGCTCGCCGAGAACTCGAGCACCGGCGTGGTGCGGTCGGAGAGCGAAGGCGGCATCACCCGCACCGGCAAGCGCGTGGACATCAAGATGGCGGCCATCCGCTCACACTTCGCGCCCGACAACCTGGAGGGCGTGCAGCTTGGTGACACGGTGTACTTCCACGTCACCAACATCGAGCAGGACTGGGACATCGTGCACGGCTTCGCCGTGCAGGGCGCGGAGAACGCAGAGCTGATCATGGCACCGGGTGCGACGCGCACCCTCAAGTGGATCCCCAAGGCCACCGGCGTCTACCCGTTCTACTGCACCGACTTCTGCTCGGCGCTCCACCAGGAGATGCAGGGCTACGTGCGGGTGTCCCCGGCCGGCTCGAACGTGCCGCTCATGGCGAACGTCAGCAAGAAGGCGCAGGCGCAGATGGCCAACGCCACCGCCGGCAGGAAGGACGACTCGCACGCTGGGCACCAAGCCAGCGGAAAGGAGCGGTAAACGACAATGACCAGGCTCTCCAGACTCCTCGTGGGTGCAGCGGCGCTGCTGCTGATGCTCCTCTACGTGCTGCCGCTCTGGCATGTACGGCTCGTGGCGCCCCAGTACCCCGAGGGGCTGGGGATGGACATTCACATCGCCTCGCTGCGCGGGGCGAGTGAAACGGATCTGAACAACATCAACGAGCTGAATCACTACATCGGCATGCACCGGATCGAGAGCGACGCGATCCCCGAGCTCGAGGTCATGCCGTGGCTCGTGGGTGCGCTCGCCGCCGGCGCGCTGCTCGCCGCCGCGGTCGGCAGGCGCAAGCTGCTGTACGTCTGGGTCGGCGCGTTCGCGATGCTGGGCGTTGCCGGCCTCGTGGACTTCTGGCGGTGGGAGTACGACTACGGGCACAACCTCGACCTCGACGACGCCATCATCAAGATCCCGGGGATGAGCTATCAGCCACCGCTCATCGGAACGAAGCAGCTGCTCAACTTCACGGCCAGCTCGTGGCCGGGATGGGGCGGCATTGCCACCGGCGGCGCCTTCGCGCTCGGTGTCGTGGCGGTGATTCTCACCGTGCGTGCCCGTCGCGCCGCACACCATCCCATTACCGGCGCACCGGCGCGTGCTGCCGGCGAGCCACAGCTCGCGCGGATCGGCTGAGCCGTGGCGCCCTTCGCCGACTCGTCGATCTCGCGCCGCGCGGCGATCCGTCGGCTCGCTGCCGTCACGCTCGGCGTGACCGCGGTGCCGACGCTGGCCAGCATGCTCGCGTGCACGAGCGGCGGACCGCGCCCGATCGCCTACGGACGGGAGGAATGCGCGTGGTGTCGCATGACGGTGAGCGACGAGCGCTTCGGCGCCGAGCTGCTCACCCCGACTGGAAAGCAGGAAGTGTTCGATTCGGTGGAGTGCCTCGCGGCGGCCACGCTCGCGCTCGAGCCAGCCGAGCAGGCCCGCGCCGCGATGCGCTCGTGGGTCACCGACTGGCTGCATCCTGGCACGCTGGTGCCGGCGTCGGCCGCGCGCTACCTGCGCAGCGACGGACCCGGCAGCCCGATGGGCAAGGGACTGGAGGCGTTCGCCTCGCTGGCCGACGCCGAGTACGAGCAGCGTCGCTCCGGCGGGCTGACGATGTCGTGGGACGAGGTGCTGGCCATGGTCGGAGGCGGACGTGCGACACGCGGCTGAGCGCTCGCTCTCCGTCACGACGCTCGTCACCGCGCTGCTGCTGCTGACCGCCTCGGTCGCCGGCCGCGCGCAGGACGTCGTCGTCTCGCCCGATGGACCCGTGCGCTCCGTGACCGACGCCGTGCGACTCGTCCCCGTCGGCGGGCGCATCGTCGTGAAGGCGGGCGTGTACCGCGAGCCGCGGATCGTCGTAAACAAGCGCGTCACCATCGTCGGGGAAGGGAACCCCGTCCTCGACGGGCAGGGCACGCACGAGATCATGACGGTGACGGCGGACAGCGTCACGGTGCGTGGCCTCGTCTTTCGCGATGTGGGATCCAGCTATCGCGAGGACCGCGCGGCGATCCGCGTGCAGGAGGCGACGGGATGCGTCATCGACGGCAACCGCCTCGAGCGCGCCTTCTTCGGCATCTACCTCGCGCGCGTGTCTGGCTGCCGCATCACCCACAACACGATCGTCGGCCAGGCCACCACCGAGGCCGCGTCGGGAAACGGTATCCATCTCTGGACGGCCGACCACGTCACCATCGCGGACAACAGCATCCGTGGCCACCGCGATGGCATCTACTTCGAGTTCGTGCACCAGAGCGACGTGGAGCGCAACCTGAGCGAGGGGAACCTGCGCTACGGGCTCCACTTCATGTTTTCCGACGACTGCCGCTACCGCGACAACGTCTTCCGGAGCAATGGCTCCGGCGTGGCCGTGATGTACACCCGTCACGTGGAGATGACCGGCAACCGCATGGAAGGGAACTGGGGCGCGGCAGCCTATGGGCTCCTCCTCAAGGAGATCTCCGACGTGCGGCTCGAGCGCAACGAGTTCTCGCACAACACCACCGGATTGATGGCCGACGGTACGACGCGGCTCACCGTGCAGGACAATCGCTTCGCGAACAACGGCTGGGCCATCAAGCTGGACGCCAATACCCAATCTGGGCGCGTCGCGAGAAACGACTTCATCGGCAACACCTTCGACGTCGCCACCAACGGCCGGAATACCGATACCGTGCTCGAACGCAACTACTGGGACGAATATCGCGGCTACGATCTCGGCCGCGACGGCTACGGCGACGTTCCCTTCCACCCGGTGCGGCTCTTCTCGCTGCTCGTGGAGCGCAACGCACCCGCGATCATCCTGCTGCGCAGCTCGTTCGTCGCCCTGCTCGACGCCGCCGAACGCGTGATACCTGCCCTCACCCCCGATGCGCTGGCCGATGCGCATCCGGCCATGCGGCCGCTGCATGCGACTGCTGGAGTCATTCGATGATCAGCATTTGCGACCTCGAAAAGCGCTACGGCGCACAGCGGGCCCTGCGCGATGTGAGCGTGGACGTGCGCCGCGGCAGCGTGACCGCAGTGGTGGGTCCGAACGGCGCCGGCAAGACGACGCTCATCAAGTCCATCCTCGGACTCGTGCGCCCGGACTCCGGCGCCATCCGCGTCGACGGGACGCTCGTCGGCGACGATTGCGCCTATCGCGCGCGCATCGGCTACATGCCGCAGATCGCGCGCTATCCGCACAACCTCTCGGGACGCGAGCTGCTCGCCATGCTCACCGAGCTGCGGCGCGCACAGTCCGGGGGCGCACCCGTGCCGCTGGACGATGAGCTCATCGACCAGCTCACGCTCGCCGGCCAGCTCGACAAGCCTTTGCGCGCGCTCTCCGGTGGCACGCGGCAGAAGGTCAATGCGGTCGCGGCGCTGCTGTTCAAGCCCGACCTCCTGATCCTCG
>Ga0070714_100004356_pt1 | contig 10667 bp, 6 predicted proteins | sample LARL83metaG_FD_65450 | JGI IMG/M metagenome (GOLD analysis project Ga0070714, IMG submission 65450) | Corn, switchgrass and miscanthus rhizosphere microbial communities from Kellogg Biological Station, Michigan, USA - LAR L8-3 metaG | ecosystem: Host-associated > Plants > Roots > Rhizosphere ... | reverse complement strand
AAGCCAGCGGCCGGGCACCCCGAAACGTGACGTCCCAGGCCTCTTTTTCGGTGAAAAGGACACCAAAATCCTCCTTTTTGCCGAAGTTCTGGCGCTCTTTTGCGCCAGATCGTGGGCCGTGTCCTGAGCCGGATAGTAGCGCGTATAGATTTTGGCGATGCTCAGACCGGTCAACTGCTCATGATAAAAGGAATACGCCCGCCCAGCCTCTTCGCGGGTCTGCATCTTAAGATAACGATCACCACCCAGGGCGTTCAGGCACTCGTTTACGATGCGCTTGCCCTTTTCCTGGGAGGTCTCGGCATGCGACACAAAAGTAGAGGCCGCGGCCAGGGCGGCCAACTGAATCCACTTCATGGCTTCTTGCTCAATACCTCCGGAGTCAGGCCGGAATTGATCTTATAATTATCGATCTTCACGGTCGCGAACTGCTTGTCGTCCCGCATCGTGGTCCAGGCGAACGGAAGGCGAATGCCATTTACGTCGCGCCAGTCTGAAAAGATCTGCGAAATAACACCCTGCCCTCCTTCCTGGTACGAGGTTTTAGCCGGTATACCGGTCTTTTCATCCACCTCGAGCCGGACGCTTTCGCCGTTTTTCGAGGAGATCACAAGCATCCCAGAGCCAGCGTAATTCACAGTCCGGTCCGGGTCTCGATCGCTCAGTACGATCAGCGCAATCTGGCGGAAGACCTCGGCGCGTGCCTGCTTCACTGCCTGCGGAGGTAGAGCCTGCATACCCTGCATGCCCGCCATCCATCCGGTTGTCCCATCCGAATAAACGGACTGTTTGCCGAACGGCAGCTCGAGATCCTGCCGCAACGAGGATGGCGCCAGAAAAGTATTGGTCTGCTTCACCTTCATCACGGCGCCGGGCGTCTGCATTTCTACGTTGGCCTGATATTGAATATCTTTTACAGCGGCCAACTTGTCGGCCCCGCCCAAAGCCTGCTGCACACGCTGCAACAGAGCTTTCCCCTTTTCGAGGCTCGCCGGATCGGCCTGGGCGGTCTCTTTCTTCGGTTCGGGGATCGTCAGATCGATCGGCTCCACTTTCATACCCAACGCGGAAAGCGGCGTGCCAAACTCCTGCGGATTCCCGGTGGCCACATAAGTCAGATCCTGCGGCCGGAAATATTTCTGCGCCACTCGCAGGATGTCGGCTTTAGTAACTGCGGCGATAGCCTTCTGATATTGAAAGATGAAGTCGCGCGGATAGCCGTAGTATTCATACTGCACCAGGCGATTCAGGGTTTTGCTGGGCCGGTCGAAGTGGAAAACGAAGCCGTTCAGCGTCGTATCCTTCGCGGTCTGCAGCTCTTGATCGGTTACTTCGCTGGTGCGGATCTTATCCAGTTCCTCGCGGATCGCTTTCAGTGTGTCAACCGTGTGAGCCGACTGCGTGCTGCCGGAGATTCGGAACGTTCCGGGATGATCGTACGACGCCGCCCATCCAGACCCGATGTTGTATGCCCAACCGTGCTCGGTGCGAACATTTCGGAACAACCGGCTTGCAAATCCGCCGCCCAGAATCTGTGAGGCCACTTCCAGCGCCGGATAATCTTTATCGCGTAGTTCCCCGCCCAGGTGCCCGACATTGAAGAACGTCTGCGTGACGTCCGTCTTGGTGGCAAGAAAAACGCCCGGCGTCGCAGGCTGCTGCACTTTCGGGAACGGCGGCACGGGCGGCTGCGAGTATTTCCAACTGCCCAGCAACTGCTCCAGCTTGGTCTTCATGTCGGCGGCCGAGAAATCGCCGTAGATCTCGAGCATGATATTGCTGGGGAAGTAAAAGCGATGGTAGAAATCAACCAGATCCTGGCGCTGGATATTATCCACGTGGGCGTATTCGATCATCCAGCCGTACGGGTTGTTGCGTCCGTAGAGGATATCGCTGAACTCACGCTCGGCAATCCCGCCCGGATCGTCGTTGCGCCGGGATATCTCACTACGCAATTGCGTCTTCGAAAGGTCTACTTTATCTTCGCGGAACTCGGCCGACGTCAGGAAGTCTTTGAAGATTCCCAATACCTGGTCGGTGTTTTCCTTCAAACATGAAAAAGATAGCGTTCCGCTACTCTCGCCGATCTGGCTTTCCACCTGCGCTGCAACATTTTCGAGTTCTTCATCCAGCTGGTCGCCGGTTTTTGCTTTGGTCCCGCCAGAACGCAGCACTTCTCCGGTTAATCCGGCCAACCCACGCTTCGTTGCAGGATCGAATAGGTTGCCAGTCCGAACTAGCGCGCTCCCCGACACGAGCGGCAGTTCATGATCCTCGAGTAAGAACACCCTCATGCCATTCGAGAGCGTGAACTCCACCGGCTCGGGAATCTTGACAGCCGGCAGCGGTGGGAATTTCAGGTCTTTGTACGACGGTAGAACGGTCGCTCGGCGCACTTCGGTTTGCGCGAATGCAAATACTGCAACGAAAAGCATCGCCAGAAAGCGTAATCTCATTTGGCTTCTCCCTTCGAAGCGGCGCCTTCTGTGACGGGCGCGATGGTGTAGGCCACGGTGCGATCCTCCGGTACCAGGTATTGCTTCGCAACGCGCTGCACATCGTCGGCGGTCACTTTATCCAGCTCGTCGATTTCGGTAAACATCTTGCGCCAATCTCCATAATCGACGTGATACGAAGTCAACGCCTCCGCCATGCCTGAGTTGCTATCCATCCTATGGATCAGCGCAGCGCGAACCTTGGTACGAATGCGGTTCAGAGTGGCTTCGTCCACTTTCTGGGTCTTCAGTCTCTCAATGATGTCATAGCAGGCTTTCTCGTTCTCTTCCACGGTGTGACCTTGATTCGGAACCAGGAAGAACAGAAACAGATTGGGATACTTGCCGCCTGGGAATGAGGGCTGCGCGAAGGCTCCCAACGCGATCCTCTTATCCCGAACCAGATCCTTATACAGCAGTCCAGTCCGTTCACCCGCTAGAATCTCACCCAGCACATCGAACACCGGGTCGTCTTTAGCCGTCTGATTGGGCCGTTTGTAGGCAATCGCCATGAAAGGCTGCGCCGGTGACTCCACTTGAACGCGCCGCTCTCCCTTTTGCACCGGCTCAACGGTGCGTGGCCCGCTCGGAAGCGGCCCGGACGGCAGAATCGAAAAATACTTGTCTGCCAGCCGCCGGCATTCTTTCGGATCTACGTCGCCGGCGATCGATATGGTCAAATTCGCCGGCACGTAATATTTCTTGTAGAACGCAATCGCCTCGGGCAGCCGGAAATTCTCGATGTCACTGGCCCACCCACCGGGCATGTTGCGATAGGGATGCGCCTCAAATGCGGACGCCAGCAGAGCCTCCACCAGCATTCCCTGGGGGCTCGATTCTACCCGCATGCGACGTTCTTCGCGCACGACGTCGCGCTCCTTGTAGAATTCGCGAAATACAGGATCATAGAAGCGCTGCGATTCCAGCAGGAACCACAGCTCCAGTCGATTCTTCGGAAAGTTATAGAAGTAATTGGTGGAGTCCTCTTGCGTCCCGGCATTCATGCCGACCCCTCCGTTCTCCTCGATCACTTGCGGATACGCGTTCGGAATAACGAAGCTGTTGGCCTTGTCCATGGCGGCCTTCAGCTCTTGCTGCAATGCTTCCAGTTTTTTCGGATCGGCCTTGTCGCCCTTGTTGCGCTCGGCATCATAGCGATCGTAGACGCGTTCCACGTCATCCATGGCCTGCTTTTCGAGCGCATAGTTCTTGGTGCCGATGGTCTCGGTGCCCTTGAACGCCATGTGCTCAAACATGTGGGCGATGCCGGTCTCGCCGCTCGGATCGTCCACCGAGCCGGCGTTCACATAGGAGTGAAACGAGACCACGGGCGCTTCATGCCGCTCGAAAATGATGAAGTGCAATCCATTGGCGAGGGTGAATTCGGTGACGCGCTTTTCGAAGTCCTTGAGCGACTGCGCGACTAAGGCCAAGGGGCACAGCAATAGAACTGCAAACTTACACTTGCTTGATTTCATGAGGGTTCGGCTCTCTCGAGTGAGCTGCTTCTACTATTGTAACGGGCCGCAGCCGATTTGCGTTCCATTCCACCTCGAATCGGGCGTCTCCCTGAGGCCCGGTCAAAAAAGCCATTAGCCCGCATAAGGCAGACTGAAGCTCATATATATGACAACCGATCCTTAGGGAAGGGGGTAAACCCGAGTACTACTGTACTCTGGCTAACCAAACCACCGGAATGAGTGTCGGGGGGCTGTCATGAAGGCGATCGGCAAGTATCAAATAATCGACGAGATTGGAACCGGCGCGGCGGGTACCACCTACCGCGTCCGCGACACGGCCGGCGAGCGTGAATTTGCTTTAAAGATCTTGTATTCCTCACCCAGCGTGAGTCCGGAAACTAAAGACCAGTTCTGTCGGAACCTGGCTAGTTACGCCGAATTGCGCCATCCCAATATTGCAAAGGTGCATGACGTCGGGGAAGCCGACGGCGCCCTTTATGTGACGACGGAACTGCTCAATGGTATCGACTTGCGCCGCCATTTCGAGGAGCGCCGAGCCTTGCCGCTGGAAGAGAAACTGGAGTTCATTGCGGCAGTCTGCGACGCGTTGACTGTCCCGCACTCCAAGGGCATCGCCCATGGCAACCTGAAGCCCGGAAATATCTTTATCGTCGCCGGCAAGAACGCGAAAATTCTCGATTTCGGCAGCGGAAAGTGGCTGGAAGTGATCCTGGCCGCGGGCGTGAAGCCAGGCGCTCTGCTTCCCAACTACCTCGCGCCCGAACAAGTCATGGGCGAGCCTTTCGATACGCGCTCGGATCTCTTCTCCGTGGGCTTGATTTTGTACGAGCTCCTCGCGGGCAAGTATCCCTTCCAAGTGGAAGCGAACCTGATACCTCGCGAGATTGTGCACTCGGAAACCGAGTCACTCCGCAAGCTGGACCCGCAGATTCCGGAGGAACTCGACCTCTTGGTGGCGCGCGCGTTGAACAAGAATCGGGAGCAGCGGCTTCCATCGGCAGCCGAGTTCGCGGCCGGTCTGAACAGCATCGCTCAAAAGGTTCGAGACAGCCGTACGGCCCCCGAGCCTGTGACTGCCGTCTACACCACGCCACCTGTGACAGCCCTGCCGGTCGCGGCCAAACCAACCCCCCCGGTGGTGCCGGCTCCGAAGCCGCCGGTGGTTGTCCCCGCAATGCCTCCGCCCGCTGCTGTGGCGCAGGCTGCCCCGCCTGCAACTGTCGTGGTTCATTCACCACCGCCAGCTCCGCTACCTGTATCCGCCCCTGCACAACCTGCTCTTGCGGCGATTAAAACCGCCGCGCAAGGATCACAGACGAAGCTGATTCCGGCAGCGGCGGCCGGTCTGTTGCGAAAACGCATGATTCCGATTGCCATCGCTGGACTCCTAGCGATCGGCGTATTCGGAACGCTGCTATCGCGGCAAAGCTCCCAAGCGTCGCAGCGTAAGAGCGAAGCTCCGGAAGTACAAAACACTGTCGCACCGGTGCCGGTTCCCACAGCGGTCCCACCAGTCGAAGCGCCACCACAACCCGTTCCTCAGCCCGTAGCTCAGACGCCGGCAGTCGCTGAGGTAGTCGAAGTCAAGCCTGCGCCCGAGGTGATACTGCGCGGTCAAGTCAAATCACTCTGGGAAGCGGGCAAATATTCCCAAGCTCTCGGATTAGTGGAGGCGATTCTTGCCGAAAATCCAACTCACGGTGAGGCCCGCGCCTGGAAGAAAAAGATTCGTGCCGCACAAGACGCCGAGGCGGCCATCAAGTAGGGAGAACGCCCATGAAACGCTTGTCATTCGTGTTAGGAAACGCGCTTCTCGCAACTCTGCCGGTATTTTTGGCGGCTCAACACGTCGCGGAAAACAAAATGCCCGCCCCGCACGCCAAGAAAACCGATGATTCATTTTTGAACGGATCGCCCTTCACGTTCGATCAGGTGCTGAAGCTCGTGGGCGACAGCCCGATCCCGGCGCGTCGCAGAAAAGATGCGATTCAGGCTCGCGGAATCGATTTCGCCCTGGGTTCCGAGGAACTCGACAAGCTGAAAGCTGCCGGCGCATCCGACGACATGCTGGAAATGATCAAGAGCAAGTCGAAGGTCTCGGCGGCGGCTACTCCACACGTCGTTCCCAAGCCCGCGCCTACCGGTGGAATGGCTTTGAATTGCAGTCCCAGCGAGTGCGACATCAGCCTAAACGGCAAGTCCATTGGGCCGACGCTGGGTGGAAAGCTGGAAGTCTCCAAGCTCACGCCCGGCAAGTGGGTAATCGATTTCAACAAGGACGGTTACATGAGCCGTCAGAACACGATTACGGTTGAGTCCGACAAGGTCACAAGTCTTTCCGCAACTCTGGAGCCGAACCGCGCCGCCCTGGAAGCTTTCGGCACAGCCTTGTTCAAGAAGATGGTTCAAGCTGTCGGCGGAGACGACGGAGTGCAGGCCCTGGCCAGCGTGCAAGCAGTCGGCAGCACCACTATCTGGACTCATGACGGCAACAGCGTCCGCTGGACCCTGCTGTTGCGCAACCGTCCGGACCGGGCGCTGTTTCAAGCCAAGGCGGGTGGCATCCTGCACGAAGTAGCGTTCATCGGAAGCCAATACAACAACAGCAAGAACCTGAAGGGTGCGGACGCTCTCGAACTGCCTACTCATTTCGGCTTCATCCGTGATGCAATGCTGGCGGCGGTGATTACGCGGCTTCAAAATCCGGAGTTCAAAATCACGGCCAGCCACGCGTCACCCGTTGAGGGAGAAGAGTTCTCGCTGTCCGCTGACAACAGTGCCGAGAAAGTCGCCATCGGTTTCGACAATCAGTTGCGTCCGGCGCGCGTTCGGATCACCACCGCCACCGGAGTCGGGTCGGTTGCGATTACTTATTCCGACTATTTCAAGGGCGAAAAAGCCTACTGGCCGAAGTCGGTGCAGATCAAGCCGGACGGCTGGCAGCATGGTATTGATGTTCGCTTCGACACCGTCGACCTTACTCCTCGCTTCACCGAAAACGACTTCAAGATGCGGGGCAAACCTCTGGTCAACATGGGAAACTGAGTGGGCAGACGCCTTCTCGCAGTAGGGCGGACGCCTTCGTCCGCGCCGGACCCCCGGTCCGGCAGTTAAAAGACAGGCCGACGGCGGCGCCGGCCGCAGGTGAGGGGACCACTTGTTGTCACAGGACCTCATGACGCAGTATCCTTTGGGCGGGTAAGCCCGATCAATGGCAAGTGAAGGCGTAGAAAAGCTTCGGGCTGGTTCTCGGGAAGAGCTGCTCGAAAAGCTGCGCGAAAGGATTGTCGGCTTCGCGGCATCCAGAATACAGAGGGATGCTGCCGAGGACCTGGCCCAGGAAGTCCTGATCCTGCTGCACGAGAAATACGGCCACCTGGAACGGCTGGAAGATCTTCTCCCGCTCTCGCTCCAGATCGTCCGTTACAAGATGATGGCCTTGCGGCGAAAAGCGCAGAGGCGGGGAGAGTACACGCAAGTGCCAGTGGATGAGATTCAATTAGCCGCCGACGGCGCCGACCCCTTGGCGGCTGCTCAGCAGCGTGAAATGCGCGAACGTCTTATCGCGGCCATCTCCAAAATGGAAGAACGTTGCCGCAAGATGTTCGCGCTTAAACTGGACGGGAAGAGCTTCGCCGAAATCCAGGCCGCCATGGGAGCGGGCTCGATCAACACCATCTACACCTGGGATTTTCGCTGTAGGAAACACTTGATGGAACTGATGGGCGGCGCTTGGGAAGTACCCAAAATGAACGAGGCGGCGAGATGAACCAAGAACAGGCGCGCAAGCTGCTCGGCGGATACGCCACCAACTCGCTCACCGAAGCCGAGCGAAAAGCTCTGTTTGAAGCCGCGCTGGATGATCAGGAGTTGTTCGACGCTCTGCAGCATGAGGAGGCGCTGAAAGAGCTGCTGGCGGATCCGGTGTCCCGGAACCAGGTTCAACAGGCACTGGCCAAAGCTCCGGCTTCTGGCAAATCCTGGTGGTCCAGAGGCTGGGTGTGGGGAGGAATGGCTGGCGCTGTTGCGGCCGGGGTGATGATAGTCGCAGTTATCCGGTCGAATGAGGCACCGAAGGAAATGGCCCGCGTTCAGCGAGCTCCGCAAGTGTCGGCGCAAGATTCCACATCAGCCATCCCAACGCCGGGCGAGCCCCGGTCAAAGCAGCCGGAGCCCGCGCCACGGAGGGCCCTGCGTGCCGCGCGGGTGGATCAGCCAACCAACGGCCGGATGTCCAACGACACGGTGAGCAACGCGGTCACGTTACAAGCTCCGGCCGCCTCTGCTCCGACGGCTCCACCTCCCCCGCCTCCTCAACAGGCGCCTACTTTCGTGCAGCAGGGCCAGGCGGGGCGGTCGCAGGGGGCGATTCAAGGCCAGATCGCAGCGTCTCAAGCCCAATCGTTTCGGCAGGAGCAATTCGCTCGGGATGGCGAACGGCCTCAAGTTGCCAAGACCGCATCAGCCCTTGGCGGACTTGCCGGCGCTGCGGGGTTGGTGGCTAATTATAATGGACCGCTGTTACAGTACTCGTTTCTGAAGCGCGACACGACGGGAGCTGACTCAGTGTTACCCGCTGGCGCGCCGCCTCAGCCAGGAGACGCTATCAGGGTGTCGGTGCTTCCGGGCGTGGCCGGCTACTTGTCGCTATACCAGCTAGACGCCTCGGGCGATTGGAAGCGGTTGTTCCCGGCAGACGAGCAAGGCTTGCTCGTGGCGGTCAACGCGCGCCAGACGATTCCCGATGCTCCGATCATCGTGACGACTGCTGAACAAAAGCTGCGATTGATGCTCGTGCCGGTAGCGGGGCAGCAGGCGGCCCCCGCGCCGCTGGTAGTGGACATCGCGATCGGACCGAGCAAGACTCCGTAGATTAAGCTATCGCTTCCAGCCTCTCCAGCAGCACCACCATCCGTCCTGCGGCCTCCGCGTGTCCACCGAACCGAAGCTCGTTGTAAGCGGATGTAAGGTCGTCGACCAACAGTGCCACCTCGGGCTCCTCGACCACGCGTGCGAACTCGCAAGGGGTCAGCCATGCCGGTTTTTCGATGCCGCGACTCCTAAGCACTTTCAACATCCGCTGGTATAACAAAGTGGCGTCGGACGCCTCCGCTTCGCCGCGTTGCACCCTGAGCACTCGCCGCCGGGTGTTCCACCAGTTCCATCCATCCTTGCCAAACAGGACCATGAGTAACGCCAGCACGGCCACACTCGAAAATAGGACGCCGTAGCGCTTCGCAAAATCGGAAAGCGCGCCCCACCAACGCGGTCCAGCCAGCCCCAGACGATCGAACCAGTTCAGCCCGACATGCCGGCTCGATTGCCCCATCTTGGTCGCGAGCTGCAGCTGCCGGTCGAGATTGTAGTTGACCACCCAGTCCTGCCAGAAGACTTCGGCAGCGTCGGTATAAAATCCCAGGCGCGTCCACAGCGACAGCCTCGGCGGATTCGGATCGGCCGGCGTAGGGTCGAAAATCACCCAGCCGCGCCGTGGGATCCACGCCTCCACCCAGCTGTGGGCGTCGGATGTGCGTATCAATTGCGATCCGCTGATCGGATTGTAAACCCCGCTTTGAAACCCAGTCACCACGCGCGAGGGAATATCCACGTCACGTAACATCACCGCCATCGCCGATGCGAAGTACTCACAGTGGCCTTTCTTCCGGCGAAACAGGAACTCGGCGATGGGATCCACCGGCTCAATGGCCGGGAGTTCCAGAGTGTAGCCGTAGTGCGTTTGCAAATACTGCTCGATCAAGCGCGCTTCGATGGCCGGCGAGGGTTCGGCGCCGACGATTGTTTGCGCCAGCTCGCTCACTCGCGGATCAATCGGCGGTGTCTGAAGATATTCCTTGCGCAGCGGTCCCGTCAACGGTGCCAGATAGTCATCGGTGAGGTTCTCCGAATTCGCCGGCTCCAAGCGGCTATACACCTGATAGGAGATATTTCGCGCATCCCCAAACCCGACACTGTAGTTGCCTCCAGCGCGCCGAATCACCGTGGAATCGATTCTGAGAAATTCCGGCGTGCCGGCGAAGAACAAAGCGTCCGAAGCGATGTCGTTCAGATAAACGGCATAGGAGATATGCCGCGCGCCAGGCCGCAATCTGGCGTCGTCCAATTGAACTTGACCGCCCCGGTCGGGCCGGATGGCCTGCCCCATTCCCTGCAAGCTGGACCACACCCGTCCGTTGAAGGACGCAAGCGACGCGCCGCGCCATTTCAAAGCCAGACCGCGGTCTTCCGGCCTGTCCATGCGAACGTGCATCACCGGCGTATTTTCCTTCTTGATCTCTCCGATCTCCCCCAGCGCCACGCGATTCGAGAAACCCGCCAAGTGGTAGCGATGTGAAACCAGATGCTGGAAAGCCGCTCGGGCCGTGCGCGGCAGGAAGAAGAAAAGTGCGGCGGTAATTACCAGGATACCGGCGGAAACAAACACAGCGACCGCCGTCAAACGGATAGACAGACCGCGCCCGGAAATCCTGTTAGCGGATTCGTGCTTGGAACCTGATTCCCGCATCTCGCCACTGGTGAAGGTGGCTACTCCGAGGATCAGAAAAAGCAAAAGGAAGGCAAAGAAATTCAAACTGGTGGAGAGCACGCAGGCCGCCAGCAGCTCCAGAAACGCGATCACTTTGAGAAGCAGGTAATCGCGATTCGTTTTGGCCGTCAGTATCTTCGCCACCGC
>Ga0070714_100004355_pt1 | contig 10668 bp, 10 predicted proteins | sample LARL83metaG_FD_65450 | JGI IMG/M metagenome (GOLD analysis project Ga0070714, IMG submission 65450) | Corn, switchgrass and miscanthus rhizosphere microbial communities from Kellogg Biological Station, Michigan, USA - LAR L8-3 metaG | ecosystem: Host-associated > Plants > Roots > Rhizosphere ... | reverse complement strand
TTGACGATCCGCCGGGCATGAAAAAACCCCGTCATCACTGACGGGGTTTGGGTGTCACCCATCAATGCCGGCTCAATGGTTCAACAGCAGGTCCGCGATGATGCCGGTCGTGATCGCCACCAGCAGGAAATCGCCGTTGTCGCTGCGCACCCAGTGATAGCCGCGCGGCGGTTCGCGCAGGCGGTCGCGGCGCCAGTCGGTCACCACGTAGCGGGTGCGGTATTCCACCGGCAGGTAACCGCCGCGCTTGTACCAGCCCTCGTGGCGGCCACGGTCGTGCCAGTTCTTGTAGTGGCCGCGGCCGGGGCCGCGGTAGTCGTCATCGGCGTAACGGCCGCGATCGTTGCCATGCCCGCGATCGCCGTCGTCATGGTCATGCCGGTCCTTGTCGTGACCGTGCCCATGGCCGTGATCCTGCGCCAGCACGGAGCCGCTGGCCAACATCAGCACCAGGCCAAACGCTGCAGACAGACTCAGTAGTTTCTTCATGCATTACTCCCTTTGCACCGATGAAAGAATCCGCCAACGGAATCCGGCGGTCGACGCCAACATGGCCAGCGCCATCCTAACGCCGCATGAATCGATAGCCATGACAGGTTTTCGTGTTCAGCCTGCAGCCGCCCATCCCGGTCGGCTACCATGGCGGTTTTCGGCATCGGCATCGAGGATTTCCCATGCAGCTCAACCAGGTCAAGGCGATCATCACCGGCGGCGCGTCCGGCCTCGGCCATGCCGTGGCTCAGCACTTCGTTGCCCACGGCGGCCAGGTCGCACTGTTCGACGTCAATGACGACAAGGGCCAGGCCGCCGCGAAGGAGCTCGGCGACGCCGCGCGCTTCTTCCGCACCGACGTCACCTCCGAAGAGGGTGTCGCCACCAACGTCGCCGCCGCACATCACGCGATGGGCGGCCTCAACGTACTGATCAACTGCGCCGGCATCCTCGGCGCCGGCCGCGTGCTGGGCAAGGAGGGCCCGATGCCGCTGGCGACCTTCTCCGGCACCGTGATGGTCAACCTCGTCGGCAGCTTCAACGTGGCCAAGGCAGCCGCCGCGCTGATGCAGAACAACGAAGCGGGCGAAGACGGCGAGCGCGGCGTGATCATCAACACCGCTTCCGTCGCCGCCTATGAAGGACAGATCGGCCAGGCCGCCTACTCGGCGTCGAAGGGCGGCGTGGTCGGCATGACCTTGCCGATGGCGCGCGAGCTGGCCCGCTTCGGCATCCGCGTCGCGACCATCGCGCCGGGCATCTTCTGGACACCGATGGTCGACAGCATGCCCGAGGCCGTGCAGCAGTCGCTGGGCGCGTCGATCCCGTTCCCGTCGCGCCTGGGCCAGCCGAACGAGTACGCCAGCACCGTCGCCTTCATCCTTGGCAACCGCTACATCAACGGCGAAACCATCCGCCTGGACGGCGCGGTGCGACTGCAGCCCAAGTAAATACGCTCTCCCGTCATTTCCGCGAAAGCGGGAATGACGGGAGATGTCGCGCACCCTTCCTGAACGCAACCATCCATCAGCATCCAATTGACCTGAATCCCATGAAAGCTTCCGACGTCAAGAAAGGCAACGTGGTCGAGCACGACGGCACCGTCTACCAGGTGCGCGACATCGAGCGCAGCTCGCCGAGTGCGCGTGGCGGCAACGTCACGTTCCGCTTCACCCTGTATTCGATCCCCGGCGGACGCAAGTTCGACCTCAGCCTGCGTGCGGACGACGAGTTGCGCGAGATGGACCTGGTCCGCCGCGCCGCGAATTTCTCGTATATGGACGATGGCGCGTTCGTCTTCATGGATGCCGAGGATTACACCCAGTACCCGCTTTCGCCCGAACTCGTCGGCGACAACGCCGGCTACATCGTGGAAGGCATCGAGGGGTACTACGTACAGGTCATCGACGAGGTGCCGGTCGGCCTGCAGGTGCCGAGCAGCGTGATCCTCACCGTGGTCGACACCGCGCCGGAAATGAAGGGCTCCAGCGCCACCAAGCGCAACAAGCCGGCCAAGCTCAATACCGGCATCGAGATCCAGGTACCCGAGTACATCAGCACCGACGAGAAGGTGTGGGTCAACACGCTCACCGGCGAGTTCGCCGGTCGGGCCTGATCCATCGCTGGAACGAAGAACGGCGCCCGCTCATCCGGCGCCGTTTTTTTGTGGGTTCGGCTTCGGCCCCGATCGCTTGCGCATGTCGGAAAAGCATCGCGATTGAACTCGCTCCCGCATCGGCTCGATCCACATGAGGCAGAATCATCGTTCCCGCGATGACAGCCAGACCTCCATGCCCTCCAGCGGTTATTCGCTACGCGCCCATGCGATCGAAAGCCTGACCGTCATCAAGCGGCCGGATGTGCCGTTGCGCGTGGTCGTGCGCAATACACTGGCGGTGGTCTTGCCGCTGGGCATCGGCCTGGCCATGGGGCATCCGCAGATCGGCCTGGGCGTGGCCGCCGGTGCGCTGGACACGATGTTTTCCGATCAGCCCGGGCCGTATCGCCAGCGCCTGCGGCAACTGCTGCTCGCATCGCTGGCTGCCGGCCTCGCCGCACTGGTCGGATTTCTCATCGGCGGGGACTTGTTGCCGATCCTGGTCGCCACCGCGGCATGCGGATTTTTCGGCGGCCTCTTGGTGGTGTTCGGCACCGATACCGCGCGGGTCGGCATGACCAGCATGATCCTGCTGGTGATCACCGCCTCCACGCCCACCACGCTGGCCCATGCGCTCGGCGGCGCCGCGCTGATCTTCGCCGGCGGCCTGCTGCTCGCTGCGTTCTCGCTGGCGGCATGGCCGTTGCAGCGTTACTGGCCCGAACGCCAGGCGCTGGCCGGCGTCTACACGGGGCTGGCCGTGCTGGCGCGGCAGCCCGTGCATGACGATACCGAGATGCCCGCGCTGACCGAGGCGATGACCACCTTGCAGCACACCCTGCTCGGCCGCCATCGCGCGCATGGCCGCGCGATGGAAGCATTCAGCGTGCTGCTGGAGCTGGCCGAGCGGATCCGGCTGGAACTCACCGCCATGGGCGAACTGCATGGCGACGCAAGCACGCTGGCGATGTTTCGCGGCGACGCCGCGCGCGTGCTCGCCGCCATTGCCGAGGCGCTGGAACAGGGTGAATCACCGGAGCAGGCCAGCCACGCACTGCAAACCCTGCGCGCCAGCGAGCGCGCCCTGTTCGACGGCGAGGCCGATCACAGCGGGCTGCCTGCGCATATCCACACCTTGTCCGGCCAGCTCGCCGCGGCGGTGCGCAACGCCGACTGGGCCGGCAGCCGCGGCGAACTGCGCGCCAGTGCGGCGGAAACCCAACTGCCCAAAAGTTTGCGCAGCAGTTCCACCTGGCCGACCCTGCGCGCCAGCCTCACGCCGCGCTCGGTGGCGTTCCGGCATGCCGTGCGCATGGCGGTCTGCCTCAGCGCCGCGCTGTGGATCTCGCGCCAGCTGCAGTTGCCGCATGGCTACTGGCTGCCGATGACGGCGGCGATCGTGCTGCGGCCGGATTTTGCCGCCACCTTCAACTTCGGCCTGCTGCGCGTGCTCGGCACGGTGCTCGGGCTGGTGCTGACCACCGTGTTGCTGCACATCACGCCGAATGAACCGTGGGCGCATCTGGCGCTGATGACCGTGCTGTGCATGGCGTTCCGCTACCTCGCCACCGCGCACTACGGCATCGCCGTGGCGGCGCTGACCGGCACGGTGGTGATCCTGCTGTCGTTCGAGGGCGTCAATCCGGGTGCGGCGGTCTCGGACCGGGTGATCAACACCGCGCTCGGCTGCGGCATGGCGCTGCTCGCTTATGTTGCATGGCCCACCTGGGAGCGCGGGCGCGCACGCGCCGCACTGGCCGTGATGCTGGATGCCTACGCCAGCTACTTGCGCGCGCTGGCGCGGCCAGACCAACCCGCCGCGCATCGCGATGCGCGCACCGCCGCACGCACCGCACGCATCAATGCGCAGGCTTCGATCGACCGCATGCGCACCGAGCCGGCCACGCCGCCGGAACTGCTGGCACTGGCGCGCGCGCTGTTCGCCAACGGCAACCGGCTGGCACGCACGGCGATGACCCTGGAAGCCGTCATCGACGACGTCGCCGCCCTGCCCGCACAAGCCGACATCCGCCGCTTCATCGAACACGCGGGCGACAGCCTGGCGAACATCGCCGCCGCCCTGCGCGAGCAGCGCGCTTCGGATGCACCCTCCGATCTGCGCAGCCTGCAGCACGCCCTCGTCGCCGTGACGCAGGACGCGCCGGATCGCGCGGCCGGCGAGCTGCTGGCGCGTATCAGCGACCGACTGGTCGACAACATCAACGCGCTGGCCTACGCGATGAACCGCGCCCAGCCGAAGGCCGCGGCTGCCGTCGAGCCGGCGGAGCCATAAATCCTTTTCGGCGCGACGCGGCGGCGCAGAGGTTTTACACTGCGCGAATGCTCAAGATCGATTCCCACGCGCATATCCTGCCCCGCGACTGGCCGAACCTGGCGGCGAAGTATGGCGACGACCGCTTCCCGGTAATGACGCATACCGATGGCCGCCACCGCATCTACAAGGACAGCCGGTTCTTCCGCGAGGTATGGGATTCGGCCTTCGACCCGCAGACGCGCATCGACGACTACGCCCGCTTCGGCGTCGACGTGCAGGTGATCTCCACCGTGCCGGTGCTGTTCTCGTACTGGGCGCCGGGCCACCAGGCGCTGGAGCTGCACCGTCATCTGAACGATCACATGGGCACCGTATGCCGCGATTACCCGCGGCACTATGCCGGCATCGGCACGGTGCCCTTGCAGGCGCCGAACCTGGCGATCCGCGAGCTGGAACGCTGCATCGATGAACTCGGCCTGCAGGGCGTGCAGATCGGTTCGCACTGCGGCGACTGGAATCTCGACGCGCCCGAACTGTTCCCCTTTTTCGAAGCCGCCGCCGATCTCGGCGCGGCCGTGCTGGTGCATCCGTGGGACATGATGGGCATGGCGAGCATGCCGAAATACTGGATGCCGTGGCTGGTCGGCATGCCGGCCGAACAATCGCGCGCCGCCTGTTGCCTGGCGTTCGGCGGCGTGCTGGAGCGGCTGCCGAAACTGCGCGTGATGCTGGCCCACGGCGGCGGCAGTTTCCCCTCGTCGATCGGCCGCATCGAGCACGGCTTCAAGATGCGCCCGGACCTGGTCGCCACCGACAACCCGCGCAACCCGCGCGAATACCTCAAGCGCTTCTATTTCGACTCCTGCGTGCACGACGACCTGGCGCTGCGATATCTGCTGGATGTGACGGGCGTCGAGCAGGTGATGCTCGGCACCGACTATCCTTTCCCGCTGGGCGAGCAGGAACCCGGCAGCGGCATCGAGGCACTGGGCCTGAACGACACCGAACGTGCCCGGCTGTTCCACGGCACCGCGCTGGAATGGCTGGGACTGCCCCGCCATCGCTTCGTCCCCGACTCCGTCTCCAAGGAATCCGCATGAGCCTCCTGCGCAACATCACCTCTTTCGCGATCACCGCCGCGGTTACCGTGTTGCTGGCCGGCAACCTCCACGCCACCGAAGTCAGCATGGCCGATGGCAGCGTGCACTTCAGCACGCCAGACAACTGGCTCGGCATCATGGAAACCGAGGGCGATCCCGAGGCCCGCGTGTTCCAGGTGCCCGACCCCTCGCCCACCGGCAAGAACAGCCTCGCCCGCGTCACCGTCACGGTGAAGCGCGTGGACGACGTCAACGGTTTCAACCAGTACCGCAGCGAAGCCACCGCGAAGGCCATGACGCTGCCCGGTTACAAGGCTGCCGCGGTGCCGCCGAGCCCGAACAGCAACGTCTATACCGCGCAGGAAAACGCCGCCGGCTTCAGCTACACCGAACACTACTGGTTCAAGAACGGCCATGCGATCCAGCTGCGCTGCGTGCGCCCCAGCCAGACCCAGGCCGGCGCCGCATGGAAGGCCGAGTTCGACAAGGGCTGCGATGCGATCGCCGCGCAGCTGAAGTAACCCACCATCCGGCTCCCTCCCCTGCAACGCAGGGGAGGGTTGGGGAGGGGTTGCTCTTGATCTTCCCGCATGCCCGGGCAACCCACTCCCTCCCAACCTCCCCCTGACTACAAGGGGAGGAGCCGCTCCCAGGGATTGAACGATGCACGCAACCTATGAAGCCACCCCCGACTGGGCCAACGCCCGGGACGCCGCCGATCCGCTACGCGCGTTCCGCGACGAATTCCTGATTCCGCCGCATGAGGGTCGCGACAGCGTCTATTTCTGCGGCAACTCGCTCGGCCTGCAGCCGCGCGCGGTGCGCGAGGCGGTCAACGCGGAACTGGATTACTGGGGCGAGCTGGGGGTCGAAGGCCACTTCAAGGGCCGACTGCCGTGGATGGACTACCACGAGTTCGTCCGCGACGACCTCGCTGCCGTGGTCGGTGCGCTGCCGGTCGAAGTCGTCGCGATGAACACCCTGGGCGTGAACCTGCACCTGATGATGGTGAGTTTCTATCGTCCTACCGCCGAGCGCCCGGCGATCCTGATCGAGGCCGGAGCGTTTCCGACCGACCGCTATGCCGTCGAATCGCAGATCCGCTTCCACGGTTTCGATCCGGCCAACACGCTGATCGAATTGCAGGCCGACGAACCCAACGGCACCACCTCGTTCGCCGCGATCGAACGCGCGCTGACCGAGCACGGCTCACGTATCGCGCTGGTGATGCTGCCCGGCGTGCAGTACCGCAACGGCCAGGCCTTCGATCTCAAGGCGATCACCGAACTGGGCCATCGGCACGGCTGCGTCGTCGGCTTCGATCTCGCCCATGCCGTCGGCAATCTGCCGCTGCAACTGCACGACAGCGGCGCGGACTTCGCGATCTGGTGCAGCTACAAATACTTGAACAGTGGCCCCGGTGCGGTCGGCGGCGCGTTCGTGCACGAACGTCATGCGCTGGCCACGCTGCCGCGTTTCGCCGGTTGGTGGGGCCACGACAAGACCACCCGCTTCCAGATGGGTCCCGAGTTCATGCCCACGCCCGGCGCCGATGGCTGGCAGCTGTCCAACCCGCCGATCCTGGCGCTGGCCCCGCTGCGCGTGTCGCTGCAGATTTTCCGTCGCGCCGGCATGGATTGCCTGCGCGAAAAATCGCTGCAGCTCACCGGCTACCTCGAATGGCTGGTGCAGGCCCAACTCGCCGACGTGCTGCAAGTGGTGACTCCCGCCGACCCCGCACGCCGCGGCGCCCAGCTGTCCATCCGCGTGATCGGCGGACGCGAGCGTGGTCGCGCCCTGTTCGATTACCTGATGGAGCACGGCATCATCGGCGACTGGCGCGAACCCGACGTCATCCGCATCTCGCCCGCACCGCTGTACAACCGCTTTGCCGATTGCCTCGCGTTCGCGCAGGCGGTCGGCCACTGGCACCGCCAAGGCTGACCGGCGCGGTCGGCACGTTGCGAAACTTGCCGTCGGTTACACGCCGGTTTCATCGGATATTGAACCCGGCCCGGCGATGATCATGCTTTCCACCGGCGGAAGGCATCATGAAGAACGAAGCCCCGAACCACGGCGATCTGCGCAGGCTTGGCGAGCTCATCGGCAACATCGAAGTGGCGATGATGACCACCCGCGCGGCGGACGGCTCGCTGGTCAGCCGGCCATTGCAGACGCTCAAGCTCGATGACAACGGCGAGCTCATCTTCTTCACCGCCGCGGACAGCCACAAGGTCGACGAGCTGACCCAGGAATCCGCCGTCAACCTCGCCTATGCCGACCCCGGCGAACAACGCTACGTGTCCGTGCGCGGCCGCGCGCGCATGGATCGCGACGAGGCCACGATCGACGAATTGTGGTCGCCGGCGCAGAAGATTTTCTTCCCCGACGGCAAGGACGACCCGAACCTGATGGTGCTGCGCGTGCGCGTCCAGGATGCTTCGTATTGGGAAGCCGCGGGCAACTTCATCACGCGCGCGCTGGATTTTGCCCGCGGCATGCTCAGCGATTCGCCGCAGGATCTTGGCAAGCATGGCCATCTGGAAGGCTAAACGCGCATCGCCGGACTGAACGGAGCCCCCGTCAGCCGCTATCGCGCATTGGTGGGCGGATGCCTCAGCTGCCCATCGCCGCGCACCACGAAACGTTCGATGGTCAGCGCTTCGGCGCCCATCGGGCCATAGGCATGCAGCCGCGTGGTGGAGATGCCGATCTCGGCGCCCAGCCCCAGCTCGCCGCCATCTGAAAAACGCGAGGACGCGTTGACCATCACCACGGCCGAGCGGATCTGCTGCACGAAGCGCCGGGACGCGGCATCGTCGCGGGTAGCGATGACTTCGGTGTGGTCGGAACCGTAGCGACGGATGTGCGCGATGGCGCCTTCGAGGTCGTCGACCACGCGCACGGCGAGAATCAGGTCGAGGAATTCGGCGGCGTAATCATCGTCGTTCGCCACCCGCATGTCCGGCACCAGCTCGCGGGAACCTCCATCGCCGCGCAACTCGACGCCCCGCTCGCGCAATGCCAGCGCCGCACGCGGCAGGAAGGCCGCAGCCACCTCGCGATGCACCAGCAGCGTCTCCAGGGCGTTGCACACGCCCGGGCGCGAGACCTTGCCGTCGACCAGCAGGCCCAGTGCCAGTTCGAGATCGGCGGCGCGATCCACGTAGAGGTGGCAGACGCCCTTGTAGTGCTTGATTACCGGCACGCGCGCATGTTCGGCCACGAAGCGGATCAGGCCCTCGCCGCCGCGCGGGATGGCCAGGTCGACGATGTCGACGAGCTGCAGCAGCTCGACCATCGTCTCCCGCCGCAGATCCTCGACCAGGGTCAACGCCGCGGTGGGCACGCCATGCGCTTCCAGCGCCGACTTCAACGCGGCGGCTATCGCGGTGTTGGAGTGGATCGCCTCGGATCCACCGCGCAGGATCACTGCATTGCCGGCCATCAGGCACAGCGCTGCAGCATCGGCGGTGACGTTCGGGCGCGCCTCGTAGATCATCGCGACCACGCCGAGCGGAATGCGCACGCGCTCGACCGACAGGCCATTGGGCCGGATCTCGCGGCGCGTCACCACGCCGACCGGATCGGGCAGCTCGGCCACCTCGCGCAGCGCGCGGGCGATGACGGCCACGCGCGCTTCGTCGAGCCGCAGGCGATCGAGCATGGCGCCGCGCACGCCTTTCGCTTCGGCATCGGCCATGTCGCGTGCGTTGGCAGCCAGCACGGCGGCCGTTCGATTCTCCAATGCGGCGGCCATGTCACGCAGCAAGGCACGCTTGCCCGACGTATCGAGCGCGGCGACCACCTGGGCCGCAGCACGGCAAGCCAGAGCCTGCTCACGGAGGGCGCTCATGCAGTGATCACCGCGGCTGGCTCGACCACGGTGGCGAGGTCGTCGCGATGCACCACCTCGTCGCCGTGGCTGTAGCCGAGCACGCTGCCGATCTCGCGGCTGTGTCGCCCGGCCAGCCGGCTCACCTCGGCCGCGCCGTACTGGCTGAGGCCGCGCGCGACGGGGCGCCCATCGGCATCGGCGATCTCGACCAGATCGCCGCGATGGAACTCGCCGTCGGCGCCGAGCACGCCGCCCGGCAACAGCGAGACGCGCCCACCGCTCAAGGCCTTCGTCGCGCCCGCGTCGATGCGGATACGCCCCGGCGCGGCCGGTGCATGGCGCAGCCAGATCTTGCGTGCCTGCAGGCGCGTGGAGGGGGCAGCGATCAGGGTGCCGCGCAGGCGCCCGCGTTGCAGCGCCTGCACGGTGGCCGCGTCGCGCCCACTGAACAAGGCCGTGGGAATGCCGGCGGCGGCAGCTTTTCCTGCTGCCTGCAGCTTGGTGCGCATGCCGCCGGTGCCGGCCGCGCTGCCGCTGTCACCGGCCATTGCCGCGATCGCCGGCGTCAACGCAGCGACGTGCGCGATCGGCGCAGCCGCCGCGTCGTGCCGCGGATCGGCTGTATACAGCGCGTCGACATCGGAGGCAATCAGCAGCAGGTCGGCATCGACCAGCGCGGCGACGATGGCGGCAAGGTTGTCGTTGTCGCCCAGCTTCAGCTCGTCCACCGACACGGTGTCGTTCTCGTTGATCACCGGCAGCACGTCGAGCTGCAGCAATTCGCGCAGGGTGGCACGCGCGTTGAGGTAGCGGCGGCGATGGCGCAGGTCGTCGTGGGTCAGCAGCACCTGCGCCACCGGCCGCGGGGACAGCGATTGCCACAACGCGATCATCGGCGCCTGCCCCAGCGCGGCCAGTGCCTGGCGCGCGGCCAGGCCATCGCCGCCGCTGGCGTGCTCGCGCAGCAGGGCACGTCCCGCCGCCACCGCGCCGGACGATACCAGCACGACCTGGCGACCCTCCGCGTGGCTGGCGGCAATGAAGCCAGCCAGGACTTCGGCGTAACGCGGAGTGAGGCCACCGTCGGCGGCCAGCAGGTTGCTGCCGACTTTCAGCACGGCTCGGCGCCACTGCGGCAATGGCTGTTCGGGCAAAACGTCGCGCACTTTCTTCGTGTCGATCATCGTCATGCCCAGCCTCTCTCAGTCGAGTGCGCGCAGGCGCGCGTGCAATTCGTCCAATCGCAAATCGTTGCCGGCACCCGGCGAGACGCGCGCGGCGAGGCTGCTCTCCGGCGTGCGCCCGTGCCCTGCGGATGCCGCGGTTTCCGCCGCCGCGCGATACGCGTCGCGGAACGGCACGCCGG
>Ga0070714_100004354_pt1 | contig 10671 bp, 6 predicted proteins | sample LARL83metaG_FD_65450 | JGI IMG/M metagenome (GOLD analysis project Ga0070714, IMG submission 65450) | Corn, switchgrass and miscanthus rhizosphere microbial communities from Kellogg Biological Station, Michigan, USA - LAR L8-3 metaG | ecosystem: Host-associated > Plants > Roots > Rhizosphere ... | reverse complement strand
CAAGAAATCAGAAAGCGTACCTTGTTTTAGGTCATGTCGTTGTGGTTGTTGTTGGTCTTGCTCTTGTCCCTCTTCCCTGTCTTGCCATTGGGCTTCTGGTAAGCCCAACAGATTCCGAAATACATTCACAGTACCAGGCCCAAATCCGGCATAATGATTGTTCGCTGCTATGATCGCTAGTCTGATTTGTTCGTCCTCTTCAACTTTCTTAATATTTTCAGCCCACTTCTCCATTTCAGTCACCCTATCAATTTGTATTCGGCCAAAGTCCTTTTCTTGAATGCTTCTGTTCCCTATGAATCTTAAATATAGAAAATCCGTTGTGACGATTGGTGGTGTCTGTAGTCCTTCAAGCACGCTCCACACCATGCAGAGGTCATTGTTTGCAAAGAAACCGTATGCTAAATCTTGAAACCATGATGAGTGTCTGACTTCAACTGCATATCTGAATCGTCTATCAAGTCTTCCAACTACTTCTCTAAGCCTCTGAAGGCCTCCATAAATCTGCAAAGAGGGAGGAAGTTGGATAAGGAGAGCCAGTGTTTTATCTGAAAGTGGGCCAATTGCTTCAAAGAAGTGTTCTAATTCTTTGTCAACATCCTTCAATCTTTTCTCATGGGTTATGACCCTAGGAAACTTGGCCGTGAATCTAAAATTCTTAGGAGTCTTCCTGCACCAATTCTTAACCATAAAGACATTAGGAATTCTCAACATAATCAAATACATGAGAGTAATAATTTAGCCAGCCGGAATTCTCAATAGTTAAAGGGTAGAATGGGCCCTGCCACGATGTATAACTCCAGCCCGAACAACCGACATGGTATTGCAATTCGCCTACATGTTTCTTATATTCTTTACAGATATTTGAAGTAAGAGATTCGCTAGATCATATAAATTTTATATGAAAGGGTAAACGCCAAGAAATTCAAACTTGGAGTTCAATAATCTAGAGGTTTGATTTAGAGATACAGAAAATACAATATACTTAAAATACTTTAAGTATCTTAGGAGCTTATGAAATGAAAAATTTGAATGGCAATACAAGAAGAATGCCTTACTTATCTCTTACAGGCAGTAAGAGTATCTGTTTGCATTTTAATGAATTCTGCTGACGGCGATAGTTGCAATCAACAGGATGATTACTAGTATTGGAGTCTAAATTCATTTACTTGCTTTATAGATTATCATGGGTCCATCAAGAATGACGTAGATATGAGATGCAATTATTGCTTCTATATACAGTTCATTTAAATTTGAAACATCATAACCACAGAGAATTGATAAATTATTTTGTAGATGTTTACCTAGTGATCCTTCAAATCTGACGTAATCGTCAGCAAGACCATTTAATAACCACCATGTTCCATCTTCGAATGCAATTCTAGTTGCAAAGTCCGACTTATTTGATGAATGTAAGTTAAACATCCAGTCAGATAATTTTTTTAATGCTTCGTGTTGATTTTGGAGTTTCTGTACTAGCTTATCATACAACATATTATTACATCCTTGATTAAGATTATCAGCTGGTGTAATTGATAAGAGGTCTTTATCAATTACACCAATTGAATTCGTCCATTTCCGGCATTACTATATCTATTATTAGCAGATCATATGATCCGCTAATAGAGGATCATATGACGATTAGCTTCTTCAAAGCTAATAGAGGATCATTAACTGTGCCGCCTTGATCGAAGCCTTTATCTCTTGAGCCTTTTTCAAAGGTCAATGTGTATCTGGCTCATCATCTACAATTAGATTTCTATTCATATTTTGCTTCATCATAGATTTTGGCGCCAAATTGTATGTATGCCGGCAGCTTTATCAAGGTTTAAAGCATAATCTACCTATACATTTGAATAAGACTAAGCCCTAAGCGACGCGAACAATCACATTGCTTCTTTTGCTGGTATTGTAGACAACTGGTGATTTCGGAGAAAGGTGCGAGTGACTGACACCGAAAAAATGAAGGCATTTTCAGGATTGAAAATAGTTGCATATTTGGCAGATATCGTATGTTTCCCCGTCGACATGACTGCAATGTGTGTTACATGACAGACATGTATGATGCATATCATCGAATCCGTCACCAGCAACAAACCTAAAGCTCTCGAGATTTTGATTCTTACATTTAATACATCGGCAACTGCATAAAGCCATACTAATTTTTAGTCGTTGGGGATTACCTAATATAAAATATGAGTGATCAAGAACATAACACTATTTACGTATACAAAATAAGCGGAATATTCACCTATGACCATCCCTCTTCGTTAGTAGCTCTCGGCGCCTTTCGCGATTAAGGTCAAAGTTAATCAAAATCCGTGGGAAAGATTCTGTTTCAAAATTATTGTTGGAGGATAGATATACCGCAATTAAGAGATATTTAAGCTGATGAAGTACTACTATTGCTGTGAGAGTATAATAAACCTCATATTCAAGTCGAAGACTAAATCAGTTTGATGCATGTACTGATTCTTAGATAACTATATGCCAAAAATTCTAGTGAGCTTTGGTGGATTGTTGGTAGTAACAAAAGGGGCATATGTTAAACTACAATTATTTTTTATGATGCTGACTGGTAGATTTCGATGGTGATTCTGTGCCTGTTCCTGTTATCGCGCTATTGCCATGTTTATGATGGTGGATGCTCGGTGTCGACGTAAATGTTGGCGTCACACCACTATTGGTTGTGCTACCGCCATTATAATCTACACCGAAGGATCGCGAATAACAATTGTCTATTTTGTCTATGGATGGGGGGTCCTGATGTGTTTTTGATATACAATTATAGAAATTGTTTATTTCTTTATCAAGGCTAGAATTACCAGTTTTTACTTGTTCTTGTGTTACTGACCCTCCTGCTTTGTTTGAGGCCATCGCAGGTGTGGTGAGGGCTGTACTGGTTGTTAATAGAGATAATGTAACAGCAGCAGCTATGGACAGCAGCGCTATATTTGAATACATTATTATTCTACTAATCCAGGTCTTGCTTATAGGATTTGAGAATGCAACTTCGGGTTTCCAAATAGTGAATAATTATCTGATAATAATGTCGAGAATAATTAATGATTTTGACTTGGTTGTCTTTGTAATAGCAAGAATAATGACTATAAACGGGTTCCAAGATATTTTCTGGGTTGACCAACTTATCTAAATTGCTAGCTTAATAGAACTACATTTGGTTATATTTTCTAGGCCCCAGAGATATCGCATGAGCAGCAGGGAGTATCAGAATTCGAACTCCGAATGAGATTTCACGATTTGAAGGATGATCTTGATTTGACAAGTGTATACTTGATCCTTATCTAACACACTTTGATAGAAGTTTTTATATTCTAAGCCTTCAGCTACTAGACCACGACTATCGGCTTGAATTCTTAGCTAGGACATCAACAATATTAGTGTTAGCAGAAAATTCAACCTAGACACAACACAAGAATAATTATAAACCTTCCTTTATTTTTTTTAAGTCGTTCTGTAAGATTACAATTGTTTTTGGGATCTCCTCTTCTGCACAGAAAAGACAGATCTGCTGCAAAGATAATGGATATGTAAAGTACTTTTGATTTAGTGCGATATCCTTCTTACATGATACGCATTTCTTCATTTTGTAAGGATCAGTGTTTTTGATTATCAATTGTAATAAGAAAAATCGGGCAATTTATAAATATAATCCTCTTCGATGACGGAGAGTCAATTTTGTCGTTGTTATAGGATTGGGTACAATAGATTTCTAACCAATGGCTACGCTAATCGAATGCAAAGATAGTGAATTCTGTGCGTCTATTGCTTCCAAGATTTGCTTAGATTTAATAATACATGATGCTAAAGGTCTTAATAGGAATTCAATTTGGGTCTTATTAATCGCTTCATAACTTTATTAAAGCAGAAGGTGAATATTCTTCTTAATAGATTCGAAGATCCTAGAGAGGGGCTCGATTATTCTTACACTAAACAGGTAGAACTCTTAAACAAGCTAAGACGAGATATCGCAGGAGTAATCACTGCTAAGAAGCAGCTTGAAATGCAAAAAGCTAAACTTTGGGAAAATATTCGTATTCTCGAAGAACAAGCACGTCGTGCAATTTCTCAAAATAGAGAAGATCTAGCTAAACTTGCATTGGAACGAAAGAACGCAAATATTTTACAAGTGCAACCCCTAGATAAGCAAATAGTAGAAATGAAGGCGGAGCAGGATAAACTTGAACAGACAGAGAAACGGTTAGCTACAAAGGTCGAAGAATTTAGATCAAAGAAGGAGGTAATTAAAGCACAATATTCTGCAGCTGAAGCACAAGTACGCATCAAGGAAGGTGTGACAGGTGTTTCAGAGGAAATGGCCAGTGTAGGTATGGCAATGAGCAGAGCAGAAGACAAAACAGAGAAAATGAAGGCAAAAGCACAAGCATTGGATGAGATGATTGATTCAGGGGTTCTTACGGACTATACCAATAAAGGCAGCGATATTATCGAAAGGGAACTCGAAAACGTTAGTGTAACAGCATCAGTTAATGAAGAATTAGAAAAGTTAAAAGCGGAGAATGCGAAAAAGAAGAAAAAATCTGTATCCGAGCAGCAACAAGAAGACCAGGAAAAGAAACAAGAGGTTGAGGTGTAGAAATCAGGAAAACCAATTGGTGGTTGTGCCCGCTGAAAAACTGAATAGATAGATTTTGTTCCTGAAAACATTAATGTAACTCATGATGAAACAAAGGCTCTTGTTATTCAAAAGGTATGATAGTGAATACAAAAGAATCTGAATCGAAGAAATAGACAGACATTGCCGTCACGTTTTGCTACCATTGGACGTTCATATATTTTATTCAATAGAAAATATGCGTATCAATTTAATTTGAAGTTTGAACGTGAAAATAGGTGTACTACCTTGATTAACGCAGGAAAAAAATTCATATACCTACTCATCTAAGCACGTGTTAGCCCCGTTGAAAGATTTAAGCCCTTACATTGCAGTCCGACCGCGATATTATATCAACTTTGCCTTTATCAGAACATAATCGATAAATCCCTTCTGAGATGCTTCCTTCATTTTTAAGGCTGAGTTGTAGACAACTTTTTCAATTATTTTGTAAAGAGAACCTTGTAGATATGATGAAAATGAGGATGTCCTCTCTTTCAAAATTGTAGTTTTTATTAACTCTCTGTTTTGAACGTAGTAGTCTGCCAATGGCTCATATACATGCGAGCCTATATGCTGGATATTAATAATCTTAAAGCTCGTCTTGCTAATTAGTGATTTGATAAATTCTAATTCGTAATGTTCTGAAGCCCAATTTAATGAAAGAATTCCAAGTTTCATGAACTCGCGTATTCTCGTGAATAAGAACGATGATTCAGCCATTGTTATAACAGGTATTGCGACAACAAGTAAGCCATCGTCGTGTCGGAGAATTCTTCTCGATTCCTGGATAAATCGTATTAATGGCTTGAAATGTTGTGCGGATTCTAAAGCGATTACTCTATCCACGCAATCATCTGCACAGGGTAGATTTTTAGCTGTACCATTTACTAGAGATATGTCCCTATCGGCGTTATGATTGATAAATGAAAGTGCTTGATGTATATTTTCAGAATTTACGATATTATTATTGTCCTTAATGCTCTTAACCAAACCAACAGCATTTTTTAATTGTAGGAAATTAATATTAAGACACGTTATATTCAAGGAGTCGTAAACTGATTTCCAATATATTGCTGGAGCTGAGAATCCACTTCCAACGTCTAGTACATTTTTTGCAGTGTGCAACTGAGCAAATTTTCCAACTAATTTACACAGTTCGTTTTGCGCCTGTATCGGATTAGTGGTCTTTTCATTCCAGTAACCAAAATTTAGCATGGTTCCTCCAGTTGCTCGTAGAATATATGGTGTCATAAAGTTATAACAGTTGGTTATATCCGACTCATTTCGCCTTAAAATCCATAACGGAGTCTGAAATGACTTTTTTATTTCTGCCAATTTTGATACTTCTAATTAGTTAAAAAATGATATAATGATTTCATATGGCGCGCGACATAAAGTCATAATGATAAACAGGCATAGGCTCTAAACTGTGAACCTCTTTACCTTTCGTGTTTCAATTATTTGTGACACCAGTCTCTTTATTACGTCTAGGTCCATACCGAAATATAAGCCCCTGGCATTTGATAGCTTCTTCATCGCTCTACTTAGTATGGCGATACAAATGCTCGATTCATCTTTTTCGTCGTGAACGAATGCCGCCGCGATCAAGATGATTCCATTTAGTAGGTCCTTTTCCTCATGATGGGCGTCTTTCCATACAGACTCTAGAACTTCGTGAGCTCCCCAGTACTTTTCATCGTTGAATAAGTCTTTTGCTTTCATGATTGCTCCCTGCTTCTGCATTCGCTTTTCGACTATAAGTTCGTATTCCAATATTGGTGAAATCGTTGTAAATCTACGAAGAACTTCATCTATACTGCCGTTTTCAGGGACACTCGTATCAAACTCAACGTGTCTCGTTGCGACACGGGTATCGCGAATAATAACTCCAATATCTGATACTAAGCTTCTGGCTTTGGTCAGTAGCCAATCAGCCTGTTCAGAACTATAATTCTGATTCTTTAAATATATAATGTACCTCTGCATAATGTCTAAAAATCCTATTACTAGATCACTCACTTAAACCCTTTAGACACTCGACTAATTACCGGTACCTTTAGAATCGTTAATTTTTATAAGTGTACTATTGTTTCATTCGACCCTTTATCTAAAAGCAATACAATCTGCTCCAATTTTTAGCGTAATATTTTTCTGTAGGTGACATGTCGAAAAATATATAAATCATGGTGAGATATAGTAATAAAATGTGATAAATATTGAGCATAGAAGAAATACCAGAGGAAATTAACGATCATCGTAGGATTTTTGGTAAAGATGTCTTTGAAGTAGATTATGACGGGATTGGCCCGTGTCTTTTCTGTAACTCCCGCATAGACGAGTTCAATTTTTGTGCATGTGGCGGAAATCTTGGTGTTAGTTAACTGTCGAACTAAGACAGACATAGATAAATCACCTGTTACGCTATCACTCTGAATCTCTGCACCCTTACCATGAGTATATTTTTCCAAACTGTATTAAGTATAGGTCACTGTAAAAATATATTGCACATATAAAATATGGTTTTAACATTTTTCTATTAATCATGACTTTTGTTTTTTCGAATCAGTTGGTTGAATATAGAGAAAAATTGGAACTATGAATATTCGTTGACTTTTCATCCATTGTAGTGAATAAAGACCGTCCTATCCCATTTTGAAATATTATCTAGCACCAATGTTAATCCATAAATTCAGTTAGAGTAAACTGTTCCTTCTTTTGTTCCCTAAAGATCAATTTTAATTCCGTCATTAGAGATTCAACTCGGCCGCATATGTAATCATTAACTCTGAACTGAGTACACATATTTATGGCAATATCGGCATATTTTTCAACCGAACCTCGAGTGACTGTTTGCAAAAGTTCGTGGTCACATTCCATACATTTGCCCATGAGTGGCATTCTGCGATATTTTTCACCACAGTTACTACACCGAAAGGACTGTGACGAGTAGGATCGCATATTGCCCATAATGTCTGGCAAAATATGTGTCGTCAGGACCATTGATGCCACCTCGTCAGGATCGACAGCATTGATTAGTTTTGCAGTAGCTAGCTGCATTTCCAATTTCTCATTCATGGAATTTAGCCTAGAATATGCACTGCGTTGAATATTGGTCGTTAGTAGACGTGTCGAATGTGTAAATCCATAGCCAAAAAATTGGTCTTGATTTCCGAGCCTGTTTTTAATAATTTCTATTAAGTGAACAAAGTCTCCTGCCTTAGCATGTTTTAAAGTCGCATCGTAAAATTCAAGAGGATAAACTGAAGTAACATCAATATTATGAGCTTGTCTTTGTACCTCATTTGGTAATACGATCGGCTGTATCAGAAGAGGGGCATCCATAAGCCCACCAATTTTATCCGGCAAAAAATCATATGAAAAGTTTAGAAACGCATCGCCTAATAGCATTATAGAGTCTGCATCACCATCACAATCCCTGCGTTTTGCAGAATGCCATACAGGATGAGCCAGACAGACCTGTGAATTGGTAAAGCCTATTATTCTTCCTACTATACCAACAGACGTATGTGGTGCCAATCCAACAATTAGGTGCCCTATCAGGTCTTCTACAGAGGATGAGTTGTAAAAGGGCTCAAGTCCGTATAATTTTACAAGTTCTTCATCAATAAAGTTGGCCACGTTGAGCAAATGTTTAGAGCAATCTAAAGGGAGTACTATGTCTTGCATCATCAGTTCGACCAATTGGTCAGTCGATACTAGCTCTCTACCAAGATAATCTCTTGTGTAACCCAATTCCTTTAATTCTTCTATGTTACTATTAGTCCACTCAGGTTTAAAGTGGGTCAGAGGTTCGTTCGTTGCATCAAACCTAACGGTTCCGTCCTTGAAACTATAGAGATCAAATTTTTGTCTCAGTATGCCTTTTTCTAACAGCTCTGCAGCTTTGTGCTTATTTATAAGACCTTTGACGCCTTTGAGTGGTTCTCCTGCTATAATGCCAAGTTTTCTTTGTGCCTCCTCGACAGCTGTTTTTAGTGAATAGCTGACAGGAGAGTAAGTCTTGCCATCTTTACCGCATCGATAGCACCGGTTGTTATTGATGCCGTCCGTAATTTCCTCCCTGCAAACTACGCATAGATTGCGTATGGGAGTAAGAGCATAACAGTTACGACAACGTGTTCCAATTGAGGGCAGTTTGCAATTATTACAAAATCTATTTGCAATTTCAGCATAAAAAGATTCATCCTTAGCTGCCTTTAAAATATCACGTGTCGCGCCCCCTTTAATACCAATAGGAAACAATACGTGAATAGGAGGTTTCATCTTACGTTCAGCGGCCTTTTCGGGGCGTCCTACTCTGACTGCGATTGATGAAGCAAATTTTGCTCTGAGTTCAACTCCGGATGTCTTTGAAATAAATTCTAATGTATCCTTAGAATCATGAAAGAAATCACCAACCTGCAATGCTGATGAAAACGCCGCGTCTCTATCAGTCGAACTATTAATCAATAACTTGGATAGAGAATACAGGTGATCTAGATTATCGATTTCAATAATCTTCCCCTCATTCTTTACGGAATGGATTATACCAAGTTTTTCTAAGACATCTTTTAATTTTGGATTATCATTGGGGAATAGTAAAGGAGACAAGCAAGAATAAGTAGGAATATTGTTACCAGTTAGATTAGCGTTTTGTAGATACTGATAATATTTTTCTCTCAGCAGTAAAACTTCATCTATACTGACACAATCCCAATAGAACGAATATTTTGGATGAAGTGGAATAGTAAACCTTCTGCTTATTTCAAATGCCTCTTCAACCGTAGGTAATGTTGAGAATGGCTCTTTTGATAATTGGATCAGTCTTTCGCTTATTTTTTCTTCAGTTTGGAAGGAGGCTGAGGTTTGCAATGCCAGCAATTTTGCCTGTAACTGTAATGACCAAACTTCTTCCACATAACTTGCTGGGAGCAGCTGAGCATTATTTTCAAGAAAATCACCATAACTTATTAGAATATCTCCTATGTAGAGTATTCTTTCAATGTTTGGTCGGATCTTTGCAGCCTGTTCTATTGTTGATACCTGGATGACATTACCATTGTTGAGCCTAACAAGTGGAGGCTCAATAGTGTCTACTAGTGCTATACTGGATGCCTTTCCTGGTAGATCTATTTTGATTTGTGTACCTACAACAATGGCGTGATTTAATAATATAGGCACAACAGGGTGAATTCCGATAGTTGCCAAGCCAGTATTGAAGCATCGACCATATCTTAACCGGAATCCTCCGATTTTCTTACTCATTGAAAGCACTGGCCTACCTGTAATAACTTCAGACATTCTGTGACTAGCCGCATCATCATTGCCTGTCTGAATAGCTCCTTGCAGTTCCTTGAGCCAATCCCAGCCATTTAGTTTTAATGTTTCGACCATTTTGAGTAACTTTCTGCTGCGACCGATCAGACCGTCGTTCATTACCCTGAGCGCACCGCCCCGTACTCTGTCGGTATGGATTCTCTTCATACTTCTATGACCCAAAATCTCTACCGGATCAGTATCTATCCCATCGAGCTCGACAGGTAAGTTGGTTATACATTTAACCACATCTTCATCTAAGACCTTAAACTGAAAATTTCCAACTTCACGCTCATAAATTCTGAGTTCTTCAACAAATCTTCCTGTCTCGTCATCGTATGAATTTGCGGCATATTTTTCTAAACCAGTAATTTTTCTTACATGATCTGCTATTAGCATTGTAAATGCGGCCTCCGTTCCTCCTGCGGATCTGATAGGACCGGCAAACGATATCGAAAGGTACTGGGTGCCATCGCTGTTTTTCTTTAGTTGTACGTCCGAAATCCCTTGCAAGGGCGCGATCGTCATACCTTCAGTAACAATAGCTAGACTAACACGCACAGCATTGTCCAGCCTAGTACGTAAGTCACCGTTACCATATTCTGCCAAAGCTATCTCTTCAGCGATCGTAAGTGCTGCCTTCTCTTTGGTTGACCACGAAAGTAAAACACGCAATCGATCTGCAATATCGATATTATGCATTTTTGCTACTCTAT
>Ga0070714_100004353_pt1 | contig 10673 bp, 9 predicted proteins | sample LARL83metaG_FD_65450 | JGI IMG/M metagenome (GOLD analysis project Ga0070714, IMG submission 65450) | Corn, switchgrass and miscanthus rhizosphere microbial communities from Kellogg Biological Station, Michigan, USA - LAR L8-3 metaG | ecosystem: Host-associated > Plants > Roots > Rhizosphere ... | reverse complement strand
ATGACCTCTTCTTCTGTCGGTTCCTGGTTCACGGATGTCACGGCTCAGCCCTCCCTGCGCTGCGGGCTAGCGGGACGCTGCTTCTGCGCGGACCCGTTCGGTGCCGCCCCTGTGGTCATCCAGTGGACCGCCGAGCTGGTGTCGTAGTTGGCCAGCGGCCCGCTCGATACCATGCGGCCGAGGTAGAGGACGGCCAGCCGGTCGGCGACGCGGAACACGTCGGTCAGGTTGTGCGAGATCACGAGCACCGCGATGCCGCGGCTCGCGAGCTGCTCGATGATGTCGAGGACGAGCGCGGTCTGCGACACGCCGAGGGCGGCGGTGGGCTCGTCCATGATGACGAGCTTGGCGTCCAGCATGACGGCCTTGGCCACCGCGACGGACTGCCGTTGCCCGCCGGACAGCGAGCCGACCGGCTGGCGGATGTTGCGGACCGTGGTGACGCGGAGGTCGGCGAGGGTCTGCTTCGCCTGCTTCTCCATGGAGATCTCATCGAGCAGCCCGGTCTTGGCCAGCGTCTCGTGCCCGAGCATCATGTTCTGCACGATGTCGAGGTTGTCGGCGAGCGCCAGGTCCTGGTACACGGTGGCGATCCCCGCGGCGGTCGCGTCCTTGGGGGAGCGGAAGTGCATCGGCCTGCCCTGCCAGATGATCTCGCCGCCGCTAGGCTCCCAGATGCCGGCGATCGTCTTGATCAGCGTCGACTTGCCCGCGCCGTTGTCGCCGACTAGGGCGGTGACCTGGCTGGCGGGTACTTCTAGGTCAATGTCGGTCAGCGCGTGCACGGGGCCGAAGTTCTTCCCGATGCCACGCAGCCGCAGCAGCGGCTCAGCGTCGTTCACGGTCACATCCCTGACTGATGACCCGTCCGGGGGCGCGGTCTGGGCGGCCCGCACCCCGGACGGGCGGCGTGATTGCGGACTAAGAGGTGGCGATTCCGGCGGCTGTGCAGGCGCTCGCGTAGGTGCCCGCGCACAGCTGAGCGGTCGGCACGAACTTGTCCGCGATGACGGTCGAGTTCATGTTTGCGGTGGTGACCCACTCAGGGACCAGCAGGACCGAGGGGACCTCGACCTTGGCGGTGGTGTCCGTGGTTGAGCCGTTGACCAGGGCAGTGGGCGGGGTCTGGCCGGCCCGCACGTAGAGCGCCAGCGCGGCGGCGGCCTCCGCCTCGAGGTAGATCGGCTTGTAGACCGTGCCGCACTGGTAACCGGTCAGGACGTTCTGCAGCCCGGTCAGGGTGGCGTCCTGGCCGGTGGTCGGGAAGGTCTTGGCCTTCACGCCCTGGCCTTGCAGGTAGTGGATGATCGGGGCGCCGTTCTCGTCGTTCGGGATCAGCGCCGCGTTGATGTTCTTGTGCGCGGTGTACTGCTGCTGGAATTCAGACAGCGCGGTCGGCGGGTCCCAGGTGCCGGCCGGGGTGCTGACGTTCTTGTACTTGCCCGAGGCGAAGTAGGAGGCGAGCACGCCGTCGTAGCCCTGGGCGAACAGGGTCGCGTTGTTGTCGGTGGGGGAGCCCTTCATCACGATGAGGCTCGGGCTCTTGACGGCCCAGTTGTTGACGCAGGACACCAGGCCCTGGCCCATCAGCTGGCCGACCTTGACGTTGTTGAAGGAGACGTAGTAGGCGCGGGTGCCGCCCAGGGTCAGCCGGTCGTAGTCGATGACGGCGACGCCGTGCTCCTTGGCGTAGGACTCGATGTGCGCGCCGACGCCGGAGTCGAGCGGGTCGATGACCAGGACGCTCGCGCCCTTGGTGATCGCCGACTGGGCCATGCTGAATTGGGTCGAGTCGGACCCGAGCGCGTTCTCGATGGTGAAGTCCGCGGTGGACATCCCGGCGGCGGTGAAGGCCTGCTTGAGGTAGGGCGCGTCGAACTCGACGTACCGGGTGGAGGACGTGGTGTCCGGCAGGATCACCGTGACGCTGCCCTTGCCCGCGGAGGTGACGCCCTTGAGCCCGGCCATGGCGGAGAACGAGTTGTTCAGGTCGTCCACGGAGATCGAAGCGCTCGTCGAGCCCGCCGTCGGGGCGGCGGTGGAAGCTGGGGTGACGGGAGCTGAGCTGGCGCTGGTCGTGGTGGAACTGCAGCCAGCAGCGACGAGCAGCGCGGCCACCGCGGCGGTCGCGGTCAGTCCGGCTCGTGCTGATACGGAATACAACGGCGTACCTCGCTTATTCGCTCAGACATGCCGCGAGGGCATGTGCGAGAACAGATCCGTATAACCCAGACACAATTGACCGGGCTATGACGCGGAAATGCTGGGACTGCACGGAGAAACGCTCGTGTTAACACCTTTTTATGATTGTTAAAAAAGTGTTAACAGCGAATGGGTTGCGGAATCGCCACAATTCTCCGAGATCTTTTCGTGACGTTACCGTTCCCTGGCGTTAACCTGGCAGGCGCGTGCCATCCGCTCACGGTACGATACCTCATAGTCACATACAGTAGTCCATCATTCGCCGACGATCCGGTAGCCGGCGCGCGGCTGCGTGAGAATGAGCGGCGGGCTGCCCGGCGGCTCGAGCTTGGCCCGCAGCCGCCTGATGTACACCCGGACGTACTCGGTCTCCGTCTCGTACCCGCGTCCCCACACCCTGCGCAGCAGGTGGGTGCGGGAAACCAGCTTGCCCCTGTTCAGGGCCAGCTCCCGCAGCAGCGCGAACTCGGTCGGCGTGAGGTGCACGTCCGCGCCGCCCATGCGGACCCGCTGGCCGATGAGGTCCATCTCGATCGCGCCGATGGCGATGACGGACGGCGCCGCCTCGGCGGCCGCTTCCGCTGGCCGGGTGCGCCGTAGCGTGGCCAGGATCCTGGCGAGCAGTTCCTCGATGCCGAACGGCTTGGTCATGTAGTCGTCCGCGCCCATGTTGAGCGCGGTCACCTTGTCCCGCTCGCCGCCCCGGGCCGACACGACGATGATGGCCACGCTCGACTGCTCGCGGATCTGCTTGCACAGCTCGAACCCGTCAATCTCGGGCAGCATGAGATCGAGCAGCACCATGTCAGGCTGCTCCGTCTCGAGCATCGCGAGCGCCTTGCTCCCGTCCGACGAGACCAGCGTGTCGAACCCGCGAACCGCGAGGTTGGCCCGGATCAGGTCCACGATGTTCGGGTCGTCCTCGATGATGAGCACCCTGGTCCGTATGGTCAGCTCACTCACACTCACGTGCCTTCACTCCAGGGGCCGTTCAACGGGCAGGGTAACCAGGAAGCAGGTGCCGCGCTCGGCAGGCTCCAGCTCTAGCCTTCCCCCGTGCGCGGCCACGATGCCGCTGGCGATGGACAGCCCGAGCCCGGCTCCCGACGCGCGCCGGGCCGGCCGGATGGTCCCTGCCGCCAGCACGTCGTGCCAGCGCGGGTCCCGCTGGCCTGCCGCCTCGGTGACGGCCCGGGACAGCTCGGGCGGTAGCCCTTCGCCGTCGTCGATGACGCGCACGGAGATCGTGCCCCGGTCGTCCGCGCCGACCGTGACGGTTACCTTCGTCCCCGGCGGGTTGTGCCCGAGCGCGTTGCCGATCAGGTTGACGAACACCTGCTCAAGCCGGTCATGATCGGCCCAGATGGTCGGCAGCCCGGCCGCCTCGACGACCCGCACCTGCTCAGCCGCCTCTTGCGGCAGGACCGCGACGGCAGCGTCAAGCACCAAGGGTATGTCGCACCAGTCACTGTTCAGCCGCAGGATGCCCGACTCGATGGTGGAGAAGTCGAGCAGGTCGTTGACCAGGCGGCCGAGCCGCGCGGACTCGGCCGCGATGCGGGACAGGAACCGCTGCTGCGAGTCCGCGTCCCAGGTGACGTCCTGCTGCAGCAGGCTGGTGGCGTACCCGGTGATCGCGGTGAGCGGGGTACGCAGCTCGTGGCTGAGCCGCCGCAGGAACGTCCGCTGCAGTTCGCGCGACTGGCGCAGCGCCATCGCCTCCTGCTGCGCGAGCAGCGCCCGCTCGCGCTCGAGCGCGAGCCGCAGCGAGTTCGCGGCATCCTCGAGCAGGTCGGTCGCGCCGTCCGGAATGGCGCCGTCCCGCCAGCCGGCCAGCAGCACGGTCCGCCCGTCCGGGCTGCTGAACGAGACCGACAGGTACTGGCTGCCCGGGTCGTGCGCGGGCGGTACGGGCACGGGCTGGCCGCCCCCGGTGCGCAGCGTTCCCGGGCTCGGGGCGAGCACGGGGACGCCCGCCACCGCGACGCCGTCGGGGTCGCTGCGGTCGAGTGCGGCGCGGGCCGCGTCCACCATCGCCGCTGGCAGCGCCGCGGGCGCCTCCCGCAGGGTGCCGGGGATGCCGAGCTTGGGCAGGACGCTGCCCGTGTCCACCGCCGGGGCGGCATCACCGGCCGTGCTCGAGTACCCTCGGCAGGTTGTCACCTCCGCGGCGGCGGCGATCAGCGCCACCTCGTCGGCGTCGAGCCCCTCCCGCAGTGCGTGCAGCGCGATGCGCAGCCCGGCCTCCACCGGCACGGGCCCGGCGAGGATCTGCAGCACCTCCCTGATCGTCTCAAGTAGCCGGTTCCGCGCGCTCACCTCGTCAAGTAGCCGGTCCCGCTCCACGGCGCTCGCCGCGTACCCGGCGTACAGCGCGGCCAGGTCAAGGTCGTCGCGGCGCGGCTTGCCCGGCATCGCGCGGAACACGGTGATCACGCCGAGCAGCCCGCCGACCCCGAGGACGGGCACCGACCAGGAGCTCGCCACCTTCGCCGGCCGGGCCAGGCTGCCGAACACCTGCCAGGAGCCGCCGCCGCTGCGCAGGTTCTCCTCGATGACCGGCACCTGCCGCTCGGCGGCGATCCCGGCGGGGCCGCCCGCCGCGCCGACCGGCAGCCGCGCCCACGCGTCGAGCAGTGAGTCCGGCATGCCGAGGGAGGCGGCGCGCACCAGCTGGCCGTCCTCGAGCAGGTGAATGACAAGTCGCTCGCTGCCGATCGCGGCGCCGAGCGCGGACAAGATGAGCGAGAGCGACGACGACGGGTCGGAGGAGACGAGCCGCCCGGTGAGGCCGTGCAGCCGGGTCAGCTGGCGGCGCGCGGAGGAGTCAACGGCCTGACCGGAGACGAGCGCCACCACGTCATCCGGGTGCACCTCGCTCGGGGCCACCTCGGCGACCACGCGGCCGTGACGCAGCACCACGATCCGGTCGGCGAGCCGGAACATCAGTTCCGTGTCGTGGCACGACAGCAGGATGGTGACGCCCCGCGCGCGCAGCCGGGTAATCAGCCGCTCGACGAGCGCGGCCTCCTGCACGCCGAGCGCGGCGGTCGGCTCGTCGAGCAGCAGCAGCTTGGGGTTGCGCGCCATCGCCCTGGCCACCGCCACCATCTGCCGCTGCCCGCCGGACAGCATCCTGACCGGCCGGGTGGTGTCCCGCAGCGGGATGCCGAGCCGGTCGAGCAGCTTGCCCGTGTCCCTGTGCAGCGCCACGTCGGAGAACAGGTGGATGCGCCGCTCGTTGCCGAGCATCACGTTCGCGGCGACGTCCAGGTTCTCCGCCAGCGCCAGGTCCTGCCAGACCACGCGCACCCCGAGCTTGGCGGCGGCGGACGGCGACGGCGGGACCGACTGCCCGCTGACCCGGATAGTTCCGGCGACCGGGGTCACGTCGCCCGCGATGGCCCTGATCAACGTGGTCTTGCCCGCGCCGTTCTCGCCGGCGAGCGCCACCATCTCCCCGGCCCGCAGCGCGAGGTGCACCCCGTCAAGGGCGGTGAGCCCGCCGAACCGCACCGTGAGCGCAGATACCGCGAGCTCCGGCGTCGCGCTCGCCGTGTCCCGCTCCGCACCGTTCGTCACAGACACCATTGTTATGCACGTCCAGGGGTAAACGTCCCCGCCACGTGCGGTTACTTCCCGTAGGCCGTTACTCGCGGTCCGCCGTTGCCAGCCGCCCGGCGCTTCTCCGCGGCGTCTCCCGTCCCGTGAACCCCGATCCGGCGAGCTAGCTGGGCGCCATCAGCGTGAAGGTGTCCGGTGTCTGGTTGGGCGGGCGGCTACCCTGCCAGCTGACCCGCAGCGCGCTGAACCACTGCCCTTTGGCCGATGCCCGCACCGCGGAGAGCGTCACGTCGACGGGGTAGTAGCCCATCTTCCCCGTGGCGCAGTCGGGGACGCACAGCTTCTCCCAGAGCAGCCCGCTTCCCGTCGCCCCCGTGGCCGTCCAGCTCGACCAGAGCATGTCCTGCACTCCGATGCCGGCATCGGCGCAGGCGAGCGTGATGGACACGGGCTCCCTGCTCGGCGAGTGCGGCGCCGCGGCGGCGCAGTCGGCGACCACGTAGACGTTCGCCAGCCCGGCGGCGGTCGGCCCGGTTGCTGCTGACCTGGTTGCCGCTGACCGGGCTGCCGCGGTAGCGGACTGGGTGCCCGACGTGTGCCCGGCGGTCGCGGCCCCCGCCGGGCCCGGCCCGGTCCCGGCCTGGCTTCCCTGACACCCGGCCACGGCCAGCCCGAGCACCGCGCACAGGACGAGCTTGCTCAGGGTGTGACCCGCTCTATGCTCGTGATCGATGCCGCCACCCGCCTCGCCTCGCCGTCATCCCGACCGGGACGTACCCGTCATATCTGGACCTGAACGCTCCGAGACCGCGCTCACCGTCACCGGTGTGGACGGCTGTGCCACCGGGTGGGTCGCGGTTACCCTAACTGGGCGTGCGGCGGGCCCGCTGGCCACCAAGGTAACCGTAGCGGCGGCGCTTGACCTGCTCCCGCTGGGCGGTGTCACCGGGATCGACATGCCGCTCGGCCTGCTTGGCGCTGGCTGGCGGGACGCTGACCTGCTGGCTCGCCGGGCCCTCGGCAGGCGCGGCGTGACCGTGTTCGCGATCCCGCCGCGGGCGGTATGGGAGTGCCAGTCCTACGCCGAGGCGAACGGCCTGTGCCGCGAGCTGACCGGCCGGGGATTCTCCGTGCAGGCCTGGGGCCTGCGACGCAAGGTGGCCGAGGCCGACCAGTTCCGCCGCGGCGCCGCGGCGGAACCAGGCGGGGTCCGGCTGTATGAGGTCCACCCGGAGCTCTCCTTCGCCGCCCTGGCCGGCGCGCCGCTGACCGACACCAAGCACACCCCGGCCGGGCTCGCCGCCCGCCGCGACCTGCTCGCCCGGGCAGGCATCACCCTGCCGCTCAAGGTCGCGGGCGCCGCCGTCAACGACCTGCTCGACGCCGCGGCCGTGGCCTGGTCCGCGCTGCGCATCGCGGCGGGCACCGCCGTGACGCTCACCAATCGTGACCAGTCGGCCGACGACGGGGCGGAGATCGCGATCCGCTACTAAGGAGTGGCTCATCGCCTGGATACTCTCCACGGTGAGGAGAAATGCGCCCAGGTCGGCCCGTGCAGACAGCCTGGCGCGGACGTAAACCTCCGTCAGTCGCGCAGCGGGCCTGAGTATGGGTACGCCGCGCTATGAGCTGACGCGTGCTACTTGTGCGAGTTGGCTACTGAGCTGAGTGGGGCCGGACATCCTGATTAAATTGCGGGTAAAGAAATGACTGGCGGCCCTTCGTTCGATTAGAAATCGGCAGGTGAGCGAATTCCCAATCCGACGACGATGATTGGCAAAGTGTTGTATTGCCAATGGCAACAATTTGCGAGTTGCGCGTCCGGGAGTTCTCGGTACTTTTGTCGCGGGAGCAAATCGAATGACCGGAGAGGAATCGACATGTCTGACGATCTGGACGGTTTGGCCGAGTGGCGAGACAACATCGAGTCCCGGGTGAGTACGCTAGAGGTCACAGTCAAGACCCAGGCGCGTGTGAGGGCTCAGATGGACAGGGATATGAGCGACCTGAGCGTGAAGTTGGACGCTCAAGGCAGACTGCTGCAGGCGCTGGCTGATACACAGAGCGACCACACTGCGATGCTCGCCGACCACACCGCTGTGCTCGCCGACCACACCGCTGTGCTCGCCGACCACACCGCCAGGCTCACCAGGCTGGAGTCAGGCCAGGCGAAGGTGCTCGCCGGAGTGCAGACGATCATCGGCCTGCTCGACGGGCAAGACAACCTCACTGAGTAGCGCGTTCATGGCGATCGGAGGGGTCGGCGGGCCAGTCGGCCCCTACCGCGCGAACCGACGGCTAGCTGCGGGTTTGCCCTCGCATCCCCGGGTAGCCGCTTTCCCGACCAGGACAGCCCGGGACGGGAGGCAGCATGATCAAGCCGGGAGCACTAGCCGCGGCGACCGGCATCGGGCTAGCTGCCGGCCTGGCCGGCACCGCGGCGATGACGGTCAGCTCGACGATCGAGGCCAAGGTCCGGCACCGGGAGCCGAGCACCGCGCCCGCCGACGCCGCGAGCAAACTGCTCGGCGTCAAGCCGGAGGGCGACAAGCAGGCGAAACGGTTCAACACCATCGTCCACTGGGCCTATGGCACGAGCTGGGGAGCGGTCCGCGGCTTGCTCGGCTGCACCGGACTGCCCCCCGCCACCGCCTCGGCGATCCACATGGCCGTGCTCTGGGGCTCCGAGCAAGTCTCACTCCCGGCACTCGGCGTGTCACCGCCGCTGACCGAGCAGGATCCCACGGAGATCGCCATCGCCGCCTGGCACGAGCTTGTCTACGCGACGGTCACCGGCGCCGCCTACGAGGCACTCAGCCGCGCGCGCTGAGCACGCAGCGCAACGTCGCCATCTGCGTTTGAGCATGTTTGAGCGGGGCTGGGGTAGTCGCGGCGCATGAGTGAGACACCGCAGGAAGCGCAGGAGGGCGTGGCCGACGCCGTGCGCGGCCTGTCCGATAATACCCAGGCTCTTGTCCGGCACGAGGTCATGGCAGCGCAGCGGGAGATGCTGGACAAGGCGAAGCAGTTCCTGCCGGCGATCGGCCTGCTTGGGGCCGCGGGCTTCTTCGCCACGCTGTCCGCCTCCGCCGGCTACCGGCTGAGCGTCCGGCTGCTTGAGAAAAGCCTGCCGCCCGCCACGGCCGCGTTCGTGGCGGCCGCTGGATACGGCGCCGCAGCGGGCGCCGCCGGGACCGTCGGCATGCAGCGCCTGCGGGCGAGTAAGGCGCCAGTTCCGGCGGTGACCATCCGTCAAACCGTCGCCACGGTCACCGGCACGGCGAAGGCCATGGCGGGGACCGCGGCCAAGACGGCCGCGGACACGGCGAAGGCTGTGACCGGCGCGCGGGCCAGGCAGGCCGCGGACACGGCGAAGGCGAGTGCGGGCACGAGCGCTAAGAAGGCCACGGACACCGCGAAGACCGTGGCGGCCACGGCGGCCAAGAAGGCGACGGGCACCGCGAAGTCGGCGACGAGCACTGCGAAGGCCACCGCCAGCACGAGGGCCAAGAAAGCCACGGACACCGCGAAGTCGGCGGCGGGCACCACCGCCAAGAAGGCCACGGGCACCACGGCGGCTGAGTCCTGACCGCCGCCGCTGAGCCAGGCAAGGCACTGAGCAAGCAAGGCACTGAGCAAGGCGATCAAGAAGAACGGGCGGTGCCGCGCGCAGCCACCGCCCGTTCCTCCTGATGTTGAGCACCAGCCTCAGAACCAGCCGCGCCTACAGCGACGCGAACGCATCCTCCAGGATGCCCAGCCCCTCCTCGAGCAGGTCTTCGCCGATGACCAGCGGCGGCAGGAAGCGCAGCACGTTGCCGAACGTCCCGCAGGTCAGCACCACCAGGCCGGCCTTGTGACAGAACGCGGCGACCGCGGCGGTGGTGGCCGGGTCCGGGTCGAGCGTGCCCGGCCGGGTCAGCTCGATGGCGATCATCGCGCCCCGGCCGCGGACGTCGGCGATCACCGGGTGGGTCTCGGCGAGCTTGCGCAGCCGGGGGAGCATGACCTCGCCGATCCGGCGCGCCTTGCCGGCCAGGTCCTGCGACTGCATGGTGTCGATCGCGCCGAGCGCGGCGGCGCAGGCGACCGGGTTACCGCCGTAGGTGCCGCCCAGGCCGCCGGGGTGAACCGCGTCCATGATCTCGGCGCGGCCGGTCACCGCGGCGAGCGGCAGCCCGCCGGCGATGCCCTTGGCGGTGGTCACCAGGTCGGGCACGACGCCCTCGTGCTCAACGGCGAACCAGTCGCCGGTGCGGCAGAAGCCGGACTGGATCTCATCGGCGATGAACACGATGCCGTTCTCGCGGCAGAATTCCGACAGTCCGGTGAGGAAGCCGTCCGGCGGGACGATGAAGCCGCCCTCGCCCTGGACCGGCTCGATGATCACGGCGGCGACGTTCTGCTCGCCGACCTGCGCGTGGATCAGCGACTTGACCACGTCGAGCGCCTCGGCCTTGCACGCCTCCGGGCCGTCGGGCCAGCGCAGCGGGTAAGCCATCGGGACGCGGTAGATCTCCGACGCGAACGGCCCGAAGCCCTGCTTGTACGGCATGTTCTTCGCGGTCAGCGCCATCGTCAGGTTGGTCCGGCCGTGGTAGGCGTGGTCAAAGGCAACCACGGCGGAACGGCCGGTGTAGTGCCTGGCGATCTTGATCGCGTTCTCCACGGCCTCGGCGCCCGAGTTGAACAGCGCGGAACGCTTCTCGTGCGTGCCCGGGGTGCGGCGGGCCAGCTCCTCGCAGACCTCCACGTACCCCTCGTACGGGGTGACCATGAAGCACGTGTGGGTGAACTGGGCGACCTGGGCCTGGACACGGTCGACGACGGCGCTCGCCGCGTTACCAACCGAGGTGACCGCGATGCCGGAGCCGAAGTCGATCAGGGAGTTGCCGTCCGCGTCGAGC
>Ga0070714_100004352_pt1 | contig 10674 bp, 7 predicted proteins | sample LARL83metaG_FD_65450 | JGI IMG/M metagenome (GOLD analysis project Ga0070714, IMG submission 65450) | Corn, switchgrass and miscanthus rhizosphere microbial communities from Kellogg Biological Station, Michigan, USA - LAR L8-3 metaG | ecosystem: Host-associated > Plants > Roots > Rhizosphere ... | reverse complement strand
GTTGAGGGTGTCCTTGTAGGCGGTGGTGTTGGCCAGGCCATGCGGGGCACCGGGGTAGATCTTCAGGGTCGCGTCCTTGACGATCTGCGCGGATAGCCGCCCTGAGTCGTCGAGCGGGACGATCTGGTCGTTGTCGCCGTGGATGATGAGGACCGGCACGTCGATCTTCTTGAGGTCCTCGGTCATGTCGGTTTCGGAGAACGCCTTGACGCAGTCGTAGGCTCCCTTGAGCCCGACCTGAATGCTCAGCGCGCGGAACCATTCGCGCAGCCCCTGCGAGATGTCCGCCCCGGGCCGGTTGGCCCCGAAGAACGGCTCGGACAGGTCCCAGTAGAACTGGGAGCGGTCCTTCAGGACCCCGGCGCGGATGGCGTCGAAGGCCTCGATCGGCAGCCCGCCGGGGTTGGCGCTGGTCTTGAGCATCAGCGGGGGCACCGCGCCGACCAGGACGACCCCGGCGACCCGGGACGTGCCGTGACGGCCGATGTACCGGGTGACCTCCCCGCCGCCGGTGGAGTGCCCGACCAGCACGACGTCGCGCAGGTCGAGGGCCTCGATGAGGTCGGCCAGGTCGTCGGCGTAGTGGTCCATGTCGTTGCCGTCCCACGGCTGGGACGAGCGGCCGTGGCCGCGCCGGTCGTGGGCGATCGCCCGGTAGCCGTGCGAGGCCACGAAGAACGCCTGGTCGTCCCACGCGTCCGCGTTCAGCGGCCAGCCGTGGCTGAAGACGACCGGCTGCCCGGCGCCCCAGTCTTTATAGAAAAGCTCCGTGCCGTCACGGGTGGTAATCGTTGCCATGGTTTGCTCCTTGCGGGTGATGCCCAGTTCCTGCGGGTCCGGGTTCAGTGAAGTCGGCTGGCCGGCACCGGCGGTCAGCCGGCCTGAGATGGTTAAGCCGGGATGACGTAGGGGAAAGTGCTGCTGCGCTGCCTGCTGGCTACGCCCGGCTTCAGGCCTGAGGGCACGGCGGTGCCGGTGATGAGGGACAGCATGACCTCGGGCGCGTTGTCGGCGAGGGTGCGGCCGTTGCGAACCGCAAAGCCGAATATGGCGGGGGTGCCAACTACGTAGGGCAGTACGTCGGGGAACAGTTTCCGGACCACGGCCTGGCCGTAGCCGCGGGGGTCGTCAGATGTGCCGGCCGCCCCGGCGACGGCGGCGATCAGGCCAGCGATCTGCTCACCGTCGGCGGCGAGGTCCTGTGACGGGTGGCGGGTGTTGGCCGGGTTGGCGAAGTCGGTGTCGCCGGGCCAGAAGATCGGCCACATCATCGGGTACCCGCCGCGGTTGACCTGCCGCCAGCCGCCGGCGTCGGTGGCGAGCTTGGTAGCGCACCACACCCCGGCTCGAGCGCCGGGCCGCAACCGCGGGTCCGTGTGCGGGACCTCCAGGACGATCGATTCCACCGTCGTGCCGGTGAAGCTGTTCCGCGCGGCCTCGGGCCGCCACTTCGAGAGGTCCGGTGCTGCCCCCTTCGCCACCGCGCCGTTGACGATGGCCAGCAGGGACAGGTCGATGTAGAACGAGTCGTTGGCCCGTCCGGCCCAGACCCGCGTGTCGCCCTCGGTGGCCGTGTGCCCGGTCCGGCCCTCAAGCACCAGGTTCCCGATCGCAGAGTCTTCCTTCGCGTCGGGACCTGTCAGCGCGTGCACCTGGAGCGGCTGTTGCCCGTCTTGGCCGGGCTCGCCGAACGAGACCCGGTAGGTCAGGTCCTCGAAGGCAGCGCCGTCGAAGTGCACCTTGAATTCATAGCGGGCCTCTGGGTGGAAGCCCGGCTGCGCGTAGACGCCGGTTACGTCGGAGTTGACGTCCATGACGAAAACCGTGCTGCTCTCACCGGGGAACACGTACAGGTCGTCGATGAACAGCTGACCGTTCTGCGCCGCCAGCGGCGTATCAAGGTGATGAGACATGAGAAATCCTTTTGCCATGTTGTGGTTGGGTCTTCTGCTGCGCTGTGACCTGGCTGGCGCCTGCCGGGAAGCGCCAGTAGGTGAGCTGGGTCTTGAACCCAGTAGGTGAGCTGGGTCTTGAACCCAGTAGGTGAGCTGGGTCTTGAACGTTGAAGCGGAACTCGGCCAGGACGGTCAGTCGGCTGGCAGCGCCGGGCTGAGCAGGTCTTCCAGCTCGACTCGCCGGTAGAACTCGCGCCGCACCAGGTCACCGACCCGGTTGACGGTTTCGGCGCCGTCGTCGGACGGGTCGATGTGCACCCGGAAGGGCCGCTGGCCCTTGGGAGTGCCGACCACCCGGACGATGGCCCGGGCGACCTCCGCCGGGTCAGCGTCGGCGGGGGCCAGGTCGGCGAGTTTCCTTGAGACCTGCTCCATCAGGCCGCCGTAAAGCCCCTCGTAGGCCTCGGCGATGGCTGGGCTGGCCGGGTGGCCGGCGTTGGCGAAGTGGTTCGTGCCGGTGGTGAACGAGCCGGGGATGATGATGACGGTGTCGATGCCGAACCGGGCGAGCTCGGCCGCGTAGGAGACGGCGAGGGCGTCCTCAGCTGCCTTGGCCGCGAAGTACGGGCCGAGGTACGGCGGAGTGCCGCCCCTGCTGCTGCTTGAGCCGACCCAGACCACCAGCCCGTCCCGCTGTCCGCGCAGGTGGGGTAGCACTGCCCGGTTGAGCCGCTGGGTGGAGATGGCGTTGGTGTCGTAGATGCTGGCCAGCTGCTCGGGCGTGAATGCCTCGAGCGGCCCGAGGACCATGTGCCCGGCGTTGTGCACGACGACGTCGACCCGGCCGTGCTCGGTGATGATGGCGTCGACGGCGGCGTCGACGGAGTCCTGGCTGGAGACGTCCATCTCGATGGGGCGCAGGTCGACCGAGTGGGCCTGGGCGTATTCGGAGGCGTCGCGGGCCGCGGCGGTGTTGCGGCCGGTGATGTCGCGCATGCCGGCGTACACGACGTGCCCGGCGTCGGCCAGGCACCGGACCGTTAGGGCGCCGAAGCCGCTGGACGCTCCCGTGACGACGATGATCTTCTTGGAAGGCATTTGCCTGCTTCCTTTTGGTTTATGCGGATGTGCTGAGCTGATTGGCTCGTGACTGGGTTGAGAGGGTGGCTTAGATGACACCGCCGTTGGCGTAGAGCACCTGGCCGTTGACCCAGCGGGCCGGCCCGGCCAGGAACGCCACGACCTCGGTGATATCGGCGGGGACGCCAAGGCGCTCCAGGGGCGCCATCTGGGCCAGACGGTCGATCGTCCCTTGGTCCTTTTCGTTGAGGAACAACGGAGTGGCAGTCGGTCCCGGGGCTACCGCGTTGACGGTGATATCCCGGCCGCGCAGTTCCCTGGCCAGGATCAGGGTCAGCGCATCCACTGCGCCCTTGCTGGCCGCGTAGGCCGCGTAGGTTGGCAGGGCCATCTTGACCATCGAGGAGGAGAAGTTGATGATCGCGCCGCCGGGCCGGACCCGGCGGGCCGCCTCCCGGCTGGTGACGAAGGTGCCCCTGATGTTGACGCGGTGCATGCGGTCCAGGACCGCCAGGTCCAGCTCGGCGAGGAGCGAGAGCATCATGATGCCGGCCGTGTTGACCACGACGTCGACGCCGCCGAAAGCCGACTCGGCCGCCTCGAACAGCGCGGCGACGTCGTCTTCGTCTGCGACGTCGCCGCGCACGGAGATCGCGCGGCCGCCACGATCGGTTATCGTCCTGGCCAGCAGCTCAGCCTCGGCCGGCCCGGCATCGTTGACGACGACGGCATGCCCGTCGTCGGCGAGACGCCGGCAGATCGCCTGGCCAATGCCGCCAGCACCTCCGGTCACCACCACTACCCGCTCACGGGCCGCGTTCGCTTCCTGCTGATTGGCCATGGGTTGCCTTCCTGTGTCGCCCGCGGCAGCGGGACGAATCTCGTTCTGTCCCGGTGGCCGGCTGGCAGGCTCGGTTGCCCGGAACGCATTCATCGTGTCCTGAGCAGGCCTGAGCCCCCGAGATGACGTCGCGTCCAGTCGCGAGTACCAGTGCCAGGACTGTGGCGGGCCGGCCGTCACGGCGTCGACGCCCGGCCCCCACTGTGGTCGGCTCAGTTGATCGGGGAGATCATGCCGCCGTTGACGTACACCGTCTGAGCAGTGACCCACTTGGCATCGGGGGCGGCGAGGAACCGCATGACCGGCACGACATCGGCTGGGTCGCCTAGCTCGCCTGAGATGGTCTGACCGGCCAGCCACGCCAGGGTGTGGTCATTCTCAGCCCCATACAGGAAACTGGTCTTCTGCGGGCCCGGGGCGATGCAGTTCACCGTAACTCCGCGCGGACCGATTTCCTTGGCGAACGCCTTGGTGAAGTGCTCGACCGGGGCTTTGCTGCCTGCGTAAGCCGAGTAGGTCGCGGCGGTGACGGCGACCTGGGTCGTTACGATGTTGATGATCCGGCCATTGTCGGCCATCCGGCGTCCGGCCTCGGACATGAAGAAGAACGGGATCTTCGCGTTGATCGCGAAGGACCGGTCGTATTCGTCCTCGGTGGTCTGGTCCAGCGGTTTCCGCACGATCAGGCCTGCGGTGTTGACGAGGATGTCCCACTTGCCAAAGCGCTCGATTGTCGCGTCGACCAGCGCGGTAATAGTCGCAACGTTCGTCAGGTCGCCCTGAAAAGCGATCGCCTCGACGCCGCGGGCTTCAAGCTCCTTCACCACGGCGGCGGCTTCCTCGGCACGGCTCGGATTGTTGTAATGCACGACGACGTTCGCGCCGTCGTCGGCGAGCGATTCTGAGAAAAGCTTGCCGATGTTCGCGGTGCCCCCGGCGACGATGGCCACGCGTCCTGCCTGTGTTCCTGTCATGTCTGTTCCCGTTCTGTGTGGTGATTGCCCGGAACGCATTCATCGTGTCCTGAGCAGGCCTGAGCCCTCTTCCGTCAGACGACCTGTCCGATGACAGGTCCGGGGGCCGGCAGCCGGGCTCAGGCGCGGGGCTCTGCCTCGCTCCGCAGCGTCGGCTGCCCGCAGGTGTGCAGCGCCCGGTCTGACTTACAGCGGGTCAACGACGCCTGAATTCGCATTTCCACGCGGCGATGAGACGGCCGGCAGGTCATCTGACAGAAGACCGCACGGACACGGCCGGCCCACGATGGCTCATGCATTCAGGTAAACGCAAAGGAAAGGACATACCCAATGCCCGACAATGCTCTGAGCGGGAAGGCCATTCTGGTCACAGGGGGAGCGAAGAACCTCGGTGGGTCGATTTCACGTGACCTCGCCGCCGCCGGGGCCAGCGTAGCTGTCCATTATCACAGCGGCTCCAACAAAGGCCTCGCCGAGGACACGGCGGCTGCCTGCATCGCCATGGGAGGAGACGCCTTCGCGATCGAGGCCGATCTGACCTCGGTTGCGGAGATCCGCCGGGTTCTCGATTCGGTGATCGGCCGCTACGGCTCGCTCTACGCGACGGTGAACACGGCGGGGCTTGCGAAGGGCAATCCGATGACCGAGGTTACCGAAGACGAGTACGACGCCCACTTCGCCATCAACGCCAAGTCCGCGTTCTTTGTCATGGCCGAGACCGCCAGGCGGGTAGACGATGGTGGCAAGATCCTCAACTTCGTGTCATCGCTGCTTGCCGCCTACACCGGCCGGTACTCCGTTTACGCCGGCAGCAAGGCGCCGGTGGAGCACTTCACCCGGGCACTGTCCAAGGAACTGGCCGGCCGCCGGGTCTCAGTCAACAACCTGGCTCCCGGCCCCATGGACACGTCGTTCTTCTGGGACGCGGCCGCGCCCGGCGAGGAGGAGTTCTCCCGTGCCCAGACGCCATATGGCGAGCTCACGAAGGTCGTGAACGTCGTTCCGTGGGTCCGGTTCCTGCTCACTGACGGGTGGTGGCTCAACGGCCAGACCGTCTTCCTCAACGGCGGCTTCTCCACCCGTTAGCCGCCTGACCGACGCGACGCGACGCGGGGCCGCGCCGGGGCCGGCCCCGCGTCGCGAGCAGGCCATCACGGATTCCTTTAATCGCTGCCGAGGTCGGCCATGTGCAGCTGGCCGCGGGATGTGATGCCGAGCTTCGGGAAGGTCCGGTGCAGGTGATAGCCGACGGTCCGATGCGAGAGGAAGAGCTGCATCCCGATCTCACGGTTGGTCATCCCGCTTGCCGCCAGTTTGGCTATCTGCAGTTCCTGCGGGGTGAGCGCGTCCAGGGCGTCAGGTGCCGGCCGGGCGACTGCTTCGCCTGCTGCGCGAAGCTCGGCCCGCGCGTCCTCGCCGAACGTCCTGATGCCCAGCGCGTCGAAGCTCTCAATGGCCGCCCGCAGCGGGGAGCGGGCCTCAGTAAGACGGCGCTGGCGCCGTAGCCACCGGCCGTAGGCCAGCAGGAGCCGGGCCCTGTGGAACGGCCAGTTTGACAGCTGGGCGTGAAGGGCCCTCTGGTAGAGAGGCTCGGCTTCGTCGTCCGGGGCGACAAGGGGATGAGCGTACGCTGCCATGGCCTTCAGGTACGGTGCGGTCGTCTTATCGGCTAGGGCGTCGAGCTGCGCGAGGTAGCGCCGCGCTTCAGCGTCGCGGCCGGTGCGAGCCGCCGCCTCGATCAGGTCCGCGATCCCCAGGTAGCCCACGAACGGGTGGTAGGCGATGTCGGACGGGTCCAGTACCCGGGCCAGCTGCTCGAACGCATCGCTGTGCTGGTTGTTAACGAGGGCGGCTCGTCCCCGGGCGAACTGCGCGAAACCGAGAATGGACTGGGCACCGACTGATAGCAGCTCCGTCTCAGTCGTCCGGATGAGATTGTTCGCGGTTTCGATGTCGCCGCGCTCGCTGGCCAGCGTCGCCGTGGCCAGGTCGGCGACCAGCGCCCAGCGGGGCCGACCGGTATCGCGGGACAGCCGGCTGGCCTCGTCCGCCGCGGTTGCCGCCAGCCGGTGCTTGCCCAGATGTATCGCCGCCCATGCCTGGGACGCCAGGGCTTCGCCGAGCAGTCCCAGGCGCCCTTGCTGGCGAAGGCCGTCAACGGCCGCGCACAGGAACGGCCACGACAGGTCGAAGGCCCATATGGCGGTCATCGAGGCTCCCAGCGCATGCTGCTCGGCCGGGTCGCCTATGGACTCCGGCGTGATCTCGGCCATCATGGCGATGACCCACGCCGCTTCTTCTACCGGGTCCGCGCAGGCGGCGCTGGAGAGGACCATCGGGTGGCTGTCGCTTCTCCCAACGCGCCGTGCTGCCTTGACGACAAGCTCACGGGTCTCCTGGGCCGGGTTGCCGTACCAGCAGCCTATGGACAGCGGCCACAGCGCCCTGAGCGCGAGCGCGCCGCCGCCGCTCTCGGCGCTGGCCAGCTGGTCTGCCACGTCGGCGAAAGCCCGTACCCGCTCCGGGCTGAACCAACTCTCCTCGTTAAGTGCCTCCATCCACAGGGTGAGGCGAAGCCGTTCCCCTTCTTCGAGGTTCGCGGATTTCGCCTCGGCCAGCTGCTGGCGCGCGACGGCGGCGTCGCCGAGATCAAAGTTGATCTCCGCGGAGCGAAGCAGGAGGCGACCCCGGTTCGCGTTCGGGTCGCTGAGCAGCGCCGCCCGCCGCAGGGCCTCGGCCGCCGCACGCGGAGCTCCCCGGCTGAGCGCCGTGAGCGCGGCCGCCTCAAGGTCGAGCGCCACGTCCTCGGCGGGTCCGGGGCTGGCCGCCGCCCTATGCCATGCCCGGCGTTCCTGATGATTTTCCAGAACCGTCGCCAGCGCCGCGTGCGCAGCTAGTCGCCGCGACGGGGTAGCCGCCCGATAGATGGCGGAGCGGACGAGAGAGTGCCGGAACCGCACCTCATGCCGGCTCAGCTCGATCAGCCCGGCTTCGACGGCAGGTTCCAGGGAACCGACCGAAAGAGCCGTGCCCTGCAGAAGCCCTGCCGCCCGTAGGATTTCGGCGAGGTCGACTCCATCGTCAGCGGCGGCGACCAGCAAGATGGCCTGGGCCGTGTCTGGCAGCCCAGAGGCACGGGAAAGGAACGTCCGCTCCAGGCGGCGAGTGGTCGGCAGCCACGGCATCAGTGCCCGCGAGATTCCTTCATTCCCGCTGAGCGCTGCCGGAAGCTCGACCAGGGCCAGCGGGTTGCCCGCAGCCTCAGCCAGAACGCGGCCGCGAACGGCCTGGCCAAGTTCCGGCGCGCATGCCTTGAGAAGTGCCTTCGCCGCGTCATCGTCGAGCCGCCACAGCGGCAGCTCCGGCAGCCCCGCGTCGTCCAGCACGGTGTCATACCCTTCACGCACAGCGAGCAGCATGACCGCTTGTTCCGCATCCAGCCGTCTGGCGATGAAGGCAAAGACCTCACTGCTCGGCCTGTCGATCCACTGAGCGTCGTCGATTATCAAGATGACGGGCGAGTCCTCGGCCAGGCCGCTGATCAGCTCAAGTGATGCTAGTCCGACCGCGAACATCTCCGGCGTGACGCCCTCGGCCATCCCGAATGCCGCGAACAGCGCCTCCTGCTGACGGGGCAGCAGGGACGAGGCACGGTCGAGGACCGGCCTGAGCAGCTGATGCAGCCCGGCGAAGGGAACCGACGCCTCGGACTGCACGCCTACCGCTGACAGGGCGTGGCCGCCCTGCCCGACAGCGGCATCCCGCGCTGCGCCGAGCAGGGCGGTCTTCCCGATGCCGGCCTCTCCCCGCAGCACCATGGCACCGCCTGCCCCGGCCAGGCCGCGGGAAATGAGGTCTGACAACAGCTCCAGCTCAGCGTCGCGGCCGTAGAGCATCTTCCCTCTAGCCCTAATGTTCATCGGTTATCCGAACGCAGGACACCGCGAACATCAGGCGTCCATAAGCAGGCTGGGATGTCGTACGGGAACCGGTCAGCGCGCGGTGTCTGGCCACGGCCTGCGCGAGTCCTGACTGTACGGCGGTGCCGGTGACGAGGGACAGCATGGCCTCGGGCGCGTTGTCGGCGAGTGGCCGCCCGTTGCGGGCGGCGAAGCCGCACGTCGCGGGATTGCCGACCACGCAGGGCAGCACGCCTGGGAGCAGGTGGCTCGCGACGACTTCACTGTCGCCCGGCGGGTCGGCGGCCGTTCCCGCAGCGCTGATGAGAGCGCCGACCAGGCTGGCGAGGCGGCTGGCCTCGTCGGCGACGTCCCGCGACGGGTGCCTTGCGTTGGCCGGGTTTGGATAAACGGGCCGGTCGTCGATGAACCGCGCGCCGCTTTGCATCGCCAACGGCGTCTCCAAGAGATACGACAAGCCTTGAGTCCCCCCTACCCTCGGGCGGTAACGCCGGCCGTTGCACCGAGCGGTCACACGACTGAGGCTACCTACGACGCGAGCCTGGCGGCATAGGTCAAGTGACCATCGGACGGCTGCCTGCCCTGGCGGTCCGGCGGACGGAACGGCCAGCCCGGCAGCGGGAAATGCCCAGGTCAGACGCTAGCCTTCGGTATGTGGGACTTACCGGGCGCAGCGAGGAGACCAGTCGGCTCCACGGCCTGATAGGCGCGGTCCGCGAGGGCGGAGCGGCGCTGGTACTGCGTGGAGAGCCCGGCATCGGAAAGACGGCCCTGCTCGCGGAGGCTGCCGCAGTCGCGCGCGCGTCCGGCTTGCGCGTGCTGAGCACGGTCGGCGTCGAATCCGAGGCTCAGCTGTCCTACGCCGGGCTGCACCAGCTCCTGTGGCCAGTACGCGACCGGTTCAGCGTGCTGCCGCCCCGCCAACGGGAGGTGCTGCTGGCGGCGCTCGGCATGAGTGAGGCGACCGTGCCCGAGGGCTATCTCGCCGCCCTCGCCGTCCTGAACCTGCTCGCCGAGACAGCCGAGACATGCCCGGTCTTGATCCTCGTGGAGGACGCGCAGTGGCTTGACCCATCGACCGCGGATGTGCTGGCGTTCCTCGGCCGGCGGGTGGAGTCGGAGCCGATCCTGCTGCTTGCCTCCGTCCGCGCTGGCATCCCCGCCCGGCTGGATGAGGCAGGGCTGCCGGAGATGGTCATCCCGCCGCTGTCCGCGGAGGCATCCGCTGACCTGCTCGACGACACCGCGCCGGACCTGCCCGCCGCGGTGCGCCGGCGGCTGCTCGCCGAGGCTGCGGGGAACCCACTGGCCCTGATCGAGCTGGCCGCCGTGGCGGACGGCACGGACGGCGCCGCCATCCTCGCGAGCCCGTGGCTGCCGCTCCCGGCTAAACTGGAGAGCATCTTCACGCGGCGGTTCGCCGTGCTCCCGGCAGCCACCCGGGACGTCCTGGAGGTCGCCGCGCTCAACGACAGCCCGGACCTCACGGAGACCCTGACAGCCACGCATGCGCTCACGGGCCTGCCCGTTACGGTCGCTGACCTCAGGCCAGCCGTCGATGCTCGCCTCATCAGTCCCGATGAGAGTCAACTGACGTTCCGTCACCCGCTCGTCTGCTCGGCCATCCACCATCTGTCCAGTGCCGCCAGGCGCCGCGACGCGCACCGGGCTCTGGCCGGGGTACTTGCCGACCAGCCCGACCGGAGTACCTGGCACCTGGCGGCCGCGAGCGACCAGCCGGACGAGGCCATCGCGGCCGCCCTCGAGGGGGTCGCGGCCCGGGCGCAGCGGCGCGGTAGCGGCGCCGCGGTCATCGCCGCACTCGAGCAGGCCGCACGGCTGAGCCCGGACCCGGAGCAGCGCGCCGACCGGCTCCTACGGGCCGCGGACGGTGCGGTCGAACTCGGCCGCCCGGAAATCGTCGGCCGGCTTCTCGACGAGGCAGCGCAGCTCGACCTGCCGGG
>Ga0070714_100004351_pt1 | contig 10676 bp, 14 predicted proteins | sample LARL83metaG_FD_65450 | JGI IMG/M metagenome (GOLD analysis project Ga0070714, IMG submission 65450) | Corn, switchgrass and miscanthus rhizosphere microbial communities from Kellogg Biological Station, Michigan, USA - LAR L8-3 metaG | ecosystem: Host-associated > Plants > Roots > Rhizosphere ... | reverse complement strand
CTTCGGGGCAGACTCGGGCGGCGGACCATTCACCGTCTACGCAATCTGCGTGCCGGCGGTAACGACCTCCTAGTCCGCTTTGAGCGGGGGACCGGGGCCCCGGTCCCCCCCGCCCGGGGGCTTCGCCAGCGCCACGCGCGGCGAATGGGAGAATCGACGTGTGGATGAGCGGAGCCTTGCCGTGCGCAACCTGACCTACGCGCTGTTCGTCGATCTGGGTCGCGCTCCGTCCGCCGAGGAGGTGGGTGAGGCGGCGGGGCTGACCGGCGGTGAGATCGCGGGGGTGTGGGGCGAGCTTCATGAGGCGCACGCGCTCGTGCTCAACCCGGGCACCGCCGAGATTCGCATGGCCAATCCGTTCTCCGCTGTGCCCACGGCCTATCGCGTGCAGGCCGGCGGCCGTTGGTGGTATGCCAACTGCGCCTGGGATGCGCTCGGCATCTGCGCTGCCCTCCACGCCGATGGTCGCGTTGAGACGTCCTGTCCAGACTGCGGTGACGCTATCTCGCTCGAGATCCGCGACCAACGGGTCGACGACGAGAGTCTGCTGTTTCACTGCCTCGTCCCCGCCCGGCACTGGTGGGACGACATCGTGTTCACCTGAAGCACGATGAACCTCTTCCGGTCGGAAGAGCACATCCGGCGCTGGCTCGGCAAGCGCGCACCGGGAGCCACGATCGGCGTGGCGAAGCTGAGCGAGCTCGCGCACGGCTGGTGGAGTGACCGCCTGGCCGGAGACTGGCACCCGCGTACTCGGGAACACAACCAGGCGATCCTCGACGAGCTCGAGCTGACCGGCGAGTTCTGGCGCCTCGGGTGAAGGCGACGGCCGCACGATCATGACATTCGTCACCTCGAACTGGTGGTAGTCGGCACTTACGCGGCGGCGGGGGCGATGTCACTCTCCTCCCATCGCCGAATCAAGGAGACCGACGTGATCATCCTGCTGCCCCTTCTCTGCCGTCTCAGCGCTCGCACCCGTATGGCCCTCGGCCTCGCCCTCACCATGGTCGGGCTGTTCTTGATCATCAGCGCGCTGGCCCATGGAGTCATCGCGGTGATCCTCGGTGCGATCCTCCTCCTCAGCGCCAGGCGTGGACGCTACGCCTCACGCGAGTACCGGCGGCAGCGACTCCCCATCTAATCGTCGAGGTTCTCGACGATCTCGTTGGCACGCGACCACTGATCGGGCGGGACTACCAGGTAGACATCGCCGCGACCAAAGCGGTCGAGCGGGCGATCGGCCACGCAGGCGGCATCGACACCGAGCTCGCGCAGCCGATCACGCCACGCGACGGCGGTGTCCCGCTCCTCAAAGGTGCTCACGGTCTCCCAGCCGTCCAGGCGAGGATCACCGACCGCCACGTCGGCGTCCTTGCCCCCGGCCAGGCCGCGCAAGCGACGAAAACGCATGCCGCAAGCCTATGCGCGGGGGCGGTTGCACGCTGCGTCCATCCGGTAGGTGACCTCGACGGTGTCCATCGGCGCGTCAGCGCCGTGCAGGAGCGCAAGCAGCGTCCCCAGCCCGGTACACGCGCCCCAACGACCCCGCAAGCCCCCTCATGGGCTCCCAAGAACCCCGGGCGGTCGCGAACTGATGGGCGCAGGCGCCCGCGGGCTGCCGCGGGCGCCGCCGGTCCGTTGGACCGAGGCCCAAGGGGGTACGCTGCCAGCTGCCGATCCGTTGAGATGGCAGGGCCCGGAGTCTGCCGATACAACCGACTGGAGGTGGCCATGGGCTTGCTTGACAAGCTGAAGGGGAGCAGGCCGGCGCAGGAGGGCGTCGCCCCGGTCTCGGTCGACGAGTTGCGCGCGGCGCTCCTGGACCTCAACCGCGACAGCGCTCCATGGCAGGTCCGCGATGGCGCTCAGGACGGCTGTGATCTGGTGGCCGAATGGCGGATCGTCGATGCCCAGTGGTATGGGATCTTCTTCGCCTATGGCCTAAACAAGGTGTTCCGCGTCAAGCTGAAGTTCGACGAGGACGACCACGAGGTGCGCAACGTCGACGAGCAGGCGACAGTGACGTGGCGCGACGGGGTCCCCTCGATCAGCAAGTCGTGGTCGCGCGGGCAGATCAACGAGATCCAGTCCGGCCAGGCCATCGGCTTCACCGAGGAAGGTGAGCTCGGTCAGGTCTACAACTACAAGTTCCGCTCGAGCGAGATCAAGGACCCGCTGCGCGATGCCGTGACCGAGCACGGGTGGGGCTGGAAGGCCGTCTCGTTCAAGTTGTGAGCGCGGGGCGCGTCCCCGCGTAACCGGCGGCGGAGTCGAGCCGCACGCGCTACGCGAAGCGGACGCTCATGGCGGCGTCGACGAACGCGGGGTCCCACGTCCTCATCTGCTCCACGGTGCAGGTGCCCGTCAGGTAGATGAGGTCACGTTCGCCGTAGGCGTCGCCGTTGCCCACCGGCTCCGCGTCGTCGCGATCGCCCAGGGGCGCGAGCAGGCAGGCGGTCATCTGATACAGCGGCCCGCTGCCCGCCTGTCCCGCGTGGGTGAAGGCGGTGATCCGCACCTCGCCGGCGGTCCCGGTGAGCGTCCGCGCGGGGCAGAGCTGGGCTCCGGGAAGCGCCGAGGCGTCGGCCTCCAACCGCGTCGCGAGGGACTGCAGGGTCATGTCGGCGCTGACGCGGTTGTGGCCCACCACCAGGTTGGGCGCAAACCCGTGAGCCGTCTCGGCGACCAGTGCGCCGATGTTCTCAGGGGCATCGCGTTGCTGCATCTCGAGCGGCGCCCAGACCTCGAAGGTCGGCCCGTCGTCGGAAGAGAAGGTGAAGAGGTTCAGCCGCATCGCCAACGGTCTCCACAGCAGGACCGCGCGTCCTACCAGTTCCAGGGCATCACCTTATTGACGTCACTGACGACCTTTGACGGGTCGACCGACACCGATCCCCCGAGGTCCAGACCGAGCCCGAGGGTCGCGCCCACGTTCCAGGACACCCCGATCTTGTGGGCCGAGACGTCGACTGAGCCACTCGCCTGGGCGCCGATGCCGGCGCTGACGCCAACGTGTCCGGAGGCCGACCCGGGGCCGAGGTTGGCCGTCCCCGAGGCGTCCGCCTCGGCGCCGGCGAACACCGAGCCACTCGCCTGGGCCCCGATGCCGCTCAGCCCGAACTTGCCGTTCACGTCGCCCTCGGCGTCGGCGCCCCCGAGCTCGCTGACCGAGCCGGTGCCGCCGAGCTGGCTCCAGCCGACGTTGCCCGTCACGCTTCCCTGCTCGCCGGCGAAGGCCTGGGCCGACAGATCGCCGTTCACTCCCGTGATGCTCGCACTGCCGGTCGCTGTCGCGGAGGCGCCTGCGCCGGCCTGGAACAGGCCCTGCCAGTTGGCGAGCGGCCCGCCCCCGCCGCCGGCAACCTGGAACCCGGCGAAGACAGAGGCCGTGCCGGATCCCGACATCCCGTTCACGAACGCATTGACGGCCCCGGCCACCGGCGGCGAGCTGATCGCCACGGCGCCCAGAGCGAGCCCGGCGACGCCGGCCGCCTTCTCCGCCTCCTCGAGGGCCTGGCCGCCCTTCTTCTGCCACATCGTGAAATGGTCGGCGGCGTTCTTGAGCTTCTTGGTGGCGGTGGCCTCATCGGTCTCGGCCTTGGCCAAGGCGTTGCGGGCGGCCTGGAGGTTGTTGCTGGCCTGTGTCATGGCGGCCACCGCCCCCGACGGGGCTCCGGGCACGCTGGCGGCGTGATTGGCGGCGACCACCGCCTGCATGGCCGTCTTGACCTGCGCCTCGGCCGTGGCCTTGGCCTTCTCCGCCGCCGCGAGTTTGTCCTGCCAGGCGTTGACCTCGTTCATCCAGTGGATGGCGTTCCTGAGGGCGACCTTGCCCTGGCCCTGGGCCGACCCCAGTTCCGCGCTGAACCGCTTCAGCGCGTTGCCCACGGCGCGCGCCTCCGCCGCCGTGACCTCGTAGTGGCCGGACATCGTCGCCGAGAGGCTCTGGTACTGCTTGCTCGCTTCGCCATCCCAGCCGGTCAGCAGCACGCTGGCGGTGGACCTGATCAGCGAGCTGTGGGACTCGAGCGTGCTGGCCAGCTTGTGATGCCACGCGCCGGCGGTCGAGATGGCCTCGGGATCGCCGGTCGCGACGGTGACCCCTGGGTCGGTGATCGGCGTGGGTGACGGGGTCACGCGAGCTTGCCCTTCCAGATCAGCTGCCCTGAGCGGCGTCCGATCCGCCCGCGGCGTCCCCCACGGCCGTGTCGGCGGCGCGATAGTGCGCGGCGGCACCCTGCATGGCCGCCTGCAGCCGCTCCCCCGAGAGCCCGAAATGCGGCAGCGCCGCGGCCCAGTCCCCCATCAGCGAGCTCAGGGCGCCGTGCAGCGAGGTCTCCGCCGCCGCCGAGGAGTGCACGCCCGCCTGGCCGTGGAGCTCCGCGACCTCGGGCGAGATGACGCCCAACCGCGTCGACATGTCCTCCACCGCGCTCGTGACCACCGAAAACGTTGACATGGGCTCAGGTCAGCATCCCCCCGCCGCGGCCTGCCGGCAAGTGACCCACGGTATGAACATCGCCATACCCTTGCCCCGGAGGCGAGCGGCGACCGGTCAGCCCGGCCGCCGCTCGTCGCGCGGCTGTCAGCGCGGCGCGAGGTCGAACGATGCGGTGCCGAGGCACTCGAGGATGATGTAGTCCCCGAATCCGTCGTCGCTGAGCTCGGACCAGTTCATCGACAGCTTGCCGCTGATCCGCTTTCCGTGGTAATGGGTGGTGATGTGGTAATGGGTCTTGGGATCGCCGTAGTCGACCTTGGCGGTGTAGCCGAGGCGGAACTTGTAGGGGATCGCCCACGAGTAGATGCCGACATGCGGCGTGCCGCCCTGGGCCGAGATGCAGGTGCTCGGCAGTGAGGTGACGAGCTTGTCGACCCAGCCGTTGCGCAGGACGAAGGAGATCTTGGTGCCCTCCTTCGTCTTGCCCTGGTAGTGGGACAGTGGAGCCGAGCGAGCCGAGGCAGCGCCGGCCGCCGCCAGCGTGAGCGCCAGGGCGCACGCAGCGGCGACGATGAACTTGCGCATCAGGATTCCTCCGTAGGGTCAGTTGGCGGCGGTGAGCGTGACGGCCCAGTGGATCGTCGTCGTCGCGCTGCCGTCGGTCGTGCTGTTGTGGTCGCGCCCGTTGCCGAGCAGAACGTGCTTCTTGAAGGCCGGGTCAAACAGGTCGGCCGCCTCCGCCGGGGAGATGATCTGGCGGCCGTTGACCGTCTGGAGCAGCTCGGGGAAGCTCGAGCCGCCGACCGGGCAGTTCCGGTAGGGCGTGAGCGGAACGATCGGCGTTCCCGTGTCGAGCGTCAGCCCGGCCCGCCGGCGAACGCGCCACCACTCCAGGAGCACGTCGCGGTCCGCGTAGCGGACCCCACAGTCCTGCTTGGGAGCGGGCTCGGCGCCTCCCCCGTTCCCGTCGGTGCACGTCGGATCCAGCGGTGAGGCGGTATGGGTCGCGCCGCGGTCGATCCGCACGCGGAGGTTGATGCCACCGGCGTCTGATCTGCGGGTGCCGAAGGTCAACGAGTCGCCGACCCGCAGCACCTCGAGCGTCACCGGCTTGCGCGTGGCGAAGGACTGGCGCTCGTAACCGGAGGACTGAACCGTCTGGTCGCACTTGCTCTCGGCGACGTGGTGGAAGTCCCACCGATTGTTCTGATAGCCCTCGATCGCGACCTTGAACGTGCGCTTTTCGACCTTGGGATAGGCGCTGGCGGCGGCCGGAGCGAGACAGGCGAGGGCGCCAAGCGCCGCAAGGGCGATACGGAGGCGCTTGATGACTGGGGTATGGGAGGTGGTGATCGACATGGCCGAGACCATCCCGCGCCCCGCTTGCCGCGCCCTTGACGGCTGCTGCCGGTCCCCTTGCCGAAAGGTTGCCGCCGTTCGCTGCCCCGCGGGCGAAGGACGGGATCGGAGGCGCGGGAAGTAGCGCCTGACATTCGGCCGCCCGCAGCGTCGTATCGACTGACGGACTAAACCGTCACGTCCACAGGAGGAGGGATCAAATGAGACGCCTTGTCTCGTCAGCGCTGCTCGGCATCGCCGCGGCTCTGATCACCGCCGCCCCGGCGGCGGCGTTCAACCCCGACGTGCTCGTCACCAACGGGAGCCCGCCGACCCCGTTCTCACAGAACAAGCAGAACGAGCCGACGATCACCAACGACGCCAACAACCCGAACATCCTCGTCGCCGGCTCAAACGACGAGGTGGACATGGAGGCGTGCAACGCGGCCTCGGACACCACGTGCCCATTCACGCAGGGCGTCGGCGTGTCGGGGGTCTATTTCTCGTTCGACGGTGGCACCTCGTGGACTCAGCCGACCTACACCGGCTGGACCGCGCGCCAGTGCCTCGGCGTCCCGGGTCCGAGCGACCCCGCCTGCACCGGCATGGTCGGCCCGATCGGGACGCTGCCGAGGTACTACGAGAACGGCCTGGTCTCAGATGGCGATCCCGCGGTCGCGATCGGACCGGCGCCGGGGTCCGGCGGCTTCAGATGGGGCAACGGCGAGCGGCTCTACTACGCGAACCTGACCGCGAACTTCGCCGCCACCCGCACCGATCAGGCCTTCAAGGGCTTTGAGGCGATCGCGGTGTCGCGCACCGACAACCTGCAGGCGGCGGCAGCCGGCGACAACAACGCCTGGAAGGCCCCGGTGCTGATCAGCCGACAGTCCTCGACGACCTTCTCCGACAAGGAGCAGATCTGGGCCGACAATGCGGCGTCGAGCCGGTTCTTCGGGACGGTCTACGTCTGCTGGGCCTCTTTCGTGGGCCAGGAGAAGGGCAATGCCGCCCCGGCGCCGCTGCAGGTGGCCGTGTCACACGACGGCGGAAGCACCTGGACCCAGCATCAGATCAGCGCTGCTGCGAACAACAGCCAGCGCAACCCCGAGGATGGCTGCACGATCCGCACCGACAGCCACGGAAACGCCTATGTGTTCGGCATCGGGACATCCTCGTCCGGCGGCAAGCAGGCCTTCGAGATGATGTCCGTCTCGAAGAACGGTGGCGGGACATGGTCGAGGTTTGCTCCCGTCGCCGGGCCGGTCACCCAGCCCGGGGTCATTGACCCGGTGCAGGGCCGGCCTGTGATCGACGGCATCGCCGGTGCCCGCAGCGATCTCGCACCCGCGCCCAGCGTCGACATCGCGAACGGCGCACCGAGCGGCGCGGATGCGACCAACCGGATCGTGATGACGTACGTCAGCGGCACCCTCGCCCGGCCTGACGTGGACTTCACCGAGTCCGCAGATGGCGGCTCCAGCTGGGCGGCCCCGCGTGCGATCGAGACCGGCGCCAGTGACCGCGGCCTGTTCAGCGCCCCCGCGATCTCGCCGAACGGGAGGAACGTGTGGGTGGTCTACGACGCGTTCACGACCCCGTTCCGCAACAACACCACCGATCGGCGCAACCTGAACGGCGTGGTTCTCCACGCGACCGCCCCGACGTCCGCATCGGCGTCGACCGGGTCGTTCACGGAGATCCATCGCGGCGCTGACGGTGACCCGCGAGGCTCCAGCGCCAACGCGCTGACCGACGAGTTCCTCGGCGACTATGTCTACGCCACCGCAACCCCGACCTACGGCGCGGCGGTGTGGAACGACGCGCGCAATGCCGCGGACTGTCCGGCGATCGACACCTGGCGGGCAGCCCTCCAGGTCGGCGACACCAGCGTCCCGACGCCGGCGCCCCAGCAGGATTGCCCGGCGCACTTCGGCAACTCCGACATCTACGGGGGGTCGTATCCCAACCCATAGCGCCACGCCGAGATCCGAGTAGCAAGGAGCCCCGCCCCACGGCGGGGCTTCTTCGTGGTTCGGGTCCTTATGGTCCGAGGACGCGAGGCGCGTGCCCCGAGGAATAGACGGCGTTGCGCGTGATCTTGCCGTCTCGGCAATTGATCACGTCCAGTCCGTCCCATTCGAGCCGGCGCCCGTCCGGCGCCGTCCCCCGAGCCGTCCATTCCGCGACCCCGGTATCCGCCGCGAGATACAGCGCGTGCTCCTCGAAGGCCAGGTCCGGCCAGCGATCGTGGATCGCGGCCACGTGCGCCTGAAAGGCCGAGGCGCCCTCCACACGCTCCTGAGCGGTGACGTTGTGGAACACGATGTCGTCGCTGACCACGGCCATGATCGCGTCGACGTCGTGCCCGAACCATCCGGCTCGGTAGCGCTCAACGAGGGCTCCCACATCGGCCTCTGTCATCGCACCGAGGATTCTGATCGATTCGAGCACAACTGTGGTCAGTGTCGCCAGAGTCGTTCGTAGCTCTTGTGAGCGGGCATGGTGCTCCCGGGGTGGTCCGGGTCGGCGACCGTCGACGTCCAGAATGGCTCGGCTGAATTCCTCAGCGGTCCTGTACTCGTGCGCCGCATTCCCGCCGGTCGATAGCGTGGCGTGCGATGTCCCCGACAGCCGGTCAGCTCGTCACCGAGAGTCTCGACTACGAGGGTGGACGGTCGGTCACGGCGTACGTTCCGCCCGGTCCGCCCGAGGCCATCGTCTTCGCTGGTGACGGGCAGCTGATCGCGTCGTGGGGAGCCGTACTGGAGGTGGCCGGCGTGCCGCCCACGATGATCGTCGGCGCGCACCGCCCGCAGGATGAGACGCTGCGTCTGCGTGAGTACTCACCGGGGGAGAGCACGGCAGCGTTCGCGTTTGACCCGGAGCGGTTCAGGGCGCATGAGAAGTTCTTCGTCGAGCAGGTCCGCGGTTGGGCGCAGTCGCGCTTTGGCGTCGCGCTGCCCGCCGGTCGCACCGCGGTGTTCGGTGTGTCGGCAGGCGCGGAGCTCGCGCTCGCCATGGGGCTTCGCCATCCAGACATCTACGGAACGGTGTGCTGTGCGTCGCCGGGCGCCGGCTACCGCCCGCCCAGGGTGATGCCGGACTCGCTTCCGCGGGCGTACATCGTCGCGGGCACACAAGAGCCGTTCTTCCTCGCCAACGCGACCCGGTGGGCGGACGCGCTACGCGACGCAGGCGCGGACGTGATCATGACCACGCGGGCCGGTTCGCACGGCGATGCGTTCTGGCAAGACGAGTTGCCGCTGATGGTGGCGTGGGCGTTCGGCCACGCGGCGACGACGTAAGCATGCATCGCTGCGCCCTGTCCCAGGCCAGCCGCGGATCGAAGCGAGTCGGGTAGCGTGTGAGCCATGTCAGCGCTCGTCGTGGCCAGTACGGACGCGCGCAACGGCTGGCTCGACGCCCTCCCTGTGGCCCCAGACCGCTTCTAGCCGGGACCGGTCTTCACGTGAGGGCCGGACCGGCGCGCCCCCCGACACCAAGAGATCCGGAGGATGCACCTCATGTCGCACATCCGACGCTTTGACCACGTGGGCATCACGGTCGCGGACCTCGACGCGGCGACGGCGTTCTTCGTCGGGCTGGGCCTCGAGGTCGAGGGCCGGATGTTCATGGAGGGCGAGTTCGTGGACACCGTCATCGGCATCCCCGGCTCCCGTAGTCGCATCGTCATGCTGCGGCCGCCCGGGGGAGGCGCTGGGCTGGAGTTGTCGAGCTTCGAATGGCCGGAGCACGAGCCAGGTTCGCCCACCGCCATGGCCAACCAGCTCGGGCTCCGCAACGTGTCGTTCGAGGTCGACGACCTGCAGGCGACACTCGACCGGCTGGCCGCAGACGGCTACGGCCTGGTCGGCGGCGTCGGTCAGTACGAGACCATCTGGCGCATGGCCTACGTGCGCGGTCCGGAGGGGATCATCGTCTCCCTCGCTGAGCGGATCGGCTGACACCAGACAGAACAGGCGTCAGACGAGGTCGCACGCGCTCTCGTCGAATTTCTCGGCGGACAGACCCCCAGCGCACCGGCGCGCTGGTAGCCTCGACGCACCGCAATGTGGATCCGCGCCCGGCTGACGATGTTCACGCTTGCCGTCGTCTGCCTCGCGTGTCCGGTGAGCGCGGCAGCTGCGGTCACGGCCAGTGCCCCGGCAACGGTTTTCGATCCGGAGACCCATAGCCAGGGGGTGTATTTCGCGGCCTCTGACGGCTCGCTGCAGGAGATGGCGTGGACGGCGGCGACCGGGTGGAGCCAGGTGTACGTGATCGCGCCCGGCGGCTCGCTGGGCTCGGCGCCGGCGACGGTCTTCGACCCTGACTACCACAGCCAGGGCGTGTACTTCGAGGGGCCCCAGGGCGCGCTGCACGAGATCTACTGGACCCCGTCCGGCGGCTGGTCAAGCGTGTCGACCGTGGCCCCCGCCGGCTCAATGGGATCGGCGCCGACGGCCGTCTATGACCCCGACTATCAGAGCCAGGGCGTCTACTTCGCGGGCTCTGACGGGTCCTTGCGGCAGATGGCGTGGACGGCGGCCAGTGGGTGGAGCCCGGCCTATGTGCAGGCGCCGGCCGGCTCATTGGGCTCGGCGCCGGCGGTGAACTTCGACCCGGAGTCCCGCAGTCAGAACGTGTACTTCGAGGGTCCCCAGGGGGCGCTGCACGAGATCTACTGGACCCCGTCGGGCGGCTGGTCAAGCGTGTCGACCGTGGCCCCTGCCGGCTCGATGGGGTCGGCTCCGGCGACCGTGTTCGACCCGGAGACCCACAGCCAGGGCGTGTATTTCGAGGGGCCTGATGGCTCGCTGCGGGAGATGGCGTGGACAGCGTCGGGCGGCTGGAGCCCGATCTACACGATCATGCCGGCCGGCTCGCTCGG
>Ga0070714_100004350_pt1 | contig 10678 bp, 8 predicted proteins | sample LARL83metaG_FD_65450 | JGI IMG/M metagenome (GOLD analysis project Ga0070714, IMG submission 65450) | Corn, switchgrass and miscanthus rhizosphere microbial communities from Kellogg Biological Station, Michigan, USA - LAR L8-3 metaG | ecosystem: Host-associated > Plants > Roots > Rhizosphere ... | reverse complement strand
ACCGGCCCCGCGCCCTGACGCTTCCAGGCTGCGCCGGTCCAGGTCCAGGTCGCACTCTGGCAGTGGGTGCGATCGCAGGTGTTCGGGTCTTCGGCCAGCAAGATCTCGGTGCCCGCTCTGGAGTCGTATGCAGTCGCCGCCGTGGTGAAAGCCGGCTGCAGAGCCTGCCGCCAGCTGATGCCGTCCCACATCCAGGTGTACCGCTTTCCCACGAAGAGATAGCCGGCGACCAGCTGAGCGTTGTCGGTCCGCGCGTCGGCCGCGTCGATGCCGCCTGAGTGTCGCTGCCAAGCGGTTCCTGACCAGTCCCACGTGGAGCCGGAGGTGACGAAGAGCAGCCCGCCACCGCGGTCAAAGCCGATCGCGATGGACCCGCCGTGCGCTACTTCAGCGGGGGGGTCGAGACGCAGCACGGACCAATCGGAGCCGGACCATCGCCAGGCCTGGCCCGCCCGGTTGGCGTAGATCACCGCCCGCAGCGTGTCGTCGTAGCCCATGACGCCGGCGCCCGACGATGCCGGCTGCGTGGAGGTAGACATCTCACGCCAAGCGCGACCGTCCCAGGTCCAGGTCTGGTCGACCTCCTCGCCGCAGCCGCCGGTAAAGCCCATGACGAGCCGAGCGCAGCCGTGGTCCCAGGCGACCACCACGCCGCGCCCCGCGTCGAAAGCCAGATCGACGTGATTGCTGCGGGGTCCCCTCGACGTTGCCGGCAGCTCATGAAATCCACTCGAGCCGCCAACCCAAAGCCTCGCGACACCGGTGCCGGCAGCGCTGTAGGCGGGGACGGCAGGCCCCGAAGCGTGGATCGCGACAATCGTCGCTGCGACCACGGCCAGCAGCACGCCGGCACCACCGGCGAGCAGCGCCCAGCGGGCCGGCCGATCGAGCGCGGGCGCGGCGCCAGGGTTGCCTTCGACCGGCCACATGCCGCCACTCTAGATGGCCTGGGTGCAGTGCTCAGCCAGTACGCACCGTACGAAGCAGCGCCTCGGTTTTCGGTTGAGTCTCACCATGGGCGCCCCCTCAGCCGACCTCTAGGCTGGGTTGGCTCGCAGTCGAGCCAAGCACCTTACTCAGGAGGATTGGTCGTTGATTCACACCCCATTACTGGATCTATTGCCCGCGCCCTCGTGGCTTGACCCCGGGCACACCGCGTGGCAGCTCGTAGCCGCAACGCTGGTCGGCCTGATGAGCATCCCGGGCCTCGCCATCCTCTATTCGGGGCTGATGAAGCGCAAGTGGGCGCTCAACTCCGCCTTGATGGTCCTGTACGCCTTCGCAGCGACGCTCGTCGTGTGGAGCTTCTGGGCCTACAAGATGTCCTTCGGAAGCCCGGCCACGGATGCGCTGCACTTCATCGGCATCCCCGGCACCATCCTCGATCCGAACTCTCTGCAGGGTGAAGCCTCGATCCCTCTCCTGAGCGGCGCCATCCCCAATCTCAAGTTCCCGCTCTCCTCGCTCGTCTACTTCCAGTTCGTCTTCGCCGCGATCACGGTGATCCTGCTGGCCGGGTCGATCCTGGGCCGGACCAGCTTCAGGGCGTGGATGATCTTCGCCCCGCTCTGGATCACAGTCGTCTACTCCGTCAACGCCTTCAGCATCTGGGGCGGCGGCTGGATCGGCGCCTTCCCGAGCTGGCTCAGCGGCGTGGCCGGGGTCGGCGCCCTGGACTTCTCCGGGGGCTACGTCATCCACGTGGCGGCCGGGGTCTCCGGTGTCGTCGCGGCCGCGGTCATCGGACCTCGCCTCCTGGCCGACCGCAAGGACAACCGGCCGAGCAACCTGATCGCCGCACTCACCGGCGCCGGCCTGCTCTGGCTGGGCTGGAACGGATTCAACGGCGGCGACCCCTACTTCGCGGGGGCGGACGCCTCCGCCGCGGTGCTCAACACCAACCTCGCCGCCGCCACCGCACTGATGGCCTGGATGTTCATGGACATCGTCTTCACCGGGCGGGTGACGGTCGGCGGCATGGTCAACGGCATGGTGGCCGGCCTGGTCGGCATCACGCCCGCGGCCGGTTTCGTCAACGGCTACGGCGCCTTCGCGATCGGCATCGCTGCCGGCGTCATCCCCTTTTTCACCTTCAACTATCTGGTCAAGCTGCCGCCGCTCAACAAGATCGACGACACGCTAGGCGTGTTCCACACGCACCTGGTGGCAGGTGCCGTCGGAGGCCTCATGGTCGGCCTGCTCGCCGATCCCAACGTCATCGTCTACCCGGGCTCCGGCAAGACGCCCGCGTTCTCGGCCACGGGGCTGCTCTACGGCAACCCCAAGCAGTTCCTCGCCCAGGTCATAGGCCTCGTTTTCATCCTGGTCTGGGACGGAGTCCTGACCTTCGTCCTCCTGAAGCTGATCTCACTGATCGTTCCGCTCCGCCTCTCGCAGAAGCAGCTCGAGGTCGGCGACGAGGCGATCCACGGCGACGCGGCATACGAGCTGATGCCCGTACCGCCGACCAGCCCTGACGTCCAGGACCGGCGCGACCACGCACCGGTTCCGACCCCGGCACCCTCAACCTGACTCTCGCGGCGGTCGGGGCGCGATGCCCCGGCCGCCCTTACATGAGCTCGCATGACTGTGCACAGCAACCGAATGAGATCGCAGCAATTCGTCGAAGTCCCACCTGGTTGCCCCGACGGGGCGGCCCTACCTTCAACGACATGCTCACTCTCTACGTCGCCGGTATCGCGATGTTCTGGGCCGTGCTGTTCGCGGTGGCCACTCGCCCGACGGTCGACGAGGCCTGATCGGGACCGCCCTGGGGGAGGAGCCATCGTTGGCGCTCCGTCCCCCAGGCACCACGGCGCGACACGACGCGCCATCGCCTCCCTCGGCCGTGACCACTGAGACCGTCGACCACGCCGGGGGCCTCGCTCTCCGCGAACTCCGTTTCCTGCAGCGGCTCGCCGTGGTCGCCGCCTCCACCCACGTCTTCGACCAGCTGGTGGAGCTTGTGATTCGCGAGACCACATCGGCGCTGGGCACCGACGTCTGCTCGCTCTACCTGCTCGAAGCCGATGCGCGCCAGCTCAGGCTCACGGCCACGAACGGGCTGCGCCGAGACATGGCCGGCAAAGTGGTGATCCCGGTCGGGCAGGGTGTCACCGGCTGGGTGGCCGAACGGCGCGAGCCGGCACTGGTCGCCGACGTCGCCATCGAACCCCGCTGGAAGTGGGTACCGGGCCTCGACCGGGACGAGTTCCGGTCGATGCTCTCTGTCCCTGTCGAGGCGGGGCCTCGACTCGTTGGCGTACTCAACGTCCAGACCTCCGAGCGGCGCGAGTTCTCGGTCGCGGACATTGACTTCCTGCGGGCCATCGCGAGCCAGGTCGCCGGCACGCTGGAGCGCAGCGAGATGCACCGCCGCCTGGCTGACCAGCTGCGGCAGGTCGAGCTCTCACGCGACATCCACGAACGCTTCACTCGCCTTGCGCTCCAGGGCGGCGGACCGCGAGCGATCCTGGAGGAGGTCGCGCAGCTGGCCGGCGGCAAGGCCTGGCTCTTCGCGCCGGATGGACAGCTGCTGCTGACCGCGCCATCAACCGGCGGACCGAATCCACGCCTGCGGCTGCCGCCTGGTCTCGTTCCGAGTGCCGGTCCGCGGCGCATCCAGCTGGGCCGGCCGCCGATCACCGGGGACGTGCTGGCTGTGCGCGACAGCGCACGTCTGTTCGGGATCATCGTCATCGAGACGACAGGCGAGGACCGGCCCGACGGCAGGCTGCAGGCGATCGAGCACGGCGCCACGATCCTGGCGCTCGAGATGTCCAAGGAGCGTACGGCGGCCGAGGTCGAACGCAGGCTGCGCGGCGACCTCGTCGAGCAGCTTCTGGTCAGCAACCTCGACGCGACCGAGGCGACACGGCTCGCGCGGCAGGCTGAGCGCCTCGGCCACCGGCTGCCCGCCCACGCCTGGGTGCTCGCGCTGGAGCCCGACCGGGACATCGATGAGGAGAGCGCGGACACCGATTCGGTTGACGCTCTGCTGTCACAGCTGGTCAAGAAGCAAGCACCGGACGCGCTGGTCGTGGCCCGCACCGCGTCGGCGGTAGTGATCCTGCCCGAGAGCTCGGCGCCCAACCTGGCGCGCGCGGAGGAGCTCGCGCACGACATCCAGGTCGCCCTCGCAAGGTCGTTCCGGCCGGCAACCATCTCAGCCGGCATCGGCAGCCTCGCCAACTCGGTCGAAGAGCTCTCCCGGTCGTATTCGGAGGCCCGGCAGGCGCTACGGCTTCTCCGTCGCGCCGGCGGCCGAGAGCGCGTCACCTCCTACCGCTCGCTGGGCGCCTTCCGCCTGCTCCTCGAAGTGCAGCGTCCAGAGGCGGTGCGCCTCTTCGTACAGGACTTGCTCGGCAACCTGATCGACTACGGCGACACTCGCGCAACGCCGCTGTTGGAGACGCTGGAGGGCTTGGTCGAGGCGCGTTGGGTGCGGACGGCGGCGGCGCGGAGGCTGAATGTCCACGTGAACTCCCTTGCCTACCGGCTGCAGCGAATCGAAGCCCTGACCGGGCTGGATCTCGACGACCCGGAGGTCCGGGTCGCGGTAACCATCGCCCTCCAGGCTCGGAGAATGCTGGCCGAGCCAGGCGCGAACCGGCTCACCACCCACGGCGTCACCGCCTAACCGATCTCAGTCCGCTCCGCTGGGATCCTCCGACTTGCCGAAATCCGCCCGGCACTGACCTAAGCTGACCGCCGTGCACGCGTTCATCACCGGCCTGCAGCAGGTGATCTACGCCAGCTTCTGCCTGCTCAGCCTGCTCACCCTTCGCGACTGGCTCCGGCACCGCGACCGTCCCCGCGCGAGAGTCGCTGTCGCTATCGGCACGCTGGCGCTCGTCGTCGTCGCCAGTGACGTCGACACTTTGACAGGGGCACGGTATGTGGTTCCTGCGGTCGCCACCCAGGTGCTGTTTCCCTGGTCTGGATACGCGTTTCTGCTTGTGCGGGACGCTTTCGTCCCCCTGCGACGAGGAGTTCGAATCGGGGTCGGAGTCGTCGTGGGGGCCGTCGCTCTGTCTGGCGTCTACTTCGCCGGCCAGACCACGCCCGACGGTGCTCGAGTGGCGCTACCCCTGCTCTATTACGGCATCTGGCTCGGCCTCTGGAGCGCTTGCGTGATCGAGCCGATCGTCAAGTTCTGGGTGGTCTCAACCCGCCGGCGGTCCGTCCAGCGCGCCCGACTGCGGGCTCTCAGCATCGGATACGGGCTGGTGATCGTGATTCTCGCGTTCAGCTTCGCGACGCGCGCGCAGGCGACCAACCCCGCCGTCCAGCTGGTGATCCAGCTCACGTCGCTGGCGGTGGTCCCAACGCTCTACGCCAGCTTTGCGCCGCCCCGCTGGTTGCGCGTGATCTGGCGCCAGGACGAAGAGGAGGCTTTGGCCGGCGCCATTCATGGCCTACTCCTGTCGTCAACTGATGCGGAACGCCTACTCACCGAAGCGCTCGACTGGGCCATGCGGCTCGTCGGGGCGGACGGAGCTCTTGTAAGGCACCAGGCGGGCACCGTCATCGCCGCGGGGGGTCTTGACAGCCTTTCAGGCGACACCATCTCGGTGCCTCTCACGTTGGACGGCGAACCGGCCGAGCTGGTGGTAATGCCGGGCCCGACAACTCCGCTGTTCGGCGCCGACGAGGTCTCGAGGCTCTCGCAGTTCGCAGTCGTGCTGTCGACCGCGCTCGAGAGGGCAAGGTTGGTCGAAAGCCTGGAGCGTCGGGTGACAGAGCGCACCGAGGCGCTCGAGGCAAAGGCCAGCGAGCTCGAGGCCTTCTCATACACCGTGTCGCACGACCTGCGCGCTCCGATCCGGGCGATCTCTGGATTCGCCCAGGCCGTGGTCGAGGACTATGCCTCGTCCCTACCTGACGGAGCGCGAAGCTTCATCGACCGCATCGCGGAGAACGCGGTCAAGATGGGCACGCTGATCGACACCGTCCTCGCCTTCTCTCGTCTTGGCCGGCAGGACCTGATGAAGCGCACGGTCCGTCCCACGGAGATCGTCGCCACCGTGCTGAGGAACCGAGACGCCGAGATCCGCGAACTGAGTGTTGCTGTGACGGTGGGGGATCTTCCCGACTGCTACGCTGATCCGACACTCCTGGAGCAGGTCTATGAAAACCTGATCGGGAACGCGATCAAGTATTCAGCGAACGTCAACCGCCCCTTAGTCGAGATTGGATGTCATGACTCGACATACTTCGTGCGCGACAATGGCGCCGGGTTCGACATGAGGCACGCGGCAAAGCTGTTCGAGGTCTTCCAGCGGCTGCACCGTCAAGACGAGTTCGCCGGTGTTGGCGCGGGGCTCGCCATCGTCAAACGTATCGTCGAGCGGCACGGCGGAAGGGTTTGGGCTGAGAGCGAGCCCGGCGCCGGCGCCACGTTCTACTTCACACTGGGGAGTACGCGATGAGCGCTGCGCAATCGGTCGAGATCCTGCTTGTAGAGGACAACCGCGACGATGCCGAGCTCGCGCTCCGATCCTTGTCGCGCAGCCATCTGACGAACCCGATCCACGTGGTCAAGGATGGTCAGGAAGCGCTCGACTTCATGTTCTGTGCTGGTGAATATGCGCACCGGTCCATCGACGATCTCCCGAAAGTCATCCTTCTCGACATCAAACTGCCCAAGGTAGATGGGCTCGAGGTACTCCGGCAGCTGAAGTCCGACGACAGAACACGTCTGGTGCCGGTGGTGCTTCTCACTTCGTCACAAGAAGAGAAGGACATGATCGCGGGATACGGCCATGGCGCAAACAGCTACATCGTGAAGCCGGTTGACTTTCAGCAATTCAGCTCGGTCATGACGAGTCTCGGGATGTATTGGCTCATGCTGAACGAGATTCCGCCCGCCCACGCCTAAGTCAACCAGCACACTCGAGGTTTCGAGAGGAGGCAGAACGGCCTCCAGAGTTGGCTCCAACCGACTGGTTGACCGATGTTGGGTACCCACGTGGCCGATGCACCTACTCTCAGCAGCCACTCGATCCAAACCTGGCTTCAGCTCGCGCGAGACCGGAGCAGCACCACGACGCTCGGAGCCAGGAACCAGGCGAACTGCGCCGCGAGAGCGCCCATCGTGCCGGCGCCGCCCGCGACCTTCGTCCGCGACGAGGTCGAGGCGCTACGAACGGCGGAGCTTTCCTGCTTGCGCGCCTAGCAGTTAGGTCCGATGGGAGGCGGTAGCCCGGCAGCTGTGGCCCTCATGGCGGGGGTTGCCCGACCTGGAGGACCGGGTGATGGACCGTTTCGGCCCCACTTTCGGCGAGGAGTTGATCGTGCTCTGGGCGATCTCGCGCTTCAGTGGCGGCGATCGAACCGGGGAGCACATCTTGGACGAGCTGGTCGGGCCTGACCTCAAGCCGCGCTTCCGCGTGGAGCTGGCCGCCGATATCGCTGCCATGTCCTTCGCACTCGGGCTGGGTTTGGAAGCCGCCCGCTAGCGCCCGCACCCTGCGCCCCGAGCTGGCTAGGGCTCCACGCGGATGGCGGCGCCCGGCTCCCATGCCCGAGCCAGGGTGGCTCCCGGTTCGAGTCCCGCGACGATTGACCACAGGACGGACAGGGAGCCCCGGTGCGCGACGATCGCGACCTCTCCGCCGGCCCGTTCCCTGAGCTCGTCCCAGAATGACGCCACCCTCGCCTGCAGCTGGGCGAGGTTCTCACCGAACGAAGGCGGCGTCCGGGCGAGGTCCCGCTCCCAGGCGGCGGCCGCCGCCGGCTCGAGCTGCCAGAGCTCGGCGAGATCGCGGCCCTCCCAGGCGCCGAAGTCCAGCTCGTTCAGGCGGGCATCCACGGCGACGTCAAGGCCTTGGACCCCCGCGATCACCGCCGCGGTGCTGATGGCGCGGCGCCTGTCGCTCGAGTAAACCGCCGTCAACGGCTGCGTGGCCAGGTCGGCCGCGGTGGCTTGCGCCTGGGCCAGACCGGCGGCACTGAGAGGCGGGTCGCTCGCACCCACGGCAACACCGGCCGGGGCTGCGGACTGGCCATGGCGGACCAGCCACAGCACCAACCCGGGCAACCTCAGCGCACCGCGAACGCGATGAGTGCTGCCAGTTGGGCGAGCTCGCTGCCGGCTCCATAGACATCGCCTGTGGCACCACCGATCCGGCTCCGCGCCAGCAGCACGACGGCGAGGATGGCCACCGCGGCGCAAGCCGCGGCGACCAGTGCCCGGCGCGGATCCAGCAGGGACACGAGGGCGGCCAGGATGACTCCGACGGCGAGATCTCGCGCCCGATGGCCCCCGCTGGCCGCGGCGCCCAGCCCATCCTCCCGGACGTTGGGCAGCAGCGCGATGGCCGCGAGCATCGCGAGCCGCGAGAGCGCGCCCGCAATCACCAGGGCGGCGAGAGCCCGCAGCGGCGCCATGCCGGCGAGCAGCGCCACATCCCCGACCAGCACCAGCACCAGTGCGGTCACGCCGAAGGAGCCGATCCGAGGATCCCGCATGATCTCGAGCCGGCGGCCGGGGCTGCTGCCGCCGAAGAGGCCGTCGGCCGAGTCGGCCAGCCCGTCGAGATGCAGCCCGCCGGTGAGCAGCGCGGAGGTGGCGACGGCCGCGACAGCCGCCACGAGCGGCGTCAAGAAGGTGGCGGCGAGCAGGTAGACGCCGCCTGCGGCCAGGCCGACGGCGGCGCCGATGGCCGGGAAGTAGGCGCGGCCCAACCGGCTCGAAGGCGCCGATTCCGCGCCGCCGACCGGCACCACCGTCAGGAACCCGATCGCCGAGCGCACAGAGCGGATGCTCACAGAGGCGTCAGCGTGCCGAGCGGTGCCAGCTCCAAAGCCCGGCCGGCAACCATGAGGATGCTGCGCGCAGCCGCGCCGGCAAAGACCGCGTTGACCTCGCCGAGAACATCCCGATAGGCCCGGGCCAGCTCGTTGGCGGGCACGATGCCGAGACCGACCTCGTTGCTGACCACTACGCCCTGCCGGCCACGCAGCAAGTCCGCCACCGACCCGGCCTCCTGCAGCACCTGAGCTGCCGTGCGGCCGGCGCCCATCAGGTTGGAGATCCAGAGCGTCAGGCAATCGACCACCACGAAATGGTCGTCGGCTGCCGCCGCGACCGCCGTGCCGAGGGCCAGCGGAGCTTCGACCGTCCGCCACTCGGCGGGCCGCTCCGCCCGGTGGCGCTCGATTCGGGCAGCCATCTCCTCGTCTCCGGCTTCAGCCGTCGCGATGAAGGTCACCGGCCGGCCGGAGGCGGCGCCCAGCTCGAGTGCCGCAGCCGACTTCCCACTGCGGGCACCGCCCAGCAGGAGGATCACCGCCGCTCCACCCCGGCCTCGTCGAAGGTGCCCATCTCCGCGTTGAGGCGGGCCGCCAGCGCCAGGAGCGGCACCGCGAGGGCGGCCCCGCTGCCCTCGCCGAGGCGCATGCGCAGGTCCAGGAGCGGTTCCAGCCCCAACTCTCGAAGCACGAGGTCGTGCGCCGGCTCGGCGGAGCGGTGGCCCGCGACGAGGTAGTCGCGAACGGCGGGCTGGAGGCGGCATGCGATGAGCGCGGCGACACCGGTCGCGAAGCCGTCGAGCAGCACCGGCCGGCGCCGCGACGCTGCGGCCAGGATGGCTCCGACGAGGGCCGAGAATTCGTGCCCGCCAAGACTGCGAAGGCACTCGAGCGGATCTTCCCGGCGCACCGGGTTGGTCTTCAGCGCGGCGGCGACCACCTCGCGCTTGCGCTCCAGTCCCTGCGCATCCAGGCCGGTGCCACGCCCGCAGACTGCCTGCGCGGGCAGGCCGGTCAGGGCCGCGAGCAGAGCGGCGGCGACGGTCGTGTTGCCGATCCCGATCTCCCCCAGGACGAGCAGGTCGGTGCCCTCCATCAGCTCGAGCGCGGCGGCATGGCCGGCCTCGACACCCGCCTTCAACTGGCCGGCGCTGAGCGCGGCTTCCTGCGTGATGTCGTGCGTTCCCTCCGCCACCCGGCGATCAAGCAGTTCAGGGCGGCGATCGCCCGTGAGGCCGACGTCCACGACCACCAGCCTGGCCCCCAGCGTTCGGCTGAGCACACCGATCGCGGTCTCGCCCCGGGCGGCCGCTTCGGCAACCTGGCCGCCGACGCGGGCCGGATACAGGCTCACCCCCTGCCGCGTCACGCCATGGTCGGCCGCGAAGATGAGTGCGGTCGTCCGGAAGCCGGCGCCCGGCGGCGCGCCGGTTGCCGTCGCCCAGCGCTCGACGGCGTTCTCGAGCACACCCAGGCTGCCGGCGGGCTTGACCAGCTCGTCCGAACCGTCGCGCACCCGAATCGCGGCGCTCTGATCGCCCGGGGCGACTGAATCGAGCAGGCGGCGCAGCCAGGGCGGCGAGTCAGCCTGCCGGGGCTGCGCGCGGGGGACAGGGCTTTGGCCGGACAGCAGGGCCGGCTCCGGCTCACCCCAGGACTCCCGGTAGACGACGTCGGCGAGTGGCCGCCGGCGATCCCAACCGGCCGCCTCCAGGCCCGGCCGGCTGGGGCGCTCGTCGGGGTAGCCGATGCAGAGCCAGGCCACCGGGACGACGTCCGCGGGGAGCCCGAGCAGCTCGCTGACATCGGGCGGCCGGTAGAAGGAGACCCAGCCGATTCCCACGCCCTCAGCGCGTGCCGCGAGCCACAGGTTCTGGATCGCCAGGCAGGTGCTGTAGAGGTCGGTGTCGCGGATCGTGTGGCG
>Ga0070714_100004349_pt1 | contig 10678 bp, 19 predicted proteins | sample LARL83metaG_FD_65450 | JGI IMG/M metagenome (GOLD analysis project Ga0070714, IMG submission 65450) | Corn, switchgrass and miscanthus rhizosphere microbial communities from Kellogg Biological Station, Michigan, USA - LAR L8-3 metaG | ecosystem: Host-associated > Plants > Roots > Rhizosphere ... | reverse complement strand
GCAGCTCTCGCAGGCCGCGCCAGACGCGCACCCGCGCGTTGCTCTCGCCGATCCCGAGCCGCCGGGCGAGCACGTCGTACCCCTCGCCCCGCAGGTAGCGCCCCTCCACCGCCTCGCGGCACGGCGCGCGCTCCTGCCGCCGCCCGAGCCGGTCGAGGCGCCCCGCGTCCAGCTCCCCCAGCGCCCGATGCAGCCACGCCACGTCCTCCCGATACGCGCACACGGCCTCGGGGTCCGCCCAGCGGTCCTCGTCCCGGAGCAGCGCCAGCGCGTCCACGCGATCGTCGTTTCCCCCATCGTCGCAACACGACAGGCGCACCGTGGACACCGAGCGGCCCTTCGCCGCCCGCAGCCGGTCCACCAGTAGGTTGTGGGCGATGGTCATGAGCCAGGCGAGGAACGGGCTCTCGGTGCGTCGGAAGCGCGGGAGCGCCCGCCAGGCATGCAGGAACACCTGCTGCGTCAGGTCGTCGGCGTCGTCCCGATTGCCGAGCCGGAAATAGAGATGCTTCCGGAGCTTGTCGCGATAGCGTTCCGAGAGCTCCCCGAAAGCCGGCGCCGAGCCGGCGATCGCCATATCCACGAGGTCCGACTCCGGCAACACGCTTGCTGGCTGTGCGTTCATAGCTGTGTTGGTCCCTTCCAACTACCGGGCGGCGCGCGGCCCTCCCGCGGCGCCGCCCCCACTCCTACGCCGCGATATTCCGCCGTACCCAGTCGAGCACCGCCGCGTAGCGATCCTCGGGCTCCATGCCGCCGCAGTCCTCGTCGTTGACTTCCATGATCGCCCAGGCAAGCGTGGCGCCGATCCCCAGCTCTTTCGCCAGCGGCCGGTAGGCGATCCCGGCGTCCAGGTCTCCCCACGTCCCGGCGATCCGGTCGAGCGCCGCCTTTCGGTCCTCGCCCCGGTCCGTCGCCCGCTTGAGCAGGAGCGCGCCCGCCGCGCACACGCCCTCGCCGTCGCACATCTCGTCCTCGATGAGGCGCCGCTCGGGCAACGCCAGCAGCGCCGCCTCCAGCTCCCGGAGCGCCGCCTGGCCCCGCGCGCCCCGCATCCCCTTCCGCATCGACGCGAACCACAGCCCCGACGTGTCCGGCCCATCGGACTCGTAGTAGTCGATCCTGCTCATTCGCAGCTCCCCCTTTCGCCCTTGCGCCGGCACCCCGCCGGCCGCCCCACACGCCGCCTACGTCCCGAAAGCACCTCCCGTCACACCACGCGCCGCTCTTCGCACCACACGCCCGCCACTCCCGCTAGTCGCCCTCCCATCGCGCGATCCGCAATCGCAGGCACTCGTCCTGCCGGCGCAGGCACCGCGCCGTCTCGTACCGCACGCGCAGATGCTGCTCGTCGTCGTTCACGATGATGCCGACGTCCACCAAGGCATCGAGCACGGCCTTGGCGGCCCCGCCCGCGACGCCGTCGGGGTCGGGCCGCCGCGTCCCCGTCGCCACGCGCGTCACCGTCACGTCGGCGCGATCCAGGCGCACCGGCGGCACCAAGGCGGCGGTGAGCGCCATCCCCGCCGCAAGGCGCCACTCCCGCGTGATCCGGCTCCGCTGCTGGTGGCCGCGCATCCGCCGGAAGTCGTTCGTCGTCTCGGCGCGCCCGGGGATCTCCACGATCCACACGCCCGCCTCGCGGCGCAACGCGCGGAACGCCTCGACGGCGACCTTGGCCAGGCGGGCGTCGTCCGGGTGCGGCGCGTTCACGAGGCGTCCCCCTCGAAGAGCGTGGGCGCGCCATCCCCATCCCACAGCGCCCCTTGGGGACGCAATGGGTAGTTGCCGATGAACAGGATCGGCGCCGGCTGCCGGCCTTCGGAAGCGCGCGCCAAGGCGCGCGCTTCCCTCGCCTCCTCGATCTCGCAGCCGTCGTAGAGGCGCCGGATCGTCGGGTGGTCGTTGATCGTGAGCAGGAAGCGCCCCGCGATGCCGCGCAGCCGCGCCGCCAGGCGCTCGTGGTCGGCCAGCCCGAAGCCCTCGGCGTAGCCGCACGTCTCCAGGTACGGCGGATCGCAGTAGAACACCGTGCGCGGCTGGTCGTAGCGCCCGATCAGGTCGCAGCAGTCCAGGTGCTCGACGAACACATTGCGGAGTCGGTAGAAGGCGGGCTCGAACTGCTCCAGGGACTTGTTCAGGAACAAGGCGCGCGGCGCCTTGTTCCAGAACCCGAAGCGCGGCCTTCGGGTTCTGGACAGGTCGGCGCCGAAGCTCATCTGGATCAGCAGGTAGAGCCACACCGCGCGCTCCATCTCGTCGCCGTCGTCGGGCCGCCGCTCGCGCAGCGCCAGGAACATCTCGCGGCTGTAGAGGTGCTGCTGGATGCGTTCGAGCAACTCGGCGGGGCGCCACTTGAGCACGCGCCAGAGGTTCACGAGGTCGCCGTTCGCGTCGTTGAGCACCTCGACGGGGTGCGGCGGCTTGCCGAAGAGCACCCAGCCGGCGCCCGCGAACACCTCCGCGTAGCACTCGGCGCCGGACGGCAGGAGGTCGACGACGTGCGCGCGCAGGTTCGATTTGCCCCCAACCCACTTGATCGGGCTGTCCAAGGCGGGCTCGGCTACTCGCATCGCCCCTCCCCGCCCCCGCGCGCCGCGGCCCACAGCGACGGCCGCGCGCCCAGCTCGTCGAGCCAGCCGAGCAGGCGCGGCGTGTTCACGTCCGGCCCGAACGCGAGGAACGTCCCGTCGCAACTGTCGCAGCCCGCCGCCGCGAACGCCCCGAGCCGCCGCGCGCTGTTCACCCGCCCGACGTGCGTATGCTTGCCGCGCTCGCGCGCCTCCCCGACCAGCCGGTACGCCGTCTCCGAGAGCTTCCAGCGCGTCGAGCCGCCGATGAAGAGCGCGTCGAAGGCGTCCCACTCGATCCGCGTCGCCTCGATGCCGTCCTGGGCCACGAGCGCCGCCCGGAATCCGAGCGCCCGCAGCACCGGTAGCACGTACCGGGACCGCTCCCACGTCGCCGGCGCGTCCCCCACCACGTCGGGCGCCGTGGCGAAGAGGCACGTCGCCCGGTGCCCCAGGCCCGCGAGCCACGCGAGGTAGGCGTCGAGGCGGAAGGCGTCGCCGCGCGAGAAGCAGGCGTTGTCGGCCGCCCACGCCGGGTACGCGCCCGCCTGGAGGTGGTGGCTGTTGCCGGGCGAGGCCATGATCCCCACGGGGTAGCCGTTCACGGCCGCCTCCCGCAACTCCGGGCAACTCGACCCCGAGAGGTAGCGCACATCACGCGACCGCCGGTACCGCGTTGGTCGGCACTGGCCGGGCACGGCGCGCCCAGTAGACGGCCGGCACCGAGGCCGCCGTCGTCGCCAGTTTCGCCAGGTACTGGCCCACGGCGATCTGCGCCCGCGCGCCGAGCGGCAGGCCCGCGAACGCGACGGCCGTGAACACGAGGCTATCGACCAGCAGGCTCACGCCGTTGGATGTCAGCACGTAGCGCCAGACCTGCAACCGGAGCGTGCGCGTCTGCACGAGGTAGTCGAGCGTTGAGCTGCACGCCAGCGCCGCCAGGCCCGCGACCGCGATGCGCCCCACCGCCCCGCCGAAGGCGAGCGTGTACGCCACCGAGGCCAGGAAGCCGAGCAACATCGCGGCCACCGTCGCCCGCCTGCCGTGGAAGCGCCGCAGGTAGTCGGTCAGCGTGAAGCTGACGGTGAAGAACGCCGTGCCCGCCGGCACCAGGAACGGCCCCACCGGGATCAGCCAGTGCGCGGCCGCCCAGTTGGCCAGAAAGTCGAGCAGCCCCGCCGCGAGTATCAGCCAGATCATCGTGCCCCCTCCCACTTGCCCGTGGCGACGTACACCGCCGCCCTCCGCATCGTCGCCAGCTTGTCCCGCCGCGCCGCCACGAGCAGCCGCGTCGCCTCCGCCGTGCCCATCCCGGCGGGCGGCTCGGCGGGCTCGCCTCGGCACACGGCCCGGTACAGCCATTCGGGCAAGGCGCCGCCGGGCAGTTGCTCGCTCACCGCTGGCCTCCTTGCCCCATCGCGAGCGGACGCCGCAGGTTCCGGCCCGTCAGGTCGATGGGCATGCACCGGAACTCGATGCGCTCCAAGATGCGCTCGCCCAGGACCGAGCGAAGCGCGTCGGCGTCGCCGTTCGACGTGAACACCGTCTCCCGCTCCGACGCCATCCGGCCGTTGAGCACCTGGTAGAGTTTCTCGCGCTGCCAGTCGGACGCCCGCTCGGCGCCCAGATCGTCGAGCACCAGCAGGTCGACCTCGACCAGGCGCCGGAGCAGCGCCTCCTCTCCCTCGCCGTCCTCCCGGTAGGTCGCCTTGATCCGCGTCAGGAGGTCCGGCGCCGTCCAGAGCAGCGCCGGCCGGAGCTTCGCGAGGAACGCCCGGAGGATGCAGACGGCGAGGCCCGTCTTGCCCGTCCCGAACGGCCCCGAGATGAGGCAGTTCACGAAGTGCGGCCGGTACTGCCCGCGGGCGAACGACGCGGCGTCCGAGACCGCCTCGCGCTTGTCGGCGTCCTGCGGGAACGTCTCGAACGTCCAGTCGCGCCAGCCCTTGGGGAGCTGGCTCTCCTCGAGCAGTCGCTCGAAGCGCTCGTAGTGCCGGCGCTGGCGGACGTCGCCCGAGCAGGACGGGCAGGGCACGACGTTCGACTGGTGGATGTCCCGCGACGGCTCGTCGAGACGCAGCCACCCGTGGCTATCCGGGCGGATTGGAAAGTGACACTGGGGACAGGTCGCTTCCCCCGTATTCTCGCTTGACCCGTGCGGCGTTCTCCTTGGTGGCTCGGGACTGCCAAGATTCACCCCGTGCTTTCTCGCCATCTGGGCGATCTTGTCCCGACTGAGCAGGCCCCCCAGGCTCGCGAAGTCCCCGCCCGTATCCCTCGGCCGTGCCATTGCCCATGCCCCCTCTCGGTGCCTCCTCCTTGACGCACCAGTTCTGGTACGCCGAGAGCGAGGCCGCTTTTTTCTTGTTGCGCCGCCACCAGTCCGCGCAGCACGCCGAGGCCATGGCGTGGTCCACGGCCGGGTAGCGCGCCGCGATGCGCTCCGCGAGGCGGTCGGCCGCCGGCGCCCTGGGGAGATTCAGCCCGTCCAGGATCGTCCGGGCGACGTCGCCAAGCACCCGCGGTTCCAGTGCCTTCGGTGCCTTTGGTGCCTTCGTCGTCTCCATTGCATCGTGCTGGACCCTCCCGTTCGACGCCGCGACGCGCGGGATCTCGGCATCGTCGACGGGCGTAGGGTTCTGGGTAGATTCTTGGTTGGATACGGGAGACGAAGACTTAACCGAAGACGAGAACGAAGACTTAAACGAAGCGGCGTTTTGCGCTGATTTGCGCTGATTTGCGCTGTCGTCGGCGTCTTGCGCTTGCTCGCGCTGTTCCGCGCCCGCCCTCCGATCCCCCTTGATATAGGTCTGATGCCGGTAGAACGTCTCGACGGGAAAGCGAAGGAGCCCGCGCGACGGGTCCCATTCGATGAGCCCGAGGGCGGCCATGGTGGTGAGTGCGCCGATGATGTCTTGGACCGACTTGCTCCTGCGCCCTGGCACGACCTGGAACATCAGCTCCTCGGGGTCGGCCGGAAGCGTTGCGTCGTCGGCGGCGTGGGGGATCATCCAGGTGTAGAGCAGCGCCGCGAAGTCGCTCTCTTCCGCGAGACGATTTACCCGCTTGTCGAGCGAGACGGCGGTGGAGAGGTAGCGACGTCTGCTCATCGCCTAGAACGCCTCGTCGTCGGCCGGCTCGGCCGGTGGCTCGTCGCCCGCGTCCCCGCCCGAGCGCGCCAGGTTCAGCAGCACCTCCCACTCGTCGGCGGTCAGATCCTTGGAGGACGCCTTCCCCAGGGCCTCGACGTTGCGCTTCCCCCACGCCTGCGCCTCCGGGCCGGTCCAGCCCTGATCGCCCAGTGCGGCCAGCACGCGCGGCCACCACTCCTTGACCAGCGGCGTCATCGGCGCGGCCTCGCGCGCCTCGCCGTCGATCACCTCGGGCTGGGCCGGTGGCTGGGCGCTGTCCACCCAGATGGGCGGCTGGGCGCAGCCCTGCTTGCCCTTGTCGCACATCCAGGCGGTCCAGGGCCGGTTGTTCTTGCCCGTGCCGCTCTTGAGCGTCATGCCGCCTGAGCAGGTCGGGCACGCGCGCTTCTGCTCGGCCGCCTTCCCGGCCGGCCGCTGCGCGGATCCACGGCGCTCGCCGGTCTCCATCTCCTCGATGTCCTGCGTGAAGAGCGACGACGCCGCGCACGCGATCAGCGCGACGCCGACGAGCGCGCGTTTCTCCGCGATCTTGATGGTCGCGTTGCGCGCGTCGAAGGCCGTCATCTTGAGCGCCCGCTTCTCGAGCGTGTTGGCCTCGCCCTCGCAGGTCGCCACGACCTGCCCCGTGCGCTTCGAGACGGCGCGGCAGACGTAGCGGAAGGCGAAGTAGGGGCGCGCGGGCAGGGATCCCGACGCCTCCTGGGCGGGGGGGCCGTCGTAGACCTCGATCTCCCGCACGCATTCCAGGATCGGTGCCAGCCCGTAGAACGTCATCAGCTTCTCGGCGCCCGGCTTGAGGAGCGTGTCCTTGTCGCCCGTGCCGGGGATGTGCGCGTAGTCGCCGTCGAGTCCCTCGACGAGCAGGCTCTTGACGAGCGAGCGCATGCCGTCCCAGTGCCGGCGCGCGACCTCGACGGTCGTGGCGGCCTCCGGGAAGAGCGCCAGTGCGGTAGAACTTTCGACCTCGGTGCCGTTCATCCTCGACGCAAGCTCAGTCGTGACCATCGTCCCCTCCCTGTCCTTCGTCCGTCTCGAATACGTCGTCCAGCACCGCCTGGTATTCCCGCTCGTCGCCCTCGTCGTCGTCGCCCTCCCCGACGCCCGCGGCCCCCAGCAGGAGCCCGAAGCACCGCGCCGTGAGCTCGTGCCACGCCCGCTCCTCCCGGAAGAGCGCCGACGTGTCGCCCAAGGCAAGGTCGCGGTCCACGGCCAGCGCGTGCTCGTGGTGGCCCCAGTTGCGGGCGATCGCCTTAAGTGCACGCGCGCAGGCCAGAATTCGGCGGGCGCGCGTGGCGTCCGTGGCCGGGGTGCGGAGCTCGTGGCCGGGGAAGGGCGGCGGGTAGGTCGTCACGGCTCCCGCCCTTCGAGCGCCGCGCGGGCCAATGCAACTTCGCAGGGACGACCCAAGCCATGCCCCTGGCAAAAGCCCTCGTGATCGAGCCTGCACGGCCCGTCATGGAGCGTGAGCAGCCGCCCGAGCGCGTCGCGCAGCCCGGCCGCCTCCGCCCGCTCGGCGCGCAGCGCCGCCACCAGCGCGGGCACGTCCGTGCGACTGGCCGCGATGAAGGCGGCATCGGTCCCGGCGCGACGCGCGTCCGCGAACTCCATGTAGGGCGCGACGGGCCGCACGCCCCCCACGACCTCCCACGCCTCGTGGTCGTCCTTCTCGACCACCCACGGCCCAGGCGTGGCCTGTGCCGCGCGGGCTTCGATGGCGGCTAGTTGTTCGCGTGTCATGTGCCCGCCTCCGTCTGGATGCGATGCAGCACCGCCGTCACGGTCAGCGCCGAGAAGTGGCGCTTCGCGCCCGCCGTGTCGCGCGCCGTCACGAACCAGCCGCCATCCGGGCCGCCCATCTCGACGTAGCCGCGCGGGCGCGCGTACTCGATGTCGGGTGCCGTGAACCCGGCGGCGGACAACGCCCGCGTGATGGCCTTCTCTCCCGGCGTCATCGCCCGGCCTCCCGTGCCGCGTCCTCGTTGAGCCAGTCTTCCAATCGCGCCCGCCAGCCCAGCGGCTGCGCGCCCGACTGGAGGCGGCTGTCGATGAGCGTCAGCAGCTTGTTCACCCGCGCGTTGAGCGCCGTGGCGTCCCGCTGCAACTCGGGGATGCCCCGCATGGCGTGCATCAGGAGCGCCGTGCCCGACATGAGCAGCGTGAGCTCGTGGCGCGACACTGAGAACCGGAAGCGGTCGTCGGCGATCTGCGCCTCGAAGTCGCGCTCGAAGTCCTCTAGCACGCGGTTCACGACCGCCATGCCGCGCTCGACTAGTTCGTCCTCCGTCATATGCCGCCCCCTCGAAAAGCATTGTCCATATCGTTCATACTCATTATAACGTTCTTGTCAATCATCAAGCAAGGAACGGATGCCACGACCGGCACGTTATGCCGTACAATGGCGCTATGGAGGGACGCGAGACGATGAGCATCAGCGAGGCAGCCGAGGCGTTGAGGGTGACGCCGCCGACGATCTACCGGATGATCCGCGACAAGCGGCTCGAAGCCGTCGAGTACCCGCACCTGCGGCACGGCCGCTACCGCATCGTGCGCGAGAGCGTTGAGCAGTACCTGCCGCCGGAGCGCCGCGCCACCGGCGAGCCCGGCCGGGCCCGGCCCGAGTAGGCGGCTCACGAGGCGGCCTCGCCGTCGAAGAGCGTGCCCTGGCCGCGCCTGTCGCGCTCGGCGTCGTCGCGGGCGAGCGCCTGCTCCAGCCCGCGCACCGCGCCGTCGAACAGCACGGCCTTGAGACACGGGTAGGCGACGGACCGCTCGGCGGCCTCGGCGCCGTCCATGTCGTGCGCCACGGCCCGCCGGAGCCGCAGGTCGCTCATCGCTTTCGCCTCGCCGTGCCAGTAGGCGGACGCGTTGCAGAACGTCGCGTGCATGCTTTCCGCCAGGTCGCGGGCGCCCGGCCCCAGCGTGAAGTGCGGCCCGAGCGACCAGATGTACCGCGCCCAGTCCTCGACGGTCGCGCCCTTGCCCGGCGGCGCACTCATTGCGTTTCCTCCATCCGGCACCCCAGCCGCCCGAGCCGCCCCGCCAGCGACCGCGCCCGCGCGCCCGCCGCCGCGCCCACGCCCAGCATGCCGACCCGCAGGCAGATCGCCTCCAGCGTCGCCGCGGTGTCCAGCTCGCACGCGAGCCGCCCCGCCTCCAGCGTCGGGCAGTGCCGCCCGAGCGCGCAGTCGGCGCAGCGGGCCAGCTCGCCCGAGGCGTGCCGCGGCACCGGGACGCTGTCCCCCGGCCGCTGCCACGCCACGACGCGCCACGTGCGGGTGTCGCCCGGCACGAGGCAGAGCCACCGCGCGGGGCCGAGCGGCGTGAGCGCGATGGGGCGCAAGGGCCGGGGCCGTGGGAGCGGGGCGCGCGGCGGGAAGGCGGCCGACGTGAAGGCGTCGAAGGGGTTCGGGAGCATCAGGCGACCTCCCGGATCGCGCGAAGGATTTCATACGCCTGCTGCGGGCAGACGGCGTTGCCCAGCGCCTTGAGCCGCGCCGCGCGGTGGGGCACGCGCCCGGTCACGGTGCGCGGCGGCTCCCAGTCGTGCTGCGCCTCGCCGGGGCCGGCGGGCCATCGGGAAGTTCCGTCCAGCCCGGAGGAAAACCTTGCAGCGTCTCGACCCAGGCCGGGTTGAGTGCCCCGCCCGTCGCGACGTGGAGTAGCCCCGTGAAGTGCTCGTGCGTCCGCTCGTGGGTCGTCGGCGCCCCGTGCTTCGCGTCCTGGCCCCGCGGCGTCGGCCAGGCCGACGCCGCCTTGATCTTTGAGTGCAGCGTGTCCGCCTCGCCCCGATGCCGGCCCGAGTCGTGCTCCGCCCTCGGCGTCGGCCAGAGCCGCACGGCCACGCCCAGCGGCGTCCCCATCCCGTTGTTGCCGTGCTTCCGGCGCAGCGTCTCGCGCCTCGCCTGCCAGTTCTCCAGGTCTTCCGTCTCGTTGAAGGAACCCGCCGAGGGAGTCGGCCAGAGTTGCTCGGCTCGAGCTGCGTCCCTCAGTTCGAGCCCGTAGGCCGTCTTTCCCGCCAGCTTCTTCGCTATCGTCTCCGGCGCATTCGGTGTTCGCTCGTCGAAGCCGACCGGCGTGGGCCACAAGGAACAGCCGTTCTCGCCGATGGGGCGCGCCCACGTCCGTAGCGCCGTACACCACCCACGCAGCATCAAGCCCGCAGGCGGCCAGCCCTCCGAGGATGCCGGCGAAGGCTCGCCCGGCATCCAGGCTGAGAAGTCCCCTTGGGTTCTCGAATACCGCCCATCTTGGTCGAACCTCCCGAACCACGCGGAGCGCCTCGGGCCAGAGCCAGCGCTCGTCAGCCTCGCCGCGACGCTTCCCAGCCACGCTCGCAGGCTGGCACGGGACGCCAGCGGTGATGAGGTCGATGGCGTCGGGGTCGATGCCCCGGCCAGCGAGACTGGCGCTGCTGACATTGCGTACGTCCTCGAATTGCGGCACGTTCGGCCAGTGGCGGGCGAGCACCGCCCGGCAGTAGGGTTCGATCTCCACGAAGGCGGCGGTGCGCCAGCCGCATGCTTCCGAGGCCAGCGAGAAACCGCCGATGCCGGAGAACAGGTCGAGGTGGCCGGGGGCCGGGGAGTTGGTCATCGCGTCCCTCCCACGTGCGCCCGGTGGAGCGCGATGCCGGCCAACAGCAGGCAGGCGTCCTGCACGAGCAGGAACGCCACGCCGACGACGGTGCCGATCACGGCGCCACCACCTGGGCCGTCGCCTCGGCCGCCATCTCCGCGCTCCATCTGCTCGCGTCCTGGATCTGTCCCATCGCCAGCAGGAAGCCGCCCACCAGCAGGCAGGCCACGACGAGCAGGCACACGGCCGCCACGGCGTTGCGGAGCAGGGCGGGCCAGAACGTCGCCACGGTCACGGCTGCTCCTCTCGCGGCATCGTGCGCCGCCACGCGCGCCACAGGTCGCGCAAGAGCCGCTTCTCGGCGTAGCGCAGCGCCCGTTT
>Ga0070714_100004347_pt1 | contig 10681 bp, 17 predicted proteins | sample LARL83metaG_FD_65450 | JGI IMG/M metagenome (GOLD analysis project Ga0070714, IMG submission 65450) | Corn, switchgrass and miscanthus rhizosphere microbial communities from Kellogg Biological Station, Michigan, USA - LAR L8-3 metaG | ecosystem: Host-associated > Plants > Roots > Rhizosphere ... | reverse complement strand
GGTTAGGCCGGTTTCCCGGCGTCCGCGGCTATCAGGCAACTTCAATCGCGTACGAACCGATCGCCGTTCCCAGCTCCCGCACAGATTTCCCGCTCGTGCTTCTGGCTCTCGATGATGGGATGACCGTAAGCGTCGTGCTTACAGTTCTTCATCCTCAGAGGCAGTCGGCGCGAGACGTACGGATACTGTGCATTGGCTCGGATTTTGGCGTCGGCGATTACCCCGCCGCTGATCTGACGTTCGAAGGTTGGCGCTTTGCATTTGGGGCACTCGGAGGCTGGGGGCAGCTTCGTCATGCGCCGCTCAAAGCGGTCTTCGGCGTGAGAGCATTTCGTGCAGAGGTACGCGTAAGTTGGCACAGATTGGAAAGTGCCAGAGTGGGCGCGTTGAGCAAGCGAATTTTCCGCTTGACCAACATATCGGGTGTGCTATTCCTCCCCCATGTCGGGCACTAATGGCATACATGGAAAGAATGGAGGCTTCGAATGGAGCTGTTGAGTCAGAAACGTGCACGAGAAATCGGGGCTTCGCTGCCCAGAACGATGAGGCGACAGATCGAGCGAGAGACCGCACGCGACGCGGGGGCCGCGGTGTCGAAGATTCCGTTTGTCGGAGTCAGGACAGACAGGGGATTGAAATCACTTCTCCGCTCTGCGGTTCGAGAACAACAGAAGAAAATGGAGGCTTCGAATGGATAACGAAGTTGCAAGTCCACCCACGGGCAAGCGCGGATTACCCCGCGGGATCACCAACACCAAGTTGCAGGTGTCGATCAATCCTCGGCATCTGGAGATGATCCACGCCTGCACGCACACGACCAGCGAGGGCGATCCGCGACGGCTCATGCGCGACTGTGACTTTCTGCGGGCGCTGATCGAGCAGGGGATCTCAGCGAAGCTGCCGATCCTGTCGCCGGTGTGGCGGATCAATCAGGCGTAAGGAGCACAATGAAGACGAATCTAAAACGAACGCCGATCACCGGCGAGATCACTCTTAGTGGGTCGGAATTGCGCGAAATTCTGATTGCACACATCAACGGAGACACTCCATCGAGCGCCGTTCCGGTAATTATTTCATCCAACGTGGACAGCATCAATATCGTCCGCGTCGGGGCGACTTCGCCCGATGGAAGTATATCTTTCGGCCCACAGCCTGCGGAGGAATCGGAGCGGTTGTTGGTGGTGAAAGTAACGATACCGGTCTAATAATCGGGAGAACGCGATGGACGGAAAATGCGTTGATATGTCACCCACCCAAGAGCTTCGCCGCCGGTACGCATGCGCCGCAGTAATGGGAATCCTGGCCAATGGAAACTATAGGTTCGAACCAGCAACATCGGCGGTTGGCGCTGCGCGGGAGGCGTTTCTTGTGGCCGATGCGATGATGGAGATTGAGAATCGTAGGATAAGCGTTGGTGGAAAGACGGCGAGAGAAATGGTTGTCGAAGTCGCCATAGATTAGATGGTCGATGAGTATTTACTGATGGTGAAGAAATGAACGATTACAGCACCCGAATCATTAAAGCCGCCGCATTTGCCGCCAACGCCCACGCCGGCCAGTTTCGCAAGTGGACGAAAGCGCCGTACATCTTCCACCCGATGCGAGTGGCCGGAATGGTTACGCTGTGCGACCACGTGACGGAAGCTGAGATTTGCGCAGCTTGGCTGCACGACACCATCGAGGACACGGCTGCGACGTTCGAGGAGATTGAGGCTGCGTTCGGATACACCGTCGCCATATACGTTACTGAGTTGACCAATCCATCCAAACTCCACCCAGACCTTGATCGCGCTGCCCGCAAAGAGATGGATCGCGAGCATCTGAAACACGCCTCATGGCAAGCCAAGAGGATTAAGATTTTCGACCGCACGGACAACCTTGGCGAGATGGCGAAAGCGCCCCGTGATTTCATGGAGACTTACATCCAAGAGAGCGTCCTACTTGTGGATGCGATCGCCGGATCCAATCTGGAGTTGGAGCAAGTTTTCCGAGAATCCCTGGCCGCGATTCAACGTGAGTTTTTCACGCCGCACTCGGCATCCGCCCTGTTGCATTTGCCCGAAGTCCCTGATGTGTCGTCCCGCCAACCATCGGATTCGGTGACTGTGCCAAAATACCGTTTCCCTGGGAAGTTGTTCCCGTCATTGGACCAGCTCCCGGCATCCCGGGTTGACCCATGGGCAGATTGGCGGAACCCGGCGGCATCATCCCCGGCGCAACACCCATCCCCATCTGAGCCGCCTGCTGCTGCATCGCCATCTGGCCCATCATCGCCTGCAGCATCGGGAGATTCAGCGCCACTTCGCTAAACTTCTTGATGTTCATCGTCTCGCCCCACTGATCCAGCAATCCCGTCCAGTTGACGTAGGGCATCTGCGGGATCATCGGCGCCATCTGTGAAATCAACACGATCGCATCCTGAGCGCGCTTCTGTAGCAGCGCATCGTCCACCCGCACCATCGAGTACGGATCAATGTCGATCGCCAGATCCACGTAGTTCTGCTGTTCCTGCCCAGGCCACACGCCGCCCATCACGTACCCTTGGACAGGCTTCTGCGTGACGGGATCAACCCGGCTGACCGCCTGAATCACCGTCTCTTCGTAGAAGACATACCAACCCACTTTGCGCAGCAGATCGTGGGCGTTGTCCCGCGTCTTTTGCCGCATGTGCTCCAGGCGAAGATCGGAGTTGTTGTCGGCGATGCTCGCTTCGGTGGCCGTCACGCCCGACGCTTTGCCGCGCTGGGCGTCGGAGAATCCCATCAGTCGGTCGAGGCGTTCGCGCAACACGTCGATGTAACTCAATCGCCCCTCGCTCGTGCCACCGACTTCCATTTCCTGCTTGCCGTTGATGTTCTTGGCTTTGATCAGATCGCCGTTCTTGGCGTCCTTGAGATTCTTGGCGAGTTCGGGATCGTTCGCATCGACCAATCCCACACGCTTGTAGCTCGCTGCCTCGTCGGATGCCGCCGCAGCGTGGTCGTTGAGTTCGAGGAATTGATCGAACAGCGCCATCATCGGCGAGAGCGGATAGACCTGCCCGGGAACGAGGTACAGCCCCCACGTCGTGAACGGCCCCTCTTTGGGCCCGTAGTATTGCGCGGTGCGCAGGATGGCTGGTCCGCCCGTGGAATCAGCACCACCGGCACCATTGATCGCCAGCGTGATCAACTTCGCGTGCTCGGGAATGTAAAGCTCGTACAGCGTGACCGTCTTGCGGTTGGTCTGTCGATCGCCCACCTTTTGGAACGGGGAACCCTCCGGCTTTTCCGGTTCGTTGATGCGCAATCCCTCGATCGCCGCCGGGTCGTAGCGCGAGTCGAGCTTCAAATCCTCCAGATCGCGCTCGAAGCGGTGACCGATCAGACGGGCCTCGCTGGGTTTCTTGCAGTAGGCGTCGATGATGAAGTCGGACGGGTCAATGCGCACGGCAAACGGCTTGCTCGGAGTCATCTCGAAATCGCCGAACACCGCTGGCAATCCCTGCCCCTCATGATCGCCGACGAGTTCGAGGCCCACCTTGGACACGCCAAAGCCGATGAGTGAATCCAGCGCCAGTTCCGACAGCAGATCCTTGAACTTGGTTTCCTTGATCCACTGGTTCAGCGCCATCTCGATCGCGTCCGCAGTCTCGGCATCCGTGACCATCTTCGTCGTCGAGCATTTGACCACCGGGCGCTCGAATACGAGCTGCGGCAACACGAACGCCTGGTACGCGAAGAAGTAATTCTCGGGTGATCGGTCTGAGTCGTGATCGGTGCGAAACTTGCGGCCGACCATGTAGCCGATGATGTCCTTGGTGATGTCGAGATGTTTCTTGCGCAGGGATTCGGCGTCTTTGATCTCGTTGTAGAGGTCCTGGGGTTCGAGCGAAATCATGGACTATCTCCGTTTTTGGGGCGGGTTCGCCAGTTCTTCCATCAGCTTCTCGTGACCGAGCTTCGCGCCGATGCTGTCCGGTGCAAATTTGGCTTTGGGTTTCTCGAACCTTGGCAACCAAATCTGGCCGAGGACGGCATAACTCAGCGCGCTCACCAGATCATCGTGCTCCCCGTGCGGTGCGCCCCACGCAAGCTGATTGTCTCTCGCCTCTTCCATCGAGACGGTGCTGGACCGCGGGTTGTATTGGAATCGGGACAACTCCCGAATCACCTCCGCGTCTCGCACTTTGATCTTCGGCTCTTGCAGGATGCCATTCCCATCCCGCGGCCCGATCATCTTCCGCAGCGTTGGGATTCGTAAATCCGTCCCGCTGGCGTGATGGCCGAGCATATCACGCTGTGTTCGTCCACGCGAATCATCGGCGCGATGGAAGTACGTCCACGCGCCTTTGTCATACAACTCCCGCAGTACCGGAAGGCCCACCTGTCGCTCGCCGACGACGAAAGGCTCGAACCACTCTATCAGCGGCCAGAGAACCTGTGTGAATGCGGTCGGTCCCCAGTGCCCGTGCACTGTCGCCACCTGGTCCCCGTACTGGTCAAGCATCACGCCGGCGTCAAAGTCGCCATCGGGAAGGCCGTAGGCGAAATCGAGGCCGAGGCAATAGACCTTCTCCGGATCGGGATCCTCGTACAGCGTGATCCGCCCGCCTTGAATGACGTCGTTGGTGTCGAGGAAGAAATCAGGCATCCTGTCCATCCATCGCCATCAGGTCCCGAACAGAACATCTGGCTTAATAATCTTCCACAACCACCTTAGACGGCGCGGAAAATATCTCAGGCTGTGCCCGGCCAACATACCGGACGTGTCACACACGATCATTGGGACGATGCGACCGATGCGCATTGATCCACCACACTTAGAACATTTGAAAAATGGAATCCGTTTCATGTCATGCGCCGTTCACATTGGCATAAATATTTCGACGTTTTTGACGCGATATCCGCGATTAGCCATATCTCGCCTCAGGTTGGCAACCATATTGCGCACTGAAAGCCTTCCTGTTCGTTTTGTGGGGCAACGAAGAGGCAGCAACGCCACGCATTCCACCGATCCATCCGCGAGAACTTTCTCGGCCCGCATCGAGCACCAGTCGAAAGGATTGAGGCCATCCGAAAAGTTCAGGTCTGGATTTATGCCAAGTATTCTCTTCACGGTCACGCCTCCTGTTTCCGCTTGATAACACCCTTGCGCCCTTGGTCAACAAATTTCTTCATCTTCTCCACACTCTCAGGATCAAACACCGGACTGGCGCTGAACGATTGGAATCCCCCATACAACCGCACCATTCGCTCGGCTGGGCTTCCCGTCGTCGTCTTCAGGTAGAACGCCCACGTTTCCGCTGTCGCCGTGGGATTGTCGCGGTGGCTTCCCTGCGGCCAGCACCAAATACCCGGCAGATCACACAGTGCCGGATCGTCCCATCGGTGAAGCTGACGTCGCATCATCTCGCGTTCGTCGGTGATGCCGTTGGCTTCGTGATACTTGCGCCAAGGCAGATGCACGTCGTAGTACATCCAGTCGAGTCCCTGTGTGGCGGTGGCAGAAATGCAGAACTTCGTCCGCGTGCTTCCTCGCCGGCGCTTGAGCATTTCTCGCCACAGAGCGACCGGGATGGACTCGTCGATGATCACCAGATCGGGCTCGATGCCCTGCACGGTGGTCCAGTCGGTTTCGGCAGTGATGATGGAAAGCGTTGACCCATCCGGCCAGGTGTAGGCGAAACGCGGAGAACCAACCCACGATTTGACCACACCGGCCGGCCACCACGCCTCGACCTTCTTTCGCATCAGATCCCATTGCTGATGCTTCTGGGCAATCCACACCATCAGCCGCGGACGCGCTGGAATATCTTTTAGATAGGGATGGTCGCGATGCCCCCACCAGTCCACTTCGACAGCCACAGTGGCCGTCTTTCCCCATCCGTTGCCGGGGGCGAGCTGGCGTATGGCGTGCGGTGCGTTGTGAAACTGAAACTGCCCGTTGTCGATCAGGTCGATCGGATTACCGTCGATGGATAATCGCCGCCCGGGATGGTACGCATCGCTGGGGCGGTCGATGAACCATTGAACCAACTCGGCGTTCTGCTCGTCGGTGAGGATGCTCAATCGACCACCTTCGATTCAATCTGCTTCCGGTAAGCCTCCTGCGCGCGCAGTGGCCAGTTCTCCACCGGGGCGCCGAGGGCCAGAAGCCGTTCGATCATTTGCTCGAGTGTTGGGGCCGAGTGCTGGTGGTGAATATTCAGCGTGTCCTCGGCCTTGCCCACGGATCGGTTCAGCAGTTCTTTAATCGCGGCGATTCGCGCCATCGCATCGGCAGACGTGTCCGCGGCAATGCCGAAGAGGATGGATACACACTCTTCGACACCGCCATCCACCTTGAGCGAATCGATCACCCTGACCCGCAGTTCATTGACCGCCGCAGCCAGCGGATTGCCCTTGCCTAACTTGTTTCCGGGTTGGAATGGCATGTTAAGTGACACGCAAAGGCGTGTTAAACCTGATCTACGAGCGTCCTTCGCGGTGCCGACACCGGAGCTTCGACCTTGGCCGGATCGGATTTCGCCCTCACTTCCGGCTCCTGTTCAACGATCGGTTCCAGTTCGCCGTCGATCACGTCGGTTCCGACCACCGAGTACCCGCCCGGTGCGACCCGATCAAGCACCATCGCCACCGCAGATATCACCTGATCATGCCGGGGCTTTCCGAGCACGTCAGACCGGATGATCACTTCGACCATTCCCTCTTCCTTGAGTGATCCGCTGATGAGGCGTTGGCGATAACTTCGCACGAGATTCTTACGCTGCAATCGCTGTCCCATGTTCCTACTCCATTCTTGTGAGAACTATTCTACCAAAGTGAACACGATGAATTAAAACGGAATGTCGTCGTCCTTGAATTGCTGTTCTGGTGGCTGGGCGCTGTTACTGCGGGATTGGGTGCGTGGGCGCTGATCGCCGTTATCTTCTGGATGCCGCTGGCTGTCGCCGCCGTCACGTCCGCCGACGAACTGGAAGTTCTCGACGATCACCGAGAGCTTGGAGCGTTTTCCGCCGCCCTGCTTATCTTCCCACTGATCGAGCTTGAGCCGGCCTTCGATGAAGATCGGCTTTCCCTTCGTGAAGTATTGGTTGATCAGTTCTGCCGTCTTGCCCCATGCGGTGACGTCGATGAACGTCACTTCCTCGCGTTCCTCGCCGCTGGCGGATTTGAACTTGCGGTTGACGGCGATTCCGAACTCCGCGACAGCGGTGTTGTTGGAGGCCAGATACTTCAGTTGTGGGTCACGGGTGAGATTGCCCATGAGGATGCACTTGTTAAACGATGCCATGATTCTCCTGTGAGTGCTGGATTGATCCTGTTGTCTATTCCTTGAACACTGGGCGGTCTGCGGGTTGCACGGACCTACATTGAACTTCGTTTCGTTCCATCCGCTGCAACAGCATCAGCAGGTTCCTAAGTTCGATTACCGACAGGGTAATCTCGACGTGATATAGCCCGTTGATGTCGGTCTTTTCAAAATCCGATCGTGTTAATTGCAAGTGCCCAAGACCATCATCGACGGCGGCTTTAACCGCCCCGTGCTCCATTGGCCTTACTATGATTCGTTTGTTACGCATGATTCTCCTGTGAATGTTTTGTAAATATGGAGGCGCTGCGGATGGCCTCTTCGATCATTTCGAACGTCTCGGGCTTATTCAGGTCTTTGTCGGTCAGCTCGAACACGCGCCAGCCGAGCGAGATCGCGGCGTTCATCTTCTGGCGGTCCTTGACGAATCCGCTGCCGCGCGTGTGCCGGCCCGATCTCCAGACGCCGCCGTGGATCTCGATCCCGACCTTGCTGGCAAGGTGCGCGAAGTCGAGGCGCCATTGACGCGTTGGATGGAACACATGCTGTTTCACCAGCGCCGGACCATGCCAGCGCATCTCAAAGCGCTCTTCCAATTTCGATGGAGCGCTAGGAACCGTTGATCTCTTACGATCATCGATCAACCCTTGCTCGCGCGCCTGCTTCGGGTACTTCCTGATGAACTCTGGAACCGTCATGTGCTTCATGTCCTCTTCCTTTCACTCACGCCGATGGGTAGATCGAGGCGCACCGACCCCGCGAGGGGCCAGTGCAGGTTCGCCGCGTGAGTGAGTCTCGGCCAACCGCCCGTCGATGACTGATTAACGTGGTTTCGACGGGTTGCACCCGACACCACGCCGCAGGTTTGATAGTCCGGTTGTTCGTCGTCGCCATGTCCGGGCCTCTGCGGAAACACTGCCACGCGACCCCTGCCCGCAACGCGGTTGCCCTGGTCGGAAGGGCTGCATTTGAATCCCCCGCGCCCGTGGCAAGGCACGGGGGATTGTTTTTTCGTTCGCATCATTCCTCTTTGGTTCTTCCCGATTTGAGCTTGACGATCGCGGATAGACGGCGATCGAGCTTCTTCGTTTGCGAGATCTGCTCTCGAGCGATCTTGTTGGCGTCTTCGAGAGCGTCGGCGATGCGCATGAGGCACCCGAGTTTTACGCGGGTTTCGAGACCGTCATTTAGGGCGGCATGTTGGCTTACCTTTTCCGTGTGCCAATTGCCTCGACTCTGTTCCTTCCAATTTGCTATGACCATTGCTCATCCAGCCTTTCTTTGTGTTCGCGCCCGCTCCCACAGAGCAGTGCGCCGTTTCTTTTCCAGTCGTTCCCGTGCCGCCGCGATCCACGCGCGCGTCACGATCGTTCCTTCGAGCCCATTTTTCCGCCACGCACCGACGCCGTTCGTCTGCACCCACTTCCGCAGGTCTTTGGCGTCATCCGGCGGTAGCGCGAATTGCAGCGTGCCGCACGCCGGCAGGATCTGTTCGCACAACGACAACGCGCCCTCGATGCCCGGCCAGTACGCTTCCTGACTGGTGATGTGGGTTTTCATATCGATCACGTCACGCCACTTGGTTTCGTCGTGATCCGCGACAACGATCACTTCCTGTTTGCAACCTGTGGACAACAGCTTGCGGATCAGGTCCGCCCCGCCGCAGTTGTTGGGCCGTCCGATGGCGTTGAACCCGATGTCGAACGCCGCCGCGGCGTCGGTTGGCCCCTCGGGCATCACGAGCAACCACGGCGCGGTGGAACCGTCTGCAAAGACGCCATCGGGAATCGCCACCGGCGCGTAGTTCTCGGGGATGAACAGCCCATTGCGCGAGCCAGGCACGCAGAGTTTCCGGCCATCGTCCCGGCGCAACCGCAGCCCGATCGGGCGAATCTCGCCGTCGTACATCGGGAACGACCAGCATCCGGTGGTGGTGTCCCAGCCGATCCCGAACGCTTTGAGTGCCCGCTCGGATACACCAAGCGATTCCGATAGCCGCTTGAGACGCATGGGATTGATCGCCGAGCGGTGCTGTTTCATCAGCGCCTTGACTGCGGGGATGGTGAGGCGGGGAACGTCCTTGCTCGAGGGAAGTGATTTGGCGCGGGCCGCTTCACCGGTTGGCGTGGGATGCAGATAACCCACCGAACCATCCGTGTGTTTGATTGGCCTGGGCGATGGCGTGCGCATGCACTTCACGACCTCGCCATCCCCGGAGATGGTGCAGAATCCATTGTGTCCGCAGATGCTGCATTTTCGTAATCGCTTCCATGCGTTCATGCCGCACCCCCGGCGTCTTGCGGCCTGGGGGATGGGAGGAGTTTGATCCCGGCGTCGATCTTCTGTTCGAGGGCCAGCGGTTCCGACATGAACTGCGACAGCTTCACGATGAGCGCCTCTAGCGCCATCCCGATCTCCGCAAAGAACTGCTCGCGATGGGGCGTCCACTCCATCAGAGATTCGTGGCGGCTGTTTTCACGATACCGATCGATCTCCTTAAATCTCAGACCCCTAGAAATGCTGCTGTCCACGGGCTTGTAGGTGTATCGCTTTTTTCCACCGGCAAGGGAAACTTCCGTCTCCTCGTAAACCCCGCATGCCAGGTCTATTGCAGTCCCACTGCAAAAGGCCACGTCTCCCGCTTCGAATATGAGTTGGTAGTTGTCATCCTCGAATTTCCCTCGCTCCACGCGCGCGGTCGATTGCACTTTGTAGATAATCACCTTGCGGCGATTTGTGCCAGATTCTTCGTATGATTTTTTCGCGTTCGCCCAATTTCTCTCCAATTCGTCGAGCGTTTTGGCGGAAATGTTGTCGAAGCCTAGCCTCTCCATTGCGCATGGAGGGAGATTGCAGGTGAATATTCCGCGAGCATCGCACTTGATCCTTCGTGTGTATTCCTCGCCACCAAAGAAAAATATAGTTTTAGAGATCACGGCCATAATGCACCTCCATCTTCCCGCAGGTCCGCAAAGAATTGACTGAATTCGTTGTAGTACGCGCTCATGCCGTCACCTCCGCGCGCTGCCAGTTATTCGCCTTCGCCGCGTCGATCGCCGCCGTCGCCTGCTCGCGCTTCATCCCCGCGATTTCCTGTTTCGAGTAACCCGCCCGTCGCAGTATTTTTCCCTGCCCATAGCTGCACATACCCGTTTTCCACCGCACGACGATCTGCTTGGATAACTGCTTGGCCTGCTCGGGCGACAGTCGCGCAATGTCCTTGTCCGGAACCTTGGCCTTGCGAAGAATCTCCAGGTGCCGCGGCTCGATCCCGGCGCTCGTATTCGTGGGCCCATCCCCCGTGCGCAGATCGTCCGTGAACTCCACATCGACATGCGCCTGCACGTCCACTCGGCTCCGCGCCTTGCGCTCCCAGTCATCCACTTCA